>Ga0255338_1003929_pt1 | contig 16581 bp, 14 predicted proteins | sample MeOH1_35cm_T4_19_FD_203715 | JGI IMG/M metagenome (GOLD analysis project Ga0255338, IMG submission 203715) | Sandy soil microbial communities from University of British Columbia, Vancouver, Canada - MeOH1_35cm_T4_195 | ecosystem: Engineered > Artificial ecosystem > Sand microcosm > Unclassified ...
AGTACCCACTGCACGAGAGTGTGGACCTCAGAAAGCCATATCCCCCCGGTTTTCAGAACGAGAGCGGTTGGGCTTCCAAAAGGCAACTGATGCCCCGGGGCCTGCGCTCCCCCTCCGGCCAGGAGCGTTTCACCTGCGACCCGTCCATCCGCCCTGCCAACGTGCCGGCTCCGAAATGAACCGTCCCATGCGTTATCCCCTCTTGTTGCTTGCAGCCGCCCTGCTGGCCGGCTGCGCCCATGATCCCTATCCCTACAGGAACGGTGGCCCGCCCGTCATTAATTATGACGTCCCGCCTCAAGTCATCTATCGCATCGATGACCACCGTTTCGTGACGCTCGAGAACTATCGCGATTGCCATCATGGCGTGACCTACTACAACGACACGAAGCAAGGCATCCGCCAAAGGCTCGGCCGCGAAGGCATAGAGAACTACCAAGGCAGGCTGATCAATGCGGACCCAACCGGTCAGAACATCGTAATACCGTCATCGGCGCCGCCCCGGACGGCTTGCAGTGACCGAGGCTGTACAACCTCGCTTCTGTACTCCACCGATAGCGGCCGAACCTTCCACGGCGTCGCATACATGAGAAGCTTCAACCCATTCAGGGATACGGCGAAATATACGATCGCAGTGACTACAGACAGGTACTACGTGGCGGAGCGGATACAAAACGACAGCTACGTCATAGAGAGCGCACTCAGACCGGGAATCGATCTGGACAAGCCGTATCCTCCCGGCGTTCGAGGCAGCAGCTTTGCCGCCTCGAAGCGGCCCGGCTATCTAAGCGGCCTCCGCTCCCCCTCCGGCCAGGAGCGTTTCACCTGCGATCCGTCCATCCGCCCCGCCAATCTTCCCGCGCCAAAATGAAACAGCCCGTATGCCTTGGTGATGACACCAGCCACGGCGGCAAGGTCAAGACCGCCTCGTCCTCGTTTTCGTTGAATGGCGGTCGCAGGGCCGCGTTGGTGGGCGATCTCGTATCGTGCCCGTTGCACGGCGACAACCCCATCGTCGAAGGTGGCAAGGGATTTTCGGATCTGGGTCGCCCTCTTGCCGTCGGCGGCTGCCGCACCCAATGTGGCAGCGTCCTGATCACCAGCCATCCGGGAGTGACCATCGCATGACATTGAAATGGCGTATGGCCGAGGTGCATGAAGCGCCGCCGGCCGCACCGATTCCGGGCTGGATCTATGTCTTCCTGTATGGGGTCATCGAGATAGCGGCCATCATCGTGACGGTATCCGCGTGGCCCCAGGGGGAACCAACCATGACGCCGCGGTTCTGGTGCAACGTCCTGTTGCTGCCGCTGCTGATCTGGATTGCCTTTTGCGGCGCGCTCTACAGCAGCACGTATGAGGAGGAGCATTACGCGGGCCTCTGGTGGAACTTCCTGTTGCGCGAGCGCACCGCATCCTGGAAAAACTGGGCGCGCGCCCATCTGGTACTGCTGGACAGCATGGCCCTCACGCCCGAGGACGAACTGGCGGAGCGGATGCTGGGGCTGGAGGGTACGCCTCCCCAGCATCCGGACAAGGCGCTGACGTTATCCGGCATCGCGCCGGCCGCGGGACGAACGCGGCTCGAGCAGGTGCTCGAGCGCATGCTGGCAACGCTGGCGCCTTCGCTGATGCGGCTGTCCAACGCAGACACGTTCGAAGTCATGCTGATCACCGACACGGAAGCCGACACCGTCGACGTTTTGCGGGCCTGGCGCAAGCTGTCGCTACCCGGCACGCCCAAGGTCAGATGGCTGGCGCATGCCGACGACTCGCCCATGATCGAAGAGTGGTTCGAAACCGGACCTCCAGCCAACTATTGGCTGGTGCTGGCCTGTCAGCTCCACAGCGGACCGGACGCCGGCACACCGTCCTGTTCGGAGGCCGCCGCCGCGCTGCTCTTGTCGACGTCCGCAGTCCTCCAACGATCCCGTCAAACGCTCAAACCCCAGGCGTACCTGTTCAGGCCGATTCATGCCGAGTCCGATGCGATGGAGGACGCCCTGTCCACGCTACTCATGGCGGGACAGGTGCCGTCGGCCAAGGTCCGGCACTACTGGCACAGCAGGCTGGGCAAGGCGACGCGGCACGCGGGCAAGACCGCATTGGAAGAGGCCGGTTTGCAGGTGGCCACCCATGATCTCGACCACGCCATGGGCAAGCCGGGGCCCATCAATGGATGGCTGCTTTATGCGCTGGCAGCACGCATGGTCCGGCACGGGCAGGGCGGGCAGCTGGTTGCGACGGCCGACCGCCATGGCGCCGTGCTCGGTATTGTCGGCGCTCATCCGGGAGCGCATGCGAGCGAACCTTGCGAGAGCGCCTATCTCGCCTCCGGCGTCTGGGCACTGGCAGTGACCGCGCTGGTCATCCTGATCACCATAATGAAATCACGCAGCACGGATGGCGGGTCTGAGGCCTGGTACTGGCTACTCCTGGCCGGCTTTCTCCTGACCATTCCAACGCGGGTCGCCATCAATGCGTGGGCGCGAAAGCGGGCGACAGAGCGCTTTGACAGCTTCTACTTCAACTGACCACTTTCTTGCGGCGACCTACCGCGGCTTCACCACGGCCTCCTTGCACGGATCCTTCCTGTCGACCGGCGCCACGCGTACCACCTCGTCGAAGCCTTCCCCGCCGCTGCCATCCTCCAGATAGCCCACGCTGAGCACTTTCGCGGCGTCGGCGCGGATCCAGCGGGGCACGCCGAGGTCGCGGCGTACGTGGCCGTTGCCGGCGATCAGGACGGCGCCGCGGCTGGCGTAGGGGGCTAGCGTGCGGGCCATCACGGCGTCGCGGGCGGCCTGGGCGTTGAGCATGCCGGGCAGCATCGCCTTGGGGAAGTTGCCGCAATGGCCGGCATCGAGCGTCGCAGTCTGCGCGGCCACGACTTCCATCGGCAGCGGCTTGTCCAGCCCCAGCGCGGCCTGCTGGTCCGGCGGGAAGACCGCGCCCAGCCCGCCGCGCACGATCTTCGCGGCATCTGCGCGCGAGAGGTTCGCGGCCAGCAGCGGCAGGTCATATTGGAGCGCCAGCGCCACCACAGGCCGGTACAGCGGCCACTGCCAGCCGGCTGCGCTGCCGGCCTGGGCGATCAGATAGTCGGCATCGCCCGGTCGTTCCTTGCGGGCGCGGTCGATGTCGGCCTGCCGTTCGCGGTCGAACTGTTCCATTGCCACCGCCGGCCGCCAGCCAGCTTCCACCGCACGGGTCAGCGCCTGGAGCCGGGCCGCCTGCGCCGTGGCATTGTCGTGGACCTCGCCCAGCAGCACGTACTGGCGGCTGGGGAAGGTGGCGCCGATGGCCTCCGGCGACGGCGGTTGCGTCGCGCAGCCGGCCAGCATCGCCAGCGCCATGCCGAGTATCGTCGCGCGCATCATGGCTTCGCTCCTGTCGGGACCTCTTGGGACATCTGGGACATCTGGAACTCCGGCACGTAGACCATCGAGCCATCCTTGAGCCGGTAGGCCACGCCGGCCTTGATGCCGTCGCCGCTGCCCACCTGCCCGCTGGCCTGATAGCGCACGATTTTCTCGCCCTGCCGCGACACGATTTCCATATTGGGCTTGCCCGGGTTGGTGATGACCGTCACGTCGTCGTGCGTGAACGGGTTCATGGGATTCTGGGCGATGGCCACCAGCAGGGCGGCAATCACCACCAGGAATACATCGATCAGGTTGACGACCGAAAGGATCGGGTCGTCGGCCTCGCTTTCGTCCAGGAATCTCATGGGGCCGCCTCGCGCGCCTGGCCGAGCCAGACCAGTTCCTCGGCCAGCCAGCGGCGGCGCACATTGACCACCCAGAAGGTAATGCTCGCCGCGATCAGCGCCAGGATCACCGCCGAGAACGCGATGGTCAGGTTCTCGCCCACATTGGCGAGGTTGCCGCCGGACAGGCTTTTCAGCGCCGGCCCCATCGGGATCATGGTGGCCACCAGCCCGAGCATCGGCGCCACGCGGGTGGCGATGCGCAGGCGCTCCAGCAGCCGGTGCGCGGCCACGTCCAGCGCGTCCGGGTGGCTGACCCCGTGGGTCTGGGCCCAGGCCACCAGCAGATAGCCGCGCCCGGATTCGATCCCATGCCGGCGGCGCAGCCACGCCTGCATGGCGAACTGGCCCAGCGCCCAGAACGCGTAGAGGAACAGCAGGCCGATCATGGCCAGCGTGGGGTACAGGAATAGCTGGCCGATGTCATACATCAGCGTTTCGAGGACGGTGGGCGTCATAAATATCGTCGCGATGAATAATGAAGCGATAAATCTACATACGTTGATTCTTCATGGCGATGACCATCCAATGATCGCCGCTGCCAAGCCACGCATAGTACCGGCAGCGGCGCCAAGCTCCACCCTATTCCCTGTGCGCCGCGAAGCCCGTGCGGCCAGGCGCGATGTCATCGCGCAGCGTCAGGGCTGGAATCTCGTATTGCCCCGAGTTCTGCGGACGATAGGGAATCGGCGCGGTATCGAACAGCGCGTCGAGCCGCGCGCCCAGTGCCTGGCGGATCGACGCAAAACGCGCGTCGTCCATCTTGCTGCTGCGATAGGAGACAAACGGCGGCAGCACGTCGAAGCCGGGGTAGTACAGCACGCCGTGCTGGATCGGGAACAGCAGATCGTCGATGGGGCCGTTGATGCCGCGCGCGCTGTAGTGCGAGTCCCAGCCGCCCGTGGTCACCACCAGCATCGCCCGCTTGCCCTGCATCGAGCCTTCGCCGTAGCGGTCACCCCAGCGTGCGTCCGAATGCTCGCCCACGCCGTATGCGAAGCCATAGGCATACACGCGCTCGACCCAGCCTTTCATGATGGCCGGCATGGAGAACCACCACAGCGGGAACTGGAAGACCACGGCGTCGGCCCAGCGCAGCTTGTCCTGCTCGGCGGCGATGTCGGGGCTTTGCCAGCCGCCCGCGAAGGCGCGCTTCGAGTCGAGCGAGGGATGGAACGGCGTGCCGGCCTGGTGCTCTAGCGTGTCGCCGGCGTCCAGTTGCGGCTTCCAGCCCATGGCGTAGAGGTCCGAGACCTGCACCGTGTGGCCGTTGGCCGCGAGCCGCTGCATCGCAAAATCCTTGAGGGCACCGTTCAGCGAGGTCGGTTCGGGGTGGGCGTAGACAATCAGCACGTTCATGGCGGGTCTCCTGATGGGAAGAGAAGGGAAGGGATGTCCCAAGGATGGCCGGCCGTCCGGTATATTGGAAATGAATTTCCAATATCTTCGGTATTACGATGAATAATCTCCGGCGCCTGGACCTGAACCTGCTGCTGACGCTCGACGTGCTGCTGGCCGAGCACAACGTCACGCGCGCAGCAGAGCGGCTGCATTACTCGCAGCCCTCAGTGAGCGTGCATCTGGCCAAGCTGCGCGAGATCTTCGGCGATCCACTGCTGCTGCCCGGGCCGCGCGGCATGCGGCCCACGGCCCGCGCCGAGTCATTGCGCAAGCCGCTGCGGCAGGCGCTGGCGGCGCTGGAAGCCGCCGTGGCCCCATCCAGCCCATTCGACCCCACGCAGGCGGACCACACCTGGCGCGTGGCCGCCACCGACTACGGCGAATCGACCATCGTGCTGCCTGCGCTCGCCACCTTGCGCGCGGCGGCGCCGGGCACGCGGCTGGCGGTGCTGGACATGGTGCCGGCCAGCATCGCCCGGCAGGCGGAGCAGGGCGAGATCGACCTCGCCTTCCACACCTCCGATGGCGCGCCGCCCGGCCTGCGGCGCCGCGCGCTGTTCACCGAGCGCTACGTGCTGGTGGGCCGCGCCGGCCATCCGCGCCTGAAGCGGCGGCCCACGCTGGCGCAGTTTGCCGAGCTGGAACATGTGATGGTGTCGCCCGATGGCGGCGGCTTCATCGGCGTGACGGACACCGCGCTGACAGCGGCCGGCGCCACGCGCCGCGTGGTGTTATCGGTGCCGCACTTCCTGTTCGTGCGCGCGGTGCTGGAGCGCACGGACCTCGTGGCGATGTTGCCCGAGCGGCTGGTGCGCGACATGGAAACGCTGGAGGTGGTGCAGGCGCCGGTGGAGGTGCCGGGCTATGAAATGTCAATGCTGTGGCACGAGCGCGCCCACCGCGACCCCGCGCACCAGTGGCTGCGCGAGTGCATCGCGCAAGCCACCAGTGTCTAGCGGCGTCAGTGCGTGACCGCCGCCGGCTCGCGTTGCGCGAGCGGGTTGCCTTCCGAATCGATCTGTAGCGGCCCCGTGCCGGAGAACCGGTCGAGCGCGAGGTAGATCACCGGCGTGATGAACAGCGTGATGACCTGCGAGAACAGCAGGCCGCCCACCACGGCCAAGCCCAGCGGCTGGCGCAGTTCGGCACCGGCCCCCAGGCCCAGCGCCAGCGGCAGCGCGCCCATCACGGCCGCGAACGTGGTCATCATGATCGGCCGGAAGCGTAGCAGGCAGGCCTGCCGGATCGCCTTGGCCGGCGCCATGCCGTGGTCGCGCTGCGCCGCGAGCGCAAAGTCGATCATCATGATCGCGTTCTTCTTGACGATGCCAATCAGCATCAGCACGCCAATCGTCGCGATCAGCGACAACTCCACGTTGAACAGGAACAGCGTCAGCAACGCGCCGATGGCCGCCGACGGCAGCCCGGCCAGAATCGTCAGCGGGTGGATGTAGCTCTCGTACAGCACGCCAAGCAGCGTATAGATCACAGCGATGGCCGCCACCAGCAGCACCACCTGCGTGGCCTGCGAGGACTGAAACACCGCCGCGTCACCGCCCCAGCTGGTGAAGATGGCCGGCGGCATCTCGATTTCCTGCTTGTAACGGTCGATCTTGGCCGAGGCCTCGCCCAGCGCCGCACCCGGCGCGAGGTTGAACGACACCGTCACCGACGGCAGCTGCCCCTGGTGGTTCACGGCAATCGGCCCGACCCGGCGCTCGGTGGTGGCAAACGCCGACACCGGCACCATCTGCCCGGTCTTGCTGCGCACGTAGAGCTTGGAGAACGCGGTCTCGTCCACGCGGTCCACATCGGCCGCGGTCAGGATCACGTAGTAGTTGTCGATCGGCGTGTAGATCGTCGAGACCTGCCGCTCGCCAAAGGCCGTGTACAGCGCCGTGCGCACGTCCTGCATCTGCACGCCGAGCGCGTTGGCCTTGTCCCGGTCGATGGTGAGCTGCGCTTCCAGGCCCGATTGCTGGGAATCGCTGGTCACATCGCGGAAGATCGGCTCGGCGCGCATCTTGGCCATGATCTTGTCGCTGTATTCCTGGAGCTGGCCCGCCTTCACGCTCTGTAGCGTGTACTGGTAGCGGCTCTTGCTCTGGCGGCCGCCCAGCCGCAGGTTCTGCACCGGCGAGAAATACACCGCCAGCCCCGGCACGCCGGACACATCCTTGCGCAGCGACTCCACCACCTGCGGCATCTTGGGCCGCTCGCCCAGCGGCTTCAGTTCCACGAACATCCGGCCCGTGTTGATGGCGGGCGAGGGCCCGCCGCCAATCGACGCCACCACGCTCTTCACCGCCGGATTGGCGCGAATCCGCTCGGCGGCGTCGCGCAGGCGGTCGGCCATGGCATCGAACGAGATGTCCTGCGGCCCTTCGGCATTGACCTGGATCTGGCCGATGTCTTCCTCGGGGAAGAAGCCTTTCGGAATCTTGACGAACAGCACGGCGGTCAGCACGAAGGTGAGCCCCGCCACGCCGAGCACGAAACGCCGGTGCGCCAGGCACCAGTCCAGGCCGCGGGCGTACTTGTGGAGCGTCCACTCGAAGAGGTCCTCGAACCACTGCGTGCTGCGCATGCCGATGGTCTGCTTCTGCTGCACGCGCGGCGCGGCGGCGCTGGCTCCGCCGGGCGCGTGGTCGCCATGGTCGCCATGGTCGCCATGATCGCCATAGGCGTGCTGGGACTCGTCCACCGGCACGTTCTCGGCCGAGAGAAAGCGCGCGCAGAGCATCGGGATCAGCGTCAGCGACACCAGCGCCGACACCAGGATAGACAGCGACACCACCGCCGCGAACTCGTGGAACAGCAGCCCGATCACGCCCGGCATGAAGAAGATCGGGATAAACACGGCCACCAGCGAGATCGAGATCGACAGGATCGTGAAGCCCATCTCGCGCGAACCCACCAGCGCGGCCTTGAGCGGCGGCACGCCTTCCTCGATGTGCCGCACGATGTTCTCGAGCATCACGATGGCGTCGTCCACCACCAGCCCCACGGCCAGCGTGATGGCCAGCAGGGAGACGTTGTCCAGGCTGTAGCCGAACGCCTTCATCAGCGCCACCGTGCCGATCAGCGAGATCGGCAGGGACACCGTGGGAATCAGCGTGGCGGCGGCGCGGCGCAGGAACAGGAAGATCACCAGCACCACCAGCGCCACGGTCAGCGCCAGCGTGAACTGCACGTCATGGATCGATTCGCGGATGGAGCGCGAGCGGTCGTTCACCACGTTCACGCTGACCGAGCCTGGCATCTGCTGGATCAGGCGGGGCAGGGCGGCCTTGATGGCATCCACCACGGCCACGGTGTTGGCATCCGGCTGGCGCAGCACGGCCAGCACGATGGAGCGCTCGTTGTTGAGCCAGCTGCCGGTCTTGAGGGTCTCGACGCTGTCTTCCACGTCGGCCACGTCCGAGAGCCGCACCACGGCGCCGCTCGGCTGGCTGGCCACGATGATGTTGCGGAACGCCTCGGCGCTGGTCATCTGCCGGTTGGCCTGGATGGTCAGCGTCTGGCGCGCGCCGTCCAGCGTGCCGACCGGCGTGTTGGCGTTGGCGCGGTTCAGCGCGGTGGCCAGCTCGTCGAGCGTCAGCCCGCGCGCCGCCAGCGCGTCCGGGTGGGCCCGCACGCGCACCGAGAAGCGCTTCTGGCCGAAGACCTGCACCTGCGCCACGCCGGGCAGGGTGGCCAGCGTCGGGGAGATCAGGTTGTCGCCGAACGCGTTCAGCTCCGCCAGGCTCATGGCGGGTGAGTTGATCGCCAGCAGCAGCACCGGCGCATCGGCCGGGTTCACCTTGCGGTAGGACGGCGGCACGGTCATCTCGATCGGCAGCGAACGCTGGGCGCGGAACAGCGCCGCCTGCACGTCCACGGCCGCATCGTCGATGTTGCGGTCGCTGTTGAACTCGATCGTGATGCTGGAATTACCCAGCGTGTTGGACGAACTGATGACGGTGACGCCCGGAATCGTGGCGAACTGCTTCTCCAGCTGCGTGGCCACCGAGGCGGCCATGGTCTCGGGGCTCGCCCCGGGCAGCGTCGCCGTGACCTGGATCACCGGCGAGTTGAAGCTGGGCAGCGCTGCGATGGGAATCGTCGGATACAGCACGATGCCCGTCACGATGACGGCCAAGCACAGCAGCACCGTCATGACGGGCCGGCGGATACAGAGTTCGGACAGCGTCATGGTCTAGTGCTTCTCTGCCACGCCCGCGGGGGCAGCGGGGGCGGCAGGGGATGAGGCGTCGCGCGGGCGGGCCTCGCGCACCAGCGCGCCGGGGCGCAGGTTCTGCGCGCCCTCGGTCACCACGCGGGCGCCCGGCTGCACGCCCTCGATCACGGCGGCGGCGGCGGTGGTGGCCACCACGGTCACCGGCACGCGCACCACGGTGCTGTCCGGCTTCACGGTATAGACGAAACGGCCTTCCGGGCCGGTGATGACGGCCTGCGGCGGCACGCTGAGGGCGCCCTTGAGCACCTGCACCGTAGCGCTGACGTTGGCGTAGGTGCCCGGCCAGAGCCGCTGCGCCTGATTGTCGAACATCGCCTTCACGCGGATGCTGCCGTACTGCGGGTCCACGGTGTTGTCGACGAAGGTGATCTTGCCGGTCACGGGCGCCTTGTTGCCGTCGTTGGGCACGGCGGTCACCTCGACCGGGCCGGCATGCAGCGCCTCGCGCAGCGCGGCGAGCTGGCGCTCGGGCAGGGTGAAGCTGACGGTGACCGGCGAGATCTGCGCCACGGTCACCATCGGCGTGGCCGTGGCGGGGGTGACGAGCGAGCCCGGGAAGACGTTGATCACGCCGGTGCGGCCGCCAATCGTCGCGCGGATGGTGCCGTAGCTGATGGCCACGCGGCTGGCCTCGATCGCCGCCTGGTCGGCGCGGATGGTGGCCTCGAAGCCGTCCAGCTTGGCCTGGGCCGTATCCACGGCACTCTTGGAGACAAAATTGCGCGCCAGCAGCTCCTGGCTGCGCGAGAGCGTGCGGCGCGCATCGGCCAGGTCGGCCTGGTCGCGCATCAGTTGGGCGCGGGCCTTCGCCAGGTTGGCCTCGTCCATGCGGGTGTCGAGCGTGAACAGCAGGTCGCCCGGCTTCACGGTCTGGCCTTCCTTGATATGCACGGCCTGCACGGTGCTGGACACCTGCGGCCGCACCTCCACGGTCTGCATGGCGGTGACCGTGCCGTTGGCGGTCACCTCCAGCGGCACGTCGCCCTGCTGGACGATGGCCGTGGCCACCGTCGTGGCAACGGGGCCCTTGGGTGTGGGCTTGGGCGCGAACCACGTCTTGTAGCCAAACCAGCCTGCCCCGGCAATGACGATAACCGCCACGATGGCGATCCAGGGCGAAGTGCGGCCGCGCCCCGTGCTGGTGGACGCGCTCCAGTTGCCATCGACGAAGCCCTTGGGCTGGTCGATCCCGTCTGTTTTCATGTGAGGACCCTCAAACACCGCATGGCGCGCGCCCGCTCCCCGGCACCGGCTTCTTGGAACCGGTTTGCCCGCGCAAACCACTACTAGTACCGCGCCTTGGCCGTCAAGGCCAGCGCGTCGTATTACAACCTGTTACAGCGCCAGGGGGATGGGTGGGCCGGAGGAGGGAGGATCTGGCCCGAAGACGCTTGTATCTGACTTAAAACATTAGCAGAAAAGCACGATCGGGCCACTCGGGACTAACGCCTGAGGGGGGCAGAACGTCGATTTCGTTACGGATTGGGGGGCCGATTGATGTTTTCCACCGACACTTCGCGCGGCCCCGGGATCACCACGGCGGCATCCCCGGCCCGGATCACCCCCGGCGTGGCCACGCTCAGGTACACGCCCGAATAGCCGCTGCGCACCATGTCGCGCACCGCGTGGGCATAGCCGAGGATGGCGTTGAGCTTGTAGCAGGGCTGGCGCGGCGCGCGCACCACCAGTTCCACCTCGCCCACGCGCAGCTGGTCGCCAATCCACAGGGACGACTCCAGCAGCCCCTGCAGGGTCAGGTTCTCGCCCATGGCGCCGAAGGCCAGCGGGCGCTCGGCCTCCTCCACGCCGGCCTCGCGGCGCCGTGCGTTCCACCAGGTGTAATGCTCGATCGGGTAGGCGTAGACCGCCCGGTCCCGCCCGCCGTGGACGGTCAGGTCGGCCTGCTCGTCGCCCGCCAGCCCGCGCAGGTGCACGCCGACGGCAATCGGATGGTGCAGCGTACTGAGCGGATGCTTGCGGATGGCGGAGAGCACCACGGCTTCGGTGCCGGCCCCGGCCACCACCAGCGGCAGGCGGATGCCGACATTGACGGCCAGCACACGGCCGGTGGCGCCACCGCCCGAGGCGGCTGGGTTGGGACGGGGATCGGTCTCGGCCACGGTACGCCCTCCTTGCGTGTGCGGGGCCGCGCGGGCTCGTGGTCCCGCGCTGCTTTGGGAGACTGCTACGACATCTGCTACGCGCTGCGCGGTGTCCAGTGGCAGCCAAGCGCCCGCGCCCGCTGCGAAATCGCCAGTCCGAGCGCGATCAGCAGCGCCGCACCCCAGTGCAGCGCATCGGGCCCGGCCACGGTGTAGATGGCGGCCCCAGCCATGGCGCCCAGCGCCTGGCCCAGGTAGATCGAAGAGGAATTGAGCGAGATGGACGCCGCGGCCTGGTCCGGCCCCAGCAGCACCAGCCGGGCCTGCTGGGCGCTGTTGGTGGCAAACCCACCCACGCCCCAGAGCATGAACAGCGCCACCAGCGCCCCGACATGCCAGCCGGCCAGCGGCCACAGCAGCATGGCGGCCAGCGAGGTGGTCAGCGCCACCTGCACGATGCGGCTCGGCGTCACGCGGTCCATGCGCGCGGCGGCCATCACGTTGCCGGTCACGCCGCAGATCCCGTAGGCCAGGAACATCAGGCTCAGCGCGCCGCCGCTAATGCCGAAGCGGTCCCGCATCAGCGGGGCGATGTAGGTAAACATCGTGAACATACCGGCCGACTGGATCATGGTGGTGGTCACCACCAGCATGATCGGCTTGTGGCGCAGCACGGCGGCCCACGCCTTGCGGCCCACCGGCGCCACCTGGAGCCCGGCCGGCAGCGCGCGCCAGACCGCCATCGACACCAGCAGCGACAGCCCGCCCACCAGCCCCATGCTGACGCGCCAGCCCAGCGTGCTGGAGATGAAGGTGCCCAGCGGCACGCCCACCACGCTGGCCACGCTCCAGCCCAGGAAGACAAAGCTGATGGCCCGCCCGCGCGTGCGGGCATCCACCAGCAGCGGCAGCGTGGCAGCGGCCTGCGGGGTATAGATGGCGGCGCCGATGGCGGTGACAAAGCGGATTGCCATCAGCATGGCGAAGCTGGGCGCCAGCGCGGCAGCCAGGTGCATCGCCCCGTAGATCAGCAACGCCCCGGCCAGCAGCAGGCGGCGGTCGATGCGGGACCCGAGCGTGGCGAACAGCGGCGCGCCCACGCAGGTGGCGATGGCGAACACCGAGATCAGCTGGCCAGCCGTGGCGGCGCTGAGCGCGAAATCGGCGGCAATGTCGTTGAGCATGCCGGTGACGATCATCGCGCCGGTGCCGATGACGAAGTTGCCGACGCACAGCGCCAGGAGCCTGGGATCCATGAAATGTGAGGGGATGGGGCGACAGATTGCCCCGAGTGTAGCGGCTTTGGCGCAATCCGGACCGGCGCCAATGTGGGGAAGGAGACGCTCGTGGAGCGTCTCCCGGGGGCGGCGACCCCCGGCCGTACTGTCTAATCTAGCGCGACAGGGTGGGCGTCAGCGCCTTGGGGTTGGCCACGCTCTCGTGGTTGCCGTCCAGCACATCGAGAATGTTCTGGAACGCGGTGCGGAAGTACAGCTCGTAGCTGTCGCGCTCCACATAGCCCAGGTGCGGCGTGCAGATGCAGTTCTCCATGCGCAGCAGCGCGTGGCCCTGCAGGATCGGCTCGGACTCGAACACGTCCACGGCCGCCATGCCGGGGCGGCCCCGGTTCAGCGCGGCCACCAGCGCGCCATCCTCGATCAGCTCGGCCCGGCTGGTGTTGACGAACAGCGCCGTGGGCTTCATGCGCTGCAGGTCGGCCAGCTTGACGATGCCGCGCGTCTCGTCGTTCAGGCGCAGGTGGAGCGACAGCACGTCGCTCTCGGCAAACAGCTGCTCGGCGGACGCGGCCACGTTCAGGCCGTCCTCGCGCGCAGCCTGCTGGGAGGCCTCGCGGCCCCAGACCAGCACGTTCATGCCGAACGCCCGGCCGTACCCGGCCAGCAGCCGGCCGATCTTGCCGTAGCCCCAGACGCCCAGCGTCTGCCCGCGCAGCACCTGCCCGAGGCCGAAGTTGGGCGGCATCGTCGTCGATTTGAGCCCCGACTGCTGCCAGGCGCCGTGCTTCAGGCTGGCCACGTACTGGGGAATACGGCGCTGGGCCGCCATGATCAGCGCCCAGGTCAGCTCGGCCGGGGCCACGGGCGAGCCCACCCCCTGCAGCACCGCCACGCCGCGGTCGGTGCAGGCGTCGATATCCACATGGCCGCCGGCACGACCGGTCTGGCTGATGATCTTCAGGCGCGGCAGCTTTTCAAGTAACTGACGCGTCACACGGGTGCGCTCGCGGATCAGGACCACGGCTTCCACATCGGAGAGGCGCGCGGCCAGCTGGCCCACACCCTTGACGGTGTTGTTGAACACCTTGACGTCGTGGCCTTCCAGCAGGGCGAAGCACGGCAGCTTGCGCACCGCGTCCTGGTAATCGTCGAGAACGGCAATCTTCATCGGTGACTCTTTGGCTTGAGGAGCGACATCGGGGCGGCGGCTTGGTGCGCACGGCAACAGAATCAGCGCGCGCCCGACAGTATTGTGGGCCGACCTGACGCAACATTGAATCCAGACATGGCTCGTTCCGCATCCGTGTGCGCCCTTGCCGACCCGCCAAAACGGGGCGCCAGATGCCTCGGCACAATGTTGCGCAGCAAAAAACAGGCGGAGTTTGCGGTGGTATCCTTGCCCGCTCCTGCGACGCGGCAGGCCGGATGCGACGGTAGAGCCACGCTCCCGCCCACCGCCCCGCGCCGCCGGACAAAGCCCCACCGGCCCCTGCCGCCCGCCATATGCGGGCGAAGCGCAACTGTAGCGCAGCCGCAGGGACCGCTGCGACCCCTGGGCGGATTTGCTTGTTGCGTAGTTGTAACGGGATGTGACGATTGCGTGTCCGAGTGCCCCATATCGAACATGGCGCACAGGACATCTCATTTCCGCACGCTATGGACGGCACCGCCCCGGGAGCCTGACGCGGTACCCGGCAGGGCTTTGCCAAGGTTTCTTTCTCGCTTTGGAGTTGCTGTATGAACCACCCCACAATGCAAGGCACCCCGGCACTGAACGTACCGGCCTGGGTCAAGAACCAGAAACTGGTCGCATGGGTTACCGACATCGCCACACTGACCAAACCGGACAGCATCTACTGGTGCGACGGTTCCCAGGAGGAGTACGACCGCCTGTGTGAACAGATGGTCGCTGCCGGTACCATGCGCCGCCTGAATCCCGCCAAGCGCAAGAACTCATTCCTGGCCCTGTCCGATCCGTCCGATGTGGCGCGCGTGGAGGATCGCACCTTCATCTGCTCCGAGAAGAAAGAAGACGCCGGCCCGACCAACAACTGGACCGCGCCGCGCGAGATGCGCCAGACGCTGTCCGGCCTGTTCGACGGCTGCATGCGCGGCCGCACGCTGTACGTGGTGCCGTTCTCGATGGGCCCACTGGGCTCGCCGATCGCCCATATCGGCGTGGAACTGTCCGATTCCCCGTACGTGGCCGTCAACATGCGCATCATGACCCGCATGGGTCGCGCCGTGTATGACGTGCTGGGCGCCGACGGCGAGTTCGTGCCGTGCGTGCACACGGTTGGCAAGCCGCTCGCCGCCGGCGAGAAGGATGTGCCGTGGCCGTGCAACCCCACCAAGTACATCGTCCACTTCCCCGAGACCCGCGAGATCTGGTCGTTCGGCTCCGGCTACGGCGGCAACGCGCTGCTGGGCAAGAAGTGCTTTGCACTGCGTATTGCCTCGACCATGGGCCGCGACGAAGGCTGGCTGGCCGAGCACATGCTGATCCTCGGCGTGACCTCGCCCGAGGGCAAGAAGTACCACGTGGCCGCCGCGTTCCCGTCGGCCTGCGGCAAGACCAACTTCGCCATGCTGATCCCGCCCAAGGGCCTCGAGGGCTGGAAGGTCACCACCATCGGCGACGATATCGCCTGGATCAAGCCGGGCCAGGACGGCCGTCTCTACGCCATCAACCCGGAAGCGGGCTACTTTGGCGTGGCCCCGGGCACGAGCGAGAAGACCAACTACAACGCCATGGCCACGCTCAAGGAGAACGTGATCTTCACCAACGTGGCGCTGACCGATGACGGCGACGTGTGGTGGGAAGGCATGACCAAGGAAGCCCCGGCGCACCTGATCGACTGGCAGGGCAAGGACTGGACGCCGGCCATCGCCCGCGAAACCGGCGCCAAGGCCGCCCACCCGAACGCGCGCTTCACGGCGCCGGCCTCGCAGTGCCCGTCGATCGACGAAAACTGGGATAACCCGGCCGGCGTGGCCATCGATGCCTTCATCTTCGGCGGCCGCCGCAGCACCACGGTGCCGCTGGTGACCGAGGCCCGCAGCTGGACCGAAGGCGTCTACATGGCCGCCACGATGGGCTCCGAAACCACCGCCGCGGCCGCTGGCCAGCAGGGCGTGGTGCGCCGCGACCCGTTCGCCATGCTGCCGTTCTGCGGCTACAACATGAGCGACTACTTCGGCCACTGGCTGGCACTGGGCAAGAAGCTCGAAGCCGCCGGCGCCAGGCTGCCGAAGTTCTACTGCGTGAACTGGTTCCGCAAGGACGCCGACGGCAACTTCGTGTGGCCGGGCTTCGGCGAGAACATGCGCGTCCTGTCGTGGATGATCGACCGCGTGGAAGGCCGCGGCCAGGGCGCCGAGCACGTCTTCGGCACCTCGCCCCGCTACGCGGACCTGAACTGGAACGGCGTGGACTTCTCGGAAGCGCAGTTCCAGCAAGTCACCTCGATCGACCACGCCGCCTGGCAGCAGGAACTGGCGCTGCACGACGAACTGTTCACCCAGCTGCAGCACAACCTGCCGCAGGATTTGGTGGAAACGAAGGACAAGCTGGCCAAGCGGCTGGCAGCCTGAGGGTTCGGGTTGGAATGAAGAAGGGCGCCGCAAGTGAACTGACCCCCTAAAGTTGGACGGGTAAGTTAGGCCGCGGCCAAGGGCTGGGTCCTGTATTGCACAGGACTCAGCCTTTTAGCTTGAGCTTGATGCGGTCGTGATTGTAGTACCGGATGTATTCGGCTATGCCACGACGCAACTGGTCGACGTTGGCGAAGCGCTCTAACCGGAAGCACTCTGACTTGAGCGTCCCGAAGA
>Ga0255338_1003930_pt1 | contig 16581 bp, 16 predicted proteins | sample MeOH1_35cm_T4_19_FD_203715 | JGI IMG/M metagenome (GOLD analysis project Ga0255338, IMG submission 203715) | Sandy soil microbial communities from University of British Columbia, Vancouver, Canada - MeOH1_35cm_T4_195 | ecosystem: Engineered > Artificial ecosystem > Sand microcosm > Unclassified ...
AAAGGGCTGGGGTGCGGGCACGAAGTCGATGGTACTCACGCCTACACTCCGGTCAATGGCAAAGGAGAAGACGGTCTACGCCTGCACCGAATGCGGGGGCAGCTCGCCCAAGTGGCAGGGAAAGTGCCCGCATTGCGGATCGTGGAATACCCTCATCGAAGGCGTGGCCGAGCCGGGCGCGGGCGGCGGCAACCGCAACCGCTTCGCTTCGCTGGCGCCCGCCTCCGAAGTGGCGGTGCTGGCCGATATCGAGGCGGCCGAAATCGCGCGCACGCCCACCGGCATCGGCGAACTGGACCGGGTGCTGGGGGGCGGCATCGTCGAAGGCGGCGTGGTCCTGATCGGCGGCGACCCCGGCATCGGCAAGTCCACCCTGCTGCTGCAGGCGCTGGACGGTCTGCAGCGCGCCGGCGTGCCCACGCTCTATGTCACCGGCGAGGAAAGCGGCGCCCAGGTGGCGCTGCGCTCGCGCCGGCTGGGGCTGGAGCAGTCGCAGGTGAAGGTGCTGGCGGAAATCGGGCTGGACAAGATCCTGGCCACCATCGCCGCGCAGCAGCCGGCGGTGGCGGTGATCGACTCGATCCAGACCGTGTACTCGGAGCAGCTCACCTCCGCGCCCGGCTCGGTGGCGCAGGTGCGCGAATGCGCCGCGCACCTCACGCGCGCCGCCAAGTCCGGCGGCACCACCATCGTGCTGGTGGGCCACGTGACCAAGGAAGGCGCGCTCGCCGGCCCGCGCGTGCTGGAGCACATGGTGGACACGGTGCTCTATTTCGAGGGCGACACGCATTCCAGCTTCCGGCTGGTGCGGGCGATCAAGAACCGCTTCGGCGCCGTCAACGAGATCGGCGTCTTCGCCATGACGGAAAAGGGCCTGAAGGGCGTCGCCAATCCGAGCGCGATCTTCCTGTCGCAGCACAGCGAACCGGTGCCGGGCAGCTGCGTGCTGGTGACGCTCGAAGGCACGCGGCCGATGCTGGTGGAGATCCAGGCGCTGGTCGATAGCGGCGGGCCCAGCCCGCGACGGCTGTCGGTGGGCCTGGAGCGCGATCGCCTGGCGATGCTGCTGGCGGTGCTGCACCGGCACGCCGGCGTGGCGTGCATGGACCAGGACGTGTTCGTCAACGCGGTCGGCGGGGTGCGCATCAGCGAGCCGGCGGCGGACCTGGCGGCGATGCTGGCGATCACCTCCTCGCTGCGCGGCCGCGCGCTGCCCAAGGGCTTCATCGCCTTCGGCGAAGTGGGGCTGGCCGGCGAGGTGCGGCCGGCGCCGCGCGGGCAGGAGCGGCTGCGCGAGGCGGCCAAGCTCGGCTTCTCGATCGCCGTCGTGCCCAAGGCCAATGCGCCCAAGGGCCGGGGGCGCGAGTTCGAAGGCCTCACGATCCACCCGGTGGAGCGGGTCGAGGAGGCGCTGGACGTGGTGCGGGGGCTGGCTTGAAGATCGCGGTACTGTCGGACATCCATGGCAACCTGCCGGCGCTGAAGGCGGTGCTGGACGAGGTGGAAGGCGAGGGCGTCGACGCGGTGGTGAACCTCGGCGACATCCTCAGCGGCCCGCTGATGCCGGCCGAGACGGCGGACCTGCTGCTCGAACGCGACTTCGTCACCATCGCCGGCAACCAGGATCGCGGCCTGCTCGCGCAGTGGCAGCGCCCGGCCGCCGAACGCGACCTGGGCGCGAGCGACGGCTACGCCGCCAGCCAGATCGCGGAGCGGCATGCGCAGTGGCTGCAGTCGCTGCCGCCGACGCGCTGGGTGGGCGACGAGGTGCTGCTGGTCCACTGCACGCCGGCGACCGACCACAAGTACCTGCTGGAAACGCCCACGCCCGACTTCGGCCTGCACGGCTCGACCGGCCTGCGCGCCGCGAGCGCGGAGGAGGTCGCCTCGCGGCTGGCCAGCGGCGACGAGGACTGCCGGCGCGCCAGCCTGGTGCTGTGCGGGCACAGCCACGTGCCGCGCGCGGCGCTGGTGGGCGGCACGCTGGTGCTCAACCCGGGCAGCGTGGGACTGCAGGCCTACCTCGGCGAGGAGCCGGTGCCGCACGTCGTGCAAAACGGCACGCCGCACGCGCGCTACGCCATCGTGGAACAGCGCGGCGAGCGCTGGAACGCGCGCCTGTGCAGCGTGGCCTACGACTGGGACGGCATGGCGCAGCTCGCGGCCAACTGCGGCCGGGCCGACTGGGCGTACGCGTTGGCCACCGGCAGCCTGCCTGTGGACGGCAGCACAATCGGCGCATGAATCTGCAGAAAGTGTTCCTGGCCCTCGGGGGCGTCCTGGTCGTGACCATCGCCTGGCGCGGCTTCGGCTGGCCCGGGGTGGGCCTGGCCGTGAGCGGCATCGTGATGTGGATGCTGCTGCACTTCACCCGCATGATGAAGGTGCTGCAGCGCACCTCCAATCGGCCGGTGGGCTGGGTGGACAGCGCCGTGATGCTCAATGCCAAGCTGCGCCCCGGCGTCAACCTGCTGCACGTGATGGCGATGACGCGCGCGCTGGGCGAGCAGGTGAGCCCCAAGGAGCAGCAGCCCGAGCTCTATCGCTGGACCGACGGCTCGGGCTCGCACGTGACCTGCGAGTTCCTGCGCGGCAAGCTGGTGAAGTGGGAGCTGTTCCGGCCGCCCACCCCGCCGGACGAGGCCGCGCCGCCCGCCCCGTAAAATGGGGGGTTCCGCAATTGCGCGATATCCATTCCCGTGAAGGAAACCTCATGAGCCCGGTAGTACCCTCGATGGCCGACCGCGACGGCAAGATCTGGATGGACGGCGAGCTGGTCGACTGGCGCGACGCGAAGATCCACGTGCTGACCCATACGCTGCACTACGGCTGCGGCGTCTTCGAAGGCGTGCGCGCCTACAACACGGTCAACGGCACCGCGGTGTTCCGGCTGCAGGAGCACACCGACCGCCTGTTCAACAGCGCCAAGATCCTGCGCATGCAGATGCCCTTCGGCAAGGAGCAGATCAACGAGGCGCAGAAGCAGGTCGTGAAGGCCAACCAGCTGGAATCCTGCTACATCCGCCCGCTGGTGTGGATCGGCTCGCAGAAGCTGGGCGTGAGCCCGAAGGGCAACCAGATCCACTGCATGGTCGCGGCCTGGGCCTGGGGCGCCTACCTGGGCGAGGAAGGCATGCAGCGCGGCATCCGCGTCAAGACCTCCAGCTACACCCGCCACCACGTCAACATCACGATGACGCAGGCCAAGGCGGTGAGCAACTACAGCAACTCCATCCTCGCCAACATGGAGGCGCTGGACGACGGCTACGACGAGGCGCTGCTGCTCGATAGCTCCGGCTTCGTCTCCGAGGGCGCGGGCGAGAACGTGTTCGTGGTGAAGGACGGCGTGATCTACACGCCCGACCTGTCGGCCGGCGCCCTGAACGGCATCACCCGCAACACCGTCTTCGCCATCGCCAGGGACCTCGGCATCGACGTGGTGCAAAAGCGCATCACCCGCGACGAGATCTACATCGCCGACGAATGCTTCTTCACCGGCACCGCCGCCGAAGTGACGCCGATCCGCGAACTCGATCGGGTGCAGATCGGCATCGGCCGCCGCGGCGCGATCACCGAGAAGCTGCAGAACGCGTTCTTCGACATCGTCAACGGCCGCAACCCCAAATACGCCCACTGGCTGACCCGGGTCTGAGAAAGCATGGCCACGAACAACAAGCCCGAAAAAGTGGTGGAGCTGGCGGCGAAGGACCTCAACGCCAACGGCGGCATCTTCTGCCCCAGCCCCAAGGCCGACATGAAGCTGTGGAACAGCCACCCGCGCGTGTACCTCGACGTCGCCGTCAGCGGCGCCGCCAAGTGCCCGTACTGCGGCACGGTCTACAAGCTGAAGGAAGGCGAGCACTTCGGCGGCCACCACTGATTGGGGTCAGCCACCCCTAATTGGGGTCAGATTCCAATTTCCGATTCCAATTTCCCCGGCCTGTCCGTGAGTCGTGCCGCAAGCACCTCTCTCGTCATCGCTCCGCAATGGATCGGTGACGCGGTCATGACCGAGCCGCTGCTGCGCCGCCTGCACGCGCGCGGCGAGCGGATCACGGTCGGCGCCCTGCCCTGGGTGGCGCCGGTGTACCGCGCCATGCCGCAGGTCGAGGCCGTGATCGAGTTCCCGTTCCGCCACGGCGGGCTGCAGCTGCGCGAGCGGCGCGCGCTTGCCCGCCAGATCGAGGGACGCTTCGAGGCCGCGTACGTGCTGCCCAATTCGCTCAAGAGCGCGCTGCTGCCGTTCCTGGCCAGCATTCCGCGCCGGGTGGGTTATCTGGGCGAAGCGCGCGTCGGCCTGCTCACGCACCGGCTGAAGAACCCGAAGGACAAGCCGCCGATGGTGGCCTTCTACTCGGCCCTGAGCGGCGAGGAAGGTCTCGAGCGCGACCGGCCGCAACTCGCGCTGCCGCAGGCGCAGGTCGACGACGTGCTGAGCGCACAAGGGCTCGCGCGCGGCGGCTATGTCGTGATGGCGCCGGGCGCCGAATACGGGCCGGCCAAGCGCTGGCCGCATTTCGGCGCGCTGGCGCAGCAGCTGCAGCAGCCGGTCGTCCTGCTCGGATCGGCCAAGGAGGCGCCGCTGTGCGAGGGCATCGCGCTGCTGGCGCCCGGGCGCACCCGCAACCTGGCGGGCCAGACCTCGCTGGCGGAAGCGTTCGCGCTGATCGCCGGGGCGGGCTGCGTGGTCAGCAACGATTCGGGGCTGATGCACGTGGCGGCGGCCTTCGGCGTTGCGCAGGTGGCGCTGTTCGGCTCGTCGAGCCCGCTGCACACGCCGCCGCTGAACGAGCGGGCGAAGGTGGTGTGGCTGAAGCAGGATCCCGACTACACGCCGCCGCTGGACTGCGCGCCGTGTTTCCAGCGGGAGTGCCCGCTCGGGCATTTCCGCTGCCTCAACGACGTGAGCGCGGAGCGCGTCAAGGCGCTGCTGTAGCGCCGGCGGCCCCAAAAAAAACAGCCATCTTGCGATGGCTGTATGAAGTCCTTGGAAGGACGTCGTTGGGAGACTTGAAACCTTGCAGAAATCTGGTGCCCGCACCAGTGCGGCACATGGCTTGACTGTATTCTTTCCCAGCTGTTCGGCCATCCTCCTTTAGGGTGATGGCCCAGGTGCCGGGAATCGAATTTATCTTCGTGATTTTTTCGGCGCTTGGCGAGGCCCGCGGAGGCCTTTTACGGGCGGTTACACGGCCGCGCAGGGCAGGCGCAGGACGAAGCAGGCGCCGCCGCCGGGGTTGTCCTCGCAGTGGGCGCTGCCGTGGTGGCGCTGCGCGATCGAACGCACCAGCGCCAGCCCGAGGCCGACGCCGCCTTCGCGCTCGCTCGCCCCGCGCAGCCGGTAGAAGGGCTCGAAGATGTGCTCGCGCTCGGCCAGCGGCACGCCGGGGCCGCGGTCGCACACGCGCACGACGGCTTGCGAGCCCTGCCGCACCACGCTCACCTGCACCGGGCCGCTGGTATAGCGGCGCGCGTTCTCCAGCAGGTTGCGGATCGCCCGGCGCAGCAGCTTGGACACGCCTTGCACCACCAGCGTCTGCTGCGATTCGCAAGCCTCCAGCTCGGCGCCCGCACGGGCGCTTTCCTCGGCGGCCAGGCCGGTCAGGTCCACCGATTCCACCGTGCCGATGTCGGTCTCGCGCGCATCGAGGCGGCTCGCCAGCAGGATCTCGTCGATCAGCTGGTCCAGCTCGCCGATGTTGCGCAGGATCTCGTCGCGCGCCCGCGGCGCCGGCTCGGGCACCATCAATTCCAGCCCCATGCGGATGCGCGCCAGCGGCGAGCGCAGCTCGTGCGAGGCATTGGCCAGCAGCGACTTGTGCGACTTCACCAGCGCCTCCACGCGCTCGGCGGCATGGTTGAAGCGCCGCGCCAGGAAGGCGACCTCGTCGCTGCCGCGCTCGGGCACGCGCACGCTCAGGTCGCCCTCGCCCCAGCGCTCGACGCCGCCGCGCAGGTCTTCCAGCCGCTGCGTCAGGCGCCGCACGATCGGGTAGCTGCCCACCGCTACGGCCAGCGCCACGATGCCCAGCAGCCAGAGGAAGCCGGTGGAGCCGCGCGGCAGCCAGCCGCGTGCCCCCGGCGGGCCGTCACCCCGCGGCCGCGGCCGCGGCGGCAGCTGCACGACGATGCTGCTGCCGTCCTTCATCTCGATCGGGAATTCCAGCCCGACGCCCGGCACGCGCACCGGCCGCACGCGGTTCTGGCCGATCACCTCGCCGGCCTCGTTGCGCACGATCACCTCGCGCATCGGCGTCTGCTCCTGGTTCACCCGCCACAGCCAGCCGAAGGCGATCGTGAGCAGGCCCACCGTGGCGATCACGGCGATCCAGATGCGCAGGTAGAGGGGAAAGCGCCAGTGGTCGTTCCAGGCGGTCATGCCGAGGGGGGTCTAGTCCTGCTGCTTGGCGAACACGTAGCCGACCCCGCGCACCGTGAGGATGCGCTTGGGATTCTTGGGGTCGGCCTCGATGGCCGCGCGGATGCGGCCCATGTGCACGTCGATCGAGCGGTCGAAGGCCTCCAGCTCGCGCCCGCGCACGGCCTCCATGATCTGGTCACGCGTGAGCACGCGGCCCGCGCGCTCCGCCAGCACGACCAGCAGATCGAACTGGTAGGAGGTCAGTTCGGCCGGCTTGCCGCCGACGGTGACGGTGCGCGCATCGCGGTCGACCTCGAGCGAGCCGAAGCGCATCAGCTTGGCCGGCGGCGGCGTGCCGTCGTGCCGGCGGCGCAGGATGGCGCGGATGCGCGCCAGCAGCTCCCTGGGCTCGAAGGGCTTGGGCAGGTAGTCGTCGGCGCCGAGCTCCAGGCCCACGATGCGGTCCATCGGATCGCCCTTGGCGGTGAGCATCAGGACCGGGACCTTGCCCGTCTCGCCGGGCAGGGAGCGCACGCGGCGGCAGACCTCCAGGCCGTCGATGTCGGGCAGCATGAGGTCGAGCACCACCAGGTCGGGCGTGCTGCCGGAGGGCGGATCTTCCAGCAGGTCGAGGCCGGCCTTGGCGTCGGCCGCGTGGGTGACGCCGAAACCCGATCGCTCCAGGTACTCGCCGACCATGTGGGCCAGGCGGGTGTCGTCCTCGATCATCAGGAGTTGCTGCATGTCGGAATACTACTCAAGCGGGCCGCCGACGCGGGGCCCTTCCCAACCATGGTGGTCAACAGCAATGGCACCCGCTTGTCGCTCCCGTAAAGTAAGGTAAATGGCGGTCTCCCAGGCGCATATTCCCGCACTGCTGGCCGAAGTGCCGGCGCGGCACGATCCGCGGTCGCGGGCCCTGCAGTTCGCGGGCCGCTGGATCGCATACGGCGAGCTGCACGCGGCCGCGCAGCGGGCCGCGTCGCTCGCCTGGCACGCCTGGGGCGTGCGCCCGGGCGACCGGGTGGCCTGGCTGGGGGCGAACCACCCGGGCCAGTTGGCGCTGCTGTTCGGGCTGGCGCGCATCGGCGCCGTCCTGCTGCCGCTGAACTTCCGGCTCGCGTTCGCGGAGTGGCAGCGCCTGATCGCCGACTGCGGACCGCGCCACCTGGTGCACGACGGCGACTGGGCGCAGGCGGGGCGCGACCTGGCCGCCCAGTGCGGCCTGGCCGCGCACCCGGTGGAGGCGCTGGCGGAAGGCGCCGCGGCCGAACTCTCGTCGCAGGCGGACGCGCACGCTGGGGCCGCAGTCCCGTTGCAGGCGGACGTGCACTCTCGGGCCGCAGTCCCGTTGCAGGCGGACGCGGACGCGGCGGTGCTGCTGGTGCACACCTCCGGCACCACCGGCGGGCCGAAGGCGGCCGTGCACACGCAGGCCAACCTGCTGGCCAACATGCGCATCGCCGCCGCGGTGCAGGAGCTGGGACCGGCCGACACGGTGCTGACCGTGCTGCCGATGTTCCACGTGGGCGGGCTGTGCATCCAGACCCTGCCGGCCCTGTACGCGGGCGCGCGGGTGGTGCTGCAGCCGCGCTTCCATCCGGGCGAGACGCTGGCGGCGATCGAACGCGAGCGTCCCACGCTCACGCTGCTGGTGCCCGCCGCCATGAAGGCGCTGGTCGAGCACCCGGCCTGGGGCGCGACCGACCTGTCCTCGCTGCGCGCCGTGTGGGCCGGCTCCAGCCTGCTGCCGGCCGCGCTGGTGCAGGCCTTCCATGCCCGCGGCCTGCCGGTGTGCAACGTCTATGGCGCCACCGAGACCGGCCCGTTCTCGATCGCCCTGCCGCCGGCGCAGGCGATGGGCCACGTGGGCTCCTGCGGCTGGCCGGCGCCGGAGGTCGAGGCGCGGCTCGGCCCGGCGATCGGCGACACGGCGGAACTGCTGCTGCGCGGGCCCAACGTCGTGCGGCGCTACTGGCCCGACCTGGCGGCCTGCGACGCGGCGGGCTGGTTTGCCACCGGCGACCTCGCGCAGCAGGACGCGGACGGCAGCTGGCGCATCGTCGGCCGTGCACGCGAGCTGATCATCACCGGCGGCGAGAACGTGCACCCGGCGGAGGTGGAGGAGGCGCTGGCGCAGCATCCCTCGGTGGCCGAATGCGCCGCCTTCGCACTGCCCGATGCGCGCTGGGGCGAGGTGGTCGCGGTGGCGGTGGTCGGCGCCGGGGTGGACGAGGCCACGCTCGTGGCCCACCTGCAGCAGCGGATCGCCCGCTTCAAGGTTCCGCGCCGGTGGTTCTTCGTCGAGCAGCTGCCGAAGACGGCGCTGGGCAAGGTGCAGCGCTCACTGCTGGCGCAGCGGTTTGCCTGATGCTCAGGGCGCGCCGGTCGACCCGTGCCGCCCCTGCATCTTCCACAGCAGCAGGATCAGCAGCATCGGCGGGATCGCCGTCAGCGCCGTGCCGAGGAAGGCCGTGGCATAGGCCCCCAGCAGCCCGTACTGCGGCGTCAAGGTGTCCACCGCCACGCCCGAGAAGCCCTTGAGGAACTTGCCGAGCAAGGCATAGGTGGACGACAGCATCGCGTACTGCGTGGCGGTGTAGCCCAGGCTGGTGAGGCTGGACATGTAGGTCACCAGCGCCACGCCGGCAAAGGCCTGGGCGAAGGAATCCAGCGACATCACGATCGCGAACACCACGTCGTTGACGTGCAGGGCCAGCAACGCGAAGGCGCCGGTGCCCAGGGCTTCCAGCACCAGCCCGACGATCAGCGTCGGCAGGATGCCGATGCGGATCGCCGTCAGGCCCGCGGCGCCCAGCCCGACGAAGGTGGCCACCAGGCCGAAGGAACCCCGCACCACCGCGACCGTGTCCTTGCTGACGCCGAGGTCGTGGTAGTAGGGGTTGTACATCGGCCCCATGACGAAGTCGGGCAGCCGGTACAGAGCCACCATGGCCAGGATCACGACGCCGGCCATCTTGTGCTTGCGGAAGAAGTCGACGAACGGGCCGATGAGCGCGTCGAGCAGGCCCCTGGCGCTCCACAGCGGCGGCTTGTCGTGCAGCACCGCGTCGGCCCGGGCGGGCTCGAAGGCGTAGCAGGTCGCGACCACGCCGACGGCCATGAGCACGGCCATCGCCACGTACGAGAGTGGCCAGCCGACGCGCTCCGCCGCCGCGATGATCGCCGCGTCCGTCACCAGCAGCGCGATGCGGTAGCCGAGCTGGGCGGCCGAAGTGAGCAGGCCCACCTCCTCGGTGTTGTCCGCCGCCTCGATCCGCCAGGCATCGATGGCGATGTCCTGCGTGGCCGAGGCGAATGCCACCAGCAGCGCGAAGGCGCCGATCACGGCCAGGCCGGCCTTCACGCCGGCCACGGACATCGCCACCAGCCCGATCGCCACCAGCAGCTGGCAGAACAGCATCCAGCCGCGCCGCCGCCCCAGCTTGCCGAACAGCGGGATGTCCATCCGGTCGACCAGTGGCGACCAGTACACCTTGAAGGCATAGGCGAAGCCGACCCAGGAGATGAAGCCGATCGCCTTCAGGCTGGTGCCCTCGTCGCGCAGCCAGAAGCCGAAGGTGTTGGCCGTCAGCAGGAAGGGCAGGCCGGAGGAGAAGCCCAGGGCCAGCATCACGGCCACCTTGGGCTGGCGCAAGGCGCGCACCACGTCCAGCGCGGAGCGCTTGCGGCGCTTTTCCTGGGCGGGCGGCGGCGAAGCCTGTGCAGGCGTCCGCTGAGCGGAAGAGGCGGCGGGATCCGACATGTTGGAAGTGCTTCGTCAGTATTATTTGCCCATGTGCCAACTGTGTACCGCCAAGTCCCGCCGGTGGGTCAGCCGGCGTGCCTTCATGCTGGCGGCGGGCGCCGTCGTTGCCGCTCCTGCCTTCAGCCAGGTCGAGGTGGGCGGTAGTTCGCCGCTGCGCTCGCTGGTCCCCGCGACCGAACTCGAGCAGGCCGCAGCACAGGAGTATGGCGAACTGCTGCAGCAGGCGCGCGCCAAGCGGGCGCTGGCGCAGGAAGGCAATGCGCAGCTGCGGCGGCTGCGCTCGATCTCTTCGCGCCTGATCGCCGATGCGCCGCGCTGGAACCCGCGCGCGCGCCAATGGCGCTGGGAGGTGAACCTGATCGGCAGCGACAGCGTCAACGCCTTCTGCATGCCGGGCGGCAAGATCGCCGTCTTCACCGGCCTGATCGAGAAGCTGCGCATCACGGACGACGAGCTCGCGATGGTGCTGGGCCACGAGATCGCGCACGCGCTGCGCGAGCATGCGCGCGAGCGCATCGCCAAGAGCCAGGGCACCGGCGCGCTGCTGTCGCTGGGGGCGCAGCTGTTCGGGCTGGGCCAGCTCGGCGACGTGGCGGCGGACCTCGGCACGCAGTTGCTCACGCTCAAGTTCAGCCGCGACGACGAGATCGAGGCCGACCTGGTCGGCCTGGAAATGGGCGCGCGCGCCGGCTTCGATCCGCAGGCCTCCATCTCGCTGTGGGACAAGATGGCCCGCGTGTCCGGCGCCGGCGGCGGGCCGGCCTTCCTGTCCACGCACCCGAGCGGCCCCGACCGCATGCGGCGGCTGGCCGAGAACATCCCGCGCGTCGAAGGCCTGTACCGGCAGGCGATGGGCAATCGCTGATCACGTGCCGCGTACGTAGGGGTTGGCCGCGCGTTCGCGCCCGAAGGTGCTCTCCGGCCCGTGGCCGGGGATGAACACCGTCTCGTCCCCCATCGGCCACAGCTTGTTCCGGATGCTGGCGATCAGCGTGTCGTGGTCTCCGCGCGGGAAGTCGGTGCGCCCGATGCTGCCGGCGAACAGCACGTCGCCGACGAAGGCGCGCTGCATCTCCGGCGAATGGAACACGACGTGGCCCGGCGTGTGGCCGGGGCAGTGGCGCACGTGCAGCGTGTGGCCCGCCAGTTCCACCGTGTCGCCGTCGTGCAGCCAGCGCGTCGGCGTGAAGGCCTGCGCGGGCGGGAAGCCGAACATCGTGCCCTGCTGCGGCAGGGCGTCGATCCAGAACCGGTCTTCCTCGTGCGGCCCGATGATGGGCAGCGAAAGGCGGCGCGCGAGTTCCGCGGTGCCGCCCGCGTGGTCGATGTGGGCGTGCGTGAGCCAGATTTGTTCGAGCGCGAGGCCGCGGCGTTCGAGTTCGGCCAGCAGCGCATCGAGGTCGCCGCCGGGATCGATCACGGCGGCCTGCTTCGTGGCGTCGTCGAAGACGACCGAGCAGTTCTGCTGGAACGGGGTGACGGGGAAGGTGAAGTAGCGGAGCATGGGTCGATATTGTCGTGGCCGGGTGTGAGCATGCGCATGCGCCCAGGCGGGAGCCCATGCCCGAGCCTGCACCCTCGTTTCTCCCAGATGCCGGGGATTAAAGTGCTTGATATCATGACTTAGTGATCAACCAGTCGGTATTCCAGAAAAGCCGGGTGCCCCTGTACCTCCAGGTGGCGCTCCTGATGCGCCAGAAGATCGAGCGCCAGGACTGGCCGGTGGACGCGCAGATCCCGACGCTCAACGTGCTGGAGCAGGAGTTCCAGGTGTCGAGGATCACGCTGCGCGAGTCGCTCGCACGCCTGGAGGAGGAGGGCCTGATCCGTCGCACCCGCGGGCGCGGCACCTTCGTCACCAAGGACTTGTCCCAGCAGCGCTGGTTCAAGCTGGCCACCAGCTTCGACGAGCTGGTGCGCACCGTGTCGGAACTGAAGATCCGGCTGCTCGCCATCGACCAGGACGACCATCCCCTGGTGCCGCACTTCGCCGCCGGCGAGGTCGCCGGCCCCTATCGCCGGCTGCGCCGGGTGCACTACCGCGACGAGAGCCCGTACTGCCTGATCGAGATCTACCTGGCGCAGGACGTGTTCGCACTGGATCCGGAGGGCTTCAGCAGCGCACCCGTGATCCCGAAGCTGGCCGCACTGCCCCAGCTGCGCATCGCGGCGGCACGCCAGATCATGCGCGTCACCGTCTCCGACGAGGAAACCGCGGCGCACCTGGACATCGGCGTGGCCGACCCGATCGTCGACGTGTGCCGCTCGCTGCAGGACGCGCAAGGACGCATCGTCTACTACGCGCACATCCAGTACCCCGCCCACATGATCCAGATGGAGCTGGACCTGTTGGCCGGACAACATCAACCCGGCCCAGCGGCCAGCAAGAAACGATGACCGACCTTCCGGGCCACGCGCCCAGCCTCCCCACGCCCCTGAGGCTTGCCAAGCTGCAGGCCTTCGTCTTCCGGGTGCCGATAGCCGAGCCCGTCCAGACTTCCTTCGGCATCATGCATGACCGGCCGGCGGTGCTGGTGCGGGCGGAGGACACCGATGGCGCGCAGGGCTGGGGCGAGATCTGGTGCAACTTCCCCAGCGTCGGCGCGGAGCACCGCGCCCGCCTGCTCGAGTCCGCCGTCGCGCCCATCTTCCTGGAGCGCGCCTGGCACTCGCCGGCGGAGGCGTTTCGCGAGGCGACACGGCGTCTGCACATCCTCGGCCTCCAGTGCGGTGAGCCCGGCACGGTGGCCCAGGCCATCGCGGGGGCCGACATGGCGCTGTGGGACCTGGCCGGAAGGCGCGCGGGCCAGCCGCTGTGGCGCCTGTTCGGCGGCACCGACACGATCGCCACCTATGCGTCGGGACTCAGCCCGACGCAGCCGGAAAAGCTCGCCGCGGCCAAGCGGGACGAGGGCTTCCGCGCTTTCAAGCTCAAGGTGGGTTTCGGGGCCGAGCGCGACCTCGCCAACCTGCGCGCCTTGCGCGAGCTGCTGGGGCCCGATGCACCGCTGATGGTCGACGCCAACCAGGCCTGGGGCGTGGAGGAGTCGATCGAGATGAGCCGCCGCATCGCGGAGTTCGGGCTGCAGTGGCTGGAGGAGCCGCTGGCCGCGGACCGGCCCCTGTCCGAGTGGGTGCGGCTGGCCGCCGAATCCCCGCTGCCGCTGGCGGCCGGCGAGAACCTGCGCGGCGCCGGCGAATTCGCCGCGGCGCTGGCGAGCAAGGCGTTCGCCGTGCTGCAGCCCGATCTGGGCAAGTGGGGCGGCTTCAGCGGCTGCCTGCCCGTGGCGCGCGACGTGCTGGCGGCGGGGCGCATGTTCTGCCCGCATTGGCTGGGCGGCGGCATCGGCCTCGTGGCCTCCATGCACCTGAAGGCTGCCGTGGGCGGCGCGGGTTACGTCGAAGTGGATTCCAACCCGAATCCGCTGCGCGAGCTGCTCGCCTCGCCGCATCCGCGGGTGGTGGAAGGCAGGGTGACACTGCCGCAGGAGCCGGGCCTCGGTGTCGCCCCCGACATGGAGGCGCTGAGCAGGTTCCGCGTGCGCCACCAGTGGCAATGACGGCGGAGGAAGGCATGTCCAGACGCATCGTCATTTCCGAGTTCATGGACGATGCAGCCGTCCAGAGCCTGCATGCAGACTTTTCGGTCCTGTACGCCCCCGACCTGGTGGACCGACCGGCCGATCTCGCCGGGGCCCTGCGAGACGCCGACGCCCTGATCGTGCGCAACCGCACGCAGGTGAATGGCGAGCTGCTGGCCGGCACGCGCCGCCTCGTTGCGGTGGGCCGGCTCGGGGTCGGCCTGGACAACATCGATCAGGCGTACTGCGCCAGCCGCGGCATCGCCGTGGTTCCCGCCATCGGCGCCAACGCTGCGGCCGTGGCCGAGTACGTGGTCGGCCTGGCCATGGGCCTGCTGCGCGGATTCCTGTTCTCCTGCGGCGAAGTGGCCGCGGGCGAATGGCCGCGTGCGCGGCTCGCCTCCGGATGCGAGGTCGCCGGCAAGGTGCTGGGCCTGGTGGGCTATGGCTCCGTGGGGCAGCGCGTGGGGGAACTGGCGCGCGCGGTCGGCATGCGCGTGCTGGCCTACGACCCCATGCTGCCGCCAGGGCACCCCGCCTGGCGCGATGCGACGCGCTGCGAGGAGGTGGACGACCTGTTCCGCCAAGCCGACGTCGTGAGCCTGCACGTTCCCTATTCCGCGCAGAACGCCGGCTTGGTGGACGAGCGGCGGCTGGGCCTGATGAAGGCGGGCGCCGTGCTGGTGAACACCGCGCGCGGCGGCATCGTCGACGAGGCCGCGCTGGCCCGGGCGCTGCGCTCCGGGGCGCTCGCCGGGGCCGCAGTGGACGTGTTCGCGCACGAGCCGCTGCCGGCCGGATCCGCGCTGGCCGGCGCTCCCAACCTGTTCCTGACGCCGCACATCGCGGGCGTCACGCACGAATCGAACGAGCGCGTATCGGCCCTGATCGCGCAGCGTATCGCCGAAATCCTCCGTCGCGGATGACCCGGCGGAAGGTCCTTTTCAATTCCCAGGAGACATGATGAAAGCATGGAAGTTGCTCGCGGCCGCCGTTGCCGTTGTCGGCTGCGTGGCCGGCGCGAGTGCGCAGGAATGGCCCCAGAAGCCGGTGAAGATCGTGGTGCCCTACCCGGCGGGCGCCGGCGTCGACCCGGTGGCGCGCCTGGTGGGCCAGAAACTGTCCGACCGCTGGAAGCAGACCGTCATCGTGGACAACAAGTCGGGCGGCAGCGGCACCATCGGCGCGGCCTACGTCGCGCGTGCGCCGGCAGACGGGCTGACGATCATGATGTCGGCCACGGCCGAAGTGGTGATCAACCAGTTCATCATGGGCAAGATGCAGTACGACCCGGAGACCGACCTGGTGCCGGTCACGCTCGCAGTGCGGCTGCCGTTCATCCTGGTGACGCACCCGTCCAATCCGTACTCCAGCATCGCCGAACTGGTCGCCTACGCGAAGAAGAACCCGGGCCAGGTGACCTATGCGTCCTCCGGTCCGGGCACGCCGCAGCACCTGGCGGCCGTGCTGCTGGAGCAGCTGAGCGGCACGCAGATGGTGCACGTGCCGTACAAGGGCATCGCGCCCTCGATCACCGACCTGCTGGCCAACCACGTCTCGATCGGCTTCGCCGGACTTCCCGCGGGGCTGCCGCACGTGCAGAAGGGTGCACTGAAGCCGCTGGCCGTCTCCTCCAAGACCGCCTCGCCGGCGGCGCCCCAGGTGCCGCCGATTGCTGCCACGCCGGGGCTGGAGCAGTTCGAGCTGAACCAGTGGTTCGGCATCTGGGTTCCCAAGGGGACGCCGGAGTCCGTCATCGCCCAGATCCAGCGTGACATCGCCGCGGTGCTGCAGATGCCGGAGGTCAAGGAGACGCTGGAGAAGCAGGGGGCGCAGCCGAGCGGCATGCCGACGGCGGAGTTCGCGAAGTTCGTCCAGAGCGAGCGCAAGAAGTTCGCGGCCATCGTCAAGAGCGCCCGGCTCAATTAGCCCTGCGCGGCGCTGGCCGGTTCGAAACGGCGCGGACCGGCAGGCTTGCGCGCCAGCAGCCCGCCCGGGCCGCTGGCACCGGGCCCGCGGCCCGCAAGCTCACAGCGGCAGCGCGAGCAGCGTGTCCGTGACCGTGCTGTCGCACACGACGGTGCGCTCGGCCAGCAGCAGCTTGCCGGCGGACAGGATCACGCGGTCGCGGTATTCGCCGCTGGCGAACAGCGACAGTTCGCCCGTGTGCATGATGCGCGCCACCAGGAAGGGCGTCACCGCCCGCGCGGCGCCGGCGCCGGCCGGCTCCAGCACCGGGATGCCGAGCAGGTGGCGGTACCGGTGGCGCTCGTAGATGTTCGCCTCGCGCAGGGCGGCCACGCGATCCTCCAGCATGGCGCGCGAATCGGCGAACACGATGCCGGCCGGCAATTCGTCGCGCACGTTCTGCGCGTTGGTCACGCGGTAGCGGCAGTCGGCGGTGAAGAAGCTCGGCCAGCGCTCCAGGGCGTCGCTGTCGATCGCCTGCGCATAGGCGGCATTGAAGGCGCAAACGGAGAGGAGGTCGATCACGCTCAGGCTCCCATGTGTTGACGGTAGGCCTTCCAGAAGCCGCGCACCGCGGTTTCCGTCGCCCGGCCGTCCGAGCTTTCGACGGTCTCGCCGCCCATGAGGAGGATGCCCTCCTGGTCGAGGGCGCCGGCGATGCCGCGCTGCACGAAGCTGCCCACGGCGCCGTCTTCCATCGAGATGAAGCCGCCGGGGCCCACCAGGTTCAATTGCTTCAGGCGTACGTTGCGCTGCTGCGGCGTGTCGTCGGCGAAGCCGAGGTAGGTCCAGTTCAGTTCCGAGCGCTCGATCGACTTCGGCAGCACCTGCCGCACCGCCAGGCAGTTCTGGATCTGCTGCAGCACGAAGCCGGGGAACACCGACAGGATCTGCAGCGTGAT
>Ga0255338_1003931_pt1 | contig 16576 bp, 15 predicted proteins | sample MeOH1_35cm_T4_19_FD_203715 | JGI IMG/M metagenome (GOLD analysis project Ga0255338, IMG submission 203715) | Sandy soil microbial communities from University of British Columbia, Vancouver, Canada - MeOH1_35cm_T4_195 | ecosystem: Engineered > Artificial ecosystem > Sand microcosm > Unclassified ...
GAGGGTCTCAATGATGTTCGCAGCCATAGTCTTGTCCTTACTGGGCTTTATCGCCCTTTGCCTGTTGATTGGCGCTCGCCTTGGCCCACAGGTCGGGCCGCTGCTTGCGCGTCGTCTCTTCCCGCTGGGCCGCCCGCCACTTCCGGATCTCGGCGTGGTGGCCGCTCAGCAGGACCTCGGGGATCTCGGCGCCTTCGAACGTCCGCGGTCGCGTGTACTGCGGATGCTCGAGGAGGCCGTCCTCGAAGCTTTCTTCACTGAGGCTCTCGGCCTGTCCCAGCACTCCCGGGACCAACCGAACGCAAGCCTCGATCGCCACCATCGCCGCCGCCTCGCCACCGGCCAGGACCGCGTCGCCGACGGCGACCTCCTCGAACCCGCGAGCGTCGAGCACCCGCTGGTCCACCCCCTCGAACCGCCCGCACAGGACGATCAGTCCCGGGCCGGCCGCCCACTCACGAACCCGCGCCTGGGTCAGGGGCCTGCCCCGGGCGCTCATGTACAAAAGCGGCCGCCCCCGCCGCTCCACGCTGTCCAGCGCAGAGGCGATGACGTCCGCTCTCATCACCTGTCCAGGACCGCCACCCGCGGGGGTGTCGTCGAGGAAGCCGCGCTTATCTGTGGAAAAGCCCCGAATGTCCACTGTTTCCAAGGACCAGAGCGCGGCCTCTCGCCACGCTGTGCCGATCAGCGAAACCCCCAGCGGGCCCGGAAACGCCTCCGGAAACATGGTCAGGACGGTGCAGTCGAAGGACATGGCGCGTGAAGGCGCTGCTCAGGCGGCCGTCGTCAAGTCTCAGATAATCCCCTGCCAGAAGACGTAGCCATCGCCGAGTGAGGGCCACTCCACACAGAACGTTTCCGGATGTGGCGCCGCCGGGTCGAACTTGGGCTGTTCCGGGCAGGCTGTGGGCCGCTCATGGTATTCGACCATGCGGATGGTCATCGTGTTTGTCTTCCATTGGAAGCTCACCACCAGCGGCCGCTCCGGTCGAAAGCTGTAGTTTACGCCACGGCGGACACCCTGGCGCCTACCGTCAGGCCCGAAGGCTCCGATCTGCCGCCCCGCCAGCGCGTCCTTGACGATCGAGTCGTAGATCGGCTTGTGCAGCCAGAAGTTCAGCCGGACGCTCAAGTAGTCGAGCGGGATAATGGCTGCAAACACGACGGCCACGGCGCCGAGGACGCCGAGAGGAGCCCGCCACGTTGCGCGCCGTCGGACCCAAAGGACCAGAGCGATAGCGAGAAGCGCCGTTGGCGGCGCGATGAACACCGCCAACGGCAACATCATGTCCATCGCCTCGGGCAACAGCCCCTCGAGCGGCGCGCTGAACAGCAGGATGCCGAGCGCGACGATGAGCCAGCACGCCACCGCGCCCCCGAAGGTCCTCCGGCCTGCGCCAATCCGCGCCATCAGAAGAACCGGGCGTAGTAGGTGTAGCGCTCGGCCAGGGGCTCGCCGCGGTCGATGCAGATGGCGCCCTTGCGGCTGACGCAGGGCGTGTCGTCGTAGCGGATCCCCGACTTGAAGCCGTAGGCGTTGGCCCAGGCGAAGTCGATCATGCCCCGGTCGGCGGGCCGGAAGCGGAACCGTAGCCCGTCGCGCTCGCCGACAATCCAGCCGCGGGGGTTGGGACGACCACTGATCCGGCCGTCCCGCACCTCGGCGGCGATGGCCTCGTAGGCGGGGCGCCGGGCCTCGAAGTTCAGCCGCACGCCGGCGTCGTAGAGCACGGGGGCCAGGGGCACGAAGGCGCCGATGAAGCCCATCAAGACGGTCGGGCCCAGCCAGCCGGTCATCGGCTCGCGCAGCATGGTCCAGAAGCTCCAGACCAGCAGGATCACGGGCGGGACGGCGTAGAGCGCCACGATCAGCACCGGCGCCACGGCGGGCGGCGTGATCTCCATCAGTCGGCCGGCGGCCAGGGTCGCGGCGAGCACCAGCGCCATCCAGGCCGCCAGGGCGGCGGCCAGGCGGGTGCGCCACACAGGCCGTATGTACGGCGTCTCTCCCATTGCGCGTAGATGAGGGCGCTCGCGGAGCGTGCGCAAGGCGCCGTCTGCTCGGACGCCTGATGCGAACGCCTTGCGGCCCGGCGCCCCCGGGCGTAATCGCCCCGGCATGAGCGAGACGGATGCCCAGGACGAGACCCTCGTCGAGACCCTGCAACTCGAGCGCATCGAGATGAATCTGTTCCGGGGGACGTCCCCGGACAATTCGCCGGGCCGGATCTTCGGGGGCCAAGTGATCGCCCAGTCCCTGCTGGCCGCCTACGAGACGGTCGAGGCCCGGGTCGCGCACTCGTTGCACTGCTATTTCATCCGGCCGGGCGACCCGACCGTGCCCATCGTCTTCGAGGTGGATCGGTCCCGCGACGGCGGCAGCTTCACTACGCGGCGCGTGGTGGCCGTCCAGCACGGCAAGCAGATCTTCAACCTGGCCGCCTCGTTCAAGGACCCGGAGGAAGGCTTCAGCCATCAGGCGGTGATGCCCGAGGGCCCGCACTGGAGCGAACTCCGCGACCAGATGGAGGTCATGCGCGAGCTGATGAAGAACGCGCCCGAGGAGGCGAAGAGGTGGATGAGCCGCAGCCCGCCGATCGAGATGCGCTCGAAGGACGCCCGCACCTATTTCCTGGATGGGGCGAAGGAGCCGGTGGCGCAGAACTGGTTCCGCTGCCGCACGCCGATCGGCGACGACGCCCACATGCATCAGGTGATCCTGGCCTACGCCTCCGACATGAACCTGCTGTCTACCGCCATGCGGCCCTATGGGGTCCACTGGCAGACCCCAGGCCTGCAGTCGGCGAGTCTGGACCACGCCATGTGGTTCCACAAACCGACCGACTTCAACCAGTGGCACCTCTACGTCCACGACAGCCCTTCGGCTTCGGACGGGCGCGGCTTCATCCGCGGTCAGATCTTCGCCGAGGACGGGACCCTGGTGGCCTCGGTGGCGCAGGAAGGCCTGCTGCGGATGAAGCCGCCGAAGTAAGACCCTATCCCCGAGGCGAAGACCCGGGGGCGAGGAGGTTGCTCGCCGTCCTTCCGAGGCGTAAGGCACCCGACTTCGCAACTGCAGCATGGCTCGGCGGATGGACACCAAGACCCTCGTGGAAGCCCTCAAGCTGGAACGGCTTGAGGTGAACCTGTTCCGCGGCACCACGCCCGAGGAAGAGTCGCGCGAGCGGATCTACGGCGGCCAGGTGATCGCCCAGTCCCTGCTGGCCGCCTACCAGACGGTCGAGGAGCGGATCTGCCACTCCCTGCACTGCTATTTCATCCGCCCCGGCGACCCGAACATCCCGATCATCTTTGAGGTGGACCGGTCCCGCGACGGCGGCAGCTTCACCACCCGGCGCGTGGTGGCGATCCAGCACGGCCAGCAGATCTTCAACCTCGCCGCCTCGTTCCAGGTGGCGGAGGACGGCTACGAGCATCAGTCGGATATGCCGGCCGCGCCGAAGCCCGAGGAGGTGGAAAGCGACATCGAGCTGCAGCGCCGCATGCTGAAGGACGCCCCTCCGGCGTCCCGCGCGTGGCTGGACCGGCCGCAACCGATCGAGATGCGCACGGTCGGCGGCCGGTTCGACGTCGGGAACCCCGAGCCGCGCGAACCGAACCAGCAGGTCTGGTTCCGGGCCAAGGACGCCATCGAGGGCCACGACCACATGCACCAGGTCATCCTGGCCTATGCCTCGGACATGAGCCTTCTGGGGACGGCGGTCCGCCCGCACGGGGTGAGCTGGCGCACGCCCGGCTTCCAGTCGGCGAGCCTCGACCACGCCATGTGGTTCCACCAGCCGACCGACTTCAACGAGTGGCACCTGTACCACCAGGAAAGCCCTTCGGCCTCGGGCGGCCGCGGCTTCAACCTGGGCTACATCTACCGCGCCTCGGACGGCGCCCTGGTCGCGAGCTGCGCCCAGGAAGGGTTGATGCGGATGCGTAAAGCCCGTCCCGCAAAATGATCGTCAGGCGCGCGGCCTAGAAGTCTACCGCGATGCCCTTGCGCTCCCAGTCGCCGAAGCGCGTGGGCTCCGGGCCCTTGGGGCCGCCGTCCTCCGGTGGCCGGGCGGCGGCTTCCGCCTCTGCGGCGTGGCGCTGGGCGGCCTCCTCCAGGGCGCGGCGGGCGGCGGGGGACAGGTCCTTGCCGGGGGCGGCGTTGGGCGGGAGATCGGACATGTCCCTGATCTAATCCCTTGCGCCGCGGCGCCCAAGAGGGCACGCCGCGCGCCGTGAACTCCAACGACCCCTCGACCGGCGAAAACAACGACATCCGCGGCCTGCCGGCCCGCGCCGCCGCCCTCGACCTGCTGACCGCCGCCCTGTCGCGGCGCGCGGGCCTGGACGAGGGCCTGAACCATCCGGCCCTGGCGGCGCTGCCGGCACGCGACCGCGCCTTCGCCCGCGCCCTGGTGATGGCGACCCTCCGCTGGTTAGGCCCGATCGACACGGCGCTGCAGGCCCGGCTGAAGAAGCCCCCGCCCGAGAACATCGTCCACGTCCTGCGCCTGGGCGCCGCCCAGCTCCTGGTGCTGAAGACCCCGGCCCACGCCGCGGTGGGCGCCACGGTCGACCTGGCGGCGGCCCAGAAGGGCGGCCAGGCGTTCAAGGGCCTGGTCAACGCCGTGCTGCGAGGCCTGGATCGCGAGCCGCCGGAGCTGAACGATCCTTCGCTGATGGCCCCCACCTGGCTGCAGGCCCGCTGGCGCTCGACCTATGGCGAAGCCGACGCGAACGCCATCGCCGCCCAGATCGGCGCGGAGCCGGCCACGGACCTGACGGTGCAGGGCGAGGTCGGCGACCTGGCCGCCGAGCTCGAAGCCCAGGCCCTCCCGGGCGGCAGCCTGCGCGTGGGCCTGAAGGGCGAGGTCTCGGCCTGGCCCGGCTTCAGCGACGGGCGCTGGTGGGTGCAGGACGCCTCCGCCGCAGTCCCGGCCCGCCTGCTGGACCTTCAGCCCGGCCAGACCGCCCTGGACATGTGCGCCGCGCCCGGGGGCAAGACGCTGCAGCTCGCCGCCGCCGGCGCCAAGGTCACGGCGATCGACCGCTCGGCCGGACGGATCAAGCGGGTGTCGGAGAACCTGGCCCGCACCGGCCTGGGCGCCGAGATGGTGGTCGCCGACGCGGCGGAGTGGAAGGACGGACGCACCTTCGACGCCGTGCTGCTGGACGCCCCCTGTTCGGCCACCGGCACCTTTCGCCGCCACCCGGACGTCCTCTGGGTGGCGAGCCCGGCCGACATCCCCAAGCTGGCGGCCGTGCAGTCGAAGCTGCTGGATTCGGCCGCGCGCCGGGTGAAGCCGGGCGGCCAGCTAGTCTACTGCGTCTGCTCGCTGGAGTGGGAAGAGGGCGAGAACCAGATCGCCGCCTTCCTGGCCCGGACGCCAGGGTTTGCCCTGGAGCCGGTCGCCGCGGGCGAGGGTGGCGCGCCGGAGGCCAGTTTGCGGCCCGACGGGACCTTGCGCATCCTGCCGCATCACCGCGAGGGTGGGACGGATGGCTTCTATGTGGCGCGGATGAGGCGCGGGGGATGATCGCGGTCGCGGTGGCGCTCGCCCGCAATTGGGCCCTGACTGACGCCCGCGATTGGCAGTAGAGGCCGCATCAGGCTAAGCGGAACCATGGCTGGACGGACCATCATCGCCCCCTCGATCCTCGCGTCGGATTTCGCGCGCCTGGGCGAGGAGGTCGCCGCGATCGAGGCGGCCGGCGCCGACTGGGTGCACGTGGACGTCATGGACGGCCACTTCGTGCCGAACATCACCATCGGGCCCGACGTGGTGAAGGCCCTGCGGCCGCACGCCAAGATCCCGTTCGACGTCCACCTGATGATCTCGCCGGCCGATCCGTACCTGGAGGCGTTCCGCGCCGCGGGCGCCGACTATATCAGCGTCCACCCGGAAGCCGGGCCGCACCTGAACCGCACGCTCAAGCAGATCCGCAAGCTGGGGGCGAAGGCAGGCGTGGTGTTCAACCCGTCCACCGATCCGTCGGTGATCCAGTGGATGATGGACGAGGTGGACCTGATCCTCGTGATGTCGATCAACCCCGGTTTCGGCGGCCAGACCTTCATGCACTCGCAGCTCCGCAAGATCGAGGCGCTGCGGAAGATGATCGACGCCGAGGGCCGCGACATTCCTCTTGAGGTGGACGGCGGCGTGACGCCCGAGACCGCACCCCTGTGTATCGCGGCCGGGGCCACCGCCCTGGTGGCTGGAACCGCCGTCTTCCGCGGCGGGGCGGAGCGTTACGCCGCCAACATCGCCGCCCTTCGGGGCTGACGCCCGGTGGCCGGGCTCCGCGCGCCGCGCCTTCCGGGCCGCCATCTGGCCCGGGCGCTGGTGGTGGGCGCGGGCCGCACCCTGGCCGAGGAATGGCGCAGCGCCGGGCCCTACCGCTGGCTGACCGCTAGGCCGCGGCCCAGCGGGTTCGGCCTTCAACCCAGGGACTTCCGCCCCACCAACGCCGAGCTGGGCCGGGCCGCCCTGGCCGGCGCCTTCGTGCTGGAAGGCGCGACCCTGGTTGTGGGCGTTCGCGGCGATCCGTGGAACCGGCCGAGCCCGTCTCGGACCTTCGCCGAGGCGCTGCACCGGTTCGACTGGCTGCCCGACCTGATCGCCGCCGGACCCGAGGGCGCGGCCGAGGCCTTGCGGTTGGTGCTGGACTGGAACCGCACTTTCGGGCGCTGGAACGCCTTTGCCTGGGCGCCCGAGATCATGGCGCGCCGGGTGTTCAACCTGGCCTGCGCCGGGCCGCTGCTGGCGGCGCGGGCGTCCGAGGCCGAGACGGCGAAGATCGCCGGGGTGCTCGCGCGGCAGGCGCGCGACCTGCTGGGACCCGGCAGCATGGCGACCGCGGCCGAACGCGCCGCCTGCGCGGCGGTGGCCGGGGCGTCGCTGCGCGGGCCGGCGGGCAAGCGGCTGCTGGACCGGGCGCTGGCCCGGCTGGGCCGGGCGCTCGCGGCGACCGTGGGGCCGGACGGCGGCCATGCCTCGCGCCGTCCCGACCTGGCCCTGGAACTGCTGTTCGACCTGCAGACTCTGGACGAGGCCATGGTGCAGCGGGGCCTGGCGGCGCCCGACGCCGTGCAGCGAGCGATCGACGGGCTGGCGGCTGCGGTGCGCTTCTTCACCCTCGCGGACGGCGCCTTGGCGGCGTTCCAGGGCGGTTCGGCGCGCACGGCCTCGTATGTCGCCGCCGCCCGGGCCCAGGACGAGACCGGTGACCGGCCCACGGCGCTCGACCTCTGCGGCTACCAGCGGATGGACGCCCACGCCTTGCAGGTGATCGCCGACGCCGCGCCGCCGGCCGCCGGTGCGTGGGGCATCCAGGCCTGCGACCAGCCGCTGGCGATCCAGGTCCTGGCGAACGGCCGACGGCTGATCGACGCCGGGGCTGGGCGCGGGATCGCCGCCGCGTCCACGGTCGAGGTGGGCGAAGGCGGATCCGGCCGAGTGCTCACCGGCTTCCCCGCTGCCGTGCTGGGGTCGCGGCTGGTGGACGCCGACGCGGTCGTTGAGGCCCAGCGCCACGAGGCGCCGGGGGCGGTCTGGCTGGACCTGGCCCACCACGGCTGGATGAAGCCCTACGGCCTGATGCACCAGCGGCGCCTCTACCTCGACCTCGAAGCCGGCGAACTGCGCGGCGAGGATCGCCTGACGCCCACCGCCAAGGCGCAGGGGCCGGACGGCCGCCACTTCGTGCCCTACGCCGTGCGCTTCCCCCTGCATCACGGCGTCCAGGCGTTGGTCTCGCAGGACCGCCGCAGCGTTCTGCTGCGCCCGTCCGGCCTCGGCGGCGGCTGGATCCTGCGCAACGACGCCCTGGACATCGCCCTGGAGCCGCTGGTCGATGGCCGCGGCCTGCAGCTCGTCCTGCGCGGCCAGCGGCGAGCGGATTCGGGCGCCCGGGTGCGGTGGAAGCTCGCGCCGGCGCGGCAGCAGATTGACGGGCCGAAGCAGCAGGCCTAATCCCCCGCCATCCCGCGTGACTGGCGACTTGAGGTGGGCGACCACCGGGGAGCGCGAGGACCATATCCGCCGCGCGCCTGGGCATTTTTCCTTCCAACGTCAGAGGAGAATGCCGTGCCCGCAGCCCCCGATTTCCCGCCCGCCCCCGATCACGTCACCGTCCGCCGCGCCCTGATTTCGGTCTCGGACAAGACCGGCCTGATCGAGGCCGCCCGACAGCTCGCCGCGCTCGGCGTGGAACTGGTCTCCACCGGCGGCACGCGCAAGGCCATCGCCGACGCCGGCCTGGCCGTGAAGGACATCTCGGACCTCACCGGCTTCCCCGAGATGATGGACGGCCGCGTGAAGACCCTGCACCCCGTGGTGCACGGCGGCCTGCTGGGCGTCCGCGACGCCCCGGCCCACAAGCAGGCGATGGACGAGCACGGGATCGGTGCGATCGACCTCGTCTACGTCAACCTCTACCCGTTCGAGCAGACCATGGCCTCCGGTGCGGACTATGAGACCTGCGTCGAGAACATCGACATCGGCGGCCCGGCGATGATCCGCTCGGCGGCGAAGAACCACGGCTATGTCGCCGTCTGCACCGACATCTCCGACATGGCCGAGGTGCTGGCCGAGCTGGCCGACGGCGGGGCGACCTCGCTGAAGCTGCGCAAGACCCTGGCGGCGCGCGCCTATGGCCGCACGGCCGCCTATGACGCGGCAATCTCGACCTGGTTCGCCGGGGCCCTGGGCGAGACGGCGCCCAAGCGGCTGTCGTTCGCCGGCGAGCTGGTCCAGACGATGCGCTACGGCGAGAACCCGCACCAGTCGGCGGCCTTCTACCGTTTCCCCGACCCACGCACCGGCGTCGCGACCGCCAAGCAGCTCCAGGGCAAGGAGCTCAGCTACAACAACATCAACGACACCGATGCGGCCTTCGAACTGATCGCCGAGTTCGACCCGGCGGCCGGCCCCGCCTGTGCGATCATCAAGCACGCCAACCCATGCGGGCTGGCGATCGGCGCGACGATGAAGGACGCCTATGAGCGCGCCCTGGCCTGCGATCCGACCAGCGCCTTCGGGGGCATCGTCGCCCTGAACCGCCGGCTGGACGCCGCGACCGCCGCGGAGATCCTGAAGGTCTTCACCGAGGTCGTGATCGCCCCCGACGCCGATGAAGACGCCGTGGCCCTGTTCGCGAAGAAGAAGAACGTCCGCCTGCTGACTACCGGTGGCCTGCCCGATCCCTCGGCGGCCGGCCTGGTCTTCAAATCGGTGGCCGGCGGTTTCCTGACCCAGAGCCGCGACACCGCCCGCCTGACGCCCGCCGACCTGAAGGTGGTGACCAAGCGCGCGCCCACCGAGGCGGAGATCCGCGACATGCTGTTCGCTTTCACCGTCGCCAAGCACGTGAAGTCGAACGCCATCGTCTATGCGCGGGATGGCCAGACCCTGGGCGTTGGAGCCGGTCAGATGAACCGCAAGGACAGCGCCCGGATCGCCGCCCTGCGCGCCGCCGACTTCGGCCTGGACCTAAAGGGGTCCGCCTGCGCGTCGGAGGCGTTCTTCCCGTTCCCCGACGGCCTGATCCAGGCGGCGGACGCGGGCTGCACGGCGGTGATCCAGCCGGGCGGCTCCATCGGCGACGACAAGGTGATCGAGGCCGCCGACGAACGCGGCCTGGCCATGGTCTTCACCGGCGTGCGGGTGTTCCGGCACTAACCTCACGGCTCGTCATCGCCGGGTGGGACCCGGCGATGACGATCAGGGTCTTAGGCCGGCCGCCCCAACCGCCGCGCGGCGCCGTCGGTGCGGGGGGTGTTGAGTTCGGCCAGGACCTCGTCCAGTTGGCCCAGCTCGGCCTGGAGATCGGCGCGGCGGCGCTCCAGCTTGCGGATCGCGCACTCGTGGCCCTTGCCGTCCTCGTCGGCGCCCAGCACGTCCTCGATGTCGGGCAGGGAGACGCCGGCCTTGCGCAGGCGGGCGATCCACTCCAGGCGCTGGCGGGCCGCCGGATCGTAGTAGCGGGCGTTCAGGCGGTCGCGGCGCGCCTCGACCAGCCCCTTCTCCTCATAGAAGCGCAGAGCGCGGGCGGTGAGCCCGAACAGGCGCATGGCGCCCGACATGCCGAGCCGCGGCAGATGGTGGATGTTCTCTCTGGTCATGCTGATGCTGGTCATGGCTTCCATCCCGTTGGGATCGCCTATCCACACAAGCCTGTGAAGTTGCACGGGGCTGGCGGGGTGACGCTCCGGAACAATCGCCGGGGAATACGCTCTATTTTTCCTCGCCGCTCAACCGGCATCGTGCGAAGAATTGGCCGCTCCCGCCTCCGCATTTGTGAAATTGTAAAATGCGATACAAACTCTTTGTCGGCCCGACGGTGCGCAGCCTGCGCGCCCGCCAGGGGTGGCGGCTGGAGGCCTGCGCCCGAAGGCTGGGCATCTCCGTGAGCTACCTTTCGCAGATCGAGGCCAACCAGCGGCCGGTCACCGACCGCGTCCTGATGGGGTTGATCGAGACCTTCGGCGTGCCCGCCGAGACCTTCGAGGCCGACAGCGACCAGCGCCTCCTGGCCGACCTGCGCGAGGCCGTGGCCGAGAGCGGCTCGACCGACCCGCCGATCCCGCTCAGCGAGTTGCGGCAACTGACCCAACAGTCGCCGGGTCTGGCGCGCCGGTTTCTGGACCTGCACCGCGCCAACCACCGGCTGGGGGAGCGTCTGAAGCTGACCGAGGAGGCGGTGGCCCTGGACGAAGCCATGTCGGCCAGTTCGCTGCTGCCCTACGAGGAGGTGCGCGACTTCTTCCACTTCAAGGACAACTACATCGACGCCCTGGACCGGGCCGCCGAGGACCTGGCCCAGGAGATCGGCCTGGATCAGCCGGCCTCGGCCGACATGCTGCTGGAGATGTACCTGCGCGAGCGGTTGGGCGTCCGGGTGCGCTATGCGCCGCTGGGCGACGTCATGCGCCGCTACGACCCTGTCTCGCATGAGCTGTGGCTGAATGCGTCGCAGCCGCCCGCCACCCGGGCGTTCCAGCTCGCCTATCACGTGGCGGTGGCCAACCTCTCCGACATCATCGAGGCCGAGCTGGACCAGGCGCGGTTCAAGAGCCCGGAGGCGGTGGACGTCTGCCGGATCGGCCTGGGCAATTATGCGGCCGGGGCCCTGCTGACCCCCTACCGCCGCTTCGCCGCCGCGGCGCGCGAACAGCGGCACGACGTGGAGCAGCTCGCCGCCCACTTCGGGGCCAGCCTGGAGCAGGTGTGTCACCGGCTCTCCACCCTGCAGCGCCCGGGCCAGCGCGGGGTGCCATTCTACTTCGTGCGGCTGGACTACGCCGGCAACATCACCAAGCGCCACAGCGCGACCCGCTTCCGGTTCGCCCGGTTCGGCGGCGCCTGCCCGCTCTGGAACGTCCATGACGCGGTGGCCTCGCCCGACCGCTTCCTGGTCCAGGTGGCCTCGATGCCGGACGGCGACCGCTATCTTTGCGTCGCGCGCGCCGTGGTGAAGCGGTCTGAGAGCTACCTGGCCCCCGACCGCCGCTATGTCCTGGGCTTCGGCTGCGAGATCGCCCACGCCCACGAGCTGGTCTATTCCGAAGGCCTGGACCTGAAGGGCCCGGCCGCGCCGATCGGGGTCAGCTGCCGCATCTGCGAGCGAGACGACTGCGCCCAGCGCGCCTTCCCCCCGGTGGACCGGCGGCTCAGCGTGCCTCAGCACGAGCGCCGCACGGTGCCGTTCCGGCTCGGGAACTAGGCGAACGCCCCCCGGCGGCGACGGAGGATCGAACCCGCCGCGCCGAAGCCCAGGATCATCAGCGCCCAGGCGTCGGGCTCGGGCACCGCGGCGCCCGGCGCCAGCTCGCCGTTCACAATCACGTTGTCCAGCAGGACGCCGCGACCGTCCGCGAAATAGTCCGCCTGGAATTGGAAGCGGAGGTCGACCGTCTTGCCGGCGAACTGGGACAGGTCGAACACCGCCGTGCCCTTCTTTTCACCGCTCGCGGCGACGTTTCCGAGCTTCGGCAGGGGGGTGCTCAGGGGGCTGTAGAAGCCCAGCGAGATCGGGGTCAGCAGGCCCGTGGGCCCATCGAACTCGCCGTTGGTCGACGCCACGACGTTGAAGCCGTCGTAGCGGGCTTCCGACTGGATATCGTAGTCGAAAAGCAGCTCGGCGCTGAGCACGTCCGTCAGGTCCAGGCTGAGTTCGTAGAAGGAATAGTCGTACTTCCGGTAACCGCCGACGTGACCCACCTGGCCGTTCGTCACGCCGAACGTTCCACTGACGCTCTCGTTGGCGTTCAGGCCGCCGGTGAAGGACTGGTAGTAGATATTGGTGGCCGCGTGGGCGGAGGCGGACATGAGGGCGGCCGAAGCGGTGGCGGCGAGCATTAGACGCAGGTTCACGCTGAACTCCATTTCGATGATTGCAGCGGCGCGAACCTGAAGGCGCCGAACCCGCGGGTCAGCCGGCGTTCGACCGGCGCGCGCCCAAGCGGCGGATCGCAGCGCGGCGGCGACGGGGTGTTCGCGGATGTCGACCAAAACGGCCGGGCGTTCGACCAAGACGGTCCTGCGGATGCGTCCGGCGCGCTATGGTTTGCGTGATGGCTTCCGCTCCTCGACACGATCCAGGTCGTCAGATCGCCCGTCAGGCCCTGTGGCTGACCCTGGGCGTCTGGACCTTGGACATCGTCTTCAACCTCCTTCCCGTCGCCCTGGATGGGCGGGCGACCTACGCCGTGGCCGCCAGCGTCCTGGTGATCGCCGTCGTCGGCTGCGGGCTGTCGTTCGTGGTCTACCGGGCGATGACGGCCCTGCGCGACCGCCCGGCGGCGGCGCGGTATGGGGCGCTGGTCGCTCTGGCGCTCGCCTTCGGCGCCCTGACCTCGCTGGCGGACCTCACCCTGGGCGGCGCCCTGCGCGCCATGATCGAGCCGTCGGCCGCCTCGCTCGCCGCGGACCGGCTGATGTTCCGAGGGGTGAGCAACCTCTTCGGGCTGTCGTGGATGTTCGCCCTGGTCGGCGCCTTCTACCTGATGCTCCAGGCCAACCGCGCGCTGATCGAGCATGAGCGCCAGCTGGCCGACGCGCGCACCGCCGCCGCCGAGGCCGAGGGGCAGGCCACCGCGGCGCGGCTGGCCGCCCTGCGCTACCAGCTCAATCCGCACTTCCTGTTCAACACCCTGAACGCGGTCTCCTCGGCCGTCATCACCCGGCGGAACGACGAGGCGGAATCGATGCTGGAGAAACTGGCCGAGTTCCTGCGGGTGACCCTGGCCGCCGACCCCGAGGGGCTGATCCCCCTGGAGGACGAGCTGGCGACGATCCAGGCCTACCTGGAGATCGAGAGCGTGCGCTTCCGTGATCGCCTGGGCGTCGACTTCTCCTGTCCCGACGAGCTGCGCGGCGCCGTCGTTCCCAGCTTCATCCTGCAGCCGCTGATCGAGAACGCGATCAAGCACGGCGTCTCCCGGTCCAGCGCGGTGGTCACCGTGCGCCTCGAGGTCGCCCGCGACGGCGAGGACTTGGTGGTGCTGGTGGAGGATGACGCCGAGCGGCTGGGCGAGCCGGCGCGGGGCGCGGGGGTCGGCCTGAAGAACATCCGCCAGCGGCTGGAGGTGCTGTACGGCCCGCGCGGCGTTCTGCAGACCACGGGGCGCGAGCGCGGGTTCCTGGCGATGGTGCGGATGCCGCTGATCCAGAGCCTCCGATCCCGGCCGGTGCGGGCGGCCTGATGCGCGTTCTCCTGGTGGACGATGAGCCGGCGGCTCTCGAGCGGCTTCAGGCGCTGTTCGAGCAGATCCCGGGCGCCGAGGTGGCGGGGGTGGCGCGCAATGGCCGCGAGGCGTTGGAGCAGATCCAGGCGCTCAAGCCGGACCTGGTCATGCTGGACATCCAGATGCCCGAGCGCAGCGGCCTCTCGGTCGCCGCGATCCTGCCGCTGGACGAGCGGCCGGAGATCGTCTTCGTGACCGCGTTCGAGATGTACGCCGCCGACGCCTTCGACGTGGAGGCCGCCGACTACCTGCTGAAGCCGGTCCGGTTCGACCGGCTCCGCCAGGCGGTGGAGCGGGCGCGCCGCCGCCGCGCGCTGCGCGAGGCCGCCGCGCCGCCCGACGTCGCGCCGGCCCCGGAGGCGGTGTCGTTCTGGGTCCCGGGCCGCTCGGGCCACGTGAGGGTGTCGTCCGCGGACCTGGACTGGATCGAGGCGGCCCGCGACTACGTCCTGCTGCACACCCCCACGCGCAGTCACATCCATCGCCTGACCATGACGGCGCTGGAGGACATGCTGGATCCGGAGATGCTGACCCGGGTCCACCGGTCGGCCTTCGTCAGCCTGACCCGGGTGCAGGAAGTCCAGCGCATGGGCAAGGGCCTGATCGCCCTGGTGCTGCGTGACGGCGTGAGCGTCGCGGTGGGTCCCACCTATGTAAAGGCCGTCCTGGCCCGCCTGGGCCTGAACGCGGGCTGACGTTGGTCGCGTTTTCGACGGCATCCATCGCACCGAGGGTGCGGCGTCCGGTGTGGAGGCGCAGGTTGCCGAGCCGACGCCAAATCCCCGGCCGCACGATTCCCCGCGGCCCCGGACACGCCTCCGCCGCCACACCGGCCGGGTTCCCCGACCGGCCTCTCGCGACGCCCCGTCCCAAGGGGGTGGTCGTAGCGGGTGGCGGAGGCGGAACCGCCCCGCGTCAGCCCTTCCGCTTCCGTCCGCTGGCGGCCTCCGCCGCCAGTTCGCGCAGCGCCGCATTGGCGATGGTGAGCTTGGCGAAGGTCCAGGCGCCGCCGCCGGCCTCGATCTCTTCCACCGTTCGTGTCGCGGTGCGGGCCTGGTCGGGCCGAAGCGCGGCCCATGCCGAGACCGCATTCTTCGCATCGGCGTTGGTCTCGCCCGCCTGCGCGCCGCCGGCGAAGGTCATGATGGCGCGGGTGAGCTGGGCCTGCTCGGCCAGCAGGTCCTCGATCAGCCGGCGCAGCGCCGTCCGCTCGAAGATGTCGCCGGCCCGGAACTCGCCCGCCGCCGCCCGCAGGCGGTCGAACGCGAAAGCGGCGCCGGTCGCGTAGTAGAGCCGGGCCACATTGGGCAGGGGCCAGCTCGAAGCCTCGGCCAGGTCCACCAGGTCGGCGGCGTTGGTGAGAGGCCCCAGCACGGCCGCGGCCTGGGCCATGGCCGCTGGCGCGCCGACGTCTGTGAGTTGCCCGACGCGCTGGTCCACGCCGGCCCGCTCGGCCTTGGAGAGGATTTCGGGCATCAGGCCGTGCAGGCTCTTGAACCCGGGCACGTAGCGCGCGGTGAGCTCCGCGACGCTCAGGCCCTCGCGGCCCGCCCGCCGGGCCAGCCAGAAGGTGGCGCCGCGCAGGCCGGTCACCAGGCGGCGGAAGAGCGCCATCTGGCCCGCGGCGGGGACTTTGAGGTCCAGGGCTTCGACGTCCGCCCACAGCTTGTCGAAGTCGAGCGCCTGCTTGGCGGCCTCGTAGCCCGCGGTGAAAGCCACCACGTCGCAGCCGGCCGAGGTCATGGTCCGCGACGGGAAGCTGGGCCCGCAGCGGTTGATGATGTCGTTGGCGACCACCGTGGCGATGATCTCGGGCCGCAGGCGATGCTGGCGGATCGCCTCCTTGTACTTTCGCAGGCCCTTGGGGAAGTAGGCCTCGAGGCGGCTCTCGAAGAAGGGGTCGTCCGGGGCGTGGCTCGCGACGATCTCCCGCTTCAGCTCCAGCTTGCCGTAGGCCAGCAGCACGGCCAGCTCGGGTCGGTAGAGGCCCCGGCCCGCCATCAGCCGCTCTTGGATGGTCAGGGCGTCGGGCAGGCCCTCGACCGCGCGGTCCAGGCGGCCGGCGTGCTCCAGCTCGGACATGAAGCGCGCATGCGGTTCCAGCTCGCCCACGGTGTCCAGCTCCAGCAGCGAGAGCGCCAGGGTCTGGTCGTAGTTGTGGACGAGCACGTGACGGGCCACGTCGTCCGTCATCAGGGGCAGCAGCTTGTTGCGCTGGGCCCGCGTGAGCTTGCCCTGACGCTCCAGGATCCCGGTGGTGATCTTGATGTTCACCTCGTGGTCTGAGGAATCCACGCCGGCGGAGTTGTCGATGGCGTCGGTTTCGACGCGACCGCCATGGGCGGCGAACTCGATGCGGCCGGCCTGGGTCAGGCCCAGGTTGGCGCCTTCGCCCACCACCTTGACCCGCAGGTCCGACCCGTTGACCCGGACCGCATCGTTGGCCTTGTCGCCGGCCTCCATGTTGGACTCGGCCTTGGCCTTCACATAGGTGCCGATGCCGCCAAGGTAGAGGAGCTCGGCGGGCGCCTTGAGGATCAGGTTGATGACCTCCGACGGAGACAAAGCCTCGGCCGCGGTCCCCAGCAGGCGGCGCACCTCGGGGGAAAGCGGAATGGACTTCAAGCTGCGCGGGAAGACCCCGCCGCCCCGGCTGATCTTCTTCTTGTCGTAGTCCTGCCAGGACGAGCGCGGCAGGGCGAACATCCGCTCGCGTTCGGCATAGCTCTTGGCGGGGTCCGGATCGGGATCGAGGAAGATGTCGCGGTGGTCGAACGCCGCCTGCAGCCGGATCTGCCGGGACAGCAGCATGCCGTTGCCGAACAC
>Ga0255338_1003932_pt1 | contig 16572 bp, 12 predicted proteins | sample MeOH1_35cm_T4_19_FD_203715 | JGI IMG/M metagenome (GOLD analysis project Ga0255338, IMG submission 203715) | Sandy soil microbial communities from University of British Columbia, Vancouver, Canada - MeOH1_35cm_T4_195 | ecosystem: Engineered > Artificial ecosystem > Sand microcosm > Unclassified ...
CGCCATCAATCGTCCCAGCACGTCGTGGACCCCTCGGTTCACCCGCGCCTGGCGCGCCTGATCCGATTGCGTGCGGTTGTACTCCACCGTGCGCACGGTCAGTCCGCGGTTGTCCATCACCTGTACCTGCGGCGTTCCCCGGCAGATGTCGGCAATCTCGCTCAGCACAGCGCTCATGGTCGCTGTTCCACTTCATGCGATTCGGGAACGCGGGCCGCCGTCCGGTATGCGGGGCGATCCGATCTTTCAGCTGTAGCCATGGCCCACTTCCGTTCGTTCCGCGATCCGCGCCGGCCGGGCGGCCGTTCGCGAGGGGCAGTCCGGCGCCAGCGTCATCGGGTCGATGTCCTGCTCCTTCGACTGCGCGTTCTCCTGACTCCAAGTTAGCCCATTGCATCCGCCGCGTAAAAGGCCAAAGTTCCATTCGCGTACAACTCTTGTCTCTTCCAACGCCGCGCGTCGCACGCGTGACACGCGTGCGGAAGTCGTCCCACGCCCTTCGCCTTCATCGGCACGTCGACAAGCAAGCTCAATGTCACGCTCATCGGCCTCGCGCCGATCATCGACGGGCCACGATGGTGTCTACAGACCCTGGTCCTCCACATGGTGCCAGTAGCGCCGAGCCTCTTGCCGATGGCAGCGCAGTTCGCCCGGCGCCTCGCTCGACCAGAAGGCGGCGCCGCAGCGCGGCGAATCGAAGACGGCGATCCCGCGCTCGTACAAGCGGGCGAGTACCTCCGATGCGGGATGCCCGAAGCGGTTGCGCCAACCGGCCTGGATCAGCGCGATGCGCGGCCGCACGGCATCGAGCAGCGCCGCGCTCGACGAGGTCCGGCTGCCGTGATGCGGCACCAGCAGCAGATCGGCGCGCAAGTCCGGCGCGCGTGCCGCCAGCGCCGACTCCTGGACCTGCTCGATGTCACCGGTCAGCAGCGCCGCGGCCCGGCCGTTGGTGACCCGCAGCACGCAGGACAACGCATTCGGCCGCGTGAATCCCTCCGGATCGGCCTCTGCCGGATGGAGGATCGCGAAGTCGACCCCGTCCCAGGTCCAGCGCTCCCCGGCGACACAAGGCCGTACCGGGGCCAAGGCCTGCAGCGGATGCGCCGCCTCGATCGAGCCCCGCACCACCACCCCCGGCTGCATCGCCAGGACAGCAGCGGCGCCGCCGGTGTGGTCGCTGTCGCGATGGCTCAGCACCAGGGTGTCCAGGCGCTCGCCCAAGGCGCGCAGGAGCGGCACCAGCACCCGCTGGCCGGCATCGCTGTCCCGGCCGTAGCGCGGCCCGGTGTCATAGAGCAGGCTGCGATGCGCGGTGCGGACCAGGACCGCGTTGCCCTGCCCCACATCGGCCGCCAGCAATTCGAACTCGCCGGGCACTGGACGCGGGCTTTGCCACATCAGGAGCGGCAGGAACAGCGGCAGCCCCAGCAGCCGCATCGAGACCGGCAGCCGCATGACCATCAGCAGCCCGCCGCCCAGTCCTGCGACGGCCATCCAGAGTGGCGGCGCAGGCATCGACAGCGTGGCGAAGGGCACGTGCGAGAACCACCCCAGCAGCAAGATCAGGGCCTGCGTCGCCCAGGCGGCGAGCGTCCACAGTGGTGCCACCGCCACACCGAGCAAGGCCAGCGGCGTGACCACCAGCGTGACCCAGGGAATGGCCAGCGCATTCGCCGCCAGGCCGATCAGCGACACCTGCTGGAACAGCAGCAGCGTCAGCGGCGTCAGTGCGAGCGTCACCGTCCACTGCTCGCGCAGCATCCGCCCGAGGCGCGTCGCGACACCCGCGCGGCCACTGCCATCCACCCCCGCGCCGGAGGCGAACAGCACGCCCACTGCGACGAAGCTGAGCCAGAAGCCCGGCGTCAGCAGGCTCAAGGGATCGAACCCGACCACCACCGCGCAGACCGTCAGCCACACGCAGGGCCATGGCCATTGGCGCCCGCCGAGCCGCAGCAGGGCGACCGTCGCGAGCATCCAGACCGTGCGTCGCGACGGCACGCCCCATCCGCTGAAGACCGCATACAGCGCTGCGAGCAACACACCGCCCACCAGGGCCGCCCGCGGTGCCGGCAGCCACAGCACGAGCCGCGCGCTGCGGCGCCACACGGCGCCGACGCCCCATGCCGCCAGCCAGGCGAACAAGGTCACGTGCAAGCCCGAGATCGACATCAGATGGGCCACGCCCGTGGCGCGGAACACCTCCCAGTCGGCACGTTCGATCGCCTGCTGGTCGCCGGTCACCAGCGCCGCGACCACCCCCGCAGCGCGCCGATCCTCCACCCGTTCGAGGATGGCGTCGCGCACCGCCTCGCGCGCCCGTTCGACCGGATGTCGCCAGGTCGCAGCGATACGCAGGGGGGCGTGCTCCAGCGCCCCCGTGCGCACATGGCCGGTGGCATGCTCGCCCTGCTCCCAGGCGCGCAGCTCGAGATCGAAGCCGTGGGGATTGAGGGTTCCATGCGGCGCCTTCAGCCGCACCGCCAGCCGCCATCGCTCGCCGGCGTGCGGCGATTCGAAGGCGGGCGCCGCAGGCCCGGCAACGGGCGCAGACGAGGCCCATGCACCCGCGTCCTGCGCATACCAGGACAGGTGGATGCGCGGCGGCACTCGTGGCGCAGGCTGCACACGCGTCGCATCGCCGGGCTGCGCGACGAGCCATCGCGCGGACTCCAGCTCGAAAGCAAAGCGCACCCCGCCTGCATGGCGCTGCGGCATCTGCGCCACCCGGCCCTCGACGATCAGGTCGCGTCCGTCGAGCGCCGGATCCAGGGCGTCGCTCGCATGCGCCACGGCCCGCGAACCCGCGAGACCCGCGCCGGCCAGCGCGCCCGACAGAAGCGCCAGTGCGATCATGCGCCAGCCGCAGCCCGAGGCCCTGCGCCATACGAGCAGGCACCCGCCACCCGCCGCGAGCACCAGCAGCGCCGCGTAGATCGACCCGTGCCAGAGCGCGGCTTGCTGCAATTGCAATGCCGCGCCCGCCACCGAACCGGCCATGAGGGCGAAGCCCGTCCAGCCGCACCCCTGCCGGCCCGCGCACTCCGGCCTCGTCGTTCCCGATCGCATGCTGCAATCCGCTCCCTGGTCCCTGATGCGCACTGCGTGGCGCGCTAATTGCTTTTTCGTCGGCTAGTATGCGTCCCACCCGGGGCACGCCCGACGCAGCGAGAACCGATGTCCATCCACGCAGCCCTCCACCACGTCACCCACTACAAGTACGACCGTCCGGTGCAATTGGGGCCTCAGGTGGTCCGCCTGCGCCCGGCCCCGCACTGCCGCAGCAAGGTGATCTCCTATTCGCTGCGCGTCGAGCCCGAGCAGCACTTCGTCAACTGGCAGCAGGACCCGTTCGCGAACTACCTCGCGCGCCTGGTCTTTCCGGAGAAGACACGCGAGTTCAAGGTCACGGTCGACCTCGTGGTCGAGATGGCGGTCTACAACCCCTTCGACTTCTTCCTGGAGCCGCAGGCCGAGAACTTCCCCTTCAAGTACACCGACGCCCAGGCGCAGGAACTCGCGCCCTACCTGGTGGCCGACCCGGTCACGCCGCTGCTGCAGGCGTACCTGGAACGGATAGACCGGACGCAGAAGCGCACCATCGACTTCCTGGTCGGGATCAACCAGCAAGTGCACGAGGATGTCGACTACCTGATCCGCATGGAACCCGGCGTGCAGACGCCCGAGGAAACCCTCTCCCACGGCTCAGGCTCCTGCCGCGACTCGGGCTGGCTGCTGGTCCAGCTGCTGCGCCACTGCGGCCTGGCGGCACGCTTCGTCTCCGGCTACCTCATCCAGCTCACGCCGGATGTCAAGGCACTCGACGGCCCGAGCGGCACCACGGTCGATTTCACCGACCTCCATGCCTGGTGCGAGGTCTACCTGCCCGGCGCGGGCTGGATCGGCCTCGATGCCACCTCCGGCCTGCTGGCCGGCGAAGGCCACATTCCGCTCGCCTGCACGCCGACCCCCTCCAGCGCGGCACCGATCGAAGGCGCGGTCGACAAGGCCGAGGTCGACTTCGGCCACGAGATGTCGGTCACTCGCATCTACGAATCGCCGCGCGTGACCAAGCCCTACACCGAGGACCAGTGGGCCGAGGTGCTGGCGCTCGGCGAAGCGGTCGACAGGCGCCTCGTACATGGCGACGTGCGGCTCACCATGGGCGGCGAACCGACCTACGTGGCCACCGGCGACCGCGACGCACCGGAATGGAACACCGATGCGCTGGGCCCCACGAAGCGCGGCTACGCCACCGAACTCGTGCACCGCTTGCGGGCCGAATACGGCCAGGGCGGCTTCCTGCATTTCGGCCAGGGCAAGTGGTATCCGGGCGAGCAGTTGCCGCGCTGGGCACTGTCGATCTACTGGCGGGCCGACGGCCAGCCCCTGTGGCACAACCCCGCGCTCTTCGCCGACGAGCGACATCCCACGCACTACACCAGCGAGGACGCGCAGCGCTTCGTCGCCGCCCTCGCCCGGCGCCTCGGCCTCACGGACCGCTACATCCGCCCCTGCTACGAGGACGTGTACTACTACCTCTGGCGCGAGCGCCGGCTGCCGGTCAATGTGGATCCCTTCGACTCCAGGCTCGAGGACGAGATGGAGCGCACCCGGCTGCGCCGCGTCTTCACCCAGAAGCTCGACAGCGTGATCGGCTACATGCTGCCGATCGAGGCCGGACACGCCGCCATCGACGCGCCGCCGCTCCAGGGCCCCGGCTGGAAGACCGGCCCCTGGTTCCTGCGCGATGACCGGCTCTACCTCATCCCCGGCGATTCGCCGATGGGCTATCGGCTGCCGCTCGATTCGCAGCCCTGGGCGAGCAAGGGTGACTACCCCTACCTCATCGAGCGCGACCCGATGGCTCCGCGCGAGGAACTTCCGGGCGCCCAGGCACTGCGGACGCGCCATTTCGGTGCATCCGCTGCCGCCGCCCAGCCCGATCGAGGCGCCGTGCCCTACGCCTTCGGCTCGCCGTCCGCCCCGGCCGCCGGCCTGCGGATGCAGTCCCCCGGCACCGGCCGCGGCGCCGAGGGAGCCGGCATGCCCGGCACCGACGCGACACGCGAGCCGCGGCGCGGCGAATCGGCCCACTGGGTCACGCGCACTGCGCTGTGCGTGGAAGTGCGCGATCCGCGGCGCGCCAATGGTCCCGCCGCCGAACGCGTGGGCAGCGCGTCCGGCGTGCTGTACGTCTTCATGCCCCCGCTCGCGCGACTCGAGGACTATCTGGACCTGGTAACCGCCGTCGAAGCCACGGCCGAAGAACTGGGCCTGAAGCTCGTGCTCGAAGGCTATCCGCCGCCGCGCGATCCGCGCCTCAAGCTGCTGCAGGTCACGCCGGACCCGGGCGTGATCGAGGTCAACATCCATCCGGCGCACAACTGGGGCGAACTGGTCGCGCACACCGAATTCCTCTACCAGGCGGCATTCGAGACGCGCCTGTCGGCCGAGAAGTTCATGACCGACGGCCGCCACACCGGCACCGGCGGCGGCAACCACTTCGTGCTGGGCGGTGCCACGCCGGCCGACAGCCCCTTCCTGCGCCGGCCCGAACTGCTCGCGAGCCTGGTCCTCTACTGGCACAACCATCCTTCGCTCAGCTACCTGTTCTCCGGCATGTTCATCGGCCCGACCAGCCAGGCGCCGCGCGTGGACGAGGCACGCAACGACCAGCTCTACGAACTGGAGATCGCGCTCAAGGAAATCGCACGCAACCGCGAACTCCACGGCCAGGAGATGCCGGCCTGGCTGGTGGACCGCACGCTGCGCAACATCCTGATCGACGTCACCGGCAACACGCACCGCAGCGAGTTCTGCATCGACAAGCTGTATTCGCCCGATTCGACCACCGGCCGCCTGGGCCTGCTGGAATTGCGCGCCTTCGAGATGCCGCCGCATGCACGCATGAGCATCGTGCAGCAGCTGCTGCTGCGCGCGCTCGTCGCGCGCTTCTGGGACGCGCCCTACACGGCGCCGGCCACGCGCTGGGGCACCGCACTGCACGACCGCTTCCTGCTGCCCAGCTTCGTGAAGCTGGACTTCGACGACGTGATCAGCGAAATGCGGCAAGCCGGCTTCGCCTTCAACGCGCAGTGGTTCGCGCCGCACCTCGAATTCCGCTTCCCGCTCGTGGGCCAGGTGCAGGCCATGGGCATGGAGCTGTCGCTGCGCAACGCGCTCGAACCCTGGCACGTGATGGGCGAGGAAGGCTCCGCCGGCGGCACCGTGCGCTACGTGGACTCCTCGCTCGAACGCATCGAGGTGCGCGTCACCGGCCTCAACGAAAGCCGCTACACCGTCACCGTCAACGGCAAGGTGCTGCCGCTCCAGCCGACCGGTACCGAGGGCGAATTCGTCGCCGGCGTTCGCTACAAGGCCTGGAATCCGCCCTCGGCCCTGCATCCCACCATCGGCGTGCATGCGCCGCTTACCTTCGATCTCGTCGACACCTGGATGAAGCGCTCGCTCGGCGGCTGCCAGTATTTCGTGGCGCATCCGGGCGGTCGCAACTACGAGACCTTCCCGGTCAATGCCTATGAGGCCGAAAGCCGTCGCCTGGCGCGCTTCTCGCGCATGGGCCACACGCCGGGCTCGATGCGCACGCCGCCGGCAAACATCGAGATCACGGGAAGCCGCGAGTTCCCGTTCACCCTCGACCTGAGGCGCTAACCGGACACGCGCCGGTACATGGTTCGGCGCGTGTTGCGAAAGCTCGGACGGACCCGGGAACTCCAGTCCGAGCCGCGCACCGCCAGCCAGGCCGGGCTCTCGAAGGTGTCGAGGGTCGCCAGGTCGTAGCAGGCGTAATAGCGCGGCACGCCCGCCTCCCTGGCGTAGCGCGCCGCACGCACGGTGCCGGGCACGGACGCCAGCCCGGGCAGGTGCTCTTCCTCGTACCAGGCATTGAAGTCGTCCTCGTGTTCCGGCAGCACGTCCGTCTCGACGACGTAGTGGCAGGCGGCGCGTGCATTGCTCGAAGCACCCGGCAGGTCCCGCAGGCAGCGCAGGCGCACCCACTCGGCACCCGGCGAAGCATTCGAGGCGGGCAGATAGGCAAGGCCCGCACTTCCGTCCAGGGAGCGGCAGACCTGCAGGCCGGCCGCGTCGGGCGCAAGGGCAAGGGAAAGAGGCAGTGGCGGCGCCGCGTCGCTCACTGCGACGGGCCAGGCGAACTGCAGGAGCCACAGATCGTTCATCGTCGCTTCCGCCTCAGTGTGCGACGTTCAGCGCCACCAGCAGGCGCGACACCATGTTGTATGCCGCCACCGTCGCGACGAGCTCGACGACACCCTTGGGATCGAAGTGCTGCTGCAGCCGGGCCATCAGTGCGTCCGGCACCACGATGTCGCGCGTCATCGCATCCGTCAGTTCGAGCACCAGTTGCTCCAGCGGTGTGAAGACGGCCGGCACTGCGGCCTCGCGCACGGCGGCGATCTTGTCCGGCCCGACGCCGGCGCGCTCCGCATGCGGCACGTGGGCCTCGAACTCGAAGGTGGCGCCATTGAGCACCGCGACGCGCAGGATCATCAACTCGCGCAGATCGGCCGGCACGTCCGTCTGGTTGCGCACGGCGGTCAGCATGCGCTCCCAGCCGGCGGCGATCGGCGCGCTGTTCAGCAGCACCTGGTAGAGCAGCGAGACGCGCCCGCGCTCGGCAAGGATGCGGGCCTCGATGTCGGCCAGCTCGGCGCGCGTGCCGGGCTCGACGAGCGGGACACGGATGTTGGAGGCACTCATCATTCGGCCTTGATGTTCTTGGCGCGAATCATCTTCGCCCACTTGTCGGTGTCGCGCTTCAGCAGTCCGGCAAGCTCCTGCGGCGTCGAAGGGGCCGGCTCGGTGCCCAGCTTCAGCAGCCTCTCATGCACGACCGGATTCGCCAGCGCACGTCCCACGGCCTTGTTGAGCGACTCGACGACCGCGGGCGGCGTCCTGGGCGGCGCGAACAAGGCATACCAGTTGTTGGTGTCCACGCCCCGGATGCCCTGCTCCTCCAGCGTCTTCACCTCCGGCAGCGCCGGGTGGCGCTTGCTCGAAGCAATGCCCAGCGGCTTGAGCTTTCCGCCGCGCACGTAGTTGATCAGCCCCGGCACATCGCCGAAAAAGCCGCCCACCTGTCCGCCCATCAAGTCCGTGATGGCCGGCGCCGCCCCCTTGTACGGGACATGCATCAGATTGGCGCCCGTCGAATCCTTCAACTGCTCGAGCGCGAGGTGCGGAATGCTGCCGATGCCGGAAGACGCCATGGCCGTCGGCTCCTTGCGCTTCCTGCTCGCGGCAACGAACTCCGCTGCATCCTTCGCCGGATCGTCCTGGTTCGCCACCAGCACCTCGACGTTGTTCACCACCAGCGACACCGGCGTGAAATCGCGCTGCGTGTCATAGGGCAGCGACGGATACAACGCCTCATTGATCGCAGCAGCACCCACACTGGTGATCCACAGCGTGTTGCCATCCGGCGCCGACCGCATCACATCCACCGCGCCGATGGCCCCATTGGCACCCGGCTTGTTGTCCACGATCACCGTGCGGCCCAGCTCCTTGCCCAATTGCTCGGACAGTATCCGCGCGACCGTATCCACCGGCCCCCCCGACGTGAACGAAACAACCATACGCACCGGCTTCGTCTGCGCCCATGCCGGAACCGAAGCAGCCACGCACAGCGCAACCGCACAAGCAAAACGTCCCATCATCATCTTCCAGTCTCCTTCTCTCCAACCTCGAACCCATTCACCCATCCCACGACACCCCCACCCTCAAGCCCTCCCCCCGCGGAACACCGCGGAACCGGCTCCGCCGGACCGCAGGTGTTGCCCCCTTGAGGGGGTTGGCGCAGCGACACGCAGTGCGCAAGCCTGGGGGCGATCCAAGTGACACCGCGGAACCGGCTCCGCCGGACCGCAGGTGTTGCCCCCTTGAGGGGGTTGGCGCAGCGACACGCAGTGCGCAAGCCTGGGGGCGATCCAAGTGACACCGCGGAACCGGCTCCGCCGGGCCGCTGGTGTCGCCCCCTTGAGGGGGTTGGCGCAGCGACACGCAGTGCGCAAGCCTGGGGGTGTACCTAGTCACATCTGGCCACCATCCCCCCGTCCACCACCAGCTCCGTCCCCGTGATGAACCGCGCCTCGTCGCTGGCGAGGAACAGCACGGCACTGGCCGTGTCGCGCCCGTCGCCCATGAAGCCCAGCGGAATGCGCTTCTGGCGCTGTGCCAGCAGCGCATCGACATTGCCCCCGGTGCGCTGCCCGGCCAGGCGTGCCTCGACCATGGGCGTGTGCAACTGGCCCGGCACCACGCAATTGACGCGCACGCCCTGCGCCGCATGCTGCACCGCCACCACCCGCGAGAGATGGATCACGCCCGCCTTGGTGGCGGCATAGGCCACCTGGGCACTGCCAGTCCACCGCAGACCGGATGTGGAAGCGATGTTGACAATGGCACCGGCCCCCTTCGCGAGCATCGTCGGCAGCACGTGCTTGCAGGTCAGGAACACGCTCTTGAGATTCACGTCGACCTGCGAGTCCCAGACCTCCTCGGAGAGCTCGACCGGGCCGCCGGCCGCCGATCCGCCGACGTTGTTGACGAGGATATCGATGGTGCCGAAAGCCTCGATGCAGGCGGCCGCCATCGCCGCCACGCTCTCGCTGCGGGTGACATCGCAGGCCCACGGCGTGATCGAGGCACGGGCCTCGCCGGCGAGCGACAGGGTTTCCTCCAGCCGCGCGGGCTCGCGGTCCACCGCGAACACCTTGGCACCCTCCTCGGCCAGCCGAACGGCGATGGCCCGCCCGTTGCCCCATCCGGCCCCGACGCATCCGGCGCCGGTCACGATGGCGACCTTGTTGTCGAATCGAGCGTTCATCGCTTGTCCCCGAATCGGTAAAGGCGCTGCGGATTGCTCACCAGAAGTCGCTCGCGCGCCGCTTCCGTCGGGGCCATCCGGGCGACGAGATCCACCAGTTGCTGCTCGTCGGGGATCGGGCCCGCATGGTTCGGATGCGGCCAGTCGTTGCCCCACACCACCCGGTCGCCGAACTCGGCGACGAGGGTGCCGGCAAAGGGCAACGCATCGGCGTAAGGCGGTCCGACCCGCGTGATGCGGTCCATGCCGCTGACCTTGACCCAGAAGCGTTCGTCACCCATGAGGTCGAGCAGCGCCTGGAAGTCGGGCTGCTGCATGCCGAGGGCCGCGTCGACGCGGCCGATGTGGTCGATGACCACCGGCACCGGCGAGCGGCGCAGGGCCGGCGCCAGGTCCGTGAGAAGACGGGGGTCGCCATGGATCTGGAGATGCCAGCCCAGGGACTCGATGCGCTGCGCCAGCGACAGCACTTCATCGATCGGCGTGCGCCTGCCCAGGTGGCCCATGAAGTTGAAGCGCACGCCGCGAAAGCCCGCGGCGTCGAGGCGTTTCAGTTCCGCATCGGCGATGTCCGTCGGCAGCAGCGCGATGCCGCGGTAGCTCGCCGGGCGGGCGGCCACGGCATCTTCCGTGGCACGGTTGTCGAAACCGTGGCAGCTCGACTGCACCACCACGCAGCGCTGCAGGCCGAGCCGGTCGTTCAGCGCGTACAGGTCTTCCTTCGGCGCGTCGGCCGAGGGGATGAACGCAGCATCGGCCGTGTAGGGGAATCGCTCGCGCGGTCCGAAGACATGGCAGTGCGCATTGCAGGCACCGGGGGGCAAGGTCAGGCTCATGCGGCCGAGTCTCGCCCCTGGCTTGACAAAGCGTAAGAGCATGGCCTCTATATCAGCTATGCTTTTCGTCTATGGACATGCGGCAGCTCGAATACTTCGTGAACGTGGTGGAAGCCGGCAGTTTCAGTCGCGCCGCCGTGGTCCTCAATCTCGCGCAACCGAGCCTGAGCCGGCAGATCGCCTTGCTCGAGGCGGACCTCGGGCAGCGCCTGCTCACGCGCACGGGCAGAGGCGCCGTCCCCACCGAAGCCGGGGAAGCCCTGCTGGTCCATGCGCGCGCCATGCTCGACACCGCCGCACGCGCCCGCGACGAAATGCGCGAGATGCACGCCAGCCCGGGCGGCCGGGTCGTCGTGGGACTGCCGCCGCGCGTGGCACTCGGTCTCAGCGTGCCGCTGGTCCAGCGCTTTCGCGAGCGCTTCCCGCGCGCCGTGATCGCGGTGCTGGAGGGGCTGAGCCTGTCCTTGCGCGAGTCGCTGATCGCCGGCCGGCTCGACCTCGCGCTGCTGTTCGACCCCCCGGCATCGGGGCAGCTGCACTACGAACCCCTGATGCGGGAACGCCTGCTGCTCGTGGCGCCTGCGGGCAGCAGACTGCCCGAGCGCGTCGGCCTGACCGCGCTGGCCGCCTATCCCATGGTGCTGCCCAGCGCACCGAACGCGATCCGCAGCCTGGTCGATGCCGCGCTGCGGCCGCGAGGCGTCGAACTTCAGGTCATCGCAGAAGTCGGCGCGGTGCAGACCGTGCTTGCACTGGTGCACAAGGGCGTGGGTTGCACGATTCTTCCCGAGAGCGCGCTGTCGATGCACGGCACGGGCTCCGTGTTGCCGCACGCAGTCATCGGCCCCCCGGCCATCTGGAACGCACTGGTGCTCGCAACCCCGCTGGCCAGGCCGGCGACGCGGCTGACGCGAGAAACCGCGCAACTGCTGCGGGAGCTGGATTTCCGGGGCAGCGTCCCGGCGGCTGCGCGCCGCGTCCATGCAGGCCCGAAGACATCGCGCCATGCGCGCGAGGGCCGCGACATGTCGGCAGTGTGACAATCGGCGCACCGTGGACCCACAACACGAATCCCTCTTCGGCGCGCAGGCGCTCGAATCCCCCGCCGAGCTCGCGTCCGCGCTTGCACCGCCGGCCGCGCCCGGTCATTTCGACGAGCTGCGAGGCGCCGCCACGCCGCCGGACGCGTTGCGCCCCGGCACGTCCTCGCAACCCGCGCCGGAGTCGGGGCCGACCGAAGCAGGCGAAGAAGACATCACGGACGAACGAGCGCCACTGGCGCCCGCATGGTCCGACTTCTTCGAGCACCTCGGCCCGGGTGGTTTCGACGACCTGCCGCGACGCGCGGTCAACCTCGCGCGGCAGATCCGCGACAACGGCGTCACCTACAACGTGTATGCCGATGCCGACGGCCCGCAGCGGCCGTGGTCGCTCGACCTCTTCCCCTTGATCGTCTCGCCGGAGAGCTGGGCCCAGATCGAATCCGGCGTGCTCCAGCGCGTGCGGGTGCTCGACCGGGTGATGGCCGACGTCTACGGGCCGCAGCAGCTGCTGGCCGAAGGCCTGCTTCCGGCCGCGCTGGTACAGGGCCATCCGGGCTACCTGCGCGCCATGCACGGCGTGCGCCCGCCGGGAGACACCTGGCTGCACATCGTCGCCTTCGATCTGGCCCGCGGGCCCGACGGCAACTGGTGGGTGGTCTCGCAGCGCACGCAGGCCCCATCGGGCCTGGGCTACCTGCTCGAGAACCGGCTCGCGATCACGCGCCAGTTTCCGCAGGCCTTCGAGGCGCTGCACGTGCAGCGCCTGGCCGCGACCTACAACGCCATGATGGAAGGGCTGCAGGCCATGTGCCCGGCGGGCCAGCCGCCGCACATCGCGCTGCTCACGCCCGGGCCCTACAACGAGACCTACTTCGAGCACGCCTACCTCGCGCGCTATCTGGGCATCACGCTAGTGGAAGGCAGCGACCTCACGGTGCGCGACCAGCGCCTCTACCTGAAGACCCTGCAGGGCCTGCGTCCGGTCCATGGGCTCATCAAGCGCATGGACGACCAGTTCCTCGACCCGCTCGAACTGCGCCCCGACTCCACCCTCGGCGTGCCCGGCCTCCTGCAGGCCGTGCGCGCCGGCCATGTGCTCATCGCCAACATGCCCGGCTCCGGATTCCTGGAGTCGCCTGCGCTGCTCGGCTTCCTGCCGGCGCTCGCGCGCCGGCTGATCGGCGAGAAGCTGCGGCTCCCTGCCCTGCCGACGTGGTGGTGCGGCGAGCCCGCCGCCATGGAAGCCGTGCTGCCGCAACTCGCCCACTGCGCCATCAAGTCCACCTACCCGGGCGAGGACTCGCATGCCAGTTTCGAGGCCGTGCTCGGCCTGCGCATGGGCCGCCGCGAACTCGACGAATGGGCCGCGCGCATCGTGCGCCAGGGCGATGAGCACACCGTGCAGAGCTACCTGCCGCTGTCGCAGATGCCCACCTGGACCGAGGACACGGGCCGCGGCCCCATGGCGGCGCGCTCGGTGCTCCTGCGCGCCTTCGCCGTCAGCGACGGCTCGCGTTCCTGGCGCGTGCTGCCCGGCGGGCTCGCACGCCTGGCCGGGCGCGACGCGCAGATCGCCTCCATGCAGCGCGGCGGCAGCAGTGCCGACGTCTGGGTGCAGACCACCGGCGAAGTCGACCGCACGACGCGCTTGCAGCCCCACGCGACGCCGGCCTCATTGGCGCGCCACCGGGCGCCGGTCACCAGCCGCGCGGCGGAGCACATGTTCTGGCTCGGCCGCTATACCGAGCGCGCCGAGAACGCCGTGCGGCTCGCGCGCCTCACGCTGGACCTGCTCGGCGGTGAAGACCAGTCCACGCACGCCCTGCTCGTCTGGCTGCATCGCATGGCTGTGCGCAATGCCCTGGTGCCGCCCGAGGCACCGAGCGCGCCCAAGTCGCGCCGCGTGTTCGAACGCGCCCTGATCGCCGAGCTGGGCGATGCGGATCAGGGCCGCAGCGTCGCCTTCAACCTGCGCTGCATCCGGCAGGCGGCCGCGGCCGTGCGCGAACGCCTGTCGCAGGACCACTGGAACCAGATCGTTCGCGCCGAGGCCGACTTCGTTCTCCGCAGCGCCGAGCAGGCCGGGGAGAAGCACGACGGCGGCTATGCCGTCGGCGCCTCGCTGCGCATGCTCGAATCGGCCAGCGCCGCTCTGTCCGCCATCACCGGTGCGCAGACCGACCGCATGACGCGCGACGACGCCTGGCGGCTGCTCTCCATCGGCCGCCATATCGAACGGCTCGCCTTCCTCTCGAGTGCCCTGGCCGCCGGCTTCGAATGCGGATCGGTGCACGAGGCCAGCGGCTTCGAAGCGATGCTTGCCGCCTTCGACAGCACCATCACCTTCCATGCGCGCTACCAGCAGCGCCGGGACGTGGCGACCCTGGTCGACCTGCTGGTGCTCGACGGCGACAACCCGCGTTCGCTGGCCTGGGTCACGCAAACCCTGCGCGGCCGCATCGCACGCCTTGCGGGCAGCGCCCCCGGCAAGCTCAGTGCCCTGTCGTACGAGCTGCCGGACCCGGCCACCTGGACACTGGAGCACCTCTGCGAGCCCGGCCAGGACGCCCGCTACCCGGCCCTGGTGAATCTGTTCCAGACCTGCGAGACAGCCGCCTACCACGTGTCGGACGCGATCGGCACGCGCTACTTCACGCTGACCTCCGAATCCCTGCGTTCGGTCGGAGCCTGAACATGCGCCTGCACGTCATCCACGAAACCCGCTATGCCTACACGCCGCCGGTCGAGACGGGGCAGCATCTTGCCCACCTGCGGCCGATGAACACGGCCTCGCAGCGCCTGCTGCGGCACGCGCTGACCGTCAGCCCGACGCCGGCGCAGCTGAGCGAATCCACCGATGTGTACGGCAATGTGCGCGCCTTCTTCGCGCTCGAATCGACGCACGAGGAACTGGTGGTCACCGCCAGGAGCGTGGTCGAGACCGCGACGCCGGAGCTGTCGCCCGCCGCCGCGCCCGAACTGCCGTGGGAAGCGGCGCGCGACCGCTTCCGCTACGAGAAGGGCACGCGCTACGACCCGGCCTCCGAGTTCGTCTTTCCCTCGCGCCATGTGCCGCGGCACGACGAGTTCGCCGCCTATGCCCGCGCCAGTTTCCAGCCGGGCCGGCCGCTCCTCGACGCGGCGATGGACCTCGCGACGCGCATGCACCGGGAATTCGGCTACGACACCGAAAGCACCGAGGTCGGCACGCCGGCCCTGGACGCACTGGCGCAGCGCCGGGGCGTCTGCCAGGACTTCGCGCACATCATGATCGCCAGCCTGCGCACCCTGGGCCTGGCCGCCCGCTACGTGAGCGGCTACCTGCTGACCCAACCGCCGCCCGGCCAGCCTCGCCTGATCGGCGCCGACGCCTCGCATGCCTGGGTATCGGTCTACCTGCCGGGCACGGACGGCCCCGGCGGCTGGACCGACTTCGATCCGACCAACGGACGCCAGCCCGGCGAAGACTATGTGACGCTGGCCATCGGCCGCGATTTCTCCGACGTGTCGCCGATGCGCGGCGTGCTTCACGGCGGCGCGCGCCACACGCTCGATGTGGGCGTGACGGTCCAGGCGCTGGACGAACTGGAAACCGATCCGATGCAGGACGATCCCCCGCCCGCCGATCCGGCCGCCGGCGCACAATCCGCAGCGCCCCCGGACATCCCCCTTCCGTCATCCCAGAACAAGGAAAGCTCATGAGCGTCTACGACAAACTCACCAGTCTCGGCATCAGCCTGCCTCCCGTCGCGGTCCCCGCGGCGGCCTATGTGCCCTTCGTGCGCACCGGCAATCTGGTGTTTCTCTCGGGCCACATCGCCAAGAAGGACGGCAAGCCCTGGGTCGGCCAGCTCGGCGCCACGATGAACACCGACGAAGGCAAGCAGGCCGCGCGCGCGATCGCCATCGACCTGCTGGGCACGCTGCAGGCCGCCGTCGGCAATCTCGACAAGGTGCGCCGCATCGTGAAGGTGATGAGCCTGGTGAACTCCGTCGGCAGCTTCACCGAACAGCACTTGGTCACCAACGGCGCCAGCGAACTCTTCGCCGAAGTCTTCGGCAGCGACAAGGGCGCGCACGCGCGCAGCGCCTTCGGCGTGGCCCAGATCCCGATGGGTGCCTGCGTCGAGATCGAGCTGATCGCGGAAGTGGAATGACCCCCGGGCGGCGCGACACTTCGTGCCGCATCGCCGCCCCCCGCGCTGGCTGCTGTCCAACTTCCTGCAGAAGGTCGGTGCCGAAGGGCGCGAGCGCCTGAAGGCACGCGTGGCGGCCGAACTGAAGACCACCTTCGCGAGCCACTACACGAAGGAAGTGTCGCTGACCCAGGCGCTGCGGCTGGACGAGATCGCCGTCTACGGCCGGCAGGCCACGGGCGAGAAATACCTGCTCAATCCCAACAAGGCGGCGGACGCCGCCTGAGACGGCGCTCTCAGGCGCTGTCGACGAATTGCCACAAGGGATTGCAAGAAAGCGGACTTTCATCCAGTTCTCGCGATTTTGAGTGGCATGTCGCTCGCCATCGAAACATGTCGCTGCATTTCGCCATATGTCGCCGCACGGCGCCTGCATGACGCGACATGACAGCACATGACGCATAGCGCCCCACGCTCGAAGCGATCGGCAGGGGCTGCGCCGCGTCGCTGACTCTCCCCAAGCCCCTGGATCCTTGAAGGCTACCGGCCACCCGGCCGGTGGCCTGGGCTATCGTGCGCGCCGCTGTCACGCGGGAGCGGGCAGGGAGAGAACAAGAGATGAACAGACACATGCACCGCGTGGTGTTCAACGCCGCGCGCGGGATTCGCATGGCCGTGCAGGAAAC
>Ga0255338_1003933_pt1 | contig 16570 bp, 18 predicted proteins | sample MeOH1_35cm_T4_19_FD_203715 | JGI IMG/M metagenome (GOLD analysis project Ga0255338, IMG submission 203715) | Sandy soil microbial communities from University of British Columbia, Vancouver, Canada - MeOH1_35cm_T4_195 | ecosystem: Engineered > Artificial ecosystem > Sand microcosm > Unclassified ...
CGTGTTCCTGTACCACGCGATCAAGGCGGGCATGGACATGGGCATCGTCAACGCCGGCCAGCTCGGCGTGTACGACCAGCTCGACCCCGAGCTGCGCGAGCGCGTGGAAGACGTGGTGCTCAACCGCCGCGAGGACGCCACCGACCGCCTGCTCGAGATCGCCGACCGCTTCAAGGGCGGCGGCGCCAGGAAGGAAGAGAACCTGCTGTGGCGCGGCACGCCCGAGAACCCGGTGCCGGTGGGCGAGCGCCTGGCGCACGCGCTGGTGCACGGCATCACCACGTTCATCGTCGAGGACACCGAGGAAGTGCGCCAGCAGGTCGAGGCGCGCGGCGGCCGCCCGATCGAGGTGATCGAAGGCCCGCTGATGGACGGCATGAACATCGTGGGCGACCTGTTCGGCGCCGGCAAGATGTTCCTGCCGCAGGTGGTCAAGAGCGCGCGCGTGATGAAGCAGGCGGTGGCCCACCTGCTGCCCTACATCGAGGAGGAGAAGCGCCTGCTGGCCGAGGCCGGCGGCGACGTCAGGGCGCGCGGCAAGATCATCATCGCCACGGTCAAGGGCGACGTGCACGACATCGGCAAGAACATCGTGTCGGTGGTGCTCCAGTGCAACAACTTCGAAGTGGTCAACATGGGCGTGATGGTCCCGTGCAACGCGCGCCAAGGTCGAGGGCGCGGACATCGTCGGCCTGTCCGGGCTGATCACGCCGTCGCTCGAGGAAATGGCCTACGTCGCCTCGGAGATGCAGCGCGACGACTACTTCCGCATCAAGAAGATCCCGCTGCTGATCGGCGGCGCGACTACCTCGCGCGTGCACACCGCGGTCAAGATCGCGCCCAACTACGAAGGCCCGGTGGTCTACGTGCCGGACGCCTCGCGCTCGGTCAGCGTGGCCTCGAGCCTGCTGTCCGACGAAGGCGCGGCGCGCTACCTCGACGAGCTGAAGACGGACTACGAGCGCATCCGCCACCAGCACGCCAACCGCAAGGCCACGCCGATGGTGACGCTGGCGCAGGCGCGCGCCAACAAGACCAGGATCGACTGGAGCGCCTACGTGCCGCCCAAGCCGAAGTTCATCGGCCGGCGCGTGTTCCGCAACTACGACCTCGCGGAGCTGGCCAACTACATCGACTGGGCGCCGTTCTTCCAGACCTGGGACCTGGCCGGCAAATTCCCCGACATCCTCAACGACGAGATCGTCGGCGAGTCCGCGCGCAAGGTCTTCTCCGACGGCAAGGCCATGCTGTCGCGCCTGATCCAGGGCCGCTGGCTGAGCGCCAACGGCGTGCTGGCGCTGCTGCCGGCCAACACCGTCAACGACGACGACATCGAGATCTACACCGACGAGAGCCGCGGCCAGGTCGCGCTGACCTGGCACAACCTGCGCCAGCAGAGCGAGCGCCCGGTGATCGACGGCGTGATGCGCCCCAACCGCTGCCTGGCCGATTTCATCGCGCCCAAGGACAGCGGCATTGCCGACTACATCGGCGTGTTCGCGGTCACGGCGGGCATCGGCGTGGACAAGAAGGAAGCCCAGTTCGAGGCCGACCACGACGACTACAGCGCGATCATGCTCAAGTCGCTGGCCGACCGCCTGGCCGAGGCCTTCGCCGAATGCCTGCACGAGCGCGTGCGCCGCGATCTGTGGGGCTACGACGCCGGCGAGGTGCTGACCAACGACCAGCTGATCGAGGAGCGCTACCGCGGCATCCGCCCCGCGCCCGGCTACCCGGCCTGCCCGGAGCACACCGTCAAGGCGCCGATGTTCGACTACCTCAACGCCGCCGAGATCGGCATGGGCATCACCGATTCGCTGGCCATGACGCCGGCCGCGTCGGTGAGCGGCTTCTATCTCGCGCATCCCGAGTCGACGTATTTCTCGGTCGGCAAGATCGGCCAGGACCAGCTCGACGACATGGCCGCGCGCCGCGGCGAGGAACGCAGCGTGCTCGAGCGCGCGCTCGCGCCGAACCTGTAACCGCATCTGCGCGGCACGCGCGCCGATACGCGCCGATATGCGCCGATATGCGCCGCCGCCGCGCCGCAAGCCGTTGGGCAGGCAGGGAAAATGCCCGCCCGCGCGCGGCGGCGCGGCCCCGGCGGGGCTTCACCACTCCTTACAAGGCATTACATCTCCTAACAGACCGCGCCGCGGCGCGTCCCTAGACTGGGGGCTCACATCAAGTGAACGCCGCGGCGAGCGTTTCGCCGCGGAGCCAACTGCAAGGAGCCTCTCCATGAACAAACTGCTGATCTCCCTTTCCGCCCTGTCGATCGCCGCCGCTTCGTCGCTGGCCCTGGCGCAAGGTACCGGCGCCGACGCCAAGGCAGGCGCCGCCGGCACCCTGGCGGCGCCCGCGGTGAGCGCGCCCGCGGACAAGGGCGTGGCGGCCGGCGCGGATGTGAACGCGGGCAGCGACAAGGGCGCGGACGCGAAGGCCGGCGCGCACGCCAGGACCGGCAAGCACGTCAGCCACGCCAAGGCCAGGAAGGGCACCGCCGCCGAGACCGGCGCCACGGCCGACACGGGCGCCGCGGCCAAGGTCCAGTAAGCCCGCCAGGGACTGCTGGCTTGCGCTCTTCTCCCGCTTGCGGGAGAGGAGCCGGGGGCCGGAGCATCAACGAAGTCATCGTCCTCCCGCCCCCATTCTCCATCCCCATTCCGCCCCCCTGCCACCGCGCCTTGTCAGCCTTACACCGACATTCCCGCGGCTTTGTAACCACTACAATGTTTTAGTCCACTGGCCCAGTGGGCATGCCCGTTCCGACCGGAACGGCGCATCCATGCCCAGGGAGAGACCCATGATCCGCGTCCTGATCGCCGACGATCACCAGATCGTGCGCGCCGGTCTGCGCCAGTTCATCTCCGACGAGCCCGACATCCGGGTGGAAGGGGAGGCTGCCAGCGGCGACGAAGTCATGACCCGGCTGCGCGAGCACGAGTTCGACGTGGTCGTGCTCGACATCTCGATGCCCGACCGCAACGGCATCGACGTGCTCAAGCTGCTGCGCCAGCGCCATCCCGACCTGCCGGTGCTGATCCTGTCCACCTACCCGGAGGACCAGTACGCCATCAACCTGATCCGTGCCGGCGCCTCGGGCTACCTCACCAAGGAAAGCGCGCCGGACGATCTCGTCAAGGCGATCCGCACCGTGGCCCAGGGCCGCCGCTACGTCAGCGCCACGGTCGCGGACCTGCTGATCGGCGGGCTCGACAAGCCGACCGACCAGCCGCTGCACCAGACCCTGTCCAAGCGGGAATTCCAGATATTCTGCAAGCTGTCGCGCGGCCAGTCGGTCTCCGTGATCGCCGACGAGCTGTTCCTCAGCGTCAAGACCGTCAGCACGTACCGCTCGCGCATCCTGGAAAAGATGGGCATGAAGACCAATGCGGACCTGACCTACTATGCCATCAAGAACGGGCTGGTGGAGTAGGCGCCGCGCCGGCCGCGGCGGCAGAACCATCGCTTGGCCGACACCCCTGTAGGACGGACGCCGATAGTTGCTTTCCATGCCCAGTTGCTACCATTGAATCATGTCGGATCAAGCTGCGGCCTCTTCGTATCGCGCGCTGCGGGTCTTGCTCATCGAGGACTCGGCGGTCCTGCGGGGTATGTTGCTTGAGTACCTGACCGCGTTTCCGTTCGTCGAGGCCGTGGATTGGGCGGATACCGAAAGCTCGGCGCTGCGCCTCTACGAGGCGGGCAGGCACGAGGTCGTCATCGTCGACCTGCAGCTGCGGCAGGGCAACGGCATCAACGTGCTGCGCGCCATGCGGAAATCCGTGCCCTCGGGCATCCGCATCGTGTACACGAATCACGCGCAGGTGCCGACCTACCGGCGCCAGTGCGCCGAGGCCGGAGCCGACTACTTCTTCGACAAGTCGCTCGAGCTCGAGCAGGTATTCCGCGTCATCGAGGAATACGCGCAGGCGGGCGCCTGAACCGGCGGCCGCGCCGCCGCGGCCTTTCCCTCTGGCGCATTCCCGTCGCGGCGCCGCCGCGTCAACCACGCAAGGAGAAAATCATGAGAAGACTGATGGCGTTGTTCGCCCTGGCGGGTGTCGTCCTGGTGACCGGCTGCAATACCGTGGCGGGCGCGGGCAAGGACATAGAGCGCGGCGGCGAGAAAATGCAGGGCGCCGCCGAGGACACCAGGCAGAAGATGTAAGGCAGCGGCGCGGCGCCGCGAACGAAAACGGCGGACGCTCTGGTGTTCCGCCGTTTTTTTATGGGCTGCTGGCAGGCCTCAGGTTGCCGCAGGTTTGTTCCCCTCTCCCGCAGGCGGGAGAGGGGAGACCACAGGCGATGCGGGCTAACCCGGCGCGCGCGGCGTCCCGGCCTCGCCGGACGGCGCGGGCGCTTCGGCATCCGCCGCCTCGCCAGGGGGATCCTGCGCCGCCTCGCCGAACGCCTCGTCGTCGTTGCGCTCGGGCGCCACGATCGCGTCGGTCAGCGGCACTTCCACGTGGATGGTCACGCCGGCGCCGGGCCGCGAGCGGATGTCGATGGTGCCGCCGAGCGCGATCACGCGCTGCTCCATGCCCAGCAGGCCGTGGTGCCCGGCCGTGCGGCGCGTCTCGAAATCCTCGGGCAGGCCGCGGCCGTTGTCGCTGACCTCCAGCGTGAGCATGCCGCCGCCGTCGTCCAGCGTGATGGTCACGCGCTTCGCCTCGGCGTACTTGCTGGCGTTGGTCAGCGATTCCTGCACGATGCGGTAGAGCGCGATGGCGGCATCGTCGCGCAGCGGCGGCACGCTCTCGCCGAGCAGCACGTCGGCCTCCCACTGGTTGCGCGCGGCGACTTCCTCGGCCAGTTGGCCGATGGCTTCCTTCAGGCCCAGGTTGAGCAGCACCGTGGGCCGCAGGTCCTCGATCAGGCGCCGCTTGATCTGGATGCCCTGGTCCACGTGCAGCATCACGCGGGTGAGCTTTTCCTTCACGTCGGGATGGGTGTCCTCCAGGCGCCGGCGCACCCAGTGCATGTCGAGCTTGGTGGCGGTCAGGATGGCGCCGAGCTCGTCGTGCAGCTCGCGCGCCAGGCGCGTCTTCTCGTCCTCGGTGACGCGCTGCAGGTGCGAGGCCAGCGCCGACAACTGGCGCGTGCGCGCGCGCACCATGCGCTCCAGGCGCGCGCTTTCCTCTTCCAGCTCGCTGCGCGCGGCTTCGGACACCGCCATGCGGCGCGAGTGCTGCAGGCCGACCACGACCAGCAGCACGATGTTGATGGCCGTCAGCAGGCCGATGCCGTAGCGCGACAGCGCCAGGTCGCGGTCGGCGTACTCGAGGCTGCGCGAGACCGAGGCGGACTCGCGCGCGAGCAGCGCCTCGAGCCCGCGCCGCGCGTTGTCCATCGTCTGCTTGCCGAAGTCCGTGCGCACCAGGTCGAGCGCCACTTCCACGTCGCGCTTGCCGTAGATCAGCGTCAGGTCCATCTCGGTGAGCTTGCGGTTGACGGCGGTGGACGCCGCGGCGAACAGCTTGAGCGATTCGGGATCGTTGGCGTAGCGGTTGCGCAGCGCGCTCATCAGCGCATTGATGCGCGGCAGGGCCTGGTAGTAGGGCTGCAGGTAGTTTTCCTTGCCGGTCAGCAGGAAGCCGCGCTGGCCGGCCTCGGCATTGACCAGCTCGCCGATCAGCGAGGTGATCTGGCCCTGCACCTGCTGCGACTGGATCACCTGGGTATAACCCTCGCGCAGGCGGATGTTGCCCGCCTCGGAGGCCATCAGCACCACCACCGTCAGCAAGATGCCGCCAGCCAGCAGCAGCGTGGAGCGCAGCATGGACTGCTTGAACATTGTCGTTTCCCGATGCCGGGGCGGGGCCGGGACTGCGCCGGCACGCGCCGGCGCCGGGCGGTGGGGCATGCCGGCCGCGCACCCTGTCGGCGAAGATGGAAGCATATCGGCGCGGCCCGGTCAACCTGCCGCGCGGCGCCGGTGCCCGCCGGCCCGCGCCGGCATTGGCCTTGTAGGAATCCGCTGACACCGGAATCGGTGGCGCGGGGGTGCCTGCGCCGGGGCGCGCTTTCTACCATGAATCCATGAGCTTGCGCCTGCCGCGCGAGCCGCACAGCGCAGCAAGGAGAAACGCCGATGCTCAAGTGGGCACTGATCTTCGCCGTGGTTTCCGTGATCGCGGGCCTGCTCGGCTTTACCGGCATCGCCGCCGGGGCCGCCGGCATCGCCAAGATCCTGTTCTTCATCTTCGTGGTGCTGTTCGTGCTGTTCCTGGTCCTCGGCGTGACCGTGTTCAGGGCGGTGAAGTAGCGGGCGCCGGACAGACCGCGGAACGCCGCCGCAGCACCCGCGCGCGGGGCCGAACCCATCCAGGGAGCCGTCATCATGTTGCACTACGCACTCGTATTTTTCGTCATCGCGCTGATCGCGGCGCTGTTCGGCTTCGGCGGCATCGCCGCGGGGGCCGTCGAGATCGCCAAGATCCTGTTCTTCATCTTCCTGGTGGTGGCGCTGGTGACGTTCGTCATCAGCCTGGTCAGGCGATAGGCGCCGCGGGAACGATGGCCAGGACAGACATGGAGGGACAACGATGCTGACCCACAACCCGAAGGTCCGGAAGGAACTTGCGCACCTGGCCGACAGCGCCGGCAGCACGGTGCGCCAGATGCGGCATGCCGCGCGCGACACGCGCGGCGCGGCGCGCGACGCCGCCGGCCCGGTGGCCGAGGAAGTGCGCTCGCTGATCGCGCAGCTCGAGCAGACGATGGAAGTGCTGGGGCGCGAAGGCTCGTCCGAGGCCGTGCAGGCCGGGCGGCGCCTGCAGGACCGCGCCAGCGCGCTCGGCGAGCACCTGCGCCAGGCCACGCTGGACGGCGCCAGCCGCGCCCGCGAGCGGGTCGACCACGCCGTGGAGGGCGTGCAGCAGCGCGTGGTCGAGTCGCCGCTGAAGGCGCTCGGCATCGCCGCCGCGGTCGGCGCCTTCGTCGGCCTGCTGCTGGCGGTCAACGGCCGCGCCGGCCGGGGCGGCGGCGACTGACGCAGCGCGCGGCCCCCGCGCCCCGGCCACGCGCCGCAAGCTAGGGCAGATTCTCGCCTTCGGGGCGGCGAATGCCGCATCGGGCGCCCCGAGGCCGCCGCCGACCGGTTTTGACTCCTTTCGACCCGCTTCGACTCCTTTCGACCGCTTTGATCTTCACCCCCCTTCCGGATCTGCCTCCCTGGTCCGGCAAGCCCGGCCGGCCCCGGCCGGGCTTCTTTTTTTCCGGCACCGGCCAGACGCGACAAAGCCCGCGTCAGCGGGCTCCGGCGGAACGGGAACAGCAAGGAACAACGGCAACGGCAGGGCGCGGACGGCGCCGCTAGACGCCCCACATCACTTCGGTGTTCTCGCGCTGCGAGGCGCGCAGCATGTCCAGGAACGGAAAGGCGCGCTGGCCCAGGTGCAGCGGCTCTTCCTCGTCCTCGTCGGCCTTGTCCGGCGACACCGCCGATTCCGCCGGGTGCGCCCGCCTGGCGTCGGCGACCGCGGCCTCGAGCTTGTGGATCGCGCGCGGCAGCTCATCGGCGGTGATCACCCCGCGTTCTCCCAGGTGCTTGCCGATAATCCCGAGTAGCGTGACGGCGAGATCCTTCATCATGATGAGGTCTTGCGCCGCGTGGGATTTGAAGGTGATCAGCATGATATTTCCTTTCCTTGGCTACAGCGAACTGACGAGACCGCGCGTCGTGTCCCGGAATCGGGGCGGGGGCGCGCAGCGGCCGGTTTGGGGCGCGCTGCATGATGTCAGCATAGCACCTGATAAAATCCGCGTTCTGCAATTCATTGCCTGCCACGCGACGCGGCATCCACATGCCGCCGCGTGACGGTGCCGCCACGGCGGGACTGCCGCGCCGGCACCGTACAACTGCCCCCGGGGCCACGATACATCCATGCTGCCTGTTCAGACCACCAATCTCGCCGCCGCGTTCGACGACGCCGTGCGCGCCCTCGCCCCGGCCGGCGCCACGCTGCCCGCCGCGACCTTCGAGCGCCCCAAGGCCGCCGCCCACGGCGACCTCGCCTGCAACCTCGCCATGCAGGTCGCGCGCGCGCTCAAGCGCAACCCGCGCGAGCTGGCCCAGCAGATCGTCGACGCGGTCAAGGCCGACGCGCGCACCGCGGACCTGGTGGCCGGCATGGAGATCGCCGGGCCCGGCTTCATCAACCTGCGCCTGACGCCGGCGGCCAAGGCCGACGTGCTGCGCGCGGTGCTCCAGCAGGGCGACCGCTACGGCGCCCAGGCGCGGGGCGCGCGCGGCAACGTGCTGGTGGAGTTCGTCTCGGCCAACCCGACCGGGCCGCTGCACGTCGGCCACGGCCGCCAGGCGGCGCTGGGCGACGCGCTGGCCAACCTGCTCGACTGGCAGGGCTTCGCCGTGCACCGCGAGTTCTACTACAACGACGCCGGCGTGCAGATCCAGACCCTGGCGCTGTCGGTGCAGGCGCGCGCGCGCGGCCTCAAGCCGGGCGACGCGGGCTGGCCCGAGTCGGCCTACAACGGCGACTACATCGCCGACATCGCCGCCGACTTCCTGGCCGGCAAGAGCGTGCGCGCCTCCGACGGCGACGCCGTCACCGCCTCCGGCAACGTCGAGGACATCGACTCGATCCGCAAGTTCGCCGTGGCCTACCTGCGCAACGAGCAGGACATCGACCTGCGCGCGTTCGGCGTCAAGTTCGACCGCTATTACCTGGAATCGTCGCTGTACACCGACGGCAAGGTCGAAGCCGCCGTGCAGTCGCTGGTCGCCAAGGGCAAGACCTACGAGAACGAGGGCGCGCTGTGGCTGCGCACCACCGACGACGGCGACGACAAGGACCGCGTCATGCGCAAGGGCGACGGCACCTACACCTACTTCGTGCCCGACGTGGCCTACCACACCACCAAGTGGGAGCGCGGCTTCGCCAAGGTCATCAACGTGCAGGGCAGCGACCACCACGGCACCATCGCGCGCGTGCGCGCCGGCCTGCAGGGGCTGGAGATCGGCATCCCGGTCGGCTATCCCGACTACGTGCTGCACAAGATGGTCACGGTCATGCGCAACGGCGAGGAGGTCAAGATCTCCAAGCGCGCCGGCTCCTACGTGACCGTGCGCGACCTGATCGAGTGGAGCAACGGCGCCGAGGGCGGCGAGACCATCCGCGGCTGCCTGGAGGCGGGCGTGGCGGACTGGCCGTCGCACTTCACGCGCGGGCGCGACGCGGTGCGCTTCTTCCTGCTGTCGCGCAAGGCGGACACCGAGTTCGTGTTCGACGTCGACCTCGCGCTCAAGCAGAACGACGAGAACCCGGTGTACTACGTGCAGTACGCCCATGCCCGCATCTGCTCGATCTTCGAGTCGTGGGGCGGCGCCGGCTGGGAAGCCAGGCTCGCCGCGCTGGCCGGCACCGACCTGGCGCCGGTGACGGGCGCGGACGCCAGCCCGCAGGCGCTCGCGCTGGGGCAGCGCCTGGCCGATTTCCCCGACATGCTGGCGGCGGCGGCGGCGGAACTGGCGCCGCACGCGGTGGCGTTCTACCTGCGCGACCTCGCCGGCGACTTCCACGCCTTCTACAACACCGACCGCGTGCTGGTGGACGACGAGCCGGTCAAGCTGGCGCGCCTGGCGCTGCTGGCCGCCACGCGCCAGGTGCTGCGCAACGGCCTGGCGGTGATCGGCGTGTCCGCGCCGCAGCGGATGTAAGTCCCTGCTTACCGCGGCCGCGCCGGGCCGGCGGCCGCGCGTGTCGTCCTGACCACAGACAGTGATGCGTGTCACGGCGCAGGCTCTATAATCGCGCCATCACGCAAGAGGAATTCATGCAACAGCAACGCAAGCGCGCTCCGCGCAATGCCAGCCGCGCCCCGCAGCGCGGCGGTACGTTCCTGGGACTGGTGCTGGGCCTGATCGTCGGCCTGGCGATCGCGGTGGTGGTCGCCTTGTACATCACCCGTTCCCCGGCGCCATTCCAGCAGAAGAACGGACAGAAGCAGGCCGAGCCCGGCAACGTCGTCAGCAACCTGCCCGCGCCGGCGCAGGAAGCCCCGAGCGATCCGAACAAGCCGCTGTGGAGCAAGACCCCGGCCAAGCCGGTCGGCCCCGCCGCCGAGCCCGACCAGCCCGCCGGCCCGGCGCCCACGGTCAGGCCGGCCGAGCGCCCGGCGCCGCCGGTGGTCGCCACCCGCCCGGCCGACAAGCCGGCCGAGCGGCCTGCCGAGAAACCGGCCGAAAAGCCCGCCGTGGTGGCGCAGAAGCCCGCCGACAAGGCAGCCGAGAAGCCCGCCGAGAAGCCGGTCGCCGACCCCATCGCCGAGATCGCCCAGGCCGACGCCAACAAGGTCGGCTACCTGCTGCAGGTGGGCGCCTTCCGCTCGCAGGACGACGCCGACCGCCAGAAGGCCAACCTCGCCATGCAGGGCTTCGAGGCCAAGGTGACGGAGCGCGAGGTCAACGGCGTCAAGCTGTACCGCGTGCGCCTGGGGCCGTACAACAGGATCGAGGACATGAACCGCTCGCGCGACCGCCTGCAGTCGTCGGGATTCGAAGCTTCGGTCATCCGCTTCACCAAGCAGTAAGCAACCGTAACCAAGCCGGCGCGCCGCCGCTGAACCGGAAAGCCCGGCCGCTGTCATACGCACATCGCCCATTCTCGAAAGCCGCGCCTTATGAAGAAACTCGCCACCTTGTTCGCCACGCTGGTCGCCGTGACCGGTTTCCTGATGAATGCGCCCGCGCAGGCCGCCGCGCCCGCCGCCGGCAAGGAATACCAGGTCCTGAAGGCGCCGCAGCCCGTCACGCCGGGCAAGATCGAAGTCACCGAGTTCTTCTGGTACGGCTGCCCGCACTGCTTCGACTTCGAGCCCGAGCTCGAGGCGTGGGTCGGCAAGCAGGGCAAGGACGTGGTGTTCAAGCGCGTGCCGGTGGCCTTCCGCGACGACCTGCTGGCGCACACCAAGATCTTCTACACGCTGGAAGCGCTGGGCAAGCTCGACGCCATGCACGGCAAGGTCTTCAACGCCATCCACGTCGAGCGCAAGCGCATGCTCGACCCGAACGAGATCGCCGACTTCATGGCCAAGAACGGCATCGACCGCAAGGCCTTCCTCGACACCTACAACTCGTTCTCGGTGACGACCAACTCGCAGCGCGCCAACAAGATCGCCGACGCCTACAAGATCGACGGCGTGCCGACCATCGTGGTGCAGGGCAAGTACGCGACCTCGCCGTCCATCGCCGGCACCAAGGCCGCCGCCATCCAGACGATGGACTACCTGGTCGGCCAGGTGCGCGACAAGAAGCTGTAATCTTCCCCGCGGCGGCAGCCGGCCCGATGGCCGCGCCGCCGCCGGCCCGACCGGCAGCGCTGGCTCCCAGCCGCCGGACCGCATCGGGCGGGTCCGCCGGCATGGCCATGTTGCGGTTTTCCCCTGGACCCTTCCCATCCCGATGCGAGCTCAGAAAGTCTTCCTTACCGGCGCGTCGAGCGGACTCGGCCAGGCCCTGGCGCGCGAGTACGCCGCGCGGGGCGCCATCCTCGGGCTGGTCGGCCGGCGCGAAGCCGCGCTGCGCGAGCTCGCCGCCAGCCTGCCGAACCCCAACGCGGTGCGCGTCTATGCCGCCGACGTGCGCGACGCGGCCGCCATGCAGGCCGCCGCGCAGGACTTCCTCGATCATTTCGGCTGCCCCGACGTGGTGATCGCCAACGCCGGCGTGTCGGTGGGCACGGTCGCCAGCGAGCGCGAGGACCTCGAAGCGTTCCGCATGGTGATGGACACCAACTGGTTCGGCGTGCTCACCACCTTCCAGCCGTTCCTGCAGCCGATGCGCGCGCGCGAGCCCGGCGCCGGCGGCTGGCGCGGCACGCTGGTGGGCATCGCCAGCGTGGCCGGCGTGCGCGGCCTGCCCGGCGGCGGCGCCTACAGCGCCTCCAAGTCCGCCGTCATCAAGCTGCTGGAAAGCCTGCGCCTGGAGCAGCGCCGCGAGCGCATCCGCGTGGTCACGATCGCGCCCGGCTACATCCGCACGCCGATGACCGAGCACAATCCCTACCGCATGCCGTTCCTGATGGACGCCGACGTGTTCGCCCGCAAGGCCGTGCGCGCGATCGCCGCGGGCCGGCGCTTCGCCGTGTTGCCGTGGCAGATGGGCGTGGTCGCCTCCGTCCTGCACCTGATGCCGCGCTGGCTCTACGACGCGCTGTTCGCCCGCGCGCCGCGCAAGCCGCGCGGCCCGGACCGCCAGCCATGAGCTGGCAGGATGCCGCCGGCGCCTGGCACGGCGCGGCCGGCGGCGCGGTCCGCATCGCCTCGCTGGTGCCTTCCGTGACCGAGCTGCTGTTCGCGCTCGGGCTGGGGCCGCGCGTGGTGGCGCGCACCGGCTTCTGCGTCCATCCCGAGCCGGCCGTGCGCGCCGTCGCCAAGGTGGGCGGCACCAAGGACGTCCGGCTCGAGCGCCTGCGCGCGCTGGCGCCCACCCACGTCATCGTCAACATCGACGAGAACCGCCGCGAGACCGTCGACGAGATCCGCGCGTTCGTGCCGCACGTGATCGTGACGCACCCGTGCGCGCCCGAGGACAACCTCGCGCTGTACCGGCTGCTGGGCGGCATCTTCGGCCGCGAGGCCGAGGCCGGCGCGCTGTGCGGCGCGCTGGAGGCGGTGCTGGCGCAGGCGCGGGCCCGGCCGTGGCCGGCGCGCCGGGTGCTGTACGCGATCTGGCAGGACCCGTGGATGACGGTGTCGCGCGACACCTACATCAGCCGCATGCTGGCGCTGGTCAACTGGCGGACCTGGCCGGCGGCGCCGGCGCAGGCGTGCGTGGACGGCGATTGCAGCCGGCCCAACGCGCCCGATGCGCGCTATCCGAGCTTCCGCTGGAGCGACGCGCTGGTGCGCGAGCTCGACCTCGTGCTGCTGTCCACCGAGCCCTACCGCTTCACCGAGGCGCACGCCGACGCGCTCGAGCGGCAGCTCGGCAAGGAAGTGCTGCTCGCGGACGGCGAGATGGTGTCGTGGTACGGCAGCCGCGCGGTGGACGGCGTGCGCTACCTGATGGATCTCGCCGCGCAGGTCTGACGCACCGTTCCGGCACGGCTGTCCGGTCGGGCCTCAGGCCCGGAACCGCACGATGCCGTCGTCGCCCACTTCGCGGCGCACTTCGCCCGCGTGCCACAGCAGGTGCAGGTGCGCCAGCGCCTCGCCCATCGCGAAGGTCATCTGGTGGATGTCGAACTGCCGGTTGAAGATCACGCCGACGATGTCGTGCGCGTTGCAGGCTGCCCGCGCGCACGCCGCGCGCGTCTCGGCCAGCCGCTCCACGTGGTGCTCGCGCAACTGGCGGATGCGCGTGTGCAGGTTGCGGAACGGCTTGCCGTGCGACGGCAGGATCAGCACGTCCTGCGGCAGCGGCTCGTACTTGCCGAGCGAATCGAGGTAGAGCCTGAGCGGGTTGGCCTCCGGCTCCATGTCGAACACGCTGACGTTGGTGGAGATGCGCGGCAGCACCATGTCGCCCGAGATCAGCACGTTGGTGGCGGCGTTGTACAGCGCCACGTGCTCGGGCGCGTGGCCGAAGCCGGTGATCACGCGCCAGCCCGAGGTGGCCGGGTCGGCGCCGATACGGACCGTGTCGCCGTCCATCAGGCGGCGGTACTGGCCCGGCAGGTCGGGCACCAGCGACGGGTAATAGCTTTTGCGCGCGCGCAGCTTTTCCAGGCTGTCGGGGTCGGTCAGGCCGTGGCGGGCGAAGTGGCTGGCGGCGAAGTCGCCGCCGGCGTTGGAGCCGGCGCCGGTGCCGCCGCCCATCACGCGCGCGTTCATGTAGTCGCCCAGGCTCATCCACAGCCGCACGTCCCAGCGCTTGCACAGCCAGTGCGCCAGCCCGATGTGGTCCGGGTGGCAGTGCGTGGCCAGCACGCGCAGCACCGGCAGGCCTTCGAGCTCGTTGGCGAAAATGGTTTCCCAGTGCGCCTTGATGGTGTCGCTGGCGATGCCGCAGTCGATCACGGTCCAGCCGTCGCGCCCGTCGAGCCGGTCGCGCAGCAGCCACAGGTTGATATGGTCCAGCGCGAACGGCAGCGGCATGCGCAGCCAGTACACGCCGGGCGCGACTTCCTGGCGGGCGCCGGCGAGCGGCAGGGTGTCGCCGAACGGGTATTGGAGCTGGTGTTCGAGTGCGTTCATGAGCGTCTCTCCGGTCCGAAGCCCTGCGCGCGCGGCGCGGGCGGGCTTTCTTGTCATGGTGCCGCGGACCGCGGAGGCAGGCGCACGGCGTGGTTGCCACGGGTTTTGATTGACGCTAACGTTAACGTCAATCGGAACGGGCTTCCGCCATCTTAAGCGAAAACTTCATTCCGCAACGAACGACCGTTCACTTTTCACGGGCCACCATGCCAGCTTCGCCAGCCTTGCCAGCCGCGCCGACCTACACCATCACCGACCTCGCGCGCGAGTTCGAGGTGACCCCGCGCGCCATCCGCTTCTACGAGGACCAGGGCCTGCTGGCGCCCGAGCGCGAAGGGCCGGGCGGGCGCAAGCGCGTCTACAACGGGCGCGAGCGCACCCGCCTCAAGCTCACGCTGCGCGGCAAGCGGCTGGGCCTGACGCTCAACGAGATCCGCGAGATCCTCGATCTCTACGAGTCGCCGCGCGACACCGCGCCCCAATTAGAGCGCTTCCTGCACTCGCTGGCGCGGCACCGCGGCGCGCTCGAGCGCCAGCTGGAGGACCTGCAGGCCCAGCTGGCCGAGATCGACCAGCACGAGCGGCAGTGCCGCGCGCTGCTCGCCGGGCAGGCCGCCGGACCGGGCGCCGAAGTCAAAAGCGCCTGATAGCCGTCTTTCTGGCGCTTGGCGCCGGATTTGATTGACGTTTACGTAAACGTAAATAAAATAGCTTCGCAATCCGTCATCCGTGCCGCCGCGCCATCGCATCATCGCGCCCAGCGGCCGGCCAACCCAGGAAACGCCATGCCCGCAGCCCCCGCTCCCGCCTCCGGCAACACGCTTCCCGCGGCCCGCGCGGACGCCATCGCCACCAGCTTTGCCCGCCAGGGCCTGATGACCACCTTCGGCGCCGCGCTCACGCGCATCGAGCACGGCGAGGTGGAGATCGCCATGCCGTGGTCCGAGGGCGTCACCCAGCAGCACGGCTTCTTCCACGGCGGCACGGTCGGCGCGCTGGCCGACAGCGCGTGCGGCTACGCCGCGCTGTCGATGGTGGCCGAGGGCGAGGCCGGGCTGACCGCCGAGTACAAGATCAACCTGCTGTCGCCGGCGCAGGGCGAGCGGCTGGTCGCCGTGGGCCGCGTGCTCAAGCCCGGCCGCACGCTGATCGTGGCGCAGGGCGACGTGTTCTGCGAGAAGGACGGCGCGCGCAAGCAGGTGGCCACCATGCTGATGACGCTGTGCGTGGTGCGCACGCTCGGCCACGTCTGACGACGGTCCGGCGCACAAAGACAACGATCGCGCGCTCACGCAATCACGCAATCACGCGATCACGATAAGGAGACCGACATGACAGAACTCCCCGGCCTGAACTTCCACCTCGGCGAAGACATCGACATGCTGCGCGCAAGCGTGCGCGACTGGGCGCAGGCCGAGCTGGCCCCGCGCGCCGCCGAGATCGACCGCACCGACCAGTTCCCGATGGACGCCTGGAAAAAGATGGGCGACCTCGGCGTGCTCGGCATCACCGTGGCCGAGGAATACGGCGGCGCCAGCATGGGCTACCTCGCCCACATGGTGGCGATGGAGGAAATCAGCCGCGCCTCGGCCTCGGTCGGCCTGTCCTACGGCGCGCACTCCAACCTGTGCGTGAACCAGATCCACCGCAACGGCAGCGCCGCGCAGAAAGCCAAGTACCTGCCCAAGCTGGTCTCGGGCGACTGGATCGGCGCGCTGGCCATGAGCGAGCCCAATGCCGGCTCCGACGTGGTCAGCATGAAGCTGCGCGCCGAGTTCAAGGGCGACCGCTACGTGCTCAACGGCACCAAGATGTGGATCACCAACGGCCCGGACTGCGACGTGCTGGTGGTCTACGCCAAGACCGAGCCGGACCTGGGCGCGCGCGGCATGACCGCGTTCATCGTCGAGAAGGGCATGAAGGGCTTCTCGGTGGCGCAGAAGCTCGACAAGCTCGGCATGCGCGGCTCGCACACCGGCGAGCTGGTGTTCGAGGACGTGGAAGTGCCGGTGGAGAACATCCTCGGCGCCGAGAACGGCGGCGCGCGCGTGCTGATGAGCGGCCTCGACTACGAACGCGCGGTGCTCTCGGGCGGGCCGGTCGGCATCATGCAGGCGTGCATGGACGTGGTCACGCCCTACATCCACGACCGCAGGCAGTTCGGCCAGAGCATCGGCGAGTTCCAGCTGATCCAGGGCAAGGTGGCGGACATGTACACCACCTTGCAGGCGGCGCGCAGCTACCTGTACACGGTGGGCAAGAACCTCGACGCGCTGGGCCGCGAGCACGTGCGGCAGGTGCGCAAGGACTGCGCGGCGGTGATCCTGTACACGGCGGAGAAGGCCACGTGGATGGCGGGCGAGTCGGTGCAGATCCTGGGCGGCAACGGCTACATCAACGAATACCC
>Ga0255338_1003934_pt1 | contig 16558 bp, 16 predicted proteins | sample MeOH1_35cm_T4_19_FD_203715 | JGI IMG/M metagenome (GOLD analysis project Ga0255338, IMG submission 203715) | Sandy soil microbial communities from University of British Columbia, Vancouver, Canada - MeOH1_35cm_T4_195 | ecosystem: Engineered > Artificial ecosystem > Sand microcosm > Unclassified ...
GGCGCGATGCGCGAAGGCGTCCTCTACGATCTGCTCGGCCGTTTTCACCGCCAGGACATGCGCGAAGTCACCGTCGCCCAGTTCATGCAGCGTTATCACGTCGATGCGCTGCAGGCGCGGCGCGTCGGTGCGCTCGCCGAAGAGCTGTGCAGCGAGCTGAAGTGGGACAACGAGGAGACGGCGGAGCGGCAGTTGCGCACCATCGCGTGGGCCGCGAAGCTGCACGAGATCGGCATCTCGGTCGCCTACAGCGGCTACCACAAGCACAGCGCCTACATCCTGGAAAACGCCGACATGCCGGGCTTCTCCCGCGACGAGCAAAGCGTGCTGTCGGCGCTCGTGCTCGCGCACCGGCGCTCGCTGAAAAAAGTGCACGACCGGATCGCCGAGCGCATCGACAGCCGCATGGTGCTCGCGCTGCGGCTTGCCGTGCTCTTCTATCGTCATCGCACGGCCATCGGACTCCCGCGCACGCAGTTGAAAGCTGAGGCGCGGCGCTTCCGCTTGAGCGTCGACGGCGACTGGCTCGCGCGCAACCCGTTGACGGCCGCAGCGCTGCACGAAGAAGTCCGCGAGTGGGAGAAGGTCGGCTACGAGCTGCGCGTGCCGGGGCTGGAAGCGCGCGACGCCAACCCGCACGCCGCCTCCGCGAGCTGAAGACCGGCCGACCTCTGCGGCTGTTCCCGCCTCACCGTCCGCACGCCGCGCTCCCGCGGCGCACCGGGCATCCCGGCTTTCCTGCCCTTCGCGCAAGACTCGCTGCCGGGCTGTAACAAGCCCGCAACGTGCGGCGCGTAGGCTAGGACGAACCTTCAATGCTCCCGGCCTTCGCCGGGCGCGCTCACCGACGAGGCTTCGTCATGCGCATAAATTCCGCCACAGCAGTCGCCTGCTTCGCTCTTGCAGCGTCTCATCTGCCGTCCGACGCCCACGCGAACCCGCGCGTCGCCGATTATCCCGCCAAGCCGGTACGCATGGTGATACCGCTCGCGCCTGGCGGCGGCAGCGACATCGTGGGCCGCGTCGTCGCGTTGGCGCTCTCCGATCGTTGGGGCAAACCAGTCGTAGTCGACAACCGGCCGGGCGCGGGCAGCGTCGTCGGCACGGCGATCGTCGCCCGGGCGCCTGCGGACGGCTACACGCTGCTCGTGTCGAGCTCGTCGCTCGCCATTTCACCGGCGCTTTACAGGCATCTCGATTACGACGTGCAGCGGGACCTCGCGGGCGTCACGCTCATCGCAAGCCAGGCGAGCCTGCTGGTCGTGCATGCGTCGGTGCGCGCGAAATCGCTGAAAGAGCTGATAGCGCTCGCGCAGGCGCGGCCCGACCGGCTCTCGTACGCATCCGCCGGCGTCGGCAGCGCGACGCATCTCGGCACCGAACTCCTGCTTCATGCGGCGCACGTGCAGCTACAGCACGTGCCGTATAAGAGTGCGGGACAGGCGACCACGGCCGTGCTCTCCGGCGAGGCGCAAGTGCTGCTCACCAACATGGCGAGCGTGCTGCCCCACCTCGACGCCGGCAGGCTGCGCGCGCTCGGCGTGAGCTCGCTCAAGCGCTCGCCGCTCGCGCCCGACGTACCCACGCTGAACGAGAGCGGGCTCGGCGGGTTCGAGTACGCAACCTGGTACGGCATGATGGTGCCGGCCCGCACCCCCAAGGCGCTCGTCGCTACACTGCACGACGCAACGGCGCAGGTGTTGAAGAGCGGTTCGGTGCGGGAGCGTCTCGCAGCCCAGGGCCTGCAGACCTACGCGCTGCCCCCCGCGCAGTTCGAGCGCTATCTGCACGGCGAGATCGAGCGCTGGAACGGGGTGATCAAGACCGCGCGCATCACCATCGATTGAACATGGACAGGTGCCGCGATGCCTTCAACACAATGTCACATGCCCCCCTTATCATCCGCACTGGTTACGAGCAGCCACCCGCCCTGCGGCACGGAGAGAGCAATGATCATCACGGAAGCCCTCGCACGAGCAGATACGGTGCACGCCGTATTCTTCCTTCTCGCGGCTTATATCGAAGCGGTGCAGTCCCACGACGGCGGACTCACGCTGCCCGAGGCGATCACGCGCCTGCCGGTGCGCGGCGAGCGCGACCTGGCGACGCGTCACGCCGATGCGCGCGCCTTGTACACGCGCTGCCTCGGTGAAACCGGCCGGCAGGTGCCGCTCATCGCCGAGCTCTCGGACGTCTACGGCGTCGCGCTCAACAGGCTGCGGACGCTGCAGTGGCCGTGGGCCGCGTGAACGCGCCGGTCATGCAGACGCACAAGCCTCGCGCCGACGGCGCGCTTGCCTCCGACACTCCCGAAGCGGCGTCGACCAGCCCGTACAAAGGCAAGACGGGCTGGACGCGCATCAGGAACGCGCTCTTCTACTCCTTCGACGGCTTCGCGGCCGCACTGCGCAACGAAGACGCCTTTCGCCAGGAAGTGCTGCTCACCCTGGTGTTGATTCCGATGGCGATACAGGCGCCGGTGTCCGGTGCCGGCAAGGCGATGATGATCGCCGCCGTGCTGCTGGTGCTCGTGATCGAGTTGCTGAACAGCGGCATCGAAGCCGTCACCGACCGCGTGTCGCTCGAAGATCACGTGCTCGCGAAGCAGGCGAAGGACATGGGCAGCGCCGCCGTGCTGCTGTCACTCGTCAACGTGCCGGTCGTCTGGCTGCTGGTCTATTTCGGCTGATCGCCGTCACAAAACCATCACCGGCCCGTCATGCGGCCGTCGCATCCCGCCGGCATTATCGCTGCCCATGGACTCCGCACGGGAAAGCGCCGGCTTGCTGCGCATCGCGATGGTCACCGAAACCTATCCGCCCGAGGTGAACGGCGTGGCGGTGACGCTCCGACATCTCGTCGCGGGGCTGCTCCGGCGCGGCCACCGGCTGCAGATCGTGCGGCCACGTCAATGCCCCAGCGATGCGCCCGCCCGACGCGCCGGTTACGAGGAAGTGCTCGTGCGCGGCATCGCGCTGCCGCGGTACGACGCGCTCAAGCTCGGCCTGCCTGCGTCCGCGCTATTGCGCGAGCTGTGGCAGCGCGAGCGGCCCGACATCGTGCATATCGTCACCGAGGGGCCGCTCGGCTGGTCGGCCCTCGCTGTCGCGCGTGCGCTCGCGCTGCCGGTCTCGACCGACTTCCATACCAACTTCCATGCGTACACACGCCATTACGGCGTCGGCTGGCTCAAGCAGCCGGTGACGGCCTACCTGCGACGCCTGCACAACAAGGCGCTGTGCACCATGGTTCCGACGGCAGGCTTGCACAGCGAGCTCGCGGCCCTGGGCTTCGAGAACCTGATGATCGTTGCGCGCGGCGTCGATACCCGCCTGTTCCACCCCGCGAAGCGGGACGCGGGCTTGCGCCGGTCATGGGGCGCGGCGCCGGACGACCCGGTCGCGCTCTGCGTGAGCCGCGTCGCGCCCGAAAAGAATTTCCCGCTCGTCGTCGAAGCTTACGAGGCGATGCGGGCAGCGAATCCCCGCACGCGACTCGTGATCGTGGGCGACGGCCCGGAACGCGCTCGCCTGCAGTCACGGCATCGGTTGCCGATATATTCGGGCATGCGCACCGGCGAAGATCTCGCGGCGCATTACGCCTCCGCCGACATCTTTCTCTTTCCCAGCATCACGGAGACATATGGCAACGTGACCGTCGAGGCGCTGGCGAGCGGGCTCGCCGTCGTCGCTTACGATTACGCTGCCGCGCAGGTGCACATCCGCTCGGGCACGAACGGGCTCACTGCGCGCTTCGACGACAGTGCTGAATTCGTCCGGCTTGCGGTGGAGCTGGTTGCCGAGCCTGCACGCAGGATGGCCCTCGGGCTCAACGGTCGTGCCACGGCGGAAGCTCTGGACTGGGCGGACATCGTCTCCGAGTTCGAGTCCGCGTTGCTCACCCTCGCGCGCCGCGGCAGGCCGGTCGCGCTCGCCGCCTGACCTTCTCGAGCGCCTGCACAGCTTCAGTACTGCACGGCCTCGCCGTCGGGCGCGAACAAGTCCACGGGCAACGGCAGCCGATGCGAGAGCTGCGCCGGTCCATGCGTGCTCAGCCGGTGCCGCGCGGTCTTCGCGCATTCGACTTCCGGCCGCCACGCCGGCGCGTCGCCTTCGATGACGCGGTTCAACTGGCCGAGGCGCGATGCCGTTTCGCGGGCGTAATAGTCGAAGCGCCGCACGAGCCGGCGGTCGGTCGCGCGCGCGCCCGCGTACAGCGCCTGCGTCTGCTGCACCGCACGCAGCAGACGCTCGCCCCGCACGAGATATTGGAGCGCCCGCCGGCTGGCGTCTCGCTCGCAACCGAAGCTGCGCGCGGCATACGCCGCGACGATTTCGAAATGGCGGGAGACGACCTGCCCCGGGCGTGCGAAGAGCTGGGGCGCGACATGCGCGTCCATCGCCCATTCGGCCACGGCATGCGTCATCATCGGCGTGTCGAGCCACAGCGTCTCGTGGGCCGGCACGAAATGATTGTGCGCGATGATGTCGGTGAAGAGATGGCTTGCGTAGCCGACGGCGAGCGCGCGTTCCATGTCATCCGTAGCATCCCGCAGCAGACGGTGCGCAGCGGACCACTGGTGGGTCGCGCGCAGCTCGCGTGCACGGGCCTGGCGGCTGAATAAAGATACATCCGGCAGACAGGCGCCGGCGAGCAGCAGTTCCGGACAGCGTTGCAGCGCGCGCCGCAATCGCGGATCGGCGAGCGGGATCGCCCAGATCAGCAGCTGCGCGAAATAGAAGTGGGTGTAAAGCCCCCATGCCAGCGCATCGGCGCAATGCAGCGCGAGCGGTGCGGACCAGAGCAACAGACGAGTGAGCTTATGCACGCGCCGAAGCGTAGCCCGCGCTCGCGACAATGACGTTACGGCCCGATGAATCTTTCGCGATGCATTGCACCGTGCCTGCTCAGTGCCGCGTCCGCCGGCGGATGTAGCGCTGGTCGAGGCGCGACATGGGCAACAGCAGAAACAAGTCCGCCGTATTGAAATCGGGATCCCAGGCCGGCACGCCGCACACGTAAGCGCCGAGCTTGCGGTAGCCCTTGAGCAGCGCCGGCAGCGAGCCGCACCCCGCATCGGATCCGCCCGGCTTCAGGGGCCACGCGAGACGCGGCACCACGCGGTACTCGGGCGGGCTCAGGTGCGCCGCCGCGAGCGCGTGATAGATCTGGCTCGCCTGCACGCCACCGTCCGCAAGACTCATGGACGCGCAGCCCATCAGGTACTCGTAGCCGCGGCGCTCCATGTAGTCCGTGATGCCGAGCCACAGCATCGACAGCACGGGGCCGTTGCGATAATCGGCACGCACGCATGCGCGTCCGGCCTCGACGGCGTCGTCGCGCAGCGCGTCCAGCGCGGAGAGATCGAATTCCCGGTCGGAATAAAAGCCGCCCGCGCGCCGCGCCTGACGGCCGTTCAACAGACGGTAGGTGCCGACGACCTCACCGCTGCCCGTGTGCGTGACGATGAGGTGATCGCAATACGCGTCGTAGATATCGCAGTCGATGCCCTGCTCGCGGCCGGGCACCTGCGCCCCCATTTCTTCGGCAAACACCTGGTAGCGCAGCCGCTGCGCCGCGCGTACTTCCACGACATTGCGCGCGAGCGACGTCCGAAACTGCGGCCGCGCGGCGGCCGTCTCCACCCTCGCCTGCAACATATCCCGTCTCCCCTGATAATAACGGGAGCACAGGGTACGGACCGGGCGTTACTGCGAGGTGACGGATCGGTGAACGATAGATGACTGGCGTGCGAAAGTGGTAGCTTTCGCGCATGCCGACGCGTGCCGCACCATGACAGAACGTCACTCCTCTCACCCCGCCATCGAGACGGAGCTCAAGCTCGCCGTGCCGGTCGAGTTGCACGCCCGTCTCGCGCGCCACCCGGCATTGCAATCCGCGACGCAAGCCTCCGCGCATCGCTTGTACGCCATTTATTACGACACGAGCGCCTGCGACTTGTGGGCGCACGGCCTGGCGCTGCGCGTGCGCCGTGACGGCCAGCAGTGGACACAGACGCTCAAAGGCGGCGGCAGCGTCGATGCCGGCTTGCACAGGCGCATGGAGCTCGAGGCGCCGGTCTCCGGACCCGCGCCCGAACCCGCACTTTTCGGCGCAACCGGGCTTGGCGCAACGCTCGTCGCGCTCACTCGCGGCAAGAAGCTTAAGCGCGTTTGCAGCACGCGATTCGATCGCTCGACTCGCATGCTCGAGCTCGCGCGTGACGTCGTCATCGAAGCGAGCCTCGACCGCGGGCATATCCAGTCGCGCAAGCACACCATGCCGTTATGCGAGCTCGAGCTGGAGTTGAAAGCCGGAACGCCGGCCGCGTTGTACGACTGTGCAGCACAGCTGCTGGCGACGTTTCCGCTCACGCTCGAAAACCGCTCCAAGGCCGAGCGCGGATACGCCCTGTATCGCGACGAGCCGAGCGCACCGGTCAAGGCCGCGGCAATCGCGCTGCAGCCGGCTTTCACGGCGAGCGACGCGTTCAAGGCCATCGTGCGCAGCACGCTCGTCCACCTGCAGGCCAACGAGCGCGGCATGCAGGACGAAGCGGACCCGGAATACCTGCACCAGCTGCGCGTCGCCGTGCGCCGTCTGCGCTCCGCGTTCTCGCTTTTCGCGCCCATGGTCGGAGACGCGGCCGCGCCGCTCATCGCCGAGATGAAATGGCTCGCTCAGGCATGGGGTCCCGCGCGGGACTGGGACGTGTTCATGGAACAGCTGTTCACGCCAGTGTGCCAGGCGTTTCCCCAGCACGCGGGATTGCGCGAGTACGGGCAGCGGTTTTCGTACCGGCAGCGGCTCGCGCGGCGCAAGGCGAAAACCGCGGTCGCATCCCGGCGCTACCAGCGGTTTCTGGTGAGCATGGGCGCGTGGCTGGAACACGAGCAGTGGCGCGAGCAGGCCCCGCCGGATGCGGCACGGCTCATGGCTCAGCCGATACGGGATTACACCCGGGAGGTGCTCGCAGCACGCTACGCGCGCGTGCGCAAGCGCGGACGCAGGCTTGCGCAGCGTACACCGGGGGAATTGCACCGGCTGCGCATTGCGATCAAGAGGCTGCGTTATGCCGCGCATTTTTTCTCGGCGTTGTACGACCCGGACGTCACCGCCGGCCTCGAAGAGCGGCTCGCCCGCCTGCAGGACGTGCTCGGTGCGTTGAACGATGCAGCCACCGTGCAGCGGCTCGTGGACAGCGCGACGCCCGCGCGCGCCGGCAGGGACAGCGCGGAAGCACGCGGCATCCTGCTCGCCTGGAGTCGCGGCCGGGCCGAGCTCATGAAGCGCGACCTCGGCCGGGCATGGAAGACCTTCAGGTTGCACGACACGTATTGGTAAGCCGACACGCGCAGGCGCTGCAATAATTCTGCAATCCTGCTGTCTTATCATTTTCCTTTCTCATACGCAGCAGACGACGAGGGTGTCCCGCGATGCGCAGGGCGCGGTCCCGCCGGGCGCTGCGAGCAGCACCGGCCATGGCGAGACAGCTCGAAATCGGCAGCCCTGATTTCCGCGAGATGTATCAGAACCGCGAGCTCGGGCTGCTCGCGTTCAACAAGCGCGTCCTCGCCCAGGCCGAGGACGAGAGCTATCCGCTGCTCGAGCGGCTGCGCTTCCTGTCCATCCTCAGCAGCAATCTGGACGAGTTCTTCGAAATCCGCGTCGCCGGCCTCAAGGCCGAGATCCATGAAGGCTCCCGGCGCATCGAGCCTGACGGATGGCCGCCGCGGGAAATCTATGCCGCGGTCGCGCGCGAGGCGCATGCCGTCGTCGACGCGCAGTACCGGCTGTTCAACCACGCCATGCTCCCGGCACTCGCGCAGGAGAGCATACGGTTCCTGCGCCGCACCGAATGGAGCGCGGCCCAGGCGGCCTGGATACGCGCGTATTTCTTCTCGGATGTGATGCCGGTCCTCACGCCGATAGGCCTCGATCCCGCCCACCCCTTTCCCCGCGTGATCAACAAAAGCCTCAACTTCGCGGTGCAGCTCACGGGCAAGGATGCATTCGGCCGCAACTCGGGCATCGCCATCGTCCAGGCGCCGCGCGTACTGCCGCGCGTCATCCGTCTGCCGCGAGAAGTGGCCGCCGCGGAGCACGACTTCGTGTTTCTCTCCTCGGTTCTGCATGCGCACATCCACGAGCTGTTTCCCGGCATGTCGGTAGTGGAGTGCTACCAGTTCCGCGTCACGCGCAACAGCGAGCTCTTCGTCGACGAGGAAGAAGTGAAGGACCTGCGCACGGCGCTGCGCGGCGAGCTGCCGTATCGCCATTTCGGCGACGAAGTGCGGCTGGAAGTTGCACAGAACTGCGCGCCGGCGATATCACACATGCTGCTCGCGCAGTTCCAGCTGGAAGCGGACGATTTGTACTGCGTCGACGGCCCGGTCAACCTCGTGCGGCTGATGTCGGTGCCCGACAGCATAGACCGGCCCGATCTGAAGTTTCGTGCGTTCGTGCAGGGCACGCCGCGCAGGCTGCAGGAGAACCGCGACGTCTTCGCCGCAGTACGCGCGCACGACGTGCTGCTCCACCATCCGTATCAATCCTTCGAGCCGGTGCTCGCCTTCCTCGATCAGGCCGCACGGGATCCCGATGTCGTTGCGATCAAGCAGACGGTCTATCGCACCGGCACGGAGTCGGAAGTGATGGACAGGCTCATCACCGCTGCGCGCAACGGCAAGGAAGTGACGGTCGTCGTGGAGCTGCTTGCGCGCTTCGACGAGGAAGCGAACATCAACTGGGCCCAGCGCCTCGAAGAGGCCGGTGCGCATGTGGTGTACGGCATCGTGGGCCACAAGACGCACGCGAAAATGCTGATGGTCGTGCGGCGCGAAGGCGATGGCCTGAGGCGATACGTGCATCTGTCCACGGGCAATTACCACTCGCACACGTCGCGCCTGTACACGGACTTCGGCCTGCTCACCGCAAACGATGCATTCGGCGCGGACGTGAACGACGTCTTTCTCCAGCTGACGAGCCTCGGGCGCGCCACCGCACTGCGCCACCTGTGGCAGGCGCCGTTCACGCTGCATTCGCAGATGATGGCCGCCATACAGCGCGAGATCGGGCACGCGGGCGCAGGACGCAAGGCGCGCATCGTGGCGAAAATGAATGCGCTCCTCGAGCCGCAGATCATCGCGCAGCTCTACGCCGCCTCTCAGGCCGGGGTCGAGATCGACCTCATCGTGCGCGGCGTGTGCGCCCTGCGGCCCGGCATACCGGGCGTGTCCGACCGCATCCGGGTGCGCTCCATCGTCGGCCGTTTTCTCGAGCACACGCGCGTTTACTATTTCCACAACGATGGCGCCGAAGATGTCTATCTCTCCAGCGCGGACTGGATGGAGCGCAACTTCTTCCGGCGCGTCGAGATCTGCTTCCCGGTGCTCGACCCGGCGCTCAAGCAGCGCGTGATCGCGGAAGGCCTGCTCGCATACCTCGACGACAACTTGCGCGCATGGGAAATGGAGCCCGAAGGCGTGTATCACCGCGTCGCACAAGGCGATGACGAAACCCACGGCGGCCAGGAAACGCTGCTGAGGCTGCTTGCCCCGGACGGCGCCCCGCTTTGAACCGGCGCGGAACGTCTAAAGCATACCGGGGCGCAACACCGCGATGACCTGAGGCTGCTCTTCGCCTTGCACGATGCGCAACCACCAGATGCCGCCTTTCTTGATCTCCCAGTCCGCCTCGCGACCCGTGAGCGCGAGCGCGATGGCGCGGCCGATGGAAGGCTGGTGTCCCACGAGCAGCACGGCGTTGCCGTTACGCGGCCAGCGCGCCGCTGCAAGCAGGTCGCGGCCCGCAGCGCCGGTCCCTATGGTCTTGCTCGTCCTGAAATCGGCCGCGAGCGCGGCGGCCGTCTCCTGTGCGCGCCGGGCCGGACTCGCGAGGATCGCGCATCCCTCGGGCAGATGCTGCTTCAGCCACTTCGCCATACGCGCCGCATCCTTGCGGCCCTTCGCCGTCAGCTTGCGCTCGTTGTCGTCCCGTGCGCCGGCGCGATCCTCCGCCTGTGCATGCCGCCAGAAAATGAGATCCATGATCGTCCTCGCTCACAGGGTATTATCGCGCGCCGCGCCGCACATCATCTCGGATCATGAACAGCTGTTTCAGCGCGAGGTACCCTGCAGCGTGCCGCGCACGCATAAGAATATTTAGCGCGTCGCCGCGTGGGTTCGGGCGATAAAATAGTCGCAGTTTCTCGGGTGTGGGAGTCTATACGATGAACTGGTATTTCTATTCCGCAGCGATGAGCCCGGCGCGTCCGCGCTGGATCTGGATCTGCGAAGACGACGGCCACAAGGTCACGCTGCATTCCGAGCGCAGCTACACGAGCTACGCCGCCTGCCTCAACGACGCGCTGAAGCATGGTTACACCACGCGCGACACCGCAGCGTTAGACCTCGAGCGGTGATCCCGCCGGGTGCCGGAAGATGCGCCGGCGCTCGACGAAGAGACTGTTGCCCGCCGCGCGCTTCGCCTGCCGCTTGGCGTCGGCGGCCGCGCTCGAGACGTCCATGTGAGACGCATTGGTCGTCGCATCCACCACCACGGCACCGATCGACAACGTAGGGAACGGAAAGTAGGCCGGCTCCCCGCGGCGGTCCTCGCTGCTGTAGCCGCCCACCGCGCGCTCCTCGTCGGTCAGCATCCCGTCGATCGCAATCTCGAAATCCCGCAGCACGCGCCCGCAGCGCGCATGCCAGTCTGGGCTCTGGAACACGATGATGAAGTCATCGCCGCCGATGTGGCCGACGAAGTCGTGCTCGGGATCGCACACGCCAGCGAGCAGCTGCCCCGTCAGGCGGATGACGTGATCGCCCTGGTGATAGCCGTACACGTCGTTGTACGGCTTGAAGTTGTCGAGATCGCAATGGCAGGCGCAGAAGCTCGCGCCTGAATCGAGGAGCCGCGCGAGATGCTCGGCAATCGGAACGTTGCCCGGCAGCAGCGTGAGCGGGTTCGCATAGCGCGCGGCCATGATCTGCATCTGCGTGATCTCGCGGATGAGATCGCGGCCGGTCGCCATGCCTGCATATTTGCCCTGCTCGGTCACGATGAAGCCGTTGGCGAGATGCCGCCCGTCCGCTTCCGAAAGCAGCGCGCTGATCTGCTGCAGGCTCAGGTTGATGTCGACGACGAGCGGCGCATCGTCCATGAACATGGTGCACGCGCGGCGGCCGTACAGCTCGCGCCGGTACGGCCGCGCAAAGCCGTCGATGAGCTCCGCGCGGTTCACGAGTCCGAGGGGGCGGCCGTCGCTCACAACGGGGAGCGAAGTCAACTCGCTGTTGGCGTCGAAGCGAACGAAGAGCTCTTCGTTCGCGGTGTCGGGTGCGACGGGCTCGATGTCGAGCAGCAGTTTGCGCGCGGTCGCGGAGCGCACCAGCGTATGGCCCAGCTCGGGATAAACGACGATGCGCGAGCCGCCGAGCGCTTGCCGCGCCTCTTGCGATATCGCGCGCGCCTCGGCGCTCGGCCGGGCGATCAGATAGCCCTGCCCCAACGGAATGCCGAGGTCGCGCAGCACGAGCAGATCCGCAGCCTGCTCTATGCCCTCGGCGATCACCTTGGTGCCGCACGAGTCGGCAATCTGCTGTATCGCCTTCACGAACTGGAACTTGAGCGAATCGTGCGCGATGCCCTGCGTGAAGTGCATGTCGAGCTTCACGAACTCGGGATGCAGCTCGGACCACAGGCGCAGGCTCGAGAAGCCCTCGCCCAGGTCGTCGATGGCGACCTCGAAGCCGAGCGACCTGAAATGCGCCATCGCCGTGCGCATCAGGCAGAAGTTGGTCGTCGGCTGGTTCTCGGTGAGCTCGATGATCACGCGTCCTGCGGGCACGCGCAGCCGCCGTAACTGCATAAGAAGCAGATAGCCGCGGCCGTCGTGCTCGGCGAGCGTCGCGGGGCTCACGTTGAGGAAGAGCTTCCCGGGCAGGCGGCGCGTCACGAAATTCTCCACCACCAGCTCCTGCGCGAGCAGCTCGGTCTCGGCGCGCAGCCCTTGCGCGTCGGCCGCCGCAAACAGCTGCGCCGGATGGTACAGCGAGCTGCCCTCGGGGCCGCGCACCAAGCCTTCGTATCCGAGTATCTCCTGGGTCTTGAGATGGATGACGGGCTGGACCACCGCCGTGAGCTGCCGTGCCGCGAGCACCTCCATCACGGATACGGGATGCGGTAGTAGTTGGGCTGACATGAACGGTGTCTTTTTATCGTTCCGCGCTGCATCGCCGGATGTGCATGGGGCCAGCCCACACGCACGACGGAAGGCAAGCGTAATCCCCGGGTGTGACCACTTCATGACATCGAGCCCCCGCGCCGGACATCCGCTCGACATCGCGGCTGTCATGAATCGGTCACGAGCGCTTAATACAAATTACGCATGCGCAGGCCACACTTCGGGACCGTGGACTGCATACAACCCGCCTTATCGACACCGACCCGGCATCCGAGATCGCTCGAGATTGCCCTGGTCACCGAGACCTATCCGCCGGAAGTGAACGGCGTGGCGATGACCATAGGCCGCATCGTTGCCGGCCTGCTCGAGCGCGGTCATCGCATCGACGTCGTGCGGCCGAGGCAGCATCCGTCGGAGCAGCCGTGCCGCACCGCGCAGCTCGAAGAAATGCTCGTGCGCGGCATGGTGATTCCCTGCTACGACTCGCTCAAGCTCGGGTTTCCGTCCACTGCGGCATTGCGCAGCCGCTGGACGCAACGTCGTCCGGATGTCGTGCACGTGACGACCGAAGGTCCGCTCGGCTGGTCCGCATTACGCGCCGCGCGCGCGCTCGGCCTGCCCGTAGCGGCGGACTTTCACACCAACTTTCACAGCTATTGCGAGCACTACGGCGCGGGCTGGTTGAGACAACCCGTCATCGGTTATCTGAGGCGGTTCCACGGCCGCGTGCACTGCACGATGGTCCCGACCCAAGGCTTGCGCACAGAGCTGGAGCGGCTGCGATTCCGCGATCTCACGGTCGTCGCGCGCGGCGTGGACACGGCGCTCTTCCATCCTGCGCGCCGCAGCCAGGATCTACGGGCTCTCTGGGGTGCGGCGCCCGCCGATCCCGTGGTGCTTTACGTCGGGCGGCTCGCGCCGGAGAAAAATCTACCGCTCGCGCTCGAGGCGTACGAGGCGATGCGCACGGTGCAGCCGCGCGTGCGGCTCGTGATCGTCGGTGACGGCCCCGACCGCGCCAGCTTGCAGCAACGCGCGCGCTCGGCGGTGTTCGCGGGCTTGCGCAACGGCACGGATCTCGCCACGCACTACGCCTCTGCGGACGTGTTCCTGTTTCCGAGCGTGACCGAGACATACGGCAACGTCACGGTGGAAGCGATGGCGAGCGGTCTTGCCGTCGTCGCCTACGACTACGCCGCGGCGGCCGAGCATATACGTCACGAACGGAACGGCATCGCAGTGCCTTACGGCGACCGCGCAGCGTTCGTGCAGCTCGCTGCAGGATTGACGATCGACCGCAGCCGCTTCGTGCGTCTGGGGCGCAATGCGCGCGTCAGTACCGAACGGCTGGACTGGACCCGCATCGTGGCCGAGTTCGAGCGCACGCTGCTCGCGCTCGTGGCGAAGGAGGATGAGGATGAGCTCGCGCCTTGCCTACCCGCTTGATCGCGTGGCGCACTGGGACGTCGCGCTGTGCGCACGATGCAACCGCATGAGCCGGCGCGCCGCAGTCCGCACACTGTTTCGCGTAGTCAGCCATCTCGGCGACGGCGTGTTCTGGTATGCGCTCATGCTCGCGCTGCTCGTGCGCTTTCGCGCCGAAGCCACGGTGGCGGTGCTGCACATGCTCGTCGTCGGCGTGTGCTGCACGGCGGTGTACAAATGGATCAAGAAACGCACGCTGCGCCCCCGGCCCTACCAGGTGCATCCGCACATCGTCGCTTCCGGCAAGGCGCTCGACCAGTTCAGCTTTCCGTCGGGCCATACCCTGCACGCCGTAGGCTTCAGCGGCACCGCGCTTGCTTACTATCCGGAGCTTGCGTCGCTGCTGCTGCCATTCACCGTGCTCGTTGCGCTCTCCCGTCCCATCCTCGGCCTGCATTATCCCAGCGACGTCGTTGCCGGCGCGGTGCTGGGCGGGCTGATCGCCGGCCTCTCCTTCTGTCTCTGACGCGGTCCCGAAAGCGGGCGCGGCAATTGCCGCCACAAGTAATCGGCTCCAGAAGCCGCGCATGACGCAAGAGACGACGAGGAGAACGCATGCTCAAGTGGTCATTTTTTCAATCGTCGGCGCCCGGCCACACCGGCCGCTGGGTCTGGGTCTGCGAGGACGACGGCGCGAACGTCGTCGACGTGTCGGCCCATACTTATCCGAACTACACCACCTGCCTGCAGGACGCGCTCGAGCACGGCTACATCGACGCGCCGGCGGAGGAATACAGCCCACAGCGCGCGCTGATCCTGTGATCGCGCAGCGTAACACGACGGTGAAATAGTCTTACGCTGCGCATGAGAAAAAGCTGCGCGATGAAGTACGCCCGTCACACCGCTTTGCGACACTGATCTGGTCGAAACCATGAGGTGACGCATGCATACATCGAAAGCAGGCACCGGGCACGAGCGCTCGGTGCTGGACGGCATACGGATGTCCGATCACGAGCGCGCCCGCTCACGCGCGACGCTGGTGCGCGCGGAAGCGATCGCCGACTTCATTGCGAGCGTGGTGGGATCCGGGCGCAAGCTCCTGGACGCATATCGCCGCGAGGGGCAAGCGCATCCGCATCCGGCGCACAAGTAAGGCGTAAAGCGCGAGCGGCGCGGCAGACGATACGCCGCCCTCCGCCACACCGAAAGCAGGGCGTGTACTGAGCTTCTGTTACATGCCCTTGACTCGGGGGCGCGCTCGCCCGACGGTACCAGCGATAGATCGCGGTGTCCGCCATCTGCGGCAGCACCTGCGGCAATATCGCCCGGAACACCACCTGCAGGTTGGTCGCTCCCGCGGCCTGCGCCGCCTCTATGGGCCGCGGATCGGCGTGCTCTATCGCCTCGGCGAAGAACTTTCCGATCATCCCCACCGAGTGCAGGCCGAGGGCGAGCACCCCGGGCAGGGCACCGAAGCCGACCGCTGCGCCGCACGGCCGCCGCGTCGAGCGCGTGCGGCGCGCCGTCGAACACCACGGAACGGTCATGGATGCCCACGACGATCTGTCTTCCTCCTCGTGGTGAGCAGGCCCGACATTAGCATGTCGGCAATTGTCCATCATTGGCATCGCGGCCGGTTCGGATCGCGAGCCTGGAGACAGGAGCAGCCATGAAAGCGAAGCAAGCCAGCAGGACGCGCAGCCTGCGCAACACCGCGGTCGCGACGCGCACGGCGAGCGCTAAACGCAAGACACCCGCCCGCAAGCCCCAGATGCAGTCGGAGCCCAGGCCGCCGTTTCCGCCGCAGCATCAGCGCGGACCGGGACGCGAGTCGGCGCTGCAGCCGCGGCCCGAGTACCAAGCCCCCGAGTATCGCGCCGCAGGCAAGCTCGAAGGTAAAGTGGCGCTCGTCACGGGCGGCGACTCGGGTATCGGCCGCGCCGTTGCGGTGCTGTATGCGCGCGAAGGCGCCGACGTGGCCATTGCATATCTGCCGGAAGAGCAATCCGATGCGGATGAGACCCGCGAGGCGATAGAGGGCGCAGGCAGGCGCTGCCTGATGCTGCCGGGCGATCTCACGACCGTGGCGGCATGCGAGCGGAGCGTGGAACGGACGGTGGACGAGCTGGGACAGCTCGACATCCTCGTTTCCAACGCGGCGCACCAGAACCGCAAGGCGAATCTCGAGGACGTCACCGACGAAGAGTTCGACCGCACGTTCAAGACGAACATCTATGCCTATTTTCGTCTCGCGCGCGCGGCACTGCGGCACATGAAGCCGGGTGCGTCCATCATCGCCACCAGCTCGGAGACGGGGATCCTGGGGTCCAGGCAGCTGCCCGATTATTCCGCGACGAAGGGCGCGATCAACGCGTTCACCAAGGCGCTCGCACAGAACGTGCAGGAGCAGGGCATACGGGTGAATGCGGTCGCGCCGGGCCCGGTGTGGACGCCGCTCAATCCCGCGGACGCCGGCATGACGCCCGACAAGGTCGCCAGATTCGGACAGGGCAATCCCATGGGCCGGCCGGCGCAGCCGGAAGAGCTCGCGCCCGCATACGTGTTCCTCGCCTCCGATGCGGATTCGTCGTACATCACCGGCATCGTGCTTCAGGTCATGGGCGGAGAGACGACCGGCGGCTGAGAGTCGCGCAAATAGCGGCACAGTGCACAGCATGGCGGCGGGGTGCGCTGGCTATAATGATCACCCGATTCTCATGACGATACGATGCGATCGACATCACACCTGCTGTGCGCGCTCGTGCTGCCCGGCCTGCTCGCAAGCTGCGCAAGCCTCGACACCGCATCCGTTCCCGAGCCCCTGCCCGAGGGCGGCTGGGAGCTCGTCACGAGCAACTTCGTGGAATCCGGACGGCTGCCGGGACTCGCGCGCGCCACGCTGGAGCTGAAGGACGGACGGCTTGCTGCCTACAGCGGCTGCAA
>Ga0255338_1003935_pt1 | contig 16557 bp, 17 predicted proteins | sample MeOH1_35cm_T4_19_FD_203715 | JGI IMG/M metagenome (GOLD analysis project Ga0255338, IMG submission 203715) | Sandy soil microbial communities from University of British Columbia, Vancouver, Canada - MeOH1_35cm_T4_195 | ecosystem: Engineered > Artificial ecosystem > Sand microcosm > Unclassified ...
GGCCCCCCCCCCCCCCCCCCGGTATTTGATTATTACGCCGATCTGTAGGAGCCGGCTTGCTGGCGATAGCGGTGAGTCAGGCGATGAATACTCCGGCTGACCTGCCGCTATCGCCAGCAAGCCGGCTCCTACAGGGGGGAATGCGCAAGGGGCCGGGATTGGTGGGCCACCAACGTGCGGGGGGCGCGTGGGTTGAAAGTACGAGTAAAAACCCAAAAAAAAGCCCCGCAACTAGCGGGGCTGAAAGGGTGCAGCAGTCATGCTTTCGGACGTTTATCCACCACGTGGCACGCCTTGCCTTCAGAGCGCTTGATCGAATGCATCGGCTGCAAGACGATCCGCGAACTGATCCCGATGTACGTCTTGATGTGCTTGCTCAACTCGCCACAAACAGCCTTCTGCTGCTCATCGCTCAAGTGCTGGTGTTCAGCCTTCAACTCGACATGCACATCCACGCTGTCCAGGTTCCCATTGCGATACAGATGAATCTCATAACACTCTGAAAGCTGTTTTATTTTCAGCACCTGCTCCTCGATCTGCGTCGGAAACACGTTCACCCCGCGAATGATCAGCATGTCATCGCTACGCCCGGTGATTTTGTCGATGCGCCGCATCGGCCGCGCAGTCCCCGGCAGCAAGCGCGTCAGATCGCGAGTGCGGTAGCGGATCATCGGCAAGGCTTCTTTGCTCAGCGACGTGAACACCAACTCGCCCATTTGACCATCCGGCAGCACTTCGCCGGTCACCGGGTCGATGATTTCCGGGTAGAAGTGGTCTTCCCAGATCGTCGGCCCGTCCTTGGTTTCCGCGCACTCCATGGCGACACCCGGCCCCATGATTTCCGAGAGGCCGTAGATGTCCAGCGCGGTAATGCCCAGACGGTTTTCGATGGCGCTGCGCAGTTCGCCGGTCCAGGGTTCCGCGCCGAAGATGCCCAGGCGCAGGGCCAGTTTGTGCGGGTCGATGCCCTGGCGCTCGATTTCATCGGCGATGTTGAGCATGTAGGACGGCGTGACCATGATGATGTCCGGCTGGAAATCCTTGATCAGCTGCACTTGCTTTTCTGTCTGGCCACCGGACATCGGAATCACCGTGCAACCCAGGCGTTCGGCACCGTAATGCGCGCCGAGGCCGCCGGTGAACAGGCCGTAGCCATAGGAAATATGCACTTTGTCGCCCCGTCGGCCACCGGCTGCCCGGATCGATCGGGCGACCACGTTGGCCCAGGTGTCGATGTCGTTCTGGGTATAACCGACGACGGTCGGTTTGCCCGTGGTGCCGCTGGACGCGTGCAGGCGCACCACGTCGTGCATCGGCACGGCGAACATGCCGTAGGGGTAGTTGTCGCGCAGGTCGGATTTGGTGGTGAACGGAAACTTCGCCAGATCCTCCAGGCATTTGATGTCATCCGGGTGCACGCCCAGCGCATCGAAGCGCTGGCGATAGAGCGGCACATTGTTATAGGCGTGGTTGAGACTCCAGCGCAGGCGATCCAGCTGGAGCTGACGGAGTTCGTCGATGCTGGCGGTTTCAATCGGGTCCAGCACAGGATCAAGCACGGCGTTGGCAATTGGCATGTTCATAACTTCACTCGAATTATTTTTGTGTTTCAGCCCTTTTGCGCAAGGGCTTTGAGTGCATGCCCCAAGGATACCTCTCGGCTCCCCGGGAATCGCGATTCTTTAGTCGGACAGACGCTCGATGATCAGCGCAATGCCCTGGCCGACGCCGATGCACATGGTGCACAAGGCGTAGCGGCCCTGACGTTCTTCCAACTCGTGCAGGGCGGTGGTCACCAGCCGCGCACCGCTCATGCCCAGCGGATGACCGAGGGCAATCGCGCCGCCGTTCGGGTTGACCCGCGGATCGGTGTCGCTCAGGCCGAGTTCACGCAACACCGCCAGACCTTGCGCGGCGAAGGCTTCGTTGAGTTCGATCACGTCCATGTCGGCGAGGCTCAGGTTGGCCAGTTCCAGCACCTTGCGGGTGGCCGGCACCGGGCCAATGCCCATGATTCGCGGTTCGACGCCGGCAGTGGCCATGGCGACGACCCTGCCGCGTGCTTTCAAACCATGGCGTTTGGCGATTTCCGGGCTGGCCAGCAACAGCGCGCAAGCCCCGTCATTGACCCCGGACGCGTTGCCGGCCGTGACACTGCCACCTTCGCGAAACGGCGTGCCGAGCTTCTGCAATTGCTCAAGCGTGGTGTCACCGCGTGGGTGTTCGTCGTGCTCGACGACTTTGGCCGGGCCTTTGCGCTGGGGGATTTCGACCGCGACGATTTCTTTGGCCAGACGCCCGCTGGCTTGGGCTGCGCTGGCACGCTGCTGGCTGCGCAGGGCGAAGGCGTCCTGGTCGGCGCGGGAGATGTTGAACTGCTCGGCGACGTTCTCGGCGGTTTCCGGCATCGAGTCGATACCGAAAGCTTTCTTCATCAGCGGATTGACGAAGCGCCAGCCGATGGTGGTGTCGTAGAGCTGTGCATCCCGGGAGAACGCCTGTTCGGCCTTGCCCATCACCAGAGGGGCACGGGACATCGATTCGACGCCGCCGACCAGCATCAGCCCGGCCTCGCCGCAACGAATCGCCCGCGCCGCCGTGCCGATCGCATCCAGCCCGGAACCGCACAAACGGTTGAGCGTGGTACCGGGTACGCTGACCGGCAGTCCGGCCAATAGCGCCGACATGCGCGCGACGTTGCGGTTGTCTTCGCCGGCCTGGTTGGCGCAGCCGTAGATCACATCGTCGACCGCGTTCCAGTCGACCTGCGGATGACGGCGCAGCAGTTCGCGCAACGGCACCGCGCCGAGGTCGTCGGCGCGCACACCGCTCAAGGCGCCGGCGTAGCGACCGATCGGGGTCCGTACCGCGTCGATGATCAGGGCATCATTCATTCGGGTTCTCCTGCGCGAGCACTGCGCCGCGCACTTTGTAGGATTTGCCATGGAACAGCGCGATCAGCTGGCCCAGTTGGTTTTCAATGCGCACGTCGTAGTTGCCGGTGCGACCGGAGCGGCTTTGCTCGGTGCAGTCGGCGGTCAAGGTGTCGCCCAGGCGTGCCGGGGCGATGTAATCGATGCTGCAACCGATGGCCACCGTGGCTTCGTTGTAGCTGTTGCAGGCAAAGGCGAACGCCGAGTCGGCGAGGGCGAACAGATAACCGCCGTGGCAGGTGCCGTGGCCTTGAATCATGTCGGCGCGCACGCTCATGCCGACGCGGGCGCAGCCCGGTGCGGCCGAGAGCAGGCGCATGCCCATCGCCTGGCTGGCGGTATCGCGCTTGAACAGCGTTTGCGCGCAGGTGCTGGCCAGGTTCATCGCTTCATGGTTAGTCATGGAAGGTCCTCCCTTCGGCAACGCGGCGGCGCAACAGCAGCGACGGTCGATAGCGTTCTTCGCCGTAGCTCGTTTGCAGGTTTTCCAGCACCTTGAGGATGTGCGACAGGCCGATGGCATCGGCCCAGGCCAGCGGGCCTTGCGGGTAGTTGACTCCGGCGCGCATCGCCAGATCGATATCGGCGGCCGAGGCCACGCCTTGCAGCACGGCATCGGCGGCTTCGTTGGCAAGCATCGCCGCGGTACGTAATACCGCGAGTGCGGGGCTGTCGCTGAGTTGACTGACGGTGAACCCCGCCCGTTGCAGCAACGCGACGCCCTGTTGGAGGGCAGACGCTTCGATGTCCGATGCGTAGCTGATGGCGATTCGGCTGGCCTTGCCGTAGTCGAATGCCAGGTCCAGCAGAATCAGATTGCGCAGGCCATCTTCCCTGGCGCGCTGACAGGCCATGCGTCCGTCACTCAGTGCCAGAACGGCATCGCCAACGCGCAACAAACCTTGGCCGTCACGCTGAACAACGTCGACGTTGTGTTCGCGCAGGCGCGCAATCAACGTATTGGCGATGCCGAGATCGCCTTCTGCAACGCAGGTTTCAATGACGTGTTCGCTGCTGATAAAGGTTGGCTGTGGACGTTCGGCCCCTTCTGCATAGCGATAGAAACCATGACCGGTTTTACGTCCCAGGCGTCCCGCGTCCACCAATTCCTTCTGAATCAACGACGGCAGGAAGCGCGTGTCGCCGTAGTAGGCGTCAAACACCGAACAGGTCACGGCATAGTTGACGTCATGGCCAATCAAGTCAGTCAGTTCGAAGGCGCCCATCGCAAAGCCACCGGCCTCGCGCATCAATGCATCCAGCGTCGCGCAATCGGCCGCGCCTTCCTGCAGCAGGCGCAGGCTTTCGGCGTAGAACGGGCGAGCGACGCGGTTGACGATGAAGCCCGGTGTCGAGCGGGTGTGTACCGGTTTCTTGCCCCAGGCCTTGGCGGTGTCGTAAAGACACTCGGCCAACGCCTGCGCGCTGGCCAGGCCCGAGACGATTTCCACCAGCGCCATTACCGGCGCCGGGTTGAAGAAGTGCAGGCCGAGCAAACGTTGCGGATGGTTCAGCTGCGCAGCGATGCTGGTGATCGACAGCGAAGAAGTGTTGCTGGCCAGGATGCAATGCTCACTGCAGATGCCTTCGAGTTCGCGGAAGAGGGCGCGTTTGACCTCAAGGTTCTCGACGATGGCTTCGATGATCAGCTCGCAATCGGCCAATGCTTCGATGGCTTCCACGGCGTGCAGACGCTGGATTGTCGCGGTCCGGTCTTCTGCCGACAGCTTGCCTTTCTCGACGCGTTTGCCCAGTTGCCGGTCAATGCCGTCGATGGCCTGGGCGGCAGCGCCCGGACGATTGTCGAGCAACATCACCGGATGACCGGCCTGCGCTGCAACCTGAGCGATGCCTGCGCCCATGGCCCCGGCGCCGATCACCGCGATGCGTGCGTGGGTGTTCAGTGCGGTCATGGCTCAGCGCCCCTTGAAGCTTGGGGTGCGTTTTTCCATGAACGCGCTGACGCCTTCACGGTAATCGTCGCTGCGCCCGGCCAGACGTTGCAGGTCTTTTTCCAGCTCCAGCTGTTCGTCGAAGGTGTTGCTCAGGCTGGCGTTGAGGCTGCGCTTGATCAGCGCCAGGCCGTACGTCGGTTGCGTGGCCAGATGACGGGCAAGTGTCAGGGCTTCATGGCGCAGTTCGGCATCGTCGACCACGCGATAGATCAATCCCCATTGCTCGGCCTGCTCCGCCGTCAGGCGATTGCCCAGCAGGGCCAGTGCCTTGGCGCGGGCCATGCCGATCAGGCGCGGCAGGGTCCAGGTGCCGCCGGAATCGGGGATCAAACCGATCTTGCAGAAGGCTTGAATGAAACTCGCCGAACGTGCCGCCAGCACCAGGTCGCAGGCCAGCGGAATGTTCGCGCCAGCCCCGGCCGCCACGCCGTTGACCGCGCAGATCACCGGCAGCGGCAGGTCGCGCAGCTGGCGGATCAGCGGGTTGTAGAACTTCTCGATCGACTCGCCCAGATCCGGCACGGCGCTGCCCGGTGCGACATTACGGTCGCTGAGGTCTTGCCCGGCGCAGAAGCCGCGACCTTCACCGGTCAGCAGCAAGACGCGCACGTCCGGGTTCTGCCGGACCTGTCTCAGCGCTTCTTTCACTTCGCCATGCATCTGCGCGTTGAAGCTGTTGAGCTGGTCCGGTCGATTGAGACTGAGCAGGGCGACGCCGGCCTCGATGGAAAACAGGATGTGTTCGAAGTTCATGGTCTTGGCGCTCTCTTGGAGGTCGTTCGAATTCGTTATCGATGGCCGGATTACTGCCCGGTGAAGGTCGGCGTGCGTTTTTCCTGAAAGGCCCGGATGCCTTCGTCCCGGTCGCGGGTGCCGGCCAGTACGGTGAAGGCGTGGCGCTCGAAACGCAGGCCGCTGGCGAGGTCGGTGTCCATCGCCTTGAGCAGCGCTTCCTTGGCCAGACGCACGGCCAGCGGCGCTTTTTCAGCAATACTGCGGGCGATCTGCAGGGCGCGTTCGACGGTGAATTCCGGTTGCGTCACTTCACTGATCAGGCCGGCGCGTTGGGCCTGGCGGGCATCGATTGGCTCGCCGGTCAGGACCATCTGCATGGCCATGGATTTGCCCACGGCGCGCAGCAGACGTTGGGTGCCCCCGGCGCCGGGCATGATCCCGAGGTTGATTTCCGGCTGACCGAAGCGGGCGTCGAGACCGGCAATGATGATGTCGGCGTGCATGGCCAGTTCGCAGCCACCGCCGAGGGCGAAGCCGTTGACGGCGGCGATCAGCGGTTTGTTGAAGCGGGTGATGGTTTGCCACGAGGCCTGGCGCGGGTCGTCGAGGATGCCGACCAGATCGCGCTCGGCCATTTCCTTGATGTCGGCGCCGGCCGCAAAGGCTTTGCGGCTGCCGGTCAGGACCACGGCACGGGTGTCGGGATCGGCTTGGGCGGCGCTCAGTTCATCGGCCAGTTCACCGAGCAATTCGGTGGTCAGGGCATTCAGCGCTTGCGGGCGTTGCAGGGTAATCAGACGAACGCCCGGCTCGATGATCTCGACAGCAAGGGTTAGAGGCATGGCGGATGCCCTCACGGTGCACGCTCGGCTGTAATGCCGGCTCATTATTGGATCGGCGCGGTAGGCCGGTTTTGCCCGAGTATACCTGCAACGTGATACGCAAATGCAATAGTAAAGTTGATTTAATGTGTCTTGTTTGTGGCTGATTGATTTGTTGGTGAAGGTTACCACCCAGTTGAAAACTTGCTGAAAGTGCCTGTTTTGTTGGCTTTGTACTTGGTTTTACAGCATGAGCAGGTGTCCCGCATGGCAGGTTTAATAAGTGATACGGTTTTTGTGCTTTGTGCTTGCAAAAGCGATGTGATACAAAATGAGCTTGTATCTGCATCGCTTTATGAAAGGGAACGTCCCATGACCTGCTACAGCCTCGATGGCTTGACCCCGGTGGTTGATCCCACTGCTTACGTTCATCCGTCTGCCGTCTTGATCGGTGACGTGATTGTCGGTCCCCAGTGCTACGTCGGTCCGCTGGCCAGCCTGCGCGGGGATTTTGGCCGGATCGTGCTGGAGGAGGGTGCCAATCTGCAGGACACCTGCGTGATGCACGGTTTCCCGGACAGCGACACCGTGGTCGAACGCAACGGTCACATCGGTCACGGCGCGGTGTTGCACGGGTGCCGGATTGGCGCCGACGCGCTCGTGGGGATGAATGCGGTGGTGATGGACAATGCGCGCATCGGTGCTCGCTCATTCGTCTCGGCGGCGGCCTTCGTCAAGGCCGGTTTCGAAGGCCCCGAGCAGTCGCTGATCATGGGGGCGCCGGCCAGCGTCAAGCGCAGCCTCAGCGATGAAGAGGTGTCGTGGAAGCAGGCGGGCACTCGCGAATATCAGCAATTGGCCAGGCGTTGCCTGGAGCAGATGCGCGTTTGCGAGCCGCTGACCGAACCGGAGCCCGACCGCCCGCGTATCAGCGACAGCGGCCTGCGACCGAAGGGCAACTCTCTATGAATACGCGATCCTCTGTAGGAGCCGGCTTGCTGGCGATGGCGGTGTATCAGAAACATCAATGTCGACTGACACTCAGTCATCGCCAGCAAGCCGGCTCCTACAGGGGGATGCGATTAACCGACGGACTTTCGGTATATTCCTTTTCTTTTTTCAGCTCGGTACGCCCATGTCGTCCCTGACACCTTTGAACCACCTGATTACCCGCTTCCAGGAACAGACGCCGATCCGCGCCAGCTCCTTGATCATCACGCTATACGGGGATGCCATCGAGCCCCACGGCGGCACTGTGTGGCTGGGCAGCCTGATTCAGTTGCTCGAGCCCATCGGCATCAATGAACGGCTGATCCGCACCTCGATTTTTCGCCTGACCAAGGAAGGCTGGCTGACCGCCGAAAAAGTCGGGCGTCGCAGCTACTACAGCCTGACCGGTGCCGGCCGCCGGCGCTTCGACAAGGCCTTCAAGCGCGTCTACAGCTCCACCGTTCCGGCATGGGACGGTTCGTGGTGCCTGGTGATGCTCACGCAACTGACCCAGGACAAGCGCAAACAAGTGCGCGAAGAACTGGAGTGGCAAGGTTTTGGTGCGATCTCGCCGGTTGTGCTGGCCTGTCCGCGCAGCGACCGGGCCGATGTCAACGCGACCTTGCTCGACCTTGGCGCCCAGGAAGACACCATCGTTTTCGAAACCACCGCGCAAGACGTACTGGCCTCCAAGGCCCTGCGACTACAGGTACGCGAGAGTTGGAACATCGAGGAGCTGGCGGCTCATTACAGCGAGTTCATCCAACTGTTCCGACCGCTCTGGCAAGCGCTTCGCGAGCAGGAGAACCTGCAACCGTCGGACTGCTTCCTGGCACGGGTCCTGCTTATTCACGAGTACCGCAAACTGCTGTTGCGCGACCCGCAATTGCCGGACGAATTGTTGCCCGGCGATTGGGAAGGACGCGCCGCCCGGCAGTTGTGCCGCAATATTTACCGGCTGATCTACGCCAAGGCCGAGGAATGGTTGAACAGTGCTCTGGAGACCGCCGATGGTCCGTTGCCCGATGTGGGCGAAAGCTTCTATCGGCGTTTTGGCGGGCTTAAATAACCCGTTGGTTTTCGAAGGAGAGTCACTGTTCAGGAGAACCCGTGGATTGGCGTAGATAATAAAAACAAGCCTGCGTGAGGCCCGACATGATTTCTTCAATTGCACAGCGCCGTGATAGCTTCGATCAGTGGATTCATCAGATCAACCAGATCTGTGGCGCCTTCAACGCGCAGCCCCTGGGTGACGAGTTTGCCGGGCAGATTCGCGAACACCAGGACGGTGCGCTGAAGCTCAGTTTTGTCGATGCCCGTCAGGCACGGCTTTACCGCACGCCTCAGGAAGTCGCGGCGGGCGAGGGTGGCAAATACTTTGCGGTGTTCCAGCTCGATGGCACCGCCGGTATGGCCCAGGGCGACAGCAAGGTGTTGCTGTCAGCCGGCGACATCACGCTGATCGATGCCTCGCGCCCCAGCGACTTTACCTACAGTGAAAACTCGCGGCAGTTGTCGTTGATTCTGCCGTCGCAACTGGTCGAGCAAACCCTGCGCTTCAGTCAGGTCAAGTGCGGTCACCGGATTGCGGCGACATCGCCCATCGCCATGCTGTCGCACCATCTGATTCTGGACGCCACGCACCAGCAATGCCTGAGCCGGGCAGAAAGTGAAGCGACGCTGGAGGCGATTGTCAGCCTGTTGCGTCCGGCCATCAGCCACAGCGAAGTGTGCACGGATGTGCAGGAGCGCCTCTTCCGCAAGACCCTGGGCTTTATTGATGAGCACATCCGCTCGGAAGATCTCTGCCCCGAATGGCTGGCACGAGAAGTGGGCATGTCGACGCGTGGGCTGTACCGGATGTTCGCCAGGAAAGGCCTGGTGGTGGCGCGGTACATCAAGAATCGTCGGCTGGATTTGTGCGCCGAGTCCCTGCGCCAATCGCGTACCGAGCAGAAGTTGTCGGTGTTGGGGTATTCGTGGGGGTTTTCCGATTCGAGCTACTTTTCCACGGCGTTCAAATCGCGGTTCGGCATTTCGCCCGGTGAATACCGCAAAAAACACGCCTGACCGTTCACTTGAAAACACAACCCCCCTGTAGGAGCCGGCTTGCTGGCGATCACGGTGTGTCAGAAACATTAATCTCGACTGACACACCGTGATCGCCAGCAAGCCGGCTCCTACAGGGGGGTGCCGTATTACTGCGGGGCGTTGAGATTCAACGTCGGCGTCTCGTCAAAGAAATTCCACGGCTTCAACAGCACATGCACCCACTCGGTCGGCATGATCGGCCATTCTTCCGCCCGGGCAATGTGCGTGGTGCCGGTGGTCAGCCAGACCACATCATCTGTGTTTTCGATGGACTGATTATCGTGGGTGAACTGCCCCAGTCCCGCGTCCTTGTCCGAGCGGTTCGGGTATTTGCCTTCCGGAAACTTTTCTTGCGGGTTATAGCGGGTCACCCACAGTTGTTTGTCCATGAAGCTCAACCGGTGATAGAGCCATTCGTCCTTGCCGAAGTTGGCGCCCTTGGCCACTGGGTGCGTGCCGCCAGCGTACGGAATCAGCTGATAGGAAACCGGGTTGCCGACTTTGTTTTCCTTGCTGAAGTTGGTCAGCAGGCGAACGGTCGAGGGGTCGAATTTCTGCGCGGCTTGCTGTTCGGTGCTGACGACCTTGTTTTCGGTCTGCATGGTGCTGGTGCGCGGTCCGCCACGGTCGTTCGGGGCAACCACCGGGTTCACTTCCACCAGCGAGTTCTGCTCACCGTCGACGTCCATGTCGAGTCGGAAGTTGTAGATGTGCTGGTGCGTGGTGCCGACGATGTTGTGGTCCAGCAGTGTGCCGTAGCGCGTGTCTTCCTTGGCCGTGGCTTCGTGCATGGTTTTCGATTTCACGCCTTTGACCGCTTCGATGCCGGTGGCACCGGCGTCGATGCCGATGGTGCCGTTCTGCTGGAAGACCCAGTCGAAAATGTAGTCGTAATTGCCGACGGTGCTGATCCAGCGCACCACCAGTTCACGCCGTTCGGTGCTGAGGTTGGGCTGGCCCATTTCCAGGTGTTTGTATTCCGGGCCGGCGTAACGCTCGAACACCGCCATGGCACGTGGAATCGAGGTCGGGGCGCCGGTGTAGTCGGCAATCGTGGCGTCCAGCAGCACCGCGTTTTGCGGCGCGTCCTTGCCGCGCGCAATCGGCGAGGTCAACGTGCCCATACCGTAATCGCCCGAGTCGAGATACGCCTTGAAGTACCAGCCGCCATCGGGATCGCCATACGGCACGATCATGCCGCCCAGCGAGCCTTCGTACATGATTTTGCGTTTCTTGCCCTTGTCGTCGTAGGTGACGGTGGACAGGATCGGGCCGACCCGGGAATCGAGGCGGACGTGGAAATCCCAGTTCTGCCAGTGAATGCTGTTGCCGGTGATGGTGTAGTTCTTGCCTTCCGGTTCGATGATCTCCAGCGGCTTGACCGACGTGCCCTTGCGCCCGCGCCCGTCGTACGGCGTTGATTTCATCGGCACCGGAATGACCGCGTCGTCCTCGATCTTGATCAGCTTCTTTTGCTCCAGGTCGACAATCGCCACCAGGCCCTCGATCGGGTGTGCCCAGTAGTTGCCGTCCCCGGTATTCAAATAGCTGACGATTTTCAGCAAGCGCTTGTCCTGCGCCAGGCCATCCTTGCCGTCGAAGTAACCGACCGTCAATGGCGTGGCCACGACCTTTTTCACATCGGTGATACCGCGCTTGGCCAGTGCCTGTGCGTAATCGGGGCTCGCTTCGATGGCCGATTGCACCGTCGCGAAGTCATCCAGCAGGACCATGCCGTGGGCACCTTCGATGGGGTTCCATGACTTGAGTGTCTTGCTGTCGAGATCCACCAGGCCCTCGATCACATGCTTGCCGTCGAGCACCACGATGTTGGCCTGACGCGGCTGGGTAACGTTCTGGCCGGTGTAGACGAAATTCCACACCTGATCCTTCGGTGGTTCGTTGACCGAGACTTCCGTGAAGCGGAAACCGGGTTTGTAGTGCTTCGATTGCTTGATGATCTCGACAGCGGTCTTGATCTCATCCGCGCTCAGCGGGTTGAGCGGGTTAGGGCGCGTCTCGACGACAAAGGTCTTGTCCAGACCGGACTGGAACACCTGATTGATGAAGTCCTTGGACATGAAGGCGGTCTTGCCCTTGAACACCACCGGCACGCTCAGTTCCATCCGTTTGCCGTTGAGCATGGCAACCTTGCTGCCCGGTTTGACCTTGAGGTAAACGCCGTCCTTGGCAATCACGAACAGGTCGGCGTAGTCGTCCCATTTCACCGTGGCGCCAAACTCCTCAAGGCCCGCTTGCAGCGGCACCATCTCGGCGCGGCCACCGTGGGCCTGGGCGCTGCCCGCCCAGTAAGGCAGGCCGAGCGTGCCCAGGCTGATGGCCAGCGCGAGGCGGGCGAGGGGTTTTCTTTTCAGTGAGGCTAAGGAGATGAACATGTCTGGGTTCCTGGACGAAAGCCGATGACTGGCATTAGCACACTTTGCTACAGCCAGTGGCTGGCATCTTTTGAATGCCTGCCAGAATCCTTTGGCTGTGTGCCTAAATCAACTTTCCCGCTGATCTGCCTCGGATGGAATCCATTGCTTCCGGTTAATAGGAAACACTGCTATTTATTTTCATCTTCACAGCACCCCGCGAAGAAACGACACGAACGGAAATAGGAGACGGTCTTTTCGGAAGCTTCCCACAGCCAGATTGTGGACTTCCCGGTAGGGTCAACGTCCCCGGCAACTTGCCGTGACACCCCAAGGATGAACGAACCATGACCAGAAGGGCTGTTATCGTTTTCAGCGGTGGCCAAGACTCCACCACCTGCTTGATCCATGCTCTGCCGATGTACGATGAAATTCATTGCATCACGTTTGATTATGGCCAGCGCCATCGCGCGGAAATCGAAGTGGCGCAACAGCTTTCAAAACTGCTTGGCGTGAAAGTGCACAAAGTGTTGGACACCTCCTTGCTGAATGAACTGGCTAATAGCAGCTTGATGCGTGACAACATTCCGATTGCAAGGAGTAACGGAGGTGGTGTGCCTGACACGTTTGTGCCTGGCAGGAATATACTGTTTTTAACCCTGGCTTCTATTTATGCCTATCAAGTGGGTGCGGAGGCTGTCATTACAGGTGTCTGTGAAACAGAGAGTTCTGGCTACCCTGATTGTGGCGATAAGTTTGTTAATATTCTTAACAGTGCCATTCAACTGGGTATGGACTATAAGATACGAATCGAGACACCGCTTATGCGGTTGAATAAGGCTGAGACGTGGGCTTTGGCCGATTATCACAAGCAGTTGGATTTGATTCGCTATCACACATTGACTTGCTATAACGGCATAAAGGGTAGTGGCTGTGCCGATTGTGATGCATGTGCTCTTCGCGCAAAAGGGTTGAGTGAGTTTTTAGATGATAGAGCAGAAGTACTTAGTAGTCTAAAAATTAAATTAGAGATATAGCGCTTGGCTCGTAATAGGGGGGCAGCAGCAAATCGCACTCCCAATGAGTTTATGTGCTCCGGTCTTCAGATATGTATCTTTTAAATAGTGATCTCGCCCCATAGGCGGGTAAAATGTTGAAAACAGCAAAGCACATTTTTATAGCTATCTGGACAAAGGCTATGTGTAGTATTTCGCTGTTTTGCATGGTCCCATAAAATGCTATAAGGCAAAAAAGTAAACTGTCTATGATGACTGCAAAAAATGTGCTGAGGAATACTCGTAGAAAGAGGAGTCTGGAATTCGTAAGCTTTTTTATTTTGCATAGTAAATAAGAGTTTACGTATTCCGAAAAAAGAAAAGAGACGGAAGACGCCACTAATACGGATGAAACATGGGTAATGAGCTCGCCATAGGAAGTGTCAAATTTCCAACCAGGCAGCCCCGGAAGATAGCTGGTGCCACTTAGCAGGGCGAAAATAAAAGCATTGCTGATGAATGCAAATAAAATAGCTTTTCTTGCAAGTCTGAAGCCATAAAATTCGTTCAATAGATCGACTATTAAAAAGGTTAACGGATACAGGAAAACACCAGGGGTCAAAACAATATCGAATTGCTCTAAATAAAACAGCTTTGCCGCTGCAAAATTTGTAAATATGTATAGCGTAAATAGCATTAAGTTTAATACGACGAAGATGATCCATGCGCCTTCGTTACGGTCATTCACTTCGTATACGGTCGGCGCGGTTCCACGGGAATAGTGTTTTCTGTAAATGCTTTTTATTTCTGCTTTGTTAAGATTGTCCAAAATCTCACTTTTCAATAGCTCGCCTAGTGTTATTTTTATGACTCTGCCAGTAGAGGGGATCATGATTATTGCAAGATTTTTTTCGTTTTCGAACCCTAATAATTTGTATTTGCAGTTTTCGATCTCGTCACGGTTAGCCATTAAACCGTTCCTCAACGATTTCTCCAACTACACAGAAAATGTCAGAAACAGGAGTGTCACAGTTGGTTATAAATAGTTTTCGTGTGGTTTTGTTATAGATTAATTTTTCTCTATAACCATTCAATAATCCTTTATTTATTATTAACAGGTCTCCGGGTTCATTGGTTCCACTAATTTCGCTTTCAAGAAGCACTCCGATTAAATTGCACGCTGCACCGAAATAGTATGTCAAGGGATGAAGCGTCGCTAGCTCTCCGATTCGTTTGTCCAGACTCTGGATGAGCAAACTTTCTTTAATTACGGGGATTGCCGCTGGATTCATGTTTCCGTGAAGGGATATGCTGCTTTCTATTGTCTCTTTCTTTTCAATATCTACAATTTCTATTTCTTTATAGGATACTCCAAAAAAATCGGAAATCTTTCGAATAGTGGAGTGTTGAACGTTTACAACTTTGCCCTCCAGAATATTGTATATCGTAGTTCTGGTTAGGCCGATGGCGCTGCACAACGATAGTTGTGTCTCTCCTCTGCTCTTTATTAAATATTTTATGTTGTTCTTTAAGTTTTCTGTTTTTTCTTTTTTGTGCATAAGTAAATTACCTTTATTTGTTTGTGCAAAAAAATCTTTCAGCGTTCGGTATGCGTGAATTTGTGCAAAATATAGCCGCAAGCACGGTAAGCAAGCGTAAAATATTGTTTCGAGATTGATGTCTGTGAATTAATCGGCGATTTTTCTTACAGAAAGCAGGAAGTAATAATGAATTTATGCGTAGCGCAGTTTTCACTGGTCGATATCGTCTGTTTTTTGTAGGCGGTGTACGGTATAGGGAATGTATAATTATTAACCACCTATAATCATTATTTTGCACAAATGTTCATTTTTTTGATTAACAAAGTTAAATTTATTATTAATAATTTCACCTCTCAAATAACACGCGTACAGTGGTCAACCTAGTCCCGGTTGACAGCGTGGGACTTGCATTTTTTATAAACTTTGCAAGGAGCTCCGACGTGAAAAAATCCAGCCCAATCGCAGCCGAATCATCAGGCCTTCCGGCCGACGCTACCGTCGACTCATCCAAACGTTCCAAACCCACCGAACAACTCGTCAGCGTGCCCCTGCGCAATCACAAACGTCCCGAATCAGCCAGCCATTTCTTCACCGTAGTACCGGATGCCGATACGGAAGCCATGCTCTGTCATGCCTCGGAAACTCTTGCCTCCCTGAGTGTCATGGCCACCGATCTCGCTCGGGAACTCGAGGGACCGCGTCGCCAAATCATAGTGACCATCCAGCAACTGTCCGCAATTGGCGAGCTGTTGGTCAATCGAGCACTGGATAACCTGAAGCTGCCCCAGGAGTCGTCTTAAGTGCCGGCCAACGGCCATCGTTGAGTAGTTATGTTCTTTTCCCAATGGAGGTTTTTCGTCATGGATCGATACATGCCTGTTACCGGCATCGACTGCAGCGTCCCGTCATTGCTGATCGATACTGAAGCGCCACTGGACGTGTTGCACGAAACTGCGGCCTACCGCATTCGTACCGCAACGCAACTGCTGGAGAGTTTCGCGTGTGGTGAGGGGGTACACAGTGAGTTGGCGCGGGTATTGGTAACTTCTCTGCGTGATGGCTGTGATTTGCTGGATGTCGTCGGACGACGATTGCAGGGGCAGGTTTCAGCTTAGAAAAAGGGCGCGTTCGGTTAATGCCAGTCAATTGAGCTGACTGGCATTCTTATTTCTGATCGGGTACTTCGTGGATTCGAGCCTGAAGACCGTGGATAAACGCACTCCTCCCGCCAGGACGTAGCGTATGGCTGAAGCATGAAGCTCGGCCAATAACAGAGGGGGGCGTTTGGGGCGGTGGAGACGCTGTATTGAAACAAAGACCTGGCTACAGCGGGCAGGCAAAAAATATACATACCGGTCTATAACATTACCCGCGCCAGGCTATCGATCTTCGCGGGTGTGCCACAGACGCAGCAGGTAAAGGGTGGAATGGACTATCTCGTAACGCATCTCGTACTGGCCGACTTGAATTCGACGCACATCACGCGGCTCGAACTCTTCCAGACGTTCGCCAATGCGTGGGTTAACCAGCAGTGTGGTCGGTGCGGCCGTCAGTTGTTGTACCGTTCGTGCGGCAGCAGGCTGATTCACCACTGCCAGAAACTCATAAAGCCGTGAAATGTCGGAAAGTGCCTTGTTTGTCCACTTCAACTCCATCAGCGTGGCACCGGCAAGGGAGTGTCTGTGCTGAGGCTATCAGCCCAAGCCTGTACGGTCTGGTGGTCAATCACGCGATTAGCGTCCACATCGGCCAAGGCTTCACGGGTCAGTCGACTGCGTTCTTCTTCCTGGTCGATCCAGGCAGATAGAGCCTGTTTGACGATCCAGTTCTTTGAGCGTTCCAGACGCTCAGCCATCAAATCGACTTTCTCGGCCAACTGTACGGGGACGTGGGCTGTCACGGATCGGGTTTTTGGGCTAGTTGCCATGAACGCTACTCCTAAGGTGATTCAACCCGACTATTAATACATCAAACTGATTCAAAGCCAATCGTGGTGAATAACCAGTCGTCGCACGATCAATACCCAATCGGGGTATTACACTGGTGTAATCCATTGCTTCCGGTTAATAAGAAGCATTATTATTCACGCCCATCTTCACAGCACACCGCAATGACCCCCAA
>Ga0255338_1003936_pt1 | contig 16554 bp, 16 predicted proteins | sample MeOH1_35cm_T4_19_FD_203715 | JGI IMG/M metagenome (GOLD analysis project Ga0255338, IMG submission 203715) | Sandy soil microbial communities from University of British Columbia, Vancouver, Canada - MeOH1_35cm_T4_195 | ecosystem: Engineered > Artificial ecosystem > Sand microcosm > Unclassified ...
CCGGAGCGGCGGAGGCGCCGGCGACGGGAACGCCCTTGTTGAGGGCCAGGGCGGCGAGCAGGACGCTGACGAGCGCCAGCAGGCCGAGGCCTTCGATCATGGCGGCCGGGATGATCATCATCGTCTGCAGCGCGCCGGCCGACTCAGGCTGGCGAGCGGCGCCCTCGAGGGCCGCGCTGGCGAGCTTGGAGATGCCGTACGCGCCGCCGATGAGGCAGAGGCCCGCGCCGAGAAAAACGCCGACATAAGAGAGTCCGAGTTCCATGTAAGTCTCCTGGTGCGTCGATATTCCCGGCCGTCCAAAGACTTCCGGGGTGCGACCTCCGCGGGTTTAGTGCGGGTGAACGGCGCCGCCGACGAACAGGGCGGTCAAGAAAGTGAAGATGTACGCCTGGAGGAACGACACGAGTACGTCCATCGTGTAGATGAAGAGGGCCAGGCCCACCGACGGGAGGATCATCCCGGCTCCGACCGCCTTGCTCATCTCCGCGAAGATGAAGATCATGCAGAGGAAGGCGAGCGAGACGACGTGGCCGGCGAGCATGTTCGCGAACAACCGGATGCACAGCGAGATGCACTTGGCGAACATGCCGAACACCTCGATGACGAACAGCAGGGGCCACAGGATCAGCGGAACGCCGCCGGGGACGATGTGCACGACATATGAGACCAGGCCTTGCTCTTTGACGCCGGCGTACTGGATCAAGCCGAAGGTGCAGATCGCCATGCCCGCCGTGACCCACGGGTTCGCGGTCACGCCCGTCATCGTCGGCACGAGACCGAGCAGATTGCACGTCAAAAGAAAGAAGAACAACGTGAGGAAGTAGGGAAGGTAATGGCCGGCGTGGTGGCCGAAGATCGGCTCGAGGATCTCGTCGCGCACGAAGAGGGCGAGCGGCTCGAACATCGAGCGCATGACCCGCGCCAGGCTCGACTGTGAACGGGCGGCGAAGGTAAGTCCGACGATCGCGATCCCGCAGGCGATCCACATCGTGCGGATCAGCGGCGAAAAGCCGAGATCGACGGGAAGGCCGGCGACGGTGGCGACGACCTTGTGGGAGGTCTTATGATCGACGAGGTGGTGCGAGAGGATGTTCGCGAAGTCGAAATTCATCGGATTTTCAAGTGCCTCATCTCCAGCGTCAACAGCAAAGCCATCAAAGCGAACACATAACTGATCAGCACGGCCTCGAACGACAATCCGTCTTTCCCGTAGGCCCAGACCGCCAAGGCCGCCAACACCAGAGCCCGCAAGGCCATCCCGCCCCCGAAGGCCCACCAGAAAACCTTCATCGAGCGTCCCCTCGCCCACAGCAGCCAGGCGACGCTCACCGACGACGCCGCCCACGCGGCGGCGGCGCCGATCATCAGGCCTCTCCGGTCGGCTTGCGACGACCAGACGCGTCCCGCGGCGAGAACGCCGAGCGCCGCGACGACGGCGCCTTCAGCGGCGGCCCGCGCCGCCGTTTTTCGGAATGCTGAAGGTCCGGATGAGGCGATAGAGTCCAATCACGATTCCAAAGAGCGCGCCCACGAGCGTTCCCCACGGCGAGGATCCGAACCGCTTGTCGAGCCAATATCCCAGACCGACGCCGAGCACGCTGAACGACGCGAGCTCCCAGCCGACGCTCAACGCGAGAGCCAAGGCGTTTTTCTGGCCTTCCTTAGATGGCTCGGGTTGTGTCGGCATTTTCGGCGACGACAGGCCATCATACGATTTGTCGGCGCAACCTGTCAATTTTCGGAAAAATGGGCTATCCTTGCGGAATGAACGGACCCGCTCTCGAGCACGGCCCCGCGACCATCCTCATCGCGGACGACCTGCCCGACCTCCTCCAGGCCCTCAAGGAGACCCTGGAGCGGGAGGGCTTCGTCGTGACCGCCGTCGGCGACGGCCAGTCCGCGCTCGAGGCCATCCGGGCCAACCCCCCCGACATCGCGGTGCTCGACCTCAAGATGCCGCGCCTGACCGGCTTCCAGGTCTGCGAGGCCCTGAGGCAGGACCCCTTGCTCGAGAACCTCCCGGTCATCATCCTCTCGGCGTCGGGCACGCGGGACAGCAAGGTCGCCGGCCTCGACCTCGGCGCCGACGACTTCATCACCAAGCCCGTCGACGTGCGCGAGCTCCTGGCCCGCATCCGCATGATCCTCAAGCGCAGCCGCCAAGGCATCGACGCGAATCCGCTCACGCGGCTTCCCGGGAACCTCGCCATCGAGACGCGCATCGAGCGCGCCGCCGCCGACGGCAGGCCGTTCGCCGTGCTCTACATCGACCTCAACCAGTTCAAGGCCTACAACGACGCGTACGGCTACGACGAGGGAGACCGCGTGCTCAAGGGCACGGCGCGCGTGCTCGTCGACCAGCTCCGCGGCGGCGCGGGGGCGGACTTCGTCGGCCACATCGGCGGGGACGACTTCATCGTGCTCTCCACGCCGGACAAGATGGAGCCGCTCGCGCAGCGCATCTGCGACGCCTTCGACGCGGTCGCGCCTTCCTTCTATAGCGAGGAGGACCGCAAGCGCGGCGCGATCGTCGCGCGCGACCGCCAAGGGAACATGAGGGAGTTCCCCCTGCTCTCGGTCGCCATCGGCATCTGCCACAACCGCGACCGCAAGCTCGCGGGCTTCGCGCAGGTCGCCCACCTCGGCGCCGAGCTCAAGAAGGTCGCGAAGGGCAAGCCCGGCTCGGCGTTCGTCGTGGACCGCCGCAAAGATTAGCGGGAACGACCGCCGATCCTTGCGCCGTTCCCGGGGCGGGGGTATACTGCCGCGATGATCGCGGCCCTCCTGAGCGTGCTCCTGGCGTCGCCCGCGGCCGCGGGCCCCTCGCCGGCGGATCCGGTCGAAAGAGTCTGGGCTCTGCATGACTCCGGCAAGATCGCCGAGGCGTTCTACTTCCTGCGCGCCAAGCTCAAACGCCATCCCGAGGATCCAGCGCTTCACCGCGCCTATCAGATCTTTTGCGTCAACACCGGCCAGCTCGCCGCGCTGACGGCGGAATACGAGACCTTCTTCAGCTCGAACCCGACCGACCTCAACGCGTATTTTCTCGCGAACGCGCAGCCGAGCCTCCGGGAATCGAGGGCCGTCGTCGAAAGGGCGAGGCGGTCCGGGGTCAAGGGCCCGTATCTGGATTGGGCGAGCGCCAGCTTCCAGGCCTACGACCTTCTCTCCGCCGGAAAGCCCGAGGCGGCCGCGGCGAAGCTCAAAGCCTCTCGGGGCGCGGAGTTGGATCCATTCCTATGGGAACTCTCGATCGCCCAGACCTGGCTCCAGCGCGGCGGACCCGCCGCGGCGACGGAGCACGTCGCCAGGGCGCGCGCCGCCCAGCCGCGGGACATCCGTGGTTTCGAGGCCGAGTCTTGGCTGCGCCTGATCGCGGGGGACGTGATGGGTTACGGCCGCACGCTGGACGAAGCGGGGAAGATCGGCGACGGGAATTTCGCGTTCCTCCACGAGGCCCGGGCCTACGAATATCTGCTGTACGGAGAAGTGGATAAGATGCGCGCGGAGCTGGAGGCGACCCTGACCGCTCCGGCCGCCTGGACGAACGACGCCTGCTACCGGATCTCGGCGCTAGCGGGGACCGGACGGGGCGAGGAAGCGTCGACCCTGGCCCAGAGCGAGTACGCGGCCGATCCCGCCCAGACATGCGCGGTCCCGGTGCTCGTCGGCGCGCTTCTGAGGGAAGGCCGCCCGGAGGACGCCCTGGCCTTCGCCGAGAAAGCCGTCGCTCGCAACCCTCTCGACCTCAGCGTCCTCTCCGCTCTCTCGGTCGCGCAGGGGGCCCGCGGCCGCTTCCTCGACATGGCCGCGACCGGGAGGAAGGCGCTTCGTCAGGCGCCGAATCACCCGTCCTTGCTCACCGCGGTGGGGGCGGCTTACGCCAGCAACAAGCAGTGCGAGCTGGCCGAGAGATACTTCATGAAGGCGTTCAACATCACCAACAACCTGCCCGAGCTGAACCGGGAATACGGCAATTGCCGCCTCGAGCGGCGCGACTACGAAGGTGCCCTCGATCATTTCTCCCGCCTGCGCCATAGCGGCGCGGAGCCGCGCCAGGCGTGGTGGGGCATGGCGCGCGCGTACGAGGGCACCGGACGGATCGACCGAGCCGTCGCGGCGATGGAGATGGCCCTGTCCTTCGACCAGGATCCCGTCGCCAAGGCGCAGGACAAGGCGGATCTCGCGCGCCTGAGGCTCGACGCGGACGGCCTCGACCGGCATTTCTCCGCCGACAAGGACGCGGTCAAGCGTCGCCTCAAGCGGGTGCCCGCGTTGGCCGAACGACGCGTGGCCGCCTTCGCGCGAGGCGGCGCGCAATGGCTCGGAGTGCCGTGGGAGGACAAGCCCATCGCGATGTCCTACGACGGGGAGCAACGCGGCGAGGGACAGAAATGGTCTCCGGACGGCCGTCGCGTCTTCTACATCCTCCCCGATGGCGTCGTGTCCTTGGACCTGGCGAGCGCAACGACCGTTTATTTCGTGCGTCATGCTCATCAGTGGAAGGACAGGCGTCCCGGCCCCCGCCGAGCGGTGGTCGGGGTACTGGTGTCCAGGGATGGACGCCGCCTATATACCCTCTCCAGCCGCTACCAGGACCGACGGTCGCTGGAGGACACGGTCGAAGCCATCGACCTCGCGACCGGCCGCGAGACTCCATTGAGGGGCGGCGCGCAAAAGGCGGTGAGGGACTCCGCCGACGGGTCCGCGTTCGGCTCGGTCGGGCGGATCGTGCTGTCGATGCCCGGAGAGCCCACCGACCCTCCCGAGACCGCTTGCGGCGCCTCCGCGGACGTTTCCGTGGACGGCAAAGTCGTCTGCGTCGCCGAAGGCAGCGAGACCGCGGGCTCCGACGACGATGCCCTCGCGATCTTCGACCCGAAGACGCGCAAGAAGGAGTATCTGGGGGCCGCGGGTTCGTTCCCGGTGTGGTCGCCGGACGGGCGAAAGGTCGCCTATCTGTGGCGTGAACGCGAACTGCGGGTCTACGACGCGGACAAGAAGAAGATCGAGTCGCTGGACTCCGGCTTCTCTCCCGATTTCGTGAACCCGGACGGGCTCATGTGGGCCCGGAAGAGGCCCCAGTGGACGCCGGACTCGCGCTTCGTCATGTACACGCTCGGCTCGGTGCGCGAGAAGGAGCGCGACCATCCAGGCATCCCGATGACCTTGACCGCCGACCTCGGCCGCGCCGAGGTCTGGGCGAGCGACGGAAGCTACTACGATTTCGTCTGGTCCCCGTCCACGGCTCCGTACGCCGGGCCCCGCTGACTGTTTCCGGAAACAGTTCGCGCTGAACAGAGGGGACTCGCACCGGTGCGAGTCGTCAGCTCTGCGGTCGTCGTCCAGCGGGCGGAGGCGGACGGCGGCAGGGCGGATCCGCCTCGCCCGGGAAGCAGTAGCACACCGAGGACTTCTCTCCGGCCTTCGCCTCGGTCCGCCCGTCGCGGAAGCGCGTGGACGCGGAGCTGACCGCGAGCTCTCCGCCCGTCGGCGCGTCGGGGCGCACCAGGTCGGCGATCATGGCGATGAACGACGGGTGGTCACCGACCGTCTCGCTGCGGTGCAGGCGCACGCCGGCGGCGTCGGCCGCGGCCTTCGCCTCGACGTCGAGGTCGTAGAGAACCTCGACGTGGTCGGCGACGAAGCCGATCGGGATCAGGACCATGTCGCGCACGCCGCGCGCGGCGTCGGCGGCGATCACCTTGGAGATGTCCGGCTCGAGCCACGCCGAGCGCGGGTCGCCGCTGCGGCTGGTGTAGGCCAGGCGCCAGGACTTCAGCCCCAGCTTCGCGGCGACCAGCGCGGCCGTCTCCCGCAGCTCCGAGACATAGGCCGATTCCTTCGCCATCGCGCACGGGATCGAGTGCGCGGTGAACACCCGCTCCGCGCCGGCGGGGAACTCCTTCTCGCGGACCCGGGCGACGATCGCCTCGATGAAGGAGGGATGGTCGAACCAGGGCCCGGTGAACTCGATCTCGGGCGCGCCGGCGCCGACCTTGGCGCGGGCGGCTTCGACGGCGGAGACGTAGCGCTCCAGGCTCGCCTCCGAGCGGTAGGCCGCGGTGACGAAGCCCGTCGCGCGGCGCACGCCGTCGTCGCGCATCTTCGCGAGGGTCTCCTCGAGGAACGGGTGCCAGTTGCGCTGGCCGAGGTACACCGGCCGGCGGTCGCCCGCCTTCGCGAGGACGCCGCGCAGCGCGTCGGCCTGGCGGCGGGTGATCTCGTTGATCGGGGACCGGCCGCCGATGTGCGCGTAGTGCTCGGCCACGCCGGCCAGCCGCTCGCGCGGTATGCCGCGCCCGCGGGTCACGATCTCGAGGAAGGGCATGATGTCCTCGGGCTTGTCGGGCCCGCCGAAGGAGACGAAGAGGATCGCGTCGGAGCCGCTCATCTCGTCCTCCGGCGCGCGGACACGATGCGGTAAAGCCCGCCGCGCGCGACCTCGATGTCGCCGGACCAGGCGGAAAGCGCCTTCTTGAGGGCCGCGAGGCGGCGCGTCACGGTCCCCGCCTCGAGCTCGCGGCCGGCCGCGGCGGCCAGCGAGTCGCCCAGCTCGGTCCGAGAGACGGGCACGCCCTCCCGCTCGAGCAGGCGCCACAGCAGGGCGAAGCCGCCCGCGTCGAGGACGAGCTCCTTCCACCGTCCCCGCGCCTTGACATGGACGCGATGCGCCCGGCGCTCCGCCTTGAGCGCGCCGTCGGCGCTGAGGCGCGTCTGCGAGAACAAGGAGCGGTCGCGCAGCACCGCCAGCTTCGCGGAAAGCCTGTCGTCGGTCCACGACTTGCCGACGACCTCGTCGGCGCCGCAGGACACGGCGGCCGTCACCGAATCGTGGTCCATCTCGCTCACGTCGAAGGACAGGACGATCGCGATGCCGGGATAGAGGGACCGCAGGGCCGAGACGGCCTTGGCGGGAGCCTGGCCGGCGAGCCCCCGGTCGAGGACGGCCAGCGCTCGCTCCGGCGGAGGCGTGCGTCCCGGGGCGGGCAGCGCGGCGCGCGCCTCGAAGGGCCAGCCGCCGCTATGGGCGAGCCGCTCGAGGCGGGAAAGCCAGGCCCCGTCGCGGGACAGCACGAGCATGGACTTAGACCGCTTCCCAGGCCGTCGCGAGACCCTGGCCGACGCCGATGCATAGCGATGAAACACCTCGCTTGACCTTACGGCGACGCATCTCGTGGAGCAAGGTGACGACGATGCGGCAGCCGGACGAGCCGAGGGGGTGGCCGAGGGCGATGCCGCCTCCGTTAACGTTTAATTTGTCGGCGTCGATGGAAAGCTCACGCTGACACGCAAGGGCCTGCGCGGCGAACGCTTCGTTGATCTCGAACAGGTCCACATCCCCGACCTTCCAGCCGATTCGCTTAGTCAACTTGTTTATCGCCGCCACCGGTCCGATGCCCATGAACGAGGGCTCGACGCCCGCGGACGCGGAACCGGCCCAGCGCGCGAACGGCTTGAGCCCGAGAGAGTCGGCCTTCTTTCTTTCCATCAATAATATCGCGGAGGCGCCGTCGTTCAACGTCGAGGAGTTGCCCGCCGTGACGGATCCGTCCTTGCGGAAGACCGGCTTGAGCATGGCCAATTTGTCAATGCTTGTGTCCGGGCGGATCGTCTCGTCGAGGGCGTAGTCGAGGTGAGGGCCTTTCTTCTGGGGCACGGGGATGGGGACGATCTCGTCGAAGAAGACGGAGTCGCGGGCTTTGGCCGCGCGGCGGTGGCTCTCGAGAGCGTATGAGTCCTGATCACCGCGAGAAACCTTATATTTCGTCGCCACGTTGTCCGCCGTCTCGCCCATGCTCTCGAGCGGGAACAGCTCGGCCAGGCGCTTGTTCGGGTAGCGCCAGCCCAGCGCGGTGTCGTAGGCCGTGAGGTTGCCGAACGCGAAGCCGGCCTCGGCCTTGGGAAGCGAGTAGGGCGCGCGGCTCATGCTCTCCACGCCGCCGGCGACGTAGACGTCGCCCTCGCCGGCGAGTATGCAGCGCGCGGCGGAGTTGATCGCCTCGAGGCCCGAGGCGCACAGGCGGTTGACCGTGGCGCCCGGGACCGAGAAGGGCAGGCCGGACAGGAGTGCCCCCATGCGCGCGACGTTGCGGTTGTCCTCGCCGGCCTGGTTGGCGCAGCCGAGGTAGACATCGGCGATCTCCGCCGGGTCGAGGCCCGGAGCCTTCTTCAGGAGCGCGGCGATGACATGTCCGGCCAGGTCGTCGGGGCGGACGGAGGACAGGCCCCCTCCGAGACGGCCGACGGCGGAGCGGACGGCGGCGACGGCGACGACTTCACGAGATCCCATCGAAATCCTCCATCTTCTTGCGCCACTCGTCGCTGACGCGGACGGGGCGATTCAGGGCGTAGTCGAACGACACGGCGACCGACTTCGCGTTCGCGACGAGGCGGCCCGTGGCCTTGTCCTCGAGCCGGTACTCCATCGTGATGCTCGCGCCGCCGATCTCCGAGACCCGGCAGCCGACGAGGACCTTCTCGTGATGCAGGACGGGGCTCTTGTAGTCGATCTCGATGCGGGCGACGATGATGCCGAAGTCCTCGATCTTGACGAGGCCGAGGACCTTGTGCAGATAGTCCACGCGCGCGACCTCGAGGAAGCTCAGGTAGTTGGCGTTGTTGACGTGCCCGAGGCCGTCCGTGTCCGAGAAGCGCACGGGCACCTCGCTGACGAGCTTGTAGCCTTCCATCAACGCGCCTCCTGGATGAGCTTAGCGAAGCGGGCCCGGGTCATGACGATCTGCAGCACGGAGCCCTCGCCGATCTTGCGCCCGCGGCTGTGCACCTCGGTGCGCGCGAAGACGCGCGGGCCCTTGATCTTGACCAGCTTGGCGAAGACGTGCAGCGGCGCGCCGATGCGGGCCGGGCGCAGGTGCTTGACGAGCACGGCGCCGCCCACGGCCTCCTCGTCGGCGTCGAGGTAAGGGGCCAGCAGCATGCGCGCGGCGGTCTCCATGTGATAGACCATGGCCCAGGTCGCGTACAGCGGGTGGCGCACCAGGCCCTCGAGATGCGGCTTCATGTGCTTCTCGACCCGCGCGGGCAGGTCCACGGTGATGCCGACCTTCAATCCCGGTTTCATTTGATCAACCCCAGCGCGGCCAGGCGCACGGCGTCCGCCGCCGCGGAGAAGGGCATCGCCGAGGCGGCCTCGCGGGCGGCCTCTCCCATCTTCTTGAGCTTGGCGCGGTCGGCGAGCATCTCCACGAGCGCCGCGGCCAGCAGCGGCGGCGCCTTCTTGGGCGTCGGGTAGTGGACGAGGCGCCCGGCGTCCGGCGGCAAGGTGTCCCGCACGCCGTAATGGTCGCTGGCCAGCACCGGCAAGCCCGCGTGCATGGCCTCGACGACATTCAATCCATAGCTTTCATGGATGGAGGGGGACACGAACAAGTTCCCGAGCTGAAAATAGGCCCGTTTGGCGGCAGCGTCGAGGTACCCCGGAAAGATCACCTTGACCTGCTTGAGCTTGGCGGCGGCGGCCCGCACCTTCCGGCCGTAGGCCTGGCCCATCATGAACGCCGGCTCCCCGCAGATGAACAGCCGGATGTCTTTACCCGCTATTTTGCCGTTCACTTCCAGAAGTCGTAATGCTTCCAGCAGGAGATGCACCCCTTTCTCCGGCGAGATCCGAGACAAGGTCATCAGCACCGTCGTCTCGTCGTTGATCTCGTGGTACTCGCGCAGCTCGGCCGCCCGGTTCTCGTCGGCGGGACCCGGCGCGTCCGCCCACACGCCCCAGGGCACGACCACGATCCGGCGCGACAGCTCCTCGTAGCCCACGAGCTCGCCGTAGCAGCGCATCAACGTATCCGCCATCGCGCGCGAGGGCACGATCATCCGCTGCGAGTGATAGACGGTCTCGCGCTGCTTCTCGAAGACGAGGTTGAGGACGTCGGGCAGGATCCAGTCGAAGCCGAGCGAGCGCATGCGTTCATGGAGCCGGGTGAGCTTCTCCGGCGCCACGATGCGGCGCAGGTAGAGCTTGTTGAAATAGTCCACCACGTCGACGTGCCAGATCGACAGGATCGGATAACCGGCCTCGGCCAAAGTCGAGAGCGTGGGCCCCTCGGAGACGTCGTTGACGACGATGACGGTGTCCTGCGGCCGGTACTCCTTGGGCCGCTCCAGGATCCACTCCGTCGTCTCCGTCTCGAAATCCCGGCAGAAGCGGGCGTAGTCCATCTCGCCCAGATCCACGAGCCCCTCGGGGCGCTCGGCCAGGCGGTGGTAGTCGCAGCCGCCGACGGGCGTCTGCGGCCCGGAGCCCAGCACGGTCAGGGCCCAGGACGCGTCCGGCTTCCAGTGCTTGACCAGCTGCAGGCCGACCATGGCGCCGCCGCCCAGGGGGGTGCGGTCCATGGGATAGCCGACATGGCTGGCGACGAATACGAGCCGCTTCACGGGCGTTATTATATGATGTTCCGGAGCACTCACTTTTGACGGAGGACACCATCATGAACGCGAAATCCGAGACCATCGTCGTCGCCGGCGGGGCCCGCACGGCGATCGGCCACATCTCCCGTTCCCTGTCGGGCATCAAGCCGGAAGACCTGATGGTCGACGCGATCACCGCGACCTTGGCCAAGTCCAAGCTCAAGAAGGAGAACGTCGACGGCGTCATCGTCGGCTGGGTCGGCCAGGCTTTCTCCGCCCCCAACATCGCCCGCGTCGCCGCCCTCAACGCCGGCCTTCCCGAGCGCGTGCAGGCCGTGACCGTGCAGAACAACTGCGTGTCCTCCATCGAGGCCATCGCCTCGGCCGCCCGCTTCATCATGGCCGGCGAGGGCGAGGTGTACCTGGCCGGCGGCGTCGAGGTCATGTCGCGGATGCCCTATTCCATCGACGGCTCACGCGCCTCCAAGCCTTTGCGTTCCCTGTCCGTGGTCAAGGAGAAGTGGGCCGAGCTGCTGGCCTCCCCCGACGTGCAGGTCTGCGACGCGATGGAGCAGGGCCTGACCGACCCCGTCAAGCACATCAACATGGCGGCGACCGCGGAGGTCTGCGCCCAGGTCTACGGCGTCGGCCGCCTGGAGCAGGACGAGTACGCCCGCGAGAGCTTCCGCCGCACCATCGCCGGCTGGAACGCCGGCTTCTTCGCCTCGAGCGTGGTCCCCGTCGTGCGCGACGGCGCGACCATCCTCGAGAAGGACGAGTACCCCTTCCTGCGCGAGGACCTGATCGGCAAGCCCCAGATGTTCGCCAAGGCCCCCGCCGCGTTCGACAACTCCGCCTACACGATGCAGAAGTTCTACGAGGACAACGCCGCCTTCCTCGAGGGCAAGAAATACCAGGAAGGCACCAAGGGCACGGTCACCTTGTTCAACTCCTGCGGCCGCTCCGACGGCGCCGCCGCCGTGGTCGTCACGACCGCTAAAAAGGCGAAGGAGCTCGGCCTCGAGATACTCGCCGAGATCAAGGGCTGGGGCTTCGAGGGCAACAACCCCGCCCACATGGGCGTCTCCCCCGCCTTGGCCGCCCCGACGGCGCTCAAGCGCGCCGGCGTCAAGTTCGAGGAGCTCGACCAGATCGAGCTGCACGAGCCCTTCGCCGCGACCGTGCTCTCCATCTTCAAGCTCGGCAAGGACAAGTTCGGCCACGACTGGGAGGCCAAGAACAAGTCCGGCGCGCTCAACCCCAACGGCGGCTCGCTGGCGGTCGGCCATCCCCTGGGTGCTACCGGCGCGCGCCTGATGCTCAACCTCGTCCACGCCCTGAAGAACAACCCGAAGGGCAAGCACGGCATGCTCGCGGCGTGCGCGGGCGGCGGGATGGGAGGCGCGATGGTCGTGTCCAAGCTCAGCTGATTCCGTGACGCTGCTGTTGGCCGGGGAGGGGGAATGATCTCCTCCGGGGACGGTCGGGATCGACCCGACCTCCGAGGTCTGTCCGCGACGTTGAAGATCACCCTTGTCGCGGCAGACCCAGGCCGCCGTCGGAGATCATTCCCCCTCCCCGATTAAATCGCGTTGCGGCGCCAGCCTCTGTTAATGGTGATAAGGACCGGCGCCGGGCCGTCTCGAGCCCCTACTGCGAGGCGTTCTTCTGGCAGGAGGGCTTCAGCTCCTGGAAGTACTTGTTGCCCGCGCTGGCGCCGCCGCCGCGCTTCTCGGCCACCCAGGCCATCAGCGGGTCCTGCTCCATGAGGAAGTAGCGCTTGAGGGGCGGCTTGCCCGGGCGCTTCATGAGCACGACGTTGAGGGAGAATTCGCACATCAGCTGCTCTTCGGAGCAGTTCCCCTTCAGCTCGAGGTACTCCTCCTCTTCCGGCAGGATCTCCGTGTTGCCGATGATGTAGTTCATGATGCGGATGCCTTCGGGTCCCTCGTAGCGCTTGATCTCGCAGGCCGCGGGGAACCGGAACGGCCCCTTCTTCTTGCCGTTGTGGATCTTGACGACCGCGTCGATCTCCATCTGCTTGCCGCGGACCTTGTCGCGCAGCTTCTTGGGCAGGGACTCGGGATCGAGCTTCATGAAGCCGGAGACCAAGGTCGGGTCGGCCTCGTTCATCGGCGTCTTGAGCATGTACTCCGCGATCTTGATCCGCGTCGCCTCGTCGGGGCCGTCGTCCGCGGCGAACACGGGTCCCGCGAGCAGGAGGATCAAGGCGAGAGCCTTCATGCGCATAGTGTAGCCTACCTTTCGCTAATCCGCGAGGGTGCGGGGCGCAGGTTTATCTTAAGATAAACGAACGAAGCATCAGCCCCGGGGATGATGCTTCGCGTGCGCGGCCTTCAAGGCCGAGGCGTCGAGGTGGGTGTAGATCTGCGTCGTGGCCAGGTCGGCGTGGCCGAGCATCTCCTGGACGGAACGCAGGTCCGCGCCGCCCTGCAGGAGGTGCGTCGCGAAGGTGTGACGCAGAAGGTGGGGATGCAGGTGCTGCTTGATGCCGGCGCGCGTGCCGAGCTCGCTCAGGCGCCGCCAGAACTGGACTCGCGAAAGCTTCTTTCCGGTACGCCCGAGAAAGAGCTCGGCCGCGGGGTTCTTGAAGCGCCGTTCACGCTCGGCGATGTAGACCTTGATCGCCGCGAGCGCCCGGGCGTGCACCGGCACCATCCGTTCCTTGTTGCCCTTTCCCAAGACGCGGACCCAGCCGTCCTGGAGGTTGGCCGACTCCAGCTTCAAGGTCACGAGCTCGGTCACCCGCAGGCCGGAGGCATAGAGCAGCTCGAGCATGGCCCGGTCGCGGACATCCTCGTACTCCTCGGTGTTCGGCGCGGCGAGCAGACGGGCGGCCTCCTCCTTGGTGAGGTACTTGGGCAGGCGCGCGGGGACGCGGGGCGTGCGCAAAGTCTCGGCGGGGCTCTCCGGGAGTCCCTCCTCGAGCATCTCGAAGCCGAAGTAGGACTTGAGCGACTCGACCTTGCGGAACAAAGAGGTGGGCTTGAGGCCCTTCTCGCGTTGGGACCACAGGAAGTCGTCGAGGTCCGAGCGGCTCGCCTTCGCGGGCGCGATCCTCTTCTCCGCCGCCCAGGCGTAGAAGGCGCCGATGTCGGAGCGGTACGCCGACACCGTGCGCGGGGACAGGCCGCGCTCCAAGGTCAGGTAGCGGGCGTATTCCTCGAGACGCGCCGCGGCGTCCTTCGTATTCATGAGGATTTCAGACGATAAGCCTGGCGCGAACTGCGTGCCTTTTCTTCTGTAGGGAGAAGGTGGCCCGAACGAACGAGATCTCGGAGCGCCGCTCGTGTCGTTTCATGATTTAGGCCGCTTCGCCGCGTGATGTCTTTCGCTGAAAGGGTGGCTTCGGGATTCTCCCGGAAGCATGCCAATAATTTAGCGTGCCGCGGCTTCAACCCTCCAGGGATATTCGTCGTCGCTTTTCTGCTGATCGGCGACAGATAATACACGGCGCCGCCGCGCGTTCCGCTTTGATTTATGAGACTCAACTCACGCAATTCGCTTAACTCGGCGGTCGAGAGACGGGAGTCGCAATTATTCAGGCGACAATAATCTTTGTTCCGGATGGATTTATATCGCTTTAGATAGGCCAACGCTCTGCGTTGCCTTTCATTCAATGGGTGGGGCGCGAGGCTGCTCAACCAGTCGATAGTCGCCGGATCAAGAAGAGTCTCATTCAAGAATATCGCCCGGAAATGGGATCCGTGATCCTTGAACTGCGGCGGGGGAAGGCCCGCGCGTGCCAGCTGAGCGATCATCGTTCGGATGCCGCTTCCGCGGTTCTCGACTATTCCCACTCGCTCCAATAAGCTCATCAGAAAGCCGTTTCTCGCCGCTTGAATGACATTCGCTTCATCGAGGGTGTCTTCGCTGACGGGACCGAAAAGCCCCCCTGGATTTTGAACGATAAGAGCATCGGAATACATCTTTACTTGGACTTGGGTGCCGGCCGCCCATGGGCCATAATCCCTGTGTGCGACCGCGTTGACGACTACCTCGCGCAGCGCAAGCTCAGGATATTCCCACAGGTCTTCCGCCAGCAAGCCGGTTTTCAGCGTTCCTTTTCTCATGTTGCGGCGGATCACCGAAAAAGCCTCCTCCAACATCGTTGGAATCGGGCCTTCGATCTTCTGATTCTCGATGATCGAATCATCCCCGCGGGAAGCTCCGTCTCTGGGTCCGGCGTAACGCAAGATCGTGATACATAAGCTGGGATAGAACTGTTGCGGATAATCGGCGAACATCAGCAAGCCGCAAAGGGTTGGCCGCATTACTCCCTCATCGTCTTCCCCGATGATAGAGAACCGACGGCTTAATTCAGTAATCGATCCGCGCAGATGTTTCGCATCGGGGTTCTTCTGCCGCAATTTGTCGAAGTATTGGGTTATCGCGAGAGAGTTGAGATCTCCGATGGTCGCTTCCTTCACCACCCTTACGTCTTCTTTTGGCTGCCCCCGCTCGGCGATCAGCCGTTGGACCTCGTAATCGGTCATCCGGCGATCGCCGTCTCCCACACGAATGAACGCCCCGCTGGGTAAACCGCTTTGACGGTTATGACACGGCCGATGTTCGCGAGGACACTCCGGAATCTCAACGACCAACACGCTCTTCTTCCGGTCGGTGAAGGACGTCATTCTGGGTCTTACCGGCGGATTCATCTCACTGCACGCATTCGAAACGGCACGCTGCAGACCATCGATCGAATCTACGCCTATCCATTCGAAATTCGTCGCCGAAAGTCCGAAAATCATCGTCCCGCCCTTTGCGCGATTTGCGAGAGCTGATATGGATTCCCATAAGCGAGTTGGGATTCCTCCGGAAGCCTCTTTGACTTCGACGTCATCCAATTCGCTCCCTCGCTCCCGTAAGGAGGTGAGCATTTCGTCGAATTCTTTTCTATGCATAGGGTGTCGACACCATCACTTGGTTGAATAATACCATGTTATTACCATGTCGATATAACAAAAAGCCGCCGCTCCCATTTTGAGAGCGGCGGCCCTATTTTAAGCTTTGGACTTGCCCGCCGTCTTGGGCTCCGCCTTCGGGGCCGGGGCTTGCTCGTCGGTCTCCGCGGCCGGCTTGGCGTCGGCCGGCACGACGAGGTACTTGGCGCGCAGCGCCTTCTCGAGCTTCTCGGCGACGGCCGTGTGGTGCTTGAGGTAGGCCTTCGCGTTCTCGCGGCCCTGGCCGAGGCGCTCGCCGTCGTAGATGTACCATGAGCCGGACTTCTCGAGGATCGCGGCCTCGACGCCGAGGTCCACGAGGCAGCCTTCGCGGGACACGCCGAAGCCGTGGATCATCTCGAACTCCGCCGTGCGGTAGGGCGGGGCGACCTTGTTCTTGACGACCTTGACCCGGGCGCGCGCGCCGACGACGACGTCGCCTTCCTTGATGTTCTCGATGCGGCGGATCTCGAGGCGCATCGTCGAGTAGAACTTCAGCGCCAGGCCGCCGGTCGTCGTCTCGGGGTTGCCGAACATGACGCCGATCTTGTTGCGGATCTGGTTGATGAAGATGATCGTGGTCTTGCTCTGGGAGACGACGGCGGTGAGCTTGCGCAGGGCCTGGGACATCAGGCGGGCCTGCAGGCCCATGTGGCTGTCGCCCATCTCGCCTTCGATCTCGGCCTTGGGGACGAGCGCCGCGACGGAGTCGACGACGATGATGTCGATGGCCGAGGAGCGCACGAGCTTCTCGGTGATCTCCAGGGCTTCCTCGCCGCAGTTCGGCTGGGCGATGAGCAGGCCGTCGATATCAACCCCGAGCGCTTTTGCATATGCCGGGTCCATGGCGTGCTCCGCGTCGATGTAGGCGGCGGCACCCCCCATCCTCTGCGACTGCGCGACGGCCATCAGCGCGAGGGTGGTCTTGCCCGAGGACTCGGGTCCGTAGATCTCGATGATGCGGCCTTTCGGGAAGCCGCCGACGCCGAGCGCCAAGTCGAGGGACAGCACGCCGGTGGGGATCGCGTCGATCTTGATCTTGGCCGCGCGGTCGCCCAGCATCATCACCGCTTCCTTGCCGTAAGCCTTCTCGATCTGAGCCATCGCCAGCTCCAGCGCCTTCGACTTGCCCGTGTCCTGTTTGTTTTCCATTGAGTGATTTCTCCCTCCTCGAGTCTCCCCTTCACTGTGGGGGCCCAAGGGAATT
>Ga0255338_1003937_pt1 | contig 16552 bp, 15 predicted proteins | sample MeOH1_35cm_T4_19_FD_203715 | JGI IMG/M metagenome (GOLD analysis project Ga0255338, IMG submission 203715) | Sandy soil microbial communities from University of British Columbia, Vancouver, Canada - MeOH1_35cm_T4_195 | ecosystem: Engineered > Artificial ecosystem > Sand microcosm > Unclassified ...
GGTGCCTCCAGCACGAGGTGGACCACCTCGACGGCCACCTGTACCTGGACCGGCTCGACCGCGCCGTCCGCAAGAAGGCGATGAAGGCGATCCGCGAGCAGCTGTAGCGGCGCCGCAGCGGTCGCGTCGCAGATCCGGCGGCGCGCGTGCTGGCGCACGCGCGGCTCGTCGTGCATCCTGGGACTGCACACCGCGTGCGCCACCCCCGTGGGAGACCGAGGTCGTTGGGGAAGACGACCCTCGAACACCCAGGAGGACGACATGGCGAGCTTGACCCGCGGTGTCCTTTTCGTGCACTCGGCGCCCCGTGCGCTGTGCCCGCACGTCGAGTGGGCCGCCGGCAACGTGCTCGGCGTCCGCGTCGGGCTCGACTGGACGGTCCAGCCCGCCGGCCCGGGGTTCTACCGCGCCGAGCACTCCTGGCAGGGCGTCCAGGGCACCGGCGCGCGACTGGCCTCCGCCCTGCGCGGCTGGGCGCACCTGCGCTACGAGGTCACCGAGGAGGCGAGCCACGGCGCCGACGGCTCCCGATGGAGCCACACCCCGGAGCTCGGCATCTTCCACGCCCAGACGGACGTGCACGGCAACGTCGTCGTGCCCGAGAACCGCATCCGCGCGGCCCTGGAGCACGCCGCCGACCCGGTGCGCCTGCGCGACGAGCTCGACCTGGCGCTTGGCCAGGCGTGGGACGACGAGCTGGAACCCTTCCGCTACGCCGGCGCGGGCGCGCCGGTGCGCTGGCTGCACCGCGTCGGGTGACGGCGCCGGCGCCCCGGCGCCGCGACCCGGGTGCCCGGGGTGGTCTCAGACGCTCGCGACGACGAGCGCCACGTTGTGGCCGCCGAACCCGAACGAGTTGTTGATCGCGGCGGCCTGACCGCCGGGCAGCGCCCGGGGCGTGTCCCGCACCAGGTCCAGCACCAGCTCCGGGTCGGGGTTGGCCACGTTGATCGTCGGCGGCGCGGTGCGCTCGGCGAGCGCGAGCACGGTGAAGATCGTCTCCAGCGCCCCGGCGCCGCCCAGCAGGTGGCCGGTCATCGACTTGGTGGCCGAGAGCGCTACCTGGTCGGCCACGTCACCGAGCACGGCCCGCACGGACCGCGCCTCGATGAGGTCACCCACCACGGTGGACGTGGCGTGCGCGTTGACGTGCACCACGTCGGAGTCCGCGACGCCGGAGTCCTTCAGGGCGGCCCGCATCGCGCGGATCTGGCCGTCGCCGCTCGGCTCGGGCGACGTGATGTGGTACCCGTCGGCGGACAGCCCGACTCCGGCGATCCGCGCGTAGACGCGGGCGCCCCGCGCCGCGGCGTGCGTGGCGCTCTCGAGCACGACGACGCCGGCGCCCTCGCCGAGCACGAACCCGTCGCGGTCCACGTCATAGGGCCGGGATGCGCCCGTGGGGTCGTCGTTGCGCAGCGACAACGTGCGGGAGGCGGCGAACGCAGCGATGGGCATCGGGTGGATGCACGCCTCGGTGCCGCCGGCCACCACCACGTCGGCGCGACCGGTGCGGATCATCTCCACCGCGTACCCGATCGCCTCGGACCCCGACGCGCACGCCGAGACCAGCGCGTGTGCACCGGCGCGCGCGCCCAGCTCCAGCGAGACGAACGCGACGGGAGAGTTGGGCATCAGCATGGGCACCGTCATCGGCAGCATCCGCCGGGCGCCCTTCTCGCGCAGGGTGTCCCAGCCGTCGAGCGTCGTCTGGATGCCGCCGATGCCCGACGAGACCACGGCGCCGAGCCGGTCGGGGTCCACCTCCGGGGCACCGGCGTCCGCCCATGCCTCGCGCGCGGCGATGATCGCGTACTGCGCCGAGGGGTCCATGCGCTTGGTCTCGGGGACCGCGAGCACCTGGCCCGGGGCCACCTTGATGGTCGCGGCGAAGTTCAGCGGCAGCCCGTAGCGCTCGGACCAGTCGTTGTCGAAGGTGCGGACCCCGGACTCGCCGGCCAGCGCCGCCGCCCACGTCGAGGGGACGTCGCCGCCCAGGGGGGTCGTCGCACCCAGCCCGGTGACGACGACATCGGGAACGGTGCTCATGGCGCTCTCCTCGGATCTGCGGTGGAGGATCGGGGTGGGCGACGCGGGTGTCCGTACGTCGCCCACCGCCTGATCAGGCCCGGTTCCGACGCAGCGGCTCCGGCAAGTGGGTGTGACAGCCTCAGGACTGGGCGCCCGCGATGAAGCTGACGGCGTCCTGGACGGTGGTGAGGTTCTTCACCTCGTCGTCGGGGATGGTGACGGAGAACTTGTCCTCGGCGAGCGTGACGATCGTCATCATCGACAGCGAGTCGATGTCGAGGTCGTCGGTGAAGGACTTCTCCGCCAGCACGGACTCGGTGGGCAGGCCGGTCTCCTCGCTGACGATCTCGGCCAGGCCGGCCAGGATCTCCTGCTCGCTGTAGGCCATGGGGCAACTCCTTCGGTTGTGATGGGGCGGGTCGGAGGAACGGTATCGGGCGCGGCCGCCGGTCAGGGCAGGGCGACCACCTGGGCCGCGTACACCAGCCCGGCACCGAACCCGATCTGCAGGGCCAGCGCCCCGGGCCCGACGAGGCCCTCGCGCCGCAGCCGCTCCGCGGCCAGCGGGATCGAGGCCGCGGAGGTGTTGCCCGTATCCGCGATGTCGCGGCCCACCACCACCGTCTCGGGCAGCCGCAGCTGCTTGATCATCTGGTCGATGATCCGCATGTTCGCCTGGTGGGGGATGAACGCGTCGATCTGGTCGGCCGTGACACCGGCGGCGTCGAGCGCCTTCTGCGCGATCGGGGCCATCTGCCACACCGCCCACTTGAACACGGTGGGGCCCTCCTGGCGCAGCGTCGGCCAGCCGAGGGCGGCGTCCTCGCGCCACTGGAGCCAGGAGTGGGTCTGCCGGATCGCCTGGGCCTGGCCGCCGTCGGAGCCCCAGATCGTCGGGCCGATGCCGGGCGTGTCCGACGCGCCGATCACCACCGCCCCGGCGCCGTCGCCCAGCAGGAACGAGATCGAGCGGTCGGTCGGGTCGATGAACTCGCTCATCTTCTCCGCACCGACCACCAGCACGGTGCCGGCGCTCCCCGCGCGCACCAGGGCGTCGGCCTGGCCGATGCCGTAGCAGTAGCCGGCGCACGCGGCCGAGATGTCCCAGGCCGCCGCGGGCGTCGCGCCGATCCGGTCCGCGATGATCGCGGCCGCCGACGGGGTCTGGTGGAAGTACGTCACCGTGGAGACGATCACCGCGTCGACGTCCGCGCCGGTCAGCCCGGCGTCGTCGAGGGCGGCCCGGGCCGCCGCCGTGGCCAGGTCGAGCACGTCGGTGCCGGCACCGGCCCGCCGCCGGGTGACGATGCCGGTGCGCTGCCGGATCCACTCGTCGGAGGAGTCGATCGGCCCGGCGATGTCGTCGTTGGTGACGACGTTCTCGCCGCGCACGCCGCCCAGGCCCAGGATGCGGGTGTGGGCCGGGCCGGTCGCCTGGTGGAGGGTCGGACGGGTCACGGGGTCTCCTCCTGCGGGGTCCGCGCGAGGTCCCGCGCGGCGTCGAGATCGGACGGGGTCTTCAGGGCGACGGTCGCCACCCCGGGCAGCGCACGGCGCGCCAGCCCGGTCAGCACGCCGCCCGGGGCGAGCTCGATCAGCCCGGTGACGCCGAGCGCGGCCATCGTCTCCTGGCACCGGTCCCAGCGCACGGGGTGCGCCACCTGGGCGACCACCAGCTCGAGCGCCCGGGCGCCGGTGGCGACGGCCGCGCCGTCCGCGTTCGACAGCACCGTCACCGCCGGGTCGTGCAGCGCGACGTCGCGCGCCGCGGTCCGCAGCTCGTCGACCGCGGGGGCCATCACCTCGGTGTGGAAGGCACCGGCCACCTGCAACGGGATCACCCGCGCCCGCGCGGGGGGAGCGGCGGCGAGGGCCGCCAGGGCGTCCAGGTCGCCCGCGGCGACCACCTGGCCGCCGCCGTTGACGTTCGCGGGGGTCAGGCCGAGCGCGGCGAGCCGCCCGAGCACCTCGTCGGGCTCGCCGCCGAGGACGGCGCTCATCCCGGTGGGCCGCACGGCGGACGCGGCGGCCATGGCCCGGCCGCGCACCGCGACCAGCCGCACCGCGTCGAGCTCGTCCAGCACCCCCGCCAGCACCAGGGCGGCGAGCTCGCCGACGCTGTGCCCCGCCACCAGGTCCGGTACGACGAGCGCGGCAGGGTCGCCGGGGCTCCCGACGCCGAGGGCGCGGGCGGTGGCCAGGGCGGTGGCCACCAGCAGCGGCTGGGCGACCGCGGTGTCGCGGATCTCGTCGGCGTCCGCGGTGGTCCCCAGCCGCACCAGGTCGAGGCCGGCGGCCTGCGAGAACTCGCCGAACGTCTCCCGTACGCCCGGCAGCTCGAGCCACGGGGAGAGCATGCCGGGGGTCTGGGCGCCCTGACCCGGGCAGACGACTGCGAGCACCCGACCACTCTGCCTCTGTGTCCTTGTGCTCCCGGGTGGCGGCACGGACGAGGTTGTCCCAGGCACCTTGTGCGGGTCCTACAAAACGGCCGACGAGCCGTCGGCGGCGACGCCGCCGAGCCGGCCGAGCGCCAGCGCGGTCTGCAGCACGTAGCAGTCGCGGGCGTCCAGGGGGTCCCAGCCCGTGACGTCGGTCACCCGGCGCAACCGGTAACGGACCGTGTTGGGGTGCACGTAGAGCGCGCGCGCCGCCGCCTCGAGCGAGCGGCCGGTGCCGAGGTAGGCCTCGAGAGTGTCCAACAGCGATCCGGTGGCGTCCGCCAGGGGGGCGTAGGCGCGCGCGACGAGCTGGCGGCGGGCGGCGGCGTCGCCCACCAGCACGCGCTCGGGGAGCAGCTCGTCGGCCGCCACCGGGCGCGGTGCGTGCGACCACGCCGGGGCGGCCGCCAGCCCGGCCAGGGCGGCGCGGGCCGAGCGGGAGCACTCGACGAGGTCGCTCGCCGGCGGGCCCACCACCACGGGGCCGGGCCCGAAACGCGGCAGCAGCGACGCCACCGCGCCGGACAGGTCGCCCGTCCCGCTGAGGAACAGCAGCAGCCGGTCGTCCTGGATGCCGATCAGCACGTCCGCCTCCCGGCGCGTCGCGCGGCGCAGGTCGGCGGCGCGGCGCTGGTCGAGCGTCCCCTCGGTGGTGCCGGCCAGCACCAGCATCGAGCCCTGCCCGCTCCAGCCCAGGGCGGCGACGCGGGAGCGCAGCGAGTCGTCGACGTCGCCGCGCACCAGGGCATCGACCACGAGGGCTTCCAGCCGGGCGTCCCACGCGCCGCGCACCTCCGCGGCGCGGGCGTAGACCTCCGCGGCCGAGAACGCCACCTCCCGGCTGTAGCGCAGCACCGCCTCGCGCAGCGCTCGCTCCTCACCCGGGGCGGCGAGCCGCTCGCTGGCCTCCTCGACCACGTCCACACCGATGCGCACCAGCTGCAGGGTGTGCTGCAGGGAGATGGACCGCGTCAGCTCCGGCGGGGCGCCGGAAAAGATCTCGCCGGCGCCGGCGGGTGTGTGGGCGGGGTCGGTGAACCAGTCGACGAACGCGGTGATGCCGGTCTGCGCGACGAGGCCCACCCAGGAGCGGTCCTCCGCCGGCAGCGCGCGGTACCACTCCAGGTCGGACTCCAAGCGGCGCATCGTCGCGGCGGCGAGGTCCCCGGCCGCGCCGCGCACGCGGCGCTGCGTCTGCTCGCTGGTCTCGGGGGACGGTCCCACGCGCGGTCCCGGCGCGCTGCGCCGCGTGGTGGTCGCCATGGGGCCGAGCATACGCAGGGGTTGTGGGGAGTCGACAAATATGGGTGCCGCGCCGCACCCCAGGTGGCGCCGTTTCAGGGGTGGGCGGGCGGCCCCTCGGCTATCGTCGCTGCATGGCACTTCTGCCGCGCCTCCGCGAGCTGATCCGGCGTCCCACGTCGGCCTCGCGCGTCGGCGCGGTGCGGCCCACCACCGCGACGCGGCCCGGTGACAGCCTCCACGAGGACGCGCTGCGCTCCATGCTGGCGGACGACCCGAACAACGAGCGGGCGTTCAACGCGCTCGCGGAGATCGTCCGCCGCCGCGCCGCCGAGTCGTACGACGAGCGTGACCCGCTGGCCGCCCCGGCCGACGAGCACGAGCGCGAGCAGGCCGAGGACCTGGCCGTCTGGGCGCTGGCCGAGGAGTTCGCCGGCAACCCGCGCGGCTGGTACCCGCTGGTCGAGCTGGCCCGGCTGTCGGTGCGCGACGACCGGGACGCCGCGGTGCGCCGGCTGGTGACCGCGGCGGAGCGCGACCCGTCGGGCCGCGCCCTCGCCGAGGGTCTCAAGCTGCTGCGCGAGGTGAGCCTGCCGGTCGAGGCGCTCGGCCTGGGCGTCGGCCACTGGCGCGCTCGCGAGCACGACCCCGAGGTGGCGCGCCACCTGGTGCATGCCGCCCTGGAGGCCGGCCGGCCGCTCGAGGCGCACCAGCACCTGGCGGCGCTGGACTTCTACGCCGACCAGGAGGCCGTGGCGCCGCTGCGAGCCGAGCTCGCAGCGGCCGTCAACGAGGCCGAGCAGAACGGGTAGCGGTCAGCTGTCGCCGCCCGCCACGCCGGACGTGCCGGCCGTCACGTCGTACAGGCGGTAGCGCTCGATCGCCTGCGCCGGCAGCGACGGGTCCACCGAACCCTCGGCCACCAGCTGCTGGAGCACCCGGACCACCACCGAGGCGCCGTCGATCTTGAAGTGGCGGCGCGCCGCGGCGCGGGTGTCGGACATCCCGAAGCCGTCCGCCCCGAGGGTCGCGAAGCGACCCGGCACCCACGCCCGCACCTGGTCGGCGACCAGGTGGTCGTAGTCGGTGGTGGCCACGAACGGGCCCTCCGCGCCGGCCAGCTTGGCCGTCAGGTAGGCCTGGCGCTGCTCGCCGGGGTGCAGGAACGCGTGCTCGTCGGCCGCCAGGCCGTCGCGGCGCAGCTGGTTCCACGACGTGACGGACCACACCGCCGCGCGGACTCCCCAGTCGTCGCCGAGCAGCCGCTGGGCCTCCAGCGCCCACGGCACGGCGACGCCGGACGCGAGGATCTGCGCCCGCGGGCCGTCGCCCTGCACGGGGGACAGCAGGTAGATGCCCTTGCGGATGCCCTCGACGTCCACGCCCTCCGGCTCCGCCGGCTGCGGCATCGGCTCGTTGTAGACGGTGATGTAGTAGACGACGTTCGGGTCGCGCCCGTCGCCCTCGCCGTACATCCGCTCCAGGCCGTCCTTGACGATGTGACGGATCTCGTACCCGTACGCCGGGTCGTAGTGGATGACGTGCGGCATGGTGCCCGCCAGCAGCGGCGAATGGCCGTCGGCGTGCTGTAGGCCCTCGCCGGTCAGCGTGGTGCGGCCGGCCGTCGCCCCGACGAGGAAGCCGCGCGCCATCTGGTCGCCGGCCGCCCAGAACTGGTCGCCGGTCCGCTGGAACCCGAACATCGAGTAGTAGAAGTAGAACGGGATCAGCGGCTCGCCGTGGGTGGCGTACGAGGTGCCCACCGCCTGGAACGCCGCCGCGGAACCGGCCTCGTTGATGCCCATGTGCATGATCTGGCCGGACTCGGACTCGCGGTAGGACAGCATCAGGTCGGAGTCCACCGGCGTGTAGTGCTGGCCCAGCGTGTTGAAGATCTTCGCGCTGGGGAAGATCGCGTCCAGGCCGAACGTGCGGGCCTCGTCGGGGATGATCGGCACGATCCGCTTGCCGATCTCCGGGTCGCGCATCAGGTCCTTGAACAGCCGGACGAACGCCATGGTCGAGGCGACCGGCTGGGTGCCGGAGCCCTTCGCCAGGCTCTCGTAGACCTTGGGCTCGGGCAGGTGGAGAGGCTTGTACGAGGTGCGCCGCTCGGGCAGGAACCCGCCCAGCTCGCGGCGCCGCTCGAGCATGTACGCGATGGCCTCGTCCTGCGGTCCGGGGTTGTAGTACGGCGGGAGGTAGGGATTCTCCTCGAGCTGCGCGTCGCTGATGGGCAGCTGGAGCGTGTCACGAAGCTGCTTCAGGTCGTCGACCTTCATCTTCTTCATCTGGTGGGTCGCGTTGCGGCCCGCGAAGCCGGAGCCCAGCGCGTACCCCTTGATGGTGTGCGCCAGGATCACCGTCGGCTGCCCGGTGTGCTCGCGGGCGGCCTTGTAGGCGGCGTACACCTTGCGGTAGTCGTGGCCGCCGCGCTTGAGCGCCCAGATCTCGTCGTCCGTCATGTGCTCGACGAGCCGCTTGGTGCGCGGGTCGCGGCCGAAGAAGTGCTCACGGACGTACGCGCCGTCGTTCGCCTTGTACGTCTGGTAGTCGCCGTCCAGCGTGGTGTTCATCAGGTTGACCAGCGCGCGGTCCTTGTCGGCGTTGAGCAGCACGTCCCACTCGCGGCCCCAGATCACCTTGATGACGTTCCAGCCGGCGCCGCGGAAGAACGCCTCGAGCTCCTGGATGATCTTGCCGTTGCCGCGCACCGGGCCGTCGAGGCGCTGCAGGTTGCAGTTGACGACGAACGTCAGGTTGTCCAGGCCCTGCTGGGCGGCGTGCTGGAGCATGCCGCGGCTCTCCGGCTCGTCCATCTCGCCGTCGCCGAGGAACGCCCAGACGTCCTGCTGCGAGGTGTCCTTGATGCCGCGCTCGTGCAGGTACTTGTTGGTCCACGCCTGGTAGATCGCCGACGCCGGGCCCAAGCCCATCGAGACCGTGGGGAACTCCCAGAAGTCGGGGAGCAGGCGCGGGTGCGGGTAGGACGGCAGGCCACCGCCCGGGTTGGACAGCTCCTGGCGGAACCCGTCCATCTGCTGCTCGGAGAGCCGGCCCTCGAGGAACCCGCGGGCGTACATGCCGGGGGAGGAGTGGCCCTGGAAGTACACCTGGTCGCCGCCGCCCGGGTGGTCCTTCCCACGGAAGAAGTGGTTGAGCCCCACCTCGTACAGCGTCGCGACGGAGGCGTACGACGACAGGTGCCCGCCCACGGCGATGCCGGGCCGCTGCGCGCGCGTCACCATGACGGCGGCGTTCCAGCGGATCATCCGGCGGTAGCGCCGCTCCATCGCCTCGTCGCCGGGGAAGTACGGCTCGTTGTGCACGGCGATGGTGTTGACGTACGGGGTGTTGAGCGACACCGGGATGGCGACGTTCCGCTGGCGTGCGTGCCGCAGCAGGCTCATCAGCACGTAACGGGCGCGGGGCCCGCCCTCGGCGTCGATGAGCCCGTCGAGCGACTCGATCCACTCGCCCGTCTCCGCCGGGTCGATGTCGGGCACCTGGCTGAGCAGTCCCCCGATGAGTGGGCCGGTCTCGTCGATCGAAGCCACCAGAAAGCTCCCTTGTCTCGCGGTGAGGTGTGGGCCGCGCGCCCTGCGCTGTGCGGTACCCCTATTGTCCGTCGTTCCAGGGTCGAAAGTCACACGGGACGGGGGCAAACCGGCGTGACCTGCGCGACATCCGCGTCTTGCGGGGACGCGCGCCGCCTGGTGGGCTAGCCTCGCGCTCATCGAGGCGTCCGGGGATTCCGGACGCCGCGTTCCGTTCGTCGGAGGGGAGAAGTTCGGTGTCCACCACCGCCGACGATGCCGCAGCCGCGGCATCGCGCCTGGGGTTCGCCTCCGGGCAGGTGATCCAGGAGCTCGGGTACGACGATGACAGCGACGAGGAGCTCCGCGCGGGCCTGCAAGCCATCACGGGCGGCGACCTGGTCGACGAGGACTACGACGACGTCACCGACGGAGCCCTGATCTGGTTCCGCGACGGTGACGGCGACCTGGCGGACTTCCTCGTCGACGCCATGACCGTGCTGGACGACAACGGCCCGATCTGGGTGCTGACGCCGAAGTCCGGCAGGCCCGGTCACGTGCCGCACGCCGACATCGAGGAGGCCGCCACCACCTCCGGCCTGCACCCGATGACCACGTTCTCGGTGGCGCCCAGCTGGTCCGCCACGCGGTTGGCGGCCCGCGGCCGGGGCCGGTGACACCCGGCGTGCCGCGGAGGGGTGTGCGATGACGGACCAGGTGCGGATCGAGGGGCTCGACGGGATCGTCCCGCCGGACGCGACCGTGACGGTGCTCGACTCCGGGTCGGCGTGGGCCGAGGGCGTGGTGTACATGCCGGCCACCGGCCGGGTCCGGTGGAGCGACATCCCGGGCAACCGGGTCCTCGAGCACGACCCGGCGACCGGCACCACCACCGTGCACCGCGCGGGCGCGGAGTTCCCCAACGGCCGCACGCTGGACCTCGACGGCTCGGTGCTCCAGTGCTCGCACGGCCACCGGCGCATCGAGCGGGACCGGGACGGCGTGGTGACCTCGGTGGTCGACCGCTGGCACGGCGCGCGCTTCAACTCCCCGAACGACGTGGTGGTGGGCCCCGACGGCGCCATCTGGTTCAGCGACCCGTCCTACGGGATCATCTTCGCCCGCGAGGGGCACCCGGGGGTGCGCGAGTACGGCGACCACTTCGTGTTCCGGTTCGACCCCGCCACCGGGCGGGTGGACCCGGTGGTCACGGACGTCGAGGCGCCCAACGGGTTGGCGTTCTCACCCGATGGTGCCGTGCTGTACGTCGCCGATAGCTCGTTCGTCGCGCACAACCCCGCGGGCGGGAACCGGCACGTGCGGGCGTACGACGTCACGTACACGCAGCGCGGTGCACGCTGCAAGAACGGCCGGGTGTTCACCGTGATGCCGGTGCACGTCCCGGACGGGCTGCGTGTGGACGTCGAGGGGCGGCTGTGGGCTACCGGCGGCGACGGCGTGCACGTCTACGCCCCCGACGGCACCCACCTCGGCGCGGTGCTGCTCCCGGAGGTCACGGCGAACATCTGCTTCGGCGGCGTCGACGGCACCCAGGCGTTCATCGCCGCGACCACGTCGATCTACCACGTGCCGACGCTCACCCGGGACGCGGCGCAGCGCTACTGAACCCGCGTCAGGCGAGCGCCGCGGTCACCGCACCCCAGCCGGGCGCCAGCTGGGCCGCACGCTCGCACGCCAGCAGCATGCTCGCCTCGCCGGCGACGCCGGTGCCGGCGATGTCGAACGCGGTGCCGTGGTCCACGGACACGCGGACCGCCGGCAGCCCCACCGTGATGTTGACGCCCTGGTCCCCGTAGACGGACTTGAAGGGCGCGTGGCCCTGGTCGTGGTAGCAGGCGACGACGAGCTTCCACCGCCCGCGCCGGATCGCCGCGGGGAACAGCGCGTCGGCCGGCACCGGCCCGTCCACGGGGATGCCGGCAGCGTTCGCCGCCGCGACGGCCGGCACGAGCACGTCCGCGTCCTCGTCGCCGAACAGGCGGTTCTCGCCGGCGTGCGGGTTGAGCCCCGCGAGCCCGATCCGCTCGTCGGGCCGCCCGAGCGCCCGCGCCAGGGCGTGCGCCAGCCGGAGCACCTGGCCGGTGCGCTCGACCGTGACGTCCGCGATCGCGCGCCGCAGCGACACGTGGGTGGTCAGGTGGAACACGTAGAGGTCGCCCGCGGACAGCACCAGGGAGTAGTCGGCGACGCCGAACTCGTGGGCGAGCAGCTCGGTGTGCCCGGGGAAGTCGTGGCCGGCGGCGTGCATCGCCGCCTTGTTCAGCGGGGCGGTGACGATCGCGTCCGCCTGTCCCGCCTTCACCAGGTCGCACGCGGCGACGACGAAGCGGTAGGCGCCGTCGCCGGCGACCGCGCTGATCGCGCCGTAGGGCACGTCGCCCAGCGACGGGCCGGTCTGGATCAGCTCGACCGTCGCCGGGTCGTTGCGCGCCTGGCGCGGTTCGCCGATCACGACGAGCGCGCCGGGGTCGAACCCGGCCACCGCCATGCCGCGCCGCATCGCGTCCGCGTCGCCCACCACCACGGGGCGTGCCAGCTCGCGCAGCCCGGGGTGGGCCAGCAGCGTGCGGGCGGTGATCTCGGGCCCGATGCCCGCGACGTCGCCGAGCGTGAGCGCGAGGGTGGGGAGGGTCATCCGTGCTCCTTGGTCAGCAGGCCGATCAGATCGGTGAGCGTGGCGGGGCCGCCGAAACCGCCGGCCTTGGTGACGATAGGCAGCCCGGCCGCGGGACCGCCGCGGACCACGCCCCACGGGACGCCGGGCAGCAGGGTGCCGCGCACCGCCACGCCCGTCGCGCCGAGCGCGGCCAGGAGGGCATGCACCCCGTCGCCGCCGAGCACGACGACCGCGTCCGCGCCGGCGGCGATCCGGTGCGCGGCGCGGGCCGCCGCGTCGGCGGCCGCCGCGAGAGCCTCGTCGTGCGACACGGCGGGGGATCGGAGCGTCGGCGGGCCGACGACGAGCTCGTCGCGGCCGAGCGCGGCCAGCTGCGCCCGCGCCACCGGGTGCACCGAGGTGGCGAGCACGACGGGGTGGGAGGCGGCCGGTGCCGGGCCCGGCGGGCCGGCCGGTCGCAGCGCGCCGAGCGCGGCCGCCAGCCCGGCGGCACCGACCGGGACCGCCCGCGGCCCGAGGGCGTCGAGGGCGCGCGCGAGGGCGGCGAGGTCGTCGCCGGTCACGGCGTCGACCACCACGGCCGGGAGCCGCCCGACGAGGCCCGCGAGGTCCTCGGTCGCGGCCAGGGGTGCGCCGAACAGCACGTCCAGCCGGTCCTCGCGCGCGGGAGCCACGGGGTCGCGGCCGGCGTCGGTGCGCGCTGCCGGGACGCCGTCCACGAGGACGCGCCCACCCGCCACGGTGCGTCCCAGGGCGGGCGCGGCGGGGCAGACCACGGCCGTCGCGCCGGGGTGCCAGGCGCCCAGCGCGCCGCGCACGTGCTCGGCCGGCGAACCGCGCAGCGTCGAGTCCACCTTGACGAAGAGGCGTGCGAACCTCCGGTCGACGGCGGCGGTCGCAGGCCCGGCGGCGTCGCCGGGCCGAGCGCGCGAGCCGGTGGACACCGTCACGATGTCGGTGGTCCCGTCGCCGGCATCCGCCGTCACGTACTCGACGCGGCCCGTGCCGGCGAAGCCGGCCGCGGAGTCGAGGGCACCCGTGACGTCGTCGGCGACGATCAACCAGTCACGCATCGGGGCCCCTGCGCGTCGCACGGACGGTCTGGCGCCCGTGCGACGCGCAGCCGGTGGGCCCGGCCGGTCTCGAACCGACGACCTCCGCGGTGTAAGCGCGGCGCTCTGACCAACTGAGCTACAGGCCCGACGCGGGGAGCCTACCGGCCGTGCCGCCGGCGCCGTCAGGTCTCACCCGCCTCGTCCGGCGTCCGCCACGGGTAGGTTGCCCGGGTGAGCAGCACGCTGGCCGACGTCGTCGCGGCACTGGAGCAGCGCTACCCGACGGGCACCGCCCAGGCGTGGGATGCCGTGGGCCTCGTCGTCGGCGATCCCGCCGCCCCGGTGCGCCGCGTGCTCTTCGCGGTGGACCCCGTCGCCGCGGTGGCCGACGAGGCCCTCGCGTGGGGCGCGGACCTGCTGGTGACCCACCACCCGCTGTTCCTGCGCGCCGTGCACGGGTTCGCCGCCGGCACGGCCAAGGGCGCGGTGGCGCACCGCCTGGCCCGGGCCGGCGTGGCCCTGTACGCCGCGCACACCAACGCCGACGCGGCAGCCGGCGGGGTGGCGGACGCCCTGGCGGACGCGATCGGGCTGGTGGACGTCCAGCCGCTGGTCGCCGCGGCGGGCGAGCCGCTGGACAAGGTGGTGGTGATGGTGCCGGTGGAGCACGCGGAGCGGCTGGTCGACGCGCTCGCGGCGGCCGGGGCCGGCGCGCTCGGGGAGTACACGCGTGCGGCGTTCACGTCCACCGGCGAGGGCACGTTCGTGCCGTCGCCCGCCGCCCACCCGGCGATCGGGCGGGCCGGCGAGGTGGCGCGCGTGGTCGAGGCGAGGATCGAGATGGTGGCACCGCGCCGGCGCCGGGCGGCCGTGGTCGCGGCGCTGCGGGCCTCGCACCCGTACGAGGAGCCGGCGTTCGACATCCTGGAGCCCGCCGCCCTCCCCGGCCCCACCGGGCTGGGGCGGGTGGGCCGCCTCCCGGAGCCCCAGACGCTGGACGCGTTCGCCCGTCGCGTGGCCGGCGCGCTGCCCGCGACGGCGCAGGGCGTCCGCTACGCGGGCGACCCCGGGCTCGTCGTGCGCAAGGTCGCGGTGCTCGGCGGCTCCGGCGACTCGGAGCTCGACGCGGTGCGCGCCGCGGGCGCGGACGCCTACGTGACGAGCGACCTGCGGCACCACCCGGCGTCCGAGGCGCGTGAGCGCGCGGACTTCGAGGGGCGCGGCACGCCCGCGCTGGTCGACACCGCCCACTTCGCGTCGGAGTGGCCCTGGCTGGCGCGGGCGGCGGACCGCCTGGCGGCCGACCTGGCCACGGCGGGCGCTACCGTGGAGACCCGCGTCAGCGTCCTGGTCACCGACCCGTGGACCGGGCACGTGGACACCCACCGGAAGGACAGCGTGTGACGACCGCCCCCGTGGCAGACCAGCGGCGCCTGCTCGTCGTGCAGGATCTCGACACCCGGCTCGACCAGCTGGCGCACCGGCGGACGGAGGTGCCGGCGATCGCGCGGCTGACCGCGCTGGCGGCCCGGCAGGCGGACCTGGCCACGGCGCTCGTCACCAGCCGCACCGCCGCGGGCGACCTGCGCCGCGAGCTGACCAAGGCGGAGGGGGACGTGGCGCAGGTCCGTGCCCGTGCGACGCGCGACCGGGAGAGGCTGGACGCCGGCGCGGTGTCCGCCAAGGACGCCCTGGGGCTGACCAGCGAGCTCGAGTCGCTCGCGCGGCGGCAGGCGGAGCTGGAGGAGGTCGAGCTCGACGTCATGGAGCGCCTCGAGGCGCACACGGCGGTGCTCGACGACCTCGAGGCGGCGCACGCCCAGGTGGAGGCCCAGCGGGACGAGGCGACGGCCGAGCGCGACGCCGCGTTCGCGGAGCTCGACGCCGAGGCGGCACGCGTGCGCGACGAGCGTGCGGCCACGGCCGACGGGCTGGACGCCGGGTTGCTGGCGCTCTACGAGAAGCTGCGCAGCCATCTGGCGGGCCGCGGTGCCGCTGCGCTGGTGGGCCGGCAGTGCCAGGGTTGCCGCATGGAGCTCAACCCGCTGGACCTCGAGTCGATCAAGGCGGCCCCGGTGGACCAGGTGGTGCGCTGCGAGGAGTGCGGGCGGATCCTGGTGCGGGGCGACGTGTGACCGAGGGCGACCGCCCGCCCCGCCCGTCGGGCGCCGGCGTCAGGTTCGACGCCGAGGCGCCGGTCACCGTGGTGCTGGTGCGCCACGGGCAGACCGAGATGACGCTGACCCACGGCTACTCGGGCTCGGGGGAGCCGGGTCCGCCGCTCGACGAGGCCGGTCGCGCCCAGGCCCGTGACGCCGCTGCCCTCGTCGAGCGCATCGGCAGCGATCTCTGGGGCGACGTGGAGTACCCCAGCCTGGTGGTCGCCTCGCCCCTGGTGCGCACGCAGCAGACCGGGCAGATCGTGGCCGGGCGGCTGGGGCTGGAGCTCGAGACCGATGCGGCGTTCCAGGAGGCGAACTTCGGCGACTGGCAGGGGCTCACCGCCTCGCAGATCGAGGCGCGGTGGCCCGGGATGCTCGAGCCGTGGCACACCACCGGCCGCGTGCGCCCGCCGGGGCGGGGAGCCGAGTCGGTGGCGGACGTCGGCGCGCGGGTGCGTGCCGGGCTGGACGGCCTGCAGGCGCTCGGCGGGCCGCGCACCGTCGTGGTGGTGAGCCACGCGGTGGCGATCCGGGCGGCGATCGGCGTCTGCATGGGCGCCCAGCCCGGCTCGTGGAGCCAGCTGCGGGTGGCGCCGGCGTCGGCGAGCATCGTCCGCCTCTACACCGACCGGCGTGACGAGATCGCGGTGGTCGGTGTGCCGGCGGCCGGCTGGTCGGCGCGGCCCTGACCGGACGCCTGCCGCGTCACTCGGTGGCGACCGCCTGGAGCACCGGCAGGCGCGCGGCGCGCACCGCCGGCCACACGGCCGCCGCGACGCCCACCACCACGGCGAGCCCGAGCATCGCCGCGAGGCTTCCCACCGGCACCGCGAGGGTGCTCATGCCCTGGTCGGCGAACAGCCGGGGGAACGCCGCGGCGATCGCCACGCCGGCCGCCAACCCGAGCGCCGTGCCGCACACCGCGGTGAGCACCGACTCGGTGGTGATGGTGCCTGCGAGCTGCAGCCGGCCCAGGCCGACGGCCCGCAGCAGCCCGATCTCGCGTGTCCGCTCGATCACCGACAGCGCCAGGGTGTTGACGATGCCGAGCACGGCGATCACCACGGACAGCCCCAGCAGCGCGTAGAGGATGGCCAGCACCTGGTCGACCTGCGCCGCCAGCCCGTCGACGAACTCCTCGGAGTCCTGCACGGACACCACGTAGAGCGGCGCGACGATCTCCGTCAGCGCCTGCCGCAGCTCCGCCGGGTCGGCCCCCTGCGCCGCCACGACGGACACCGTGGTGTCCAGCTGGGTGCTGCGCGGCACCATCGCGTCCAGCACCGCCGGGGACACGGCGAGCTGTGCGCCGAGCGCCGCGGACTCGAACATGCCACCGATGGTCAGTGTCCTGGCACCTGCGGCGGTGGTGACCGTCACCTGGTCGCCGATCTCCCAGCCGCGCTCCTCGGCGGTGGTGGCGGCGGCCACCGCGCGCCCGTCGGCG
>Ga0255338_1003938_pt1 | contig 16538 bp, 15 predicted proteins | sample MeOH1_35cm_T4_19_FD_203715 | JGI IMG/M metagenome (GOLD analysis project Ga0255338, IMG submission 203715) | Sandy soil microbial communities from University of British Columbia, Vancouver, Canada - MeOH1_35cm_T4_195 | ecosystem: Engineered > Artificial ecosystem > Sand microcosm > Unclassified ...
CGTGCGCAAACGCCATATCGGCGACACCCAGGCGCCGCTCGCGACGCGGACCTCGGGCGTCGGCGCAAGCGCGCGCAGCCTGATCTACGCCGACGGCGTGCTGCTTTCGGCGCTGATCGGCAACAACAATACGAGCGCCTCGCCGCGCTGGGGGATGGTCTCTCCCGACGAGGTCGAGCGGGTCGACATACTCTACGGTCCGTTCTCGGCGGCCTATCCGGGCAATTCGATCGGCGCGGTGATCAATTTCACCACCCGTCTTCCCGACGGCCCGACCGGATCGCTGAGCGCAGGCGCGAGCGTCCAGACATTCAGCCAATATGCGACCAGCGGCACCTACCCCGCGCATCAATTTGCCGCGACCGCGGGCGACCGCCGCGGCGCGCTCGCCTGGTTCGTCAGCGCCAACCACGTCACCAGCCAAAGCCAGCCGCTCGCCTATGTGACGGTGGCGCGGCCGAATGCGAGCAGCGCGTCGGGCCTCCCCGCATCGGGCGCGATCGAGACGCTCAACCGCGGCGGCGCGCCGATCTTCGTCATCGGCGCCGGCGGCTTCGAGCATCAGCAGCAGGACAATCTCAAGCTCAAGCTCGGGCTCGACGTCACGCCCGGTGTGCGCTTGGTCTATCGCGGCGGGCTGTTCCTCAACGACACCGACGCCGAGGCGCAGACCTATCTCGGCGCCGGCGGGGCTAAGGCTTATGCGGGCGCGCTGAACCTGGGCGGCAGGTTGGTCAACGTCCCGGCGAGCGCCTTTTCGAACACTGTCTATCGCCAGGACTCGCGCCACTGGATGCACGCGCTGACCGCCGACGGCACCGCCGGAGCGCTGCAATGGCAGGCGGTGGCGTCGCTCTACGATTTCGACGAGGACGTGCAGCGCATTCCGTCCGGCGCATTGCCCGCCGCGCGCGGCGGCGGCGCGGGCTCGATCATCCGGCTCGACGGAACGGGCTGGCGAACCCTGGACCTGACGGCGCGCGTGCGGCCTGGCGCCACGCAGCGGCACGATGTCAGCTTCGGCGGCCATTTCGACCGGTTCGAGCTCGCCAGCAGGCGTTACGCCACGAGCGACTGGCTGAGCGGCGGCGAAGGGCCGCTGGTGCAGGCGGCGCGCGGGCGGACGCGCACGATCGCCTTATGGGCGCAGGACCGGATCGCGCTCGGCACCGCCTGGCAGCTGACCGTGGGCGCGCGCACCGAATGGTGGCAGGCGACCCGCGGCTTCAACTTTTCGATGAGCCCGGCGCTGGCGGTCGAGCAGCCCGAGCGGAGCAGCCGCGGCTTCTCGCCCAAGGCTTCGCTGCGCTGGACGCCGTCGGACCATTGGGGCGTGACCGCTTCGGCCGGCCAGGCTTATCGCTTCCCGACGGTCAGCGAGCTTTACCAGGCGGTGAGCACCGGTCCGTCGATCAGCGTTCCCGATCCGACGTTGCGGCCGGAGCGCGCACGTTCCGAGGAGCTTGCGATCGAGCGGAGCGGTGAGGGCGGGCACGTCCGCCTGTCGCTGTTCAACGAGGCGATCCGCGATGCGCTGATCGCGCAGAGCGCTCCGCTGGTGCCGGGTTCGGGGACCTTGTTCAGCTTCGTCCAGAACATCCCGAGGGTCCGCACGCGAGGGGCGGAGCTGGCGTTCGACCAGCATCTGTTCACGCCCGCGCTGATCCTTTCGGGCAGCGTCACCTTGGCCGATTCCAAGGTGGTCGAGGATCCCGCCTTCCCAGCGGCCGAGGGCAAGGATCTGCCGCAAGTGCCGCGGCGACGCGCGACCCTGCTGCTCACCTATCAGGCGCCGGGCGGGGCGTCGCTGACCGCCGCCGCGCGGTACAGCAGCCGCTCGTACGGGACGATCGACAATTCGGATAAGGTCACCCACACCTATCAGGGGTTCGAGGACTATCTCGTCTTCGACGTGCGGGCCCACATCCGCATCGGGCGCAACTGGGAAGCGGCGCTCGGCGCCGAGAATATCGGCAACGACAGATATTTCCTGTTCCACCCCTTCCCGCAGCGCAGCTTCAACGCGGAGCTGACCTATCGCTGGTGAGTCCAAAAGAGGTGAGGCCAAAAGAAAGGACCGGCGGGCATGCCCGCCGGTCCCTCCGTGGTCAGACGAGGTGCGCTTTTAGTAGTGGTAGGCGCGCTCGCCGTGGTCGGTGATGTCGAGGCCTTCGCGCTCGGCTTCGACCGTCGGCCGCAGACCGATCAGCTTGTGGATCGCGAAGAACAGGATCGCCGAAACCACGCCCGACCAGAGCAAGGTGACGATCACCGCCTTGAGCTGGATCCAGACCTGCGGCGCCCAACCCAGATAGGTGAACTGGATCGTTCCGGGCTGCGCGAGATAGTCCGCGATGCCCTGACCGCCCAGCGCCGGATCGACGAGGATGCCGGTCGCCAGCGCGCCGACGATGCCGCCGACGCAGTGGACGCCGAACACGTCGAGCGAATCGTCGTAGCCGAGCTTGCGCTTCACCGTCGCGATGAAGAAGAAGCAGATCGGCGAGACGATCAGGCCGAGCACGATCGCGCCCATCGGGCCGGCGAAGCCCGAGGCTGGCGTCACCGCGACCAGGCCGGCGACGACGCCGGTCGCGAGACCGAGCAAAGATGCCTTGCCGCGCACCAGCTGCTCGACGACCATCCACGAGAAGCCCGCCGCGGCGGTGGCGACGAAGGTGTTGATGAACGCGACGCCGGTGACGCCATTGGCCTCGAGGTTGGACCCGGCGTTGAAGCCGAACCAGCCCACCCACAGCAAGGCGGCGCCGATCATCGTCATCGTCAGCGAGTGGGGCGGCATCGGCTCGCGCGGGAAGCCGGTGCGCCTGCCGATGACCAGCGCGCCCATCAGGCCGGCGATGCCGGCGTTGATGTGGACGACCGTGCCGCCGGCAAAGTCGATCGCGCCCATCTGGAACAGATAGCCGGCATTGGCGAGCGCGGCGTCATAGGCGGGCTGGCCCTGGAGCGCGGCGGTGACGAACGCGTCGGGGCCGTCCCAATACCAGACCATGTGCGCGATCGGGAAATAGACGATGGTCAGCCAGAGCAGGATGAACAGCATCAGCGGCCAGAAGCGAACACGCTCGACGAACGCGCCGATGATCAGCGCGGGCGTGATGCACGCGAAGGTCATCTGGAAGCAGATGTAGACGAATTCGGGGATCTGGACCCCGTTGGAGAAGGTCGCGACGTTGGTCGTCGCATCGACTCCGGCGAGGAACATCTTGGAAAGGCCGCCGACGAACGGCGAACCGCCGGTGAACGCCATGCTGTAGCCCCACAGCACCCAGACCAGCGACGCCAGGCAGACGATCATCAGCACCTGGGTCAGCACCGAGGCCATGTTCTTGGTCCGAACCAGGCCGCCGTAGAACAGGGCGAGCCCCGGAATCGACATCATCAGCACCAGGGCCGAGGAGACGAGCATCCAGGCCGTGTCGCCCTTGTCGACGCTCGGCTCGGGAAGCGGGGGCGGCGCTGCGGCGGCTGCCGCCGCGGCGTCCTGCGCGAGCGCCGGGTGGGCGAGGAGCGCGAGCGCTCCGATCGTCCCCAGACCCAGGCCGATCTTGGTCAATTGTCTCATTGTTCCCCCCTTGCTCAAAGCGCGGTTTCGTCGGTCTCGCCGGTGCGGATGCGCACCGCCTGAGCGACGTCGATGACGAAGATCTTGCCGTCGCCGATCGTGCCGGTCTTGGCGGTCTGCTCGATCGTTTCGATGGCGCGCGCGGCGAGAGCATCGTCGACGACGGTCTCGATCTTGATCTTCGGCACCATGTTGGTGGTGTATTCGGCCCCCCGATAGATTTCGGTATGGCCCTTTTGCCGCCCGAAGCCCTGGACTTCGGAAACGGTCATCCCCTGGACCCCAAGCGAAGACAAAGCGTCGCGCACCTCGTCGAGCTTGAAGGGTTTGATAATGGCGATCAGCAGTTTCATTTCGCCTCCCGTGGTGTGCACGGCACAGCAAAGCTGTGCCGCGATAAGGCACCAGCCCCGGGAAGAAACGGCCCGGAGCAGCGCCGGTCATGCTGCATCGCACAACGATTTATTTCCGTCAATGCACCAAAAAACGAGCAGGATCGGTCGCAGGGAGGGAGTTTAGAGAAATTATTTGCGTGTGACGGGTTAGAGCAGCCGAGTCGTGTTGCGTCGCGGAACGGACATATTGCGGCGCACAGACCGCTGGATGAGGACAGGGGACGGCCGCAGCCGCGCGTGACGCGGCCGGGGGTCGAATGAACAAGTGATGAGTGAGGCGGAGGGACGGACTCAGCCGACCGGGACGGCAGCGCCGGCCTTGAGCCGATCGTTCGGCACCGCCGCCCATTGGTCGGCGACGCGCAGCGCCCGCGCGACGTCGAGCAGCCCCCTGCCGCTTTTGGCATCGACGCCCGAGCGGCCGATGTCGCGCGCCCCCGACAGCAGAATCGCGGCGGCCTGCTGCGGATCGAGCCGCGGATGGCGCTCGAGGATCAGCGCGATCGCGCCGACCACGTAGGACACCGAATAAGAGGTGCCCGACACGAGGTTGCAATATTTAAGGGTGCAGTTGACGACCACATTGTGGCCCGGCGCTGCAATATAGCGCGTCTGGGTTGCGCCGGCCTTGCTCGACCAGTCCGCCAGCTGGCCCTTGTAGGTGCTCGCCCCGGCCACGATCATCGCGTTCGCGAAACGCGGATCGGACGCGTAGCGCGCCGGCCAGCTCGGCTCGCCGGTGCCCTCGTTGCCGGCGGCGGCGACGACGACCGCGCCGGCGGCCGCGGCCCGGCCGAGCGCAGCTTCGAGCGACGGCAACCGACGAGGCCCGATCAGCGGCACGCCGATCACCTTGGCGCCATGCGCGAGCGCATAGTCGATGCCGCGCGCGACATCGGCGCCGCGCGCCGCGCATTGCGTCGGGCACGAGCCTTCGAGATCGACTCTTATCGCAAGGAAGGTCGCGCCATAAGCGACGCCCATGGTGCCGACGCCGTCGAACGAGGCGGCGACAAGCTGCGCGGTCTCGTTGCCGTGGCGATCGAGCGGAGCGCCGGCCGAGCGCCGGTGGACGAGATCGGCCGAATCGTGCGAGAGGTTGCCGGTGAGATCGGCCGCGGCGCTCGAAACGCCGGTGTCGATCATCGCCACCACGACGCCCTGGCCGGTCGCGCCCTTGGCATAAGCGCGGTGCGCGTTGATCGCCTGCAGGCCGAGGCTGAGCCGATATTCCATGCTGGTGCGGCGCGGCACCCTTTTGGCGGCGGGTGCGCCGGACGCGACGAGCGCGTCGCGCACGCCGCCGCCGCCCTCGTTGGCGCCAGAAGCATTACCGGCGACGAGCTGCGACCCGGGGACGATGGCGGCGCCGGCGGCAAGCGCGGCAAGCAGGATCGGCCGCGCGAGACGTGTGGCCGATCGAAGCGGAGAACGGGCCAAAGGAAGCTCCTGGAAAATGATTCCGGACCCGGCACATCATAATCCAGGCCGAGCGCGTAAAATAGACTTGTTCGCAACATGTTGAAGAGCCTAAATAAAATAGATGCCGCACGCGTTGCAGGCATGACGGGCGGAGGGCGCGCCGCGCCTCCGCCGCACGCGAGGAAGGGATCATGCCGCTCGAGAGGCTCACCCGCATCGTCACGTTGGATGCCCTGCCGCCGGACGAGGCAGCGGTGATCGAGGCGGTGCGGGTCTGGGCGCTGATGACGCGAGTGCGCCGGAGCCCCGATCGAGCGATCGCCGAAAAGCTCGGCAGCCGCCGTGCCGCGAGGCAATGCCGGCTGCTCCTGAGCGAAGTCGCCGCGGCCTGGCCCGATCGTCTCTGCGTCAGCCCGTCCGGCTCGGAAAGTCTGAGCCACGACGAGCAGACATTACTGGCGATGATCGGCGCGGCCACGCACGGCGACCGGCTGGGGTTCGACCGCCTGCTCGCCGATCTGCTGCCGGCAGCGCAGCGTCAGCACCTCTATGTCTGCGCGCGGATGTTCGGCCGCGCGAGCCGGCCCTGAGCCGCTGGACCGGTTCGATCTCGGCCGCTTCGTCGAAGCGCAGGCGCCGCTCTACCGCCAGGCGCTGGCCGAGCTTCGCCGCGGGCGCAAGCAGGGTCACTGGATATGGTTCATCTTCCCGCAACTCGCCGGTCTTGGCTCGAGCGCGATGGCGCGGCGCTACGCGATCGCCTCGGCGGCCGAGGCGCGCGCCTATCTCGATCACCCGCTGCTCGGGCCGCGGCTGCGCGAGTGCGCCACGGCGGCGCTCGCCCACCATGACAGAAGCGCCGAGGACATATTCGGCGCGATCGACACGCTGAAGCTGCGCTCGTCGATGACCCTGTTCGCCGCGGTCGCGGAGCCTGAAAGCCCGTTCGAGCGCTGCCTCGCCGCATTTTTCGGCGGCACGCCGGATGCGGCGACATTGCGGCTGCTCAGGGAGCCTGATCATTAAGCGGATGTGCTTGGCCTCCCCCTTCGCCTGAACCTCGCCTGTCGATCCGGTTCAGCAACTTCTCACGCTCCGGGGCGCTTATGGGCCGGTAGGAATGGCCGAGGAGATGAGCGATGAAGAAGCTTTGGGTAACGATGACCGCGCTTACGGCGCTGGCCGTCACGACGCCCGCAGCGGCGCAAAGCTGGCGCAGCGGGGCCGCGATCCAGGTCCGTGTCCACCAGCTCGAAACGCGTCTCGACGCGGGACTCCGCCGCGGCACGATCCCGCGCTCGCAGGCGCCGCGCCTGCGCAGCCAGGCGCAGCAGCTGCGCCAGCTTGAAGCGCGCTACCGCATCGGCGGGTTAAGCAGCCGCGAGCGCGCCGACCTGCAGATGCGGATCGACAATCTCGACGCCCAGATCCGCTACGCCGAGCGCTGGGGCTATCGTTACGAAAATCGCGGCTGGTCGGACCGCAACAACGACGGCTGGGACGACCGCGACGCCAATCGCGACGGAGCCTGGGACGTCGACCGCCGCTACGACCGCAACGACGACGGCTGGGACGATCGCGACACCAACCGCGACGGCCGCTGGGACAACGACCAGTACGGGCGCGACGGGCGATGGGACGATGGCAGCACTGACCGCGACGATGACGGCTGGGACGACCGCGACCGAAACCGCGACGGCCGGCTCGATTACGACCCGAGCTACCAGCGCGATTATGACGACGGCCGCGGCGGCTATTACGACCGCGACGACCGCGCGGATGACCTGGATATCGGCGCCGCGTTGCGAGTCGGCGTCCGGGCGCCGGCCGGGCTCAGCCCGGTCCCGCCCGAATACCGCACCCGCTACCGCGACGGCAACGGCGTCTATTACCGCTATGATGACGGCAATATCTATCAGATCGACGCGCGAACGAATGTCATCCTGCGGGTCTATTCCCTCAACCGCTAAGAGTTAGCGTGGCGAACTGTTGCGTTCGGCAAGGAGTCCGATGCCTGCCCTTCTACTCCTCTCCCGCTTGCGGGAGGGGAAGCCGAGCAGTGCTGCCGTCCTCTCGGCGGTGGCCGGAGCCTCACGAGATGCGGGCGGCGCTTCCGATCTGCGCTTTGACGATCGGCGCCGGCTCGCCGCGCGAATAAAGGCCGGTGAGCAGGCCCGCCCCGAGCACCTTGCCCGACATCGCCTTGACCAGGGCGCCGCGCCCCGGGGTCGAGCCGGGGAAATCGATCTCGCTCAGCGCGAACAATTGGAAGGCATAATGATGGTCGCCGTGGCCGGTCGGCGGGTCGGGCGGCAGCCAGCCTTCGAAGAAATAGCTGTTGCGGCCGACGTCGCTGCCATTGTCGAGGCCGACGCCATCGGGCCGGATCGCGCCTTCGTCGAGCGCGTGGACGAACGGCGGGACGCCCCAGACGATCGCGTGGACGAGGGGTTCGCGCGCCGGCGCGTCGGGATCCTCGACGATCAAGGCGACGCTGTGCGTCCCCTGCGGCAGCTGGCCCCACAGCAAGGGCGGCGACACGCCCTCGCCGTCGGCGGTGAAACGCGGCGGTAGCCGGCCGCCGTTGGCGAAGGCCGGGCTGCGCAGCTCGATCGCCCCGAAGTCCCCCGCGAGCCCCAATTGCGCGATGCACAATTTGTCGGCCCCCGCGCGCAGGCCGCGTATCGCCTGACCGAGCCAGTAGGGGATATGTTCGAGCATGAGCGTCTGCTGGTTGTGGAGAGCCGAAAGCGGAGTCGCACAATACCACCCAAAGAGGCGATGCGACAGGCATGGTGATTCTCGCGGCGCCGGCGTCGCGGCGCGAGGGCAGCGACGGCCTTGCTCTCGGCGCTAATGCTTCGTTTGCTCTTCACCGCCCGGACGTCACCGGACAGTGGGCCAATGCGGTGCGGGCGGCCTTTCCTCAGAGCGTGTAGAGGTAGCGAACCAGATCCTTCTTCTCGTCCGCCGTCAGCCTGGTGCCAAGCACGATGTTGAAGAACTCGACCGCGTCGTCGAGCGTCATCAGCCGATCGTCGTGGAGATAGGGCGGCGAATCCTTGATGCCGCGCAACGGGAAGGTCTTGATCGGGCCGTCGGCCGTCGCGAAGCGGCCGTTGATCATGCGCGGCTTGAAGAAGCGCTCCACCTGGAGGTTGTGCATCTGCCCGTCGGTGAAATAGGCTCCGCTGTGGCAGGTGCTGCAGCGCGCCTTGCCGTGGAACAAGGCCTCGCCGCGCAGCTCGGCCGCGGTCGCCTTGGCTGCGATCAAGCGCCCGAAAGGATCGAGCTTGGGGGCGGGCGGGAAGTCCAGGATCGCCTGGAACTCGGACATGGCGTGGACCTGGCTGCCGCGCTCCAGCGGGTTGACGCCCTTGCGCGTCGCGGCAACCGGGTCGCCGTCGAAATAAGCGGCGCGCTGCTCGAATTCGGTGAAGTCCTCGATCGAGCGCAGCGCGCGTTGCGAGCCGAACAGGCGTTGTGCGAACAGGCCGCGCAAGCTCGGCGTGTCGATCCGGTGGCGGTGCGAATCCGGCCGGATGTCGCCGACCGTGTGGGTCGCGGCGTTGGTGTGGCCATTGGCGTGGCAATCGAGACAGGCGACGCCCTGATGGGCGGTCAGCGAGCGGCGGTCGTCGGTTGCGTTGAACTGCTGTTGCGGGAAGGGCGTGACCAGCAGCCGCAAGCCTTCGAGCTGCTTGGGATTGAGGATGTCCTTGAACAGCCGGTGGAAGTTGGCGAGCGTCACCAGCTGCCCCTTCGAGACGTCGCCGAGGTCGGGCCGCGTCGTCAGGAAGATCGGCGCCGGGAATTCGGGGAGCATGTGCTGGGGGAGATCGAAGTCGAGATCGAAGCGCGTGAGATCGCGCTGCGTCTGGCGCTTGGTCTCGTCGATCAGCGGCTGCGGGAAGATCATCCCGCCCGCTTCGTGGTGCGGATGCGGCAGCGGCAGGAAGCCGGCCGGCCAAAGGTCGCGCTCGCGAATCTCCTCTGGGGTGAGATTCGCGAGATCTTCCCACGTCATGCCACGCGGCAGGCGAATACGGACGCCGCCCTGGACGGGCTTGCCGGCCGCCATCGTCACGCCCTCGGCGGGGCGATTGGCGAGGTCGTAACGCTGCGCGAGCAGATCCGCCTGGCGCTTGGCGAAGGCCGGTTTCTCGCGCTGCAGCTTCTGGACGAGGTTGGAGAATTCGTCCTCGCCCGCAGCCACGACGAGAGCGCTGCCGGCGAGCAGGGCCAAGAGCGGGATGATGCGTTTCTTGATCGGCGCGAAGGTCATCTTATCCTCTCCCCGAAAGAGATGCCGCGACCATCAAAGCACGCCACGAGCGGCCGCAAAAACGGTACACCCCCGTTCCAACCAAGGTCCACCGAAGTTAATCGATGTCAGTAAGTGACCGTCTCGATCTGTCGCGATGCTTTCATCGCGCGGCCCTTTTCCTCTAGCCTCGTGCGATGATTCGGCTCCTCGTGCCTCTGGCTCTCCTCTCGCTTGCCGCCGGCGGCTGCTCGGACAGCACACCGGACAATGGCGCGACCAACACCAGCACGGGGGTCAATGCGGCTGCGTCCGAGGCGAAGGCGAGCGAGCCGCTGCCCGACGTCGTCCGCGTCAGGCTGGAGACCGCCGAGGGGCCGATCACGCTCCAGCTCGACGCCAAGCGCGCGCCGATCACGGCGAGGAATTTCGTGCGCTACGTCGAGGCGGGCCGCTTCGACGGCACCACATTCTATCGCGCGGCGCGGACCAAGGGCGACGAGAAGGAGGGCTTCATCCAGGGCGGGATCCGCCGCAGCTACCGCCGCATGTTCCCGCCGATCGCGCACGAGCCGACCACCAAGACCGGCCTGCGCCACGAGGCGGGCACGATCTCGATGGCCTATCGCGAGCCCGGCTATGCGATGGGCGATTTCTTCATCACCACCAAGGCGATGCCTGGCATGGACGCGAAGCCCGGCGAGCCCGGCTTCGCCGCGTTCGGCAAGGTCGTGGACGGGATGGCGACGGTCCGCAAGATCCTCGCCTCGCCGACCGACGAGGGCGGCAGCGGCGCGATGAAGGGGCAGATGATCACGGAGCCGGTGAAGATCGGCACCGCGCGGCGGGTGGAGTAGCGGTCCAGGGCTCGCTTTAATTGGGATACGGCGGGCCACCCCATACAGCCGCGTCCTGGTTCGTCGGGGGACGAACCAGCAGCTGCATCCCCGCCCGCAGGCGGGAGGGGAGAATGGTCGACGGCTAGCTAGGTGCGCGACTAACTGTCGGCGGACGTCGCGCGCTTTGCAGGCTTTGCGGCGGCTCCGTCCCGCACAGCGTTCGGCAACAGCGACGGGTCGCCGACGATGATCGTGGTCGCCGCCTTCGAGCTTTCGACGGCCTGAAGGAGACGCAGATTGGCGAGCGCCGGGTTGTCGCTGATCAGGCGCGCGGCATTGGCCAGGACTCGAAGGGCTGAATGCTCGCCGCGCGCTCGCTCCAGCCCTGCCTGGGCTTCCATCTTTGCGCGCTCCACATCAGTGAACATCTTGCGCGTCTCGGGCGGCAGGTTGATGCTCGTGACGAGCACCTGCTCTACCGCGGCTCCGGCGATCGTGTCCGCCAGCCTTGCTTTCACCGCTTCGCGCAGCAGCCCAGGATCCTGCAGAATTTCAGCCAGGGTCCTCGAAGCGACGGCATCGATCGCCGCGGCAGAAACGAGCGGCTGCAACGACGCATGGGTCGAGGTGAAGGGCATCCAATGAGCAACGCTGCCCGGTTCAACGGCGGGCTGCGATTCGCTGTAAGCCCTGGCATCGATGATCCTGACGACCGGCGCGAGACCGACGCGAAACGAAAACTGGTCTTTCGAAAGGACCGTGACCTCTGCGAGCTGCACCGGCAGCTCCGCCAAGGAGACTTTCAACACCTTCGTTCGTCTCAAAGGATCGAAGCGAACATGTCGGCCAGGTTTCAACTCGCGCACGAACGCTCCGTCCCGGTACAGCAGGCCTACGTGCGGTGGATAGATGATCGTGACCTCCCGCGAGACGCGCCAAAGCGCAATTCCGCCAGCGGTCGCAAGGAGGACCAGCAGGAGAAGAGCGGGACTCACCGAGTCACTCGCCTCCCGGCGCCGCGGCGACACGGCGGGAGCCCGAAGCTCGCAAGGCCGCGCCACGGCTGCCCGAAGGCTGGCGCCGGAAGGTTTTTTGGGAGTGATTACCAGTCACTTGCTACCGACAGCTGGGGCATTGCCCATATGTGCTGACCGCATCCGTGAAGATGTCGCGTTCAAGAAATGCCCCCTCCGGGGAGTCGAACCCCGCGATAATGTTCTGGCCCCGTGCCGACAGAGTCAAGTCAGCAGGGCCCGAACACGTGGCGCGGATTGCTTGGGGTGCGATGTGGACCGTTGCTCTATGACCCCCGCAAGACCGATCGTGGCTTCGACCCCGGCGAGCTCCCAGCTGCACCAGTGGCTGCATCTCCTGCCGCAAGCACGAGGGAAGGTCTTGGTGCGCGGCTATTCGGCGGCAGGAAGGTAGATTTCGCCGCCCTTTTCCCTGAACTTCTCGCTCATCTCGGCCATGCCCTTTTCGGCCTCGTCGACCGCGACGAAACTGTCGCTATTTTGCTTCGCTGCGAAGTCCCGGACTTCCTGGGTGATCTTCATCGAGCAGAATTTGGGGCCGCACATCGAGCAGAAATGGGCGGTCTTGGCGCCTTCGGCGGGCAGGGTCTGGTCGTGATATTGCTCGGCGGTGTCGGGATCGAGGCTGAGGTGGAACTGGTCGCGCCAGCGGAACTCGAAGCGGGCGCGGCTTAGCGCGTCGTCGCGCAGCTTGGCGGCGGGGTGGCCCTTGGCGAGATCGGCGGCGTGGGCGGCGAGCTTGTAGGTGACGACGCCGACCTTGACGTCGTCGCGGTCGGGCAGGCCGAGATGCTCCTTCGGCGTCACATAGCAGAGCATCGCCGTTCCGAACCACCCGATCATCGCCGCGCCGATCGCGCTGGTGATATGGTCGTAGCCCGGCGCGATGTCGGTGGTGAGCGGCCCCAATGTGTAGAAGGGCGCCTCCGCGCAGGCCTCGAGCTGCTTGTCCATATTGGCCTTGATCTTGTGCATCGGCACGTGGCCGGGGCCTTCGATCATCACCTGGACGTCATGCTTCCACGCCACCTGGGTGAGCTCACCCAGGGTCGCGAGCTCGGAGAATTGCGCCTCGTCATTGGCGTCGGCAATGCTGCCGGGGCGCAGCCCGTCGCCGAGGCTGAAGGCGATGTCATAGGCCTTCATGATCTCGCAGATCTCGTCGAAGCGCTCGTAGAGGAAGCTCTCGCGATGATGCGAAAGGCACCATTTGGCCATGATCGATCCGCCGCGGCTGACGATGCCGGTGACCCTTTTCGCGGTCATCGGAATGTAGGGCAGGCGCACGCCGGCGTGGATCGTGAAATAATCGACGCCCTGCTCGGCCTGCTCGATCAGCGTGTCGCGGAAGATCTCCCAGGTCAGATCCTCGGCGATGCCGCCGACCTTCTCCAGCGCCTGATAGATCGGGACGGTGCCGATCGGCACCGGCGAGTTGCGCAGGATCCATTCGCGCGTGTCGTGGATGTTGCGGCCGGTCGAGAGGTCCATCACCGTGTCGGCGCCCCAGCGGATCGCCCAGACCATCTTGTCGACCTCGGCCGCGACGTCGGACGCGACCGCGCTGTTGCCGATGTTGGCGTTGATCTTGACCAGGAAGTTGCGGCCGATCGCCATCGGCTCGCTCTCGGGATGGTTGATGTTGCTGGGGATGATCGCCCGCCCGCGCGCGACTTCGTCGCGGACGAACTCGGGAGTGACGTGATCGGGGATCGCCGCGCCGAAATCCTGCCCGTCCCTCGCCAGCGCCTCGATCGCCGCCGCGCGGCCGAGATTCTCGCGCACCGCGACATATTCCATCTCGGGCGTGACGATGCCGCGACGTGCGTAGTGCATCTGGCTGACGTTCGCGCCGGCCCTGGCGCGAAGGACGCTGCGGCGGACGTTCGGGAACGGCTGCACGCCGCCGGATCTATCAGGTCCAAGCTGGCCATTGTCCTCGGGCCTGACCTCGCGCTGCGCGACCTCCTCGACGTCGCCGCGGCCGCGGATCCAGTCGCGCCGCAGCTCGGGAAGGCCGGCCATGATGTCGATCCGGGCCTGCGGATCGGTGTAGGGGCCCGAGCAATCATAGACCCTGAGCGGCGGCTCGCCCGACGACGGCTCGAGCATGATCTCGCGCATCGCCACCCGGTGCGGGCCGACATGGATCTTGCGCGAGCCGCGGATCGGGCCGGTGGTGACGCTGAGTTCGGTGCGGGCGGGGATGTCGGCCATGTCTTCGCTCTCCTTGGTGGACGGAAGAGCGGGCGGCCCGTTCTCCCTCCCTACGCCAGTATCAACTGGATCAGGTTCTGCGGGTCGCGGCCGTATGGCCGCCTCTCAACCGCCTGCGCGGTACCCCGGGGATGGATCGGCAATAGGCGCATTGTCGGGACGGTGGAAGGGCTTCCTTGCGTTTCGCCCCTGCTCTCGCAGCGGCATCGGCGCGGAGCGCGTCACAAAGGAAGAACCGGCTCGCGCTCGTCGGCCTGCTCGCTGTCCTCGAGCTTCGAAAGGGTCAGCCCGAGCAAGCGGATCCCCTTCGGCACCGGCAGCAAGGCGCGCAGCAGCCGGATGCCGGCGGCGAGGAACTGCGCGTGGTCGGCGACCGGCGCAGCGAGCGAGTGGGCGCGGGTGATGATCTGGAAATCCTGATATTTGACCTTGAGCGTCACCGTTCGGCCGCGCGCCCGCGACCGTTCGATCCGCTCCCACGCATAGGTCGAGACGCGGTCGAGCTCGGTCAGCAGATCGGCCGGATCCTTGAGGTCGACGTCGAACGTGCGCTCGGCGCCGATCGACTTGCTCGGCCGGTCGGCGCGGACCAACCGGTGACAGATGCCGCGCGCGAGATCGTGATAATATTGAGCGCTGTTGCCGAAATGGGCGCGCAGGAAGTCGAGCGGCTTGTCGCGCAGGTCGGCGCCGGTCTCGATGCCGAGCGCCGCCATCCGCTCCGCGGTCTTGGGCCCGACGCCGTGGAAGCGCTTGACCGGCAAGGTCGCGACGAACGCCGGCCCCTGACGGGGCGTGATCACGCAAAGCCCGTCGGGCTTGTTCTGGTCGCTGGCGAGCTTGGCGATGAACTTGTTGTACGAGACCCCGGCCGAGGCGGTCAGCCCGGTCTCGGCGCGGATGCGCGCGCGTATCTCCTCGGCGATGGTGGTCGCGATGCCGATCCCGCGCAGATCCTCGGTGACGTCGAGATAGGCCTCGTCGAGGCTCAGCGGCTCGACGTGCGGCGTGTAATCGGCGAAGATCGCGCGGATCTGCTGCGAGACCGCGCGATAGGCGTCGAAACGCGGCGTGATGAAGACGAGGTCCGGGCAGAGCCGCTTGGCGGTGACGCTCGGCATCGCCGATCTCACGCCGTACGGCCGCGCCTCGTAGCTCGCCGCCGCAACCACGCCGCGATGGCCGCCGCCGACCGCGATCGGCTTGCCCTTGAGCTCGGGATTGTCGCGTTGCTCGACCGACGCGTAGAAGGCGTCCATGTCGACATGGATGATCTTGCGGAGGATCGGCGCCGCAGGGTCTTCGTTCACGCCCTGTTCTTAGCGCAATGCGGCGGATTGAGAAGAGGCGACGAGTCCAGGCTCAATCGGCTGATTGAGTTAGGGTATCAGAAGGCGAAGTTGAGGCCGACTGCGGCGACGCGGCTGCTCTTTCCGGTCGGGTCCTTCAGCGGGTTGATGCGCAGCTCCTGCTGGTTCGCGGTCGCGCTCCTCGGCACGCTGAACAGGCCGATGCCGACCGTCGTGCTCGCATTGGGCTGCCAGCCGCCGAACAAGGTGGTCCGTGGCCGCCCCGACGGCACGGCATAAGGCGAGGTCGGAATGGCAAAGAGGGTCGGCTTGCCGCGCCTGCTCGGCTCGGCGTCGGGCGAGCCCCGTTCGCCCAACGCTCCGAGCGCCAAGCCACGGCTGGCCATGGCAGCGCCAGGCCGGGCGTTCGGCCGGACCTGCTGCGCTTGGGAGGGTGTCGCGAGCACCAGGGGCAGCAGTGCCGCGGCCCCGATCATGCGCCTCATAGTGGCCAAATCCCTGTTTAACTTGGGTTATAAAGCACGGCGAACCGAAACAGTTCCGGGGCGAAGGGAGGATACGCCGGGGCGTGGCGATCAAGCGCCCGATGGGGCACGGAGCCAAAAATGTGCCGGGCCGTTGCAGGCGCTTATGGATGCGCAACCTTTGCCGCGGCCCGCCGGAGCCGAGACGTGACCCCGCTCAGCGCGGGCATTCTCCTCTACCGGTTCCGGCCAGCGCTCGAGGTGCTGCTCGTGCATCCCGGCGGGCCGTTCTGGCGCGGCCGCGACGACGGCGCGTGGATGGTCCCCAAAGGCGGGGTCGAGGATGGCGAGGATCCGCTCGCCGCGGCGTTGCGCGAGTTCGAGGAAGAATTGGGCGCGCGTCCCGAGGGCGCGCCACAGCCGCTGGGCCGGATCAAGCAGGCCGGCCGGAAATGGGTGGAAGCGTTCGCGCTCGAAGGCGATCTCGATCCGGAATCGATCGTCAGCGTCACCTTCAGCCTCGAATATCCGCCGAGGAGCGGCAAGCTGCGCGACTTCCCGGAGGTCGACCGCGCCGCCTGGTTCACCCTCGCCGAGGCGCGCGAGAAGATCCTGCCGAGCCAGGCGCCGATCCTCGATGCGCTCGAGCACATGCTCGGCTGAGGTCCTATGCGCGCGGGCGGCCGCCGCGCGTCAGATCCGCAGCACGCCTTCGAGCACGGTGACGCATTGGCCGCCGAGGATCACGCGGTCGCCGTCGAGCCGGCAGGTGAGATGGCCGCCGCGCCTGCTCGCCTGGAAAGCGGTGAAGCTGGTCCGGCCGAGCCGCTCGGCCCAGTAAGGAACCAGCACCGCATGCGCGGCGCCGGTGACCGGATCCTCGTCGATGCCGGCACCCGGCGCGAAGACCCGGCTGACGATGTCGCTGGTCCTGCCCGGCGCGGTGACGATGGTCAGCACGTCGCCTTCCCGCGCGAGCGCGGCGAAATCGGGGGCGAGCGCGT
>Ga0255338_1003939_pt1 | contig 16536 bp, 13 predicted proteins | sample MeOH1_35cm_T4_19_FD_203715 | JGI IMG/M metagenome (GOLD analysis project Ga0255338, IMG submission 203715) | Sandy soil microbial communities from University of British Columbia, Vancouver, Canada - MeOH1_35cm_T4_195 | ecosystem: Engineered > Artificial ecosystem > Sand microcosm > Unclassified ...
CCATGCCGCCATTCAGCTCCGCCACCCGTAAACTCAAACGCCGTCTCGGTGCGTCCGTGGACACCTCGCGCGCCGGCCGCTGGGCGGCCTCGTTCGACAGCAGCAAAATTTCCTTCCTGCCCGCGGCGGTCATCACCCCGCGCCGGGAGGAGGAGATCGGCACGGTGCTCGAATTGGCGAACAGGCATCGCGTGCCCGTGACAGTCCGCGGACGCGGCACGACGCTCATGGGCTCGGCCGCGCCGGTGCAGGGCGGCTGGGTCATCGACATGCTGCGCCTGAACAAGATCTCCATCGACGCCGATGCCGGCATGGCCCACGCGCAGGCGGGCGCCACCACGGCAAACATCCAGCGCGCGGCTGCCGTGGACGGCTGGTTTTATCCGCCCGATCCGTCGTCGAAGGAGTATTGCACCATCGGCGGCAACATCGCCTGCAACGCCGGCGGCATGCACGGCGGCAAATACGGCGTGACCCGCGACTTCATCATCGCCCTGCGCGGTTTTCTCCCGACGGGCGAATTCGTGGAGTGGGGGACGGCCACCAAGAAATTCGCCGCGGGCTTCAACCTGCGCGACCTGTGGATCGGCAGCGAGGGCATGCTCGGCATCGTCACCGGCGCCGTGCTCAAGCTCGTGCCGCAGCCCGCCGCGCGCTGGACCCTGCTGACCTCCTTCCAGGACGAGGTCGCGGCGCTGACCGCCGCCAAGGCGTTGTTCCGGGCGCGGGTGCAGCCGGCGATCTGCGAATTCCTCGACCGCGAGAGCGTGGTCTGCGCCGAGCGGGCGACGGGCAGGACGGTTTTCCCGGGGCAGAGCGGCCGGCCGGTCATTCTGCTGGAATTGGCGGGTTCCGCCGGCGAGCTCGGCGAACTGAAGCGGGAAGTGCTAGCGTGGGCGAAGGCGCACACGCTGGCCTTCAAGGTGGCGCGCAACCGGGCCCAGGTGGAGGAACTGTGGGCGGTGCGCCGCAAGTGCTCCGGCGCGATGTTCGAGCTCGGCGACGCCAAGCTCAACGAGGATATCGTCGTGCCGATGCGGAACTACGAGAAGTTCGCCCGCTTCCTCACCCGGCTGAAACGCACCTCCGGCCTGCCGATTCCGACCTTCGGGCATCTGGCCGACGGCAACCTGCACGTGAACATCATGTATCACCGGGCCAATCCGGCCGAGACCCGCGTGGCCGAACAGACGGTGCAGAAGCTGATGGAGACGGTGGTCGCTTTCGGCGGGTCGATCTCCGGCGAGCACGGCATCGGGCTGGCGAAGACGCCGTTCTTGCGCATCCAGCACCGGCCCGCCCAGGTCAAGGCGATGCAGGCCGTGAAGCAGGCCCTCGACCCGCGCGGCATCTGCAATCCGGGCAAAATGTTCGGCGTCGTCCGCATCTGGAAGTTCCCGAAGATTCAGGTCTCGTTCCCCTGGGATCACAAGTGACCCGGCGGAATCCGCTGGCCAGTGGCTGCTCGTGGCACCGGCCGTCGCAGGGCCTATGGCTGGCAGACCGACTTCCAGCCCGGACATTTCCTGGAGCCACGGCGACCTCGCCGTGGATGGGGCTGCTGACGCAAATCCCGTTTGCTTTCGTCCCTCCGGCACCTAGTTCTGAGCTCAACCATGTCCGTCGCATCCCAGCCCGTTCCCACGCAACTGCCTGATCCTGCCGGCCACTTTGGGCCTTATGGTGGTATCTACGTGCCCGAGACCCTGATGACGGCGTTGGCCGAACTCACCGCCGCTTACGAGCAGGCGCGGCAAGACCCGGGATTTCAGCAGGAGCTGCGACACCACCTCAAGGAGTTCGCCGGCCGGCCGACGGAGCTGTATTTCGCCGAACGGCTGACGGAGCACTGCGGCGGGGCGAAGGTCTATTTCAAGCGAGAGGACCTGCTCCACACCGGGGCGCACAAGATCAACAACGCCCTCGGCCAGGCTCTGCTCGCCCGACGCATGGGCAAGAAGCGCATCATCGCGGAAACCGGCGCCGGCCAGCACGGCGTCGCCACGGCCGCGGTCTGCGCGAAGTTCGGCCTCGATTGCACCGTCTACATGGGCGCGGTGGACATGGAGCGCCAGGCGCTGAATGTTTTCCGGATGCGCCTGATGGGCGCGAAGGTGACCTCCGTCGAAGCCGGCCAGAAGACGCTCAAGGACGCCGTCAACGAGGCGATGCGCGACTGGGTGACCAACGTTCGCGACACGCATTATATCCTCGGCTCGGCGCTCGGGGCGCACCCGTATCCGATGATGGTGCGGGATTTTCACCGCGTGATCGGCCAGGAACTGCGTGAGCAGATCATGGCCCGCGAAGGCCGGTTGCCGGATGAAATGGTCGCCTGCGTCGGCGGCGGCAGCAACGCCATCGGGTGCTTCTTCGATTTCCTCGGGGACAAATCGGTCAAGCTCACCGGTGTCGAGGCCGGCGGCCGGGGCATCCGGCGGGGCGAGCACGCGGCGCGCTTCGAGGGCGGCAAGCTCGGCGTGCTGCAGGGCAGCAAGACCTACATTCTCCAGAATCCCGACGGGCAGATCGAGCTGACGCACTCCGTGAGCGCCGGCCTCGACTACGCGGCCATCGGTCCCGAGCACGCCTATTACCGCGACCAAGGTCGCATCGGTTACGCCTACGCGACCGACGACGAGGTGCTCGAAGCCTTCCAACTCTGTTCCCGCCTCGAGGGCATCATCCCGGCGCTGGAGTCGACGCATGCGATCGTCGAGGGCCTGAAGCGGGCCAAGGCGCTCGCCAAGGACAAGATCGTGCTGATCAACCTGTCCGGCCGCGGCGACAAGGATGTCCAGCAGGTCGCGGCGCTGCTCGCCGCGACCAAGTGAGAAGTAACAAGTAACAAGTATCAAGTCGCTGGGCCAGGTGACTTGGTGGTATTCACCCAATACAATGGCCGAGCATCCCAAAGATCTGATCCAGCGAACCTACGAGTTTGCTGTGCGTGTCCGGCGCTTCGTCAACCGACTGCCCAGATCGATTTCAAATTACGAGGACTCCAGGCAATTGGTAAGGGCCTCGGGCTCCGTTGCAGCCAATTATCTGGAATCACAGGAAGGACTGAGTCGGAAGGATTTTTTCTATCGCATCAAAATCTGCCGCAAGGAATCACGGGAGTCGGGCTTGTGGTTGCGCCTGCTGGATGCCGGTAGCGATGAATCCCCGGTCAAGGAGAGGGCTGCTTTGGTGCAGGAAGCCGACGAACTGAAGCGTATTTTCTCTTCTATTGCCGGTAAGGATGACACGGCCGATTAGCTGCATCGACCGCATGCGTGCTCTTGCCACTTGTCCCTTGTTACTTGTTACTTCTGTTCCATGAACAGCATGACTGGCTACGGCCGCGCCACGGCCAACTTGGGCAACCAGACCCTGACCGTGCAGGTCAACTCCGTGAACCGCCGCGGGCTCGACCTGACCATGAAGCTGCCGGAGGAATGGCAGGCTTTTGAGACCGCCGTCGGCGATGCCGTGCGGAAAGTGGTGCTGCGGGGCAAGGTGCATGTGGCCGTCGAGGTGGAGGGCAAGGCGTCCGCGACCTCCGACTGGGACCAGGAGGCGATCAAGTCGACGCTCGACCAGCTGGCCCAGCTGGCCAAGAAGCGTGCCGTCAAGTTCGAGCCGACGACCGAGCTGCTCTGGCAGATCGCCAACGCACAGCGTCCCGGCACCCAGCTGCCGGCGGACGAGGCGACGGCGGCTCTGTTGCTCAAGACGCTCGGCCAGGCCCTGCGCGGCCTGTCGGCCATGCGCGCGAAGGAAGGCGAGGCGCTGCTGATCGATTTCCTCGGCAGGCTCGGGAAGCTGCAGGCGGCCGCCGAGACGATCGCGCACCGGGCGCCGCAGATCAGCGGCTTCTACAAGGAAGCGCTGCTGACCCGGCTCCGGCAGGCGGGGCTCGAACTGGATGTGACGGACGAGCGCGTGCTGAAGGAAGTGGCGCTCTTTGCCGACCGCTGCGATGTGACCGAGGAAATCACGCGCCTGCGCAGTCACTTCAATCAGTTCAAGGACCTGCTTCGTTCGGGCGGCGAGATCGGACGCAAGGCGGAGTTCATCCTGCAGGAGATCGGCCGCGAGATCCACACCATCGGCAGCAAGGCCAACGACCTGGCGATTTCGCAGCAGGTGATCGAGTTCAAGAACGAGCTCGAGCGGGTGCGCGAGCAGATAGCGAACGTCGAGTGAGCTGCGCTCACCCGACGAAGTGGCAAGTAACAGGTTTCCAAGTAACAAGAAGGAGCCGCAGCCCGATTCTTGTCACTTGATCCTTGTCACTTCTCACTTGGGAGCTGCGGCTGCCGCAGCGACCAGAGGATATACCAGAAAACACCGACGAAGATGCCTGAATCCGCGACGTTGAAAGTGGGGTAGGTGTAGGTGCCGAAGTGCAGGTCGATGAAGTCGATGACGTGGCCGTAGGCCACGCGGTCCACGAGGTTGCCGACAATGCCGCCGCAGAGGAGGCCGAAGGCCAGCTGGGCCGAGGGCTGGCGCAGGCCGAGCTGATGGCGCCAGTAATGGATGGCCAGCAGAGTGGCGCCGGCCAGCAGCGCCAGCAGCGCGCTGCGGCCGGCGAACATGCTCCAGGCGGCGCCGGTGTTGCCGACGTGCACGAGGTTGAAGAACCCGGGGATGACGGTGTAGCCGGTGGTGCCGTAACTGCCGAAGGGGAGGCGGACGCTGATCCAGTATTTCGTCAGCTGGTCAAGCGCGAGAACCACGATGGCCAGCAGCCAAAGCCGCCGGTAGGCGAGCCAACGGGAGATATATGATTTGTGATTTACGATTTCAGATTGGCCGGAGGTGCCGGGCGGGGTGCCCACCTGCGGTTCCTGCTTATTTCCTGCCGGTGGCAGCGGGGCGGACATCAATCGTAAGTCGTAAATCAAAAATCGTAAATCAGACGCGTCACTCGCCGTCGTCGTCGCTGGCGATCTTGCCGCCTTCCTCTTCGGCGCCGTCGCCGAACAGGCCGCCGCGCTCGATGGAGCGGTGGGAGTGGCGCTCGACCTGTTTCTTGGCCTCGGCGGAGTAGCGGGTGAAGGGCACGGCGAGCAGACGCTCCTTGGCGATGGGCTTCTGCGTCGATTCGCAGATGCCGTAGGTGCCGGCGTGGATGCGCTTGATGGCGGCCTCGATCTCGGAGAGGGCCTCCTGCTCGTTGGACACGAGGCTGAGGGCGAAATCGCGGTCGAAGGTGTCGGTGCCGGCATCGGCCATGTGCTGGCCGTAGCCGGACAGGTCGCCGGAGTCGTCCTTGGCGGACTTGAGCAGCGTCTCCTCGGTGTGCTCGCCGAGCGAGGTGAGCACATGGGTGCGCAGTTCGAGCAGCAGGCGGTAGTAGCGGCGGTATTTTTCCGGCACCTCTGATTCGTCCACCATCGGGGTCTGCGCCTTGCCCTTCTTCGGATTGAACCCGAGGATGTCGGCGAGGGAGGCGGCTTTCACATGATGCGGCTTGTGGGGCCGGTCGAGGACGGCGGCTTCCTGGGCCTTGGTGGTGAGGGCGGTCTTGCCGTTCTTGCCGTTCTTCGGCGCGCTCTCGATCTGCTTTTCGTTTTTCTTCGCGATTTCGCGGACCTCATCGAGGCTGAAGGCGATCGCCTTGGGCGCGGCCTTGCGCTCGAGGAGCATGCGCTTGAGCTCGCTGGCGTTCAGGGACGGCTTGGCGCCCTTGGCCGCGGGCTTGGCCGGCGCGGCAACTGGTTTGGCCGCGGCGGGCTGGGCCGGCTTCTTGGCCGGTTGAGGGGCGGGCTTCTTCGCGACGGGCTTTTTCTGCTTGGACATAAATGGACTGGGTTAGGGATTAAGTGCTTCCGCGCAGCGAGGGCAAACCTCGCCGGAGGGAATGGCGGACAATTTTTCGACAGACCGCCAGCAACGGGGGCAGCGGACGTAGCCGACTTCCCGGGCATGGCGGGCGGCGACGGCCAGGCTGGTGCCGGGCTGGGCCGTCAGGGTGACATGCGAGACGATGAAGAGTTCGGCGAGAAAATCGCGGTGCTTCTCGAGCGTCGGAAAAGGCGCATCGCCGGGGGCGCCGGTGAGGGTCAGGACCGCGTCGAGGGACTTGCCGATGGTGCCGGCTTGGCGAAGTGGCTCGAGGGTCTCGTTGACCTTGGAGCGGAGCTGGAGCAGGGCGGCCATGTCGGACTCGACCTCGGTGCTGCGCCAGGCGGCGGGCGCGACCGGCCAGTCCTGCAGGTGGATCGAACCGTCGGAGTATTCCTTGCCGGTCGTCGCGTAGCTCCAGGCCTCGTCGGCGGTGAAGGTGATGAACGGGGCGAGAATCTTCACCAAGGCGTCGAAGATGGCGTGGATCGCGGTCTGGGAGGAGCGGCGCAGCGGATGGGCGGCGCCGAGGGTGTAGAGGCGGTCCTTGAGGATGTCGTGGTAGGTGGCCGACAGCGTGACCGAGCAGAATTGGTTGCAGAGCTGGTAGACGCGGTGGAATTCGTAAGCCTCGTAGGCCTTCGTGCACTCGTCGATGAGCACGGCGGTCTGGTGCAGCGCCCAGCGGTCGAGGACGTCCATCTCGGCGGGCGCGACGGCGTGCTGAGCGGCGTCGAAGTCGAACAGGTTGGAGAGCTGGAACCGGAAGGTGTTGCGGAAAAGCCGGTAGGCCTCGCCCACATTTTTGAGGATCTCGTCGTCCACCGGGATGTCGTCGCGGAAATCCTGCGAGGCGATCCAGAGGCGGATGACGTCGGCTCCGTGCTGGTTGATGTAGGCCTCGGCCGTCTGCGGCTTCTGGTAGGTCGAGCTTTTGGAGATTTTCTGGCGGTCCTTGTCGACGATGAAGCCGTGGGTGAGGACGGCCTTGTAGGGCGCGCCGCCCCAGGCGATGACGCTGCACCAGAGGGAGGACTGGAACCAGCCGCGGTGCTGGTCGCTGCCCTCGAGGTAGAGGTCGGCGGGCCAGGACGTGGCGCCCTGGCCGGTCTTGAGGACGGCGGCCTGGGTTGAGCCGGAGTCGATCCACACGTCGAGGGTGTCGCGACCGCAGGTGAGGTCGGCGGCGGCGGGCCAGCCGGCGGGAAGCGTCACGCCGGCGAGGAGCTGCGCTGCGGTGGAGTCATACCAGAGATTGGTGCCGGCGGTTGCGACCTTGGCGGCGACGGCGCGGATGACGCCGGCGTCGATGTAAGCTTTCTTGTCCGGGCCGTAGAAGGCGATGATCGGCACGCCCCAGGAGCGCTGGCGGCTGATGCACCAGTCGGGTCGCGACTCGACGGCGCCGCGGATGCGGGCCTCGCCCCAGGCGGGGATCCAGCCCTGATGCTGCGCGATCTTGGCGATCTCGCCGAGCGCGAGCTGTCGGTGGCCGGCCTTGTCGAGCGAAACGAACCACTGGTCGACGGCGCGGAAGATGATGGGGGTCTTGGAGCGCCAGCAATGCGGGTAGCTGTGCTGATACTTCGCCTTCGCCAGCAGGGCGCCGGTTTCGGCGAGTTTCTTGAGGACGCCGAGATTGGCGGGGGCGGGCTTCTTGGCCTTGAGGTCCTCGACCGTCTCGAGCGTGGTCAGGCCGACGAGGTCGGCCGGCACTTTGCCGTCGTCGAGGTATTTGCCGTCGTCGCCGACCGGGCAGTAGATCTCGAGCTTGTATTTGAGGCCCGTCAGATAGTCCTCGGCGCCATGGCCGGGGGCGGTGTGCACGGCGCCGGTGCCACTGTCAGTGGTGACATAGTCCGCCAGCACGACAGGCGAGGCGCGGTCGATGAAGGGATGGCGGGGCTGCAGATGCTCGAGTTTGGCCCCCTTGAGGGTCAAGGTGATGGTCGGCTGCGACTCGATCTTGGCGGCGGACAGCACGGAGCCGAGCAGCGGCTGCCCGACAATGATGCGCTCGGCCCCGAGGTCGGCCACGACGTAGTCCATCTCCGGATGCAGGGCGATCGCGAGATTGGCGGGGATCGTCCAAGGAGTGGTCGTCCAGATGACGATGAAGAGCGGCTTGTCGGTCGGGAGGCCGAACTTCGCGGCCTCGGCGGCGGGCACGGCGAACTTCACCCAGATGGCGATGGAGGTGTGTTCCTTGTATTCGATCTCGGCCTCGGCCAGGGCGGTCTCGAAGGGGATGGACCAGTAAACGGGTTTCTTGCTGCGGTAGACGAGGCCCTGCTCGACGAACGCGGCGAAGGTGCGCAGGACGTCGGCCTCGAAGGCGGGGGCCTTGGTCTTGTATTGGTGCGACCAGTCGGCGAGGGCGCCGACGCGCTTGAACTGGGCGGTTTGTTTCGCGATCCAGCTCTCGGAGAACTCGTCGCACCTGGCGCGCATCTGCGCCGTGGTCAGCGTGAGGTTCTGCTCCTTGATATCCTTGGCGACCTTCTGCTCGATCGGCAGGCCGTGGCAGTCCCAGCCCGGCACGTAGGGCGTGCGGAAGCCGCGCATGGACTTGTAGCGGTTGACGATGTCCTTGAGGGTCTTGTTCAGGGCCGTGCCGATGTGGACATCGCCGTTGGTGAACGGCGGGCCGTCGTGGAGGACGAAAGCGGGGCGGCCGGCGCGGTTTTCCTGGATCCGCGCATGGAGGCCCATCTTCTCCCAGTGGGCCACCCGGCCCGGTTCACGCTGCACCAGACCCGCCCGCATGGGGAAGTCGGTCTTGGGTAGCAGGAGGGTGTCTTTCAGGTCGTTGGCCATCGGAAATAAGGGGCGGGAGGCTACCCAACCGGGGGGGGTAGTCAAGTGGCGAGAACGGCGCCGGGATTTTCGATTTGGGAATCTCGATTTTCGAGTGGGACATCAAAACAGGCTTCCCGCGAATGACGCGAATTTACGCGAATTCGGGAGGTGGGCTGTTCGACCCCGCCAAGCCCGATTGCGGTGACCTTTCAGTCGGTGTTTGTGGCACCGGCCGTCGCAAGGCTTATGGCTGACAAACCGGCTTCCAGCCGGTGAAACCCTGCGGCTGGAAGCCGCAGCCACTCAATCAGGATCCGGCAAATGCATTGGCTGAGTCGGGGCGTAAAGCTCTTCCCACGCAGAGGTGGATCCGTCCTACCGTTTTTCGGCGAATTCTTGTGCGGCTTTGGCCAGGCGTTCGCCGGCCTTGAGGCAATCGGGCAGTGAGATCCCGTCGCGGACGTTGCCGCCGATGAATAGGCCGGGGTTGTCCTGTTCGCACCGGGTCATCGGCTCGAGAAAGCGCTCGTGGCCGAGATTGTATTGGGGAATGGCCTTGGGCCAGACGCTGTGCCTGACGAAGGCCGGTTCGCCACTGGCGCCGACCAGGTCGCGCAGGTCCGGCGCGATGCGCTGGAGCAGGGCGGGGGTGTCGAGGCGGGCGTTCTCCGGCTGGCGGGTGCCGCCGGCGAAGATCGTCAGGCCCACGTGTCCCTCCGGGGCGCGGCCGGGGAACAGGGTGGTCGAAAAAAGGATGCCGAGCACCTCGCGTTTCTCGACGGCGGGCACGAGGCCGCCGAAGCCGTCGAGCGGATGGGCCACCTGCTCGCGTCGGTAGCCGAGGAAAAGCGAACTGACCGGCGGTTGCGGGATGGTGTCGAGCAGCGCCAGCGGACGTTCGCCGAGGGTGCCGAAGGTGAGCTGGGCGAGTCCGGAGGCCGGCACCGCCAGGATCACGGCGTCGAATTCGCCGCTGCCGGACTGGCCGTCGTGTTTCCAGACCAGCCGGTGGGGCCGGCCGGGGATGACCGTCTCGACGCTGGTGTTGAGCAGGAGGGTGCCGGCCGGGAGGCGGGCGGCGAGGGTGTCGGTGAGCTGCTGCAAGCCGCCGGGGAACGAGACGATCGGGCTCACCCCGGATTCGCCGCGGGCTTTTTTGGCCTTCACGAGCGCGATCATGCCGCGCAGGAGCGAGCCGTGCGAGCGTTCGGCCTGCCAGAGCATGTTGAAGGCGTGCCTGACCGAGAGTTTTTCCGGATCGCCCGCGTAGATGCCGGCGATGAGCGGATTCACGGCGTAATCGACGAGTTCCTGGTTGAAGTGCGAGCGGACCAGTTCGGCGAGGCTGAGGTCGGTTGTGCGGATGCGCGGGCGCTTGAGCAGCTCGGCGAAGATCCGGACCTTGGTGCCGAAGGAGAACAGGTTGGTGCTGAAGAAGGGGCCCGGTCCGACGGGCACCGGCACGAATTTGCCGCCGCGGACGATGAAGCGTTTCTTGCCGGCGGGGCTGGCGGTAAGCATGACCTTTTCCAGGTCCAGTTCCTTCACCAAGGCCTTCAGCTCGGGTGCGCCGTATTGGAGGGAATTGGGGCCCGCCTCGATGAGATAGCCGTTCTCGCGGATGGACCGGACCGAGCCGCCGGGCTGGGCGTTGCGTTCGAAGACGGTCACCGCATGGCCCTGCCGGTGCAGGCGGAACGCGGCGGTCAGACCGGTTATGCCGGCGCCGACGATGGCGATGCGTTGGGAGGACATGTCAGGATTTCCAGTTGGTGACGGTTTCGACGAGGGCTTCGACGCATTCGATCTTCGCCTGCGGCATGATGCCGTGGCCGAGGTTGAAGATGTGTCCGGGCGCGCCGCCCATGGCTTTCAGCAGCTTGGTGACCTCGTGCCGGACGATTTCCGGCGTGGTGTTCATGAGCACCGGGTCGAGGTTGCCCTGCAGGGCAACGTTGCCCGGCACGAGCTTGCGGGCGAGAGCGAGGTCGATCGTCCAGTCGACGCCGAGCACCTTGGCGCCGCTGAAGGCCTGGCCCGTGAGCTGCGTAGGCGTGCCCTTGGCGTAGAGGATGACAGGAAAATCCTTCGGCAGCGCAGCGACGATCTGCTGAATCCACTTCAGCGACGCGGCCTCGTAGTCCTGGCCGGCGATGATGCCGCCCCAGGAATCGAAGATCTGGATGGCGTCGGCCCCGGCGCGGATCTGCATCTGGAAATACTCGATGAGGGCCGCGGTGAGTTTTTCCAGCAGGGCGTTGAAGAGGGCCGGGTCGGAATAGAACACGGCCTTGCTGCGCTCAAAGTCGTCGGCGCTGCCGCCCTCGAGCATGTAGGTCGCGAGGGTCCAGGGCGATCCTCCGAAGCCGAGCAGGGCCTTTTCGCCCTTCAGTTCGGTCTTAACGCGCTTCAGGGCCTGCGCCACGTAGTCGAGGCGTTGCGCCACACCGGTCGCGTCGAGCCGGTCGAGCTGGGCCTTGTTCTCCAAACGGAAATCCATGGCGATGCCGCCGGTGTCACGAAACTTGTAACCTTGGCCCATCGCCTCGGGGATGACGAGGATGTCGGAGAAGATGATGGCGGCATCGAGGGCGAAGCGGCGCAACGGTTGCAGCGTGACCTCGGCGGCGAGTTCGGGGGTCTTGACCATCTCGAGAAAGGAGCTCCGGGCCTTGAGCTCGCGGTATTCCGGCAGATAGCGGCCGGCCTGGCGCATGATCCAGACCGGGGGGCGGTCGAGCGGCTTGCAGGCACAGGCGGAGAGGAAACGTTCGCGGGAGGTCATGTGGTGTGGTTCGCCCAGTCGCGGGGTTGAAGGAAAATATCGTAGAGCTGCGCCTCGGGGGTGCCGGGGGCGGGTTTCCAGTCGTAACGCCAGGCGACGAGGGGCGGCAGGGACATGAGGATGGATTCGGTGCGGCCTCCGCTTTGCAGGCCGAAGAGGGTGCCGCGATCGTAGACGAGGTTGAATTCCACGTAGCGGCCGCGGCGGTAGAGCTGGAAGTCGCGTTCGCGCTGGCCGTGCGGCGTGGTTTTTCGTTTTTGGACGATCGGCAGGTAAGCGGGCAGGAAGGCGTCGCCGACATTGCGCATCAGCGCGAAGCTCTTTTCGAAACCGGGTTCGTTGAAATCGTCGAAGAAGATGCCGCCGATGCCGCGCGGTTCGTTGCGGTGCTTCAGGAAAAAATACTGGTCGCACCACAGCTTGAACCGCGGGTAGGTCTCCGGGCCGGTCGGCGCGCAGGCGGCACGGGCGGTGCGGTGCCAGTGCACGGCGTCCTCCTCGAAACCGTAATAGGGCGTGAGATCAAAACCGCCGCCAAACCACCAGGTGGCGGCGTCCCCTTCGCCGGCCTGCAGGTAGCGCACGTTCATGTGCGTGGTCGGCACGTAGGGATTGCGGGGGTGGAGAACGAGCGAAACGCCCATGGCTTGGAAACGTTTGCCGGCCAGACCGGGCCGGGCGGCGGTGGCCGAGGCGGGCAGGGCGGCTCCGGTGACATGGGAAAAGCTGACGCCGGCTTTCTCGAAGAGCAGGCCATCGGCCAGGATGCGCGAGCGGCCGCCACCGCCCAGTTCCGTGTGGCCGGGTTCGCCGCGCGTCCAGTCATCCGCATGGAAACGGCCGCCGTCCTCCTGTTCCAAGGCCGCGCAAATGGAGTCCTGCAAGGCGAGCAGATAGCGGCGGACGGCGTGGAGGTCGGGCGGCATGACGTGGATAGACAGTGAGCTAGCCACAAAGCATCGCAGAAATACACGAAAAAGCTCGGCGGGTGTTGGCGGATTATAGCCATATCTTGCGTCAGGCAGGGGATGGGGTCGCGGCCCTTGACGACTTTGCTAAGGTTCGGGGTGGACAAGGACCCGGCGCCGGGTCTTTTCTGACCATCCGCCGCATGAATTCCGCCATCCTCACCACCGTCGCCGCCACCGGCTTTACGGTGGCTTTTTTTCATGCGGCGATTCCCACCCACTGGCTGCCGTTCGTGCTCGTGTCGCGGGCCCGCCGTTGGAGCCGGGGGAAGACGCTGGCGGTGTCGGCCCTGGCCGGGCTGGGCCACGTGGCGCTGACCAGCCTGCTCGGTCTGGCCATCGCGTGGTTCGGGTTTCAGCTGGATGAGAAACTCGGACAATTGTTTCCGTGGATCGCCGGCGGCATTTTGCTGGCGATCGGGCTTTATTATTTCTGGCGCCAGAGGCGCGGCGGCGTGGTGCATCACCATGTGCTCGGGGCGCACCATCATCCCAGCGCGCAATGCGGGCACGAGCACGACCACAGCCACTGGGACGAGGAACTGAAGGACAGCAGCCTGACCACGCCGAAGGAAGGCGACTGGGCGGCGATCAGCGGGCTTTTCGTGATGCTCACGCTGTCGCCGTGCGAGGGGTTTCTTCCGGTCTATCTCTCCGGCGTGCAGTTCGGTTGGCGCGGCTTCGTCGTGCTCAGCGGCATCCTCGCGGTGGCGACGCTGGCCGGCATGATGATCTTCACGTGGCTGACGCTGGTCGGGCTCGAGAAAATCCAGGTGAAGAGCTTCGAGCGTTACGAAGCCGGGTTGCTCGGCGGGTTGTTCACCCTGCTTGGCCTGCTGCTGATTGTGCTCGGGCATTGAGCCGGCACAGGAGCAGCGGGTGGAACCGGTCCTCTGTGACCGGTTTTTCCTGGGCGCGTCAAACAACCCGTCGCGGAGGACGGGTTCCACCTTTCGATCCCGTTGGATGTGGTTGCCGGCGTGATCGTCTGTCGACGGGGAGCGGGTTGGCCCTTGCGATGCGGGCCGGGCCGGTTAGGGTGGGGCCAGCGGCAACACCTTCACCCCCGGAGATTTCATCCCATGAACACCCTCGCGCGTCAGGTCTCGATCGCAGCGGCACTCGGTGCCCTGTTGCTTTTATCCGGCTGCTTCACGACGGGCACGGTCCGAAGAACGCCGGCCAAGGCTTCGCCTCAGTTCACCGTGGTGGACCGTTCCGAAGGACTCGAATTGACTCCGGCCTTGCTGGCGGACCTCCGCAGCTCGGTTGAGCATTACCTGAAAGAACAGGGATACACGGAGAATGGGGAGTATCTGGTGAAGGTGGGCCTCCCTTCCGGCAAGCCGGAGGATGCCGCCCAGTGGGTGGTGGTGCGGATCAGCAGCCAGCCGGGAAAGACCTTCACCCTGCTCGCGGCGTATCCGGGAGCGGATGATTTCTATCCCTACGATTACTACGGATACTACAATTACGTGTATCCCGGTTTTGCGCGGTATGGTTACTACGATCCGCTCGATTTCGGCTGGGGCTACGGGGGATATTACCCGCCGTCGCATGGGACGCCGCCAAGAACCCACAAGCCGGGTGACAAGCACCCGCCGGGCACCCACACCCGGTGGGACGGCAAACGTCCGGATCAGGACCGGCCGCGGTCGAATGATCGTCCGCCCAGGTCGGATGGTCCGCGGAACTGGTCGCGTGACCGCGGCGATAATTCCGGATCTTCCGGCCGGAACGACAACGGTGGATACAACCCGCCGCCATCGTCCACGTATAGCCCGCCCGCGGCGCAGTCCTATTCACCGCCGCCGGCCAGTTCGCAGCCTTCGCCGCAGGTCAACAGCGACGGCGGTCGCTTTTCCCCGCGCACGGAGGAGAAATAGTTTTCCGCCGCCCGGCCGGCCGCGCGCTCGCGCTCAAGGGTGCGCGCCGCCAGACCGGCCGATGCCGGTCAGCATGTCGGCGGTCGCCTCGGGCACATACCATTGCGGCACGTGGTTGGCTTCGAGGATGAGCACCGGCCAGCCGCGGGTGCGGGCGCGTTCGGCCGAGGCAAAGAAGCCGTCATCCTCGGGCTTGGTGCCTTTCTCCACGGTGAGGATGTAGGTGGCGGGGATCTTCGCGGCGGTCGGGTTTTTCAGGACGAGGGGATCGGTGAAGGTTTTCATCGGATGGGGGACATCCTTGGGGAACGGCTTGTCGGGCTTCACCCAGCCGGGGATGACAAATCCATCCTTCGCCATCTTCTCGATTTCCGGCGCGCCCGCCTTCCGGATGGACATGACGCTTTCGCCGTTCTCCGGGACGAAGGCGTCCATGTAGACGAGCCGGCCGATGCGCTCCGGAATGCGGTCGGCGACGCCGGTGATGACCATGCCGCCGTAGCTGTGGCCGAGGAGGATGACGTCGTGGAGGTTCTCGAAGAGGATGAGGTTCACGATGTCGTCGATGTGGGTGTCGAGTCCGATGTCGGTCCGCGCGGTGTTGAAGTGTTCGCCGAGTCCGGACATCGACGGTCGGTAAACCTGCCACCCCTTCGCCTCGAGGAGCGTGGCCACTTTCTTGAACTGCCAGCCGCCGGCCCACGCGCCGTGCACGCTGACGAGGACGGGCGGTCGGGCCGCCGAGGTGTTCTCCGCCGCGGGCAGAATGGAGACACAAATACCAAGCAGGACAATCAGCAGGGTGCGTTGCATGGTGCATCACATGCCAGCCGACGCCGCTGGTCAATCCGGGGACTGTGACATAGGCGGTCCGGCGAACACGTCGACCGGCCGGCTTTGACGAATGTTACGACCTTGCGCACCAGCCTTGTCGGGTTGTGCCGCACGCGCCACCGGGCTTAATCTTGCCGCCCGTGACCGAGCCCACCGAAGCACCCAGACTGCGCGCTCTCATCGGGCACCGGGAGTTTGTCCGTGGAGACGAGACCCTGGAGGCCGTGCACCAGCGCTTCGCGGCCGGACGGCACGATTTCCTGGCGGTGCTGGACGGTCGCCAACTGCTCGGGCTGTGCGCGCGGCGTGACATCGGCACCCTGCTTGGGGCGCGTTATGGCTTTGCGCTCTATGCCCGGGCGGCGGTGCGCGACCACCTGACCGCCGGCGCGTTGCAGATCCGGGCGGACGATCCGCTGACCGAGGTGCTGCAGGCCGTGTCCGCGCGGCAGGACGAGCACTTTTACGATGATGTGCTGCTGGTGGATGCCGCGGGCGATTACCTTGGTCTGGTCCATGTGCGGGCTCTCGTGCGGTTACGGACGGGGCTGCTGGTGGGCAACATCGCCGAGTTGGAGGCGCGGCAGACGGAGATCGCGGCAAAGAACCGCCAGATGGAGGACGACCTGCGCATGGCCCGCGAGGTGCAGGTGGCCATGCTCCCGCGCGAATTTCCGGTCTGCCGGACCCCGCACGGGGCGACGCTGGGCTTCGCCCACCTCTACGAGCCGGCCGGCGGCGTCGGCGGCGACTTCTTCGACGTGCTGCCGATCTCGGCCACATCGGCCGGCATCATCATCTGCGACGTGATGGGCCACGGCGTGCGCTCGGCGCTCATCACCGCAATGGTGCGGACGATGATCGAGGAACTCCGGCCGCATGCGGCCGATCCGGCGGATTTGCTCACGCGGTTGAACGCGAACCTCACCAAGCTGCTGCAGCGCACCGGCGACATGATCTTTGTGACGGCGGCGTATGCGGTCATCGACACCGCGAGCCGTCAGCTCCGGTATGCCCAGGCCGGCCACCCGACGCCGTTGCACTGGAGCACCCGGTCCGGCGGCCTGGTGGCGCCTCTGCCCAGGGCGGAAACGATCGGTGGTCCCGCCCTCGGCCTCCTGGAAGACAGCACGTATGAGGCCATGGGGTTGACCTTGGCGGAAGGCGACCGGGTGTTGTTTTTCACCGACGGGATCTTCGAGGCGGACAACGCGCAAGGGGAGGAATTCGGGGTGGAGCGGCTGGCGGAGGTTTTTGGCACCAAGTCGGCGGTGCCGCTGGGCGAAGCGCTGGCCGGACTTAGCAGGCTGCTGAAAAAGTCGGTGTTTTGAAGCTCACTTTCGCAACTTGTTGAAAATGGCGTGCAGATTTTTCGATTACGAACCACTTACAAAACCAAATCCAATTTGAGCGACTTTTTCAGCAG
>Ga0255338_1003940_pt1 | contig 16531 bp, 7 predicted proteins | sample MeOH1_35cm_T4_19_FD_203715 | JGI IMG/M metagenome (GOLD analysis project Ga0255338, IMG submission 203715) | Sandy soil microbial communities from University of British Columbia, Vancouver, Canada - MeOH1_35cm_T4_195 | ecosystem: Engineered > Artificial ecosystem > Sand microcosm > Unclassified ...
GGCATGGGTCACCGGCGGCGTTCGCTGCACGGCCGAAGCCGACGCGGTTGGAGTGGGTGTCGTAGCTGTAGATGCTGCGCTGGCACAGCCCACTGACGCCGCTGACGTCATCGACGCCGATCAGCCGGCCGATGCTGTCGTACTGGTAGGACAGGGAGCGCCCGTTGCTGTCACGGCTGATCCACTGCCCCCGCTGGTTGAGCGTGCCCCGATCACTGACGATCGTCGTCCCGTCGCTGGTGCGGGTATACGTACGGGCCACCGGCGTACGGGCGGCGTCGTAGCCGATCGTCAGGGTGATGTCACCGGGCAGGATCTCGCTGGTCAGCTGCCCGTCTGGGCCCCACGCCGCGGTGATCGTGCCGGTGACCGAGTCGGTCACGGAGGTGACGTAGCCGCGTGGATCGTCGTAGCTGTAACTGCGGGAGGTGCCGAGGGACTCCGACACGGTCGCCGGGCGTCCGTATCGGTCGTAGCTGGTGGTCGTGGACCCGCCGGCGGCGTCGGTGTAGGTGACGAGGCGTCCGAGCTTGTCGTAAGTCTTGAGGATCTCGCTTGTCACCGTGCCACTGGTGTCGCGGGACTGGACGCGAGTGACCTCGCCGTTGACCGGATCGTAGGCAGTCGTGGTCATGGCAACCGGGATGCCAACCCCGGCGCCGGTCCCGGTGATCTCTACCGCTGTGACGCGGCCGGCCGCGTCGTACGTGGTCGTCGTGGTACGGACGTCGGTCACCGTGGCACCGTCGACCGGTCCGATGGCGGTCTCCTTCACGACTGTCGGGTTGCCGTAGCCGTCGTAGCCGACGACCTGCTTGACCGGCAGCGCCGAGGACACCCGGTTGGCGTCCTCTGGCGCGACCGCGACCGTGCCAGCCGCATTGGTCAGACACGCCTGCCCCGCCCACTGGGGACGGCTCCCGCACTCGGGGTGGCTGGGGTTCGCGGCCGTCGAGTAGTACACGGACGTGGCGGTTCCGGCGTCGGCCCCGTTGGAGCCGGGCATGCGGGAGGCGATGGGACGGCCGGCGGAGTCGAGCAGCACCTTCGACGTCAATGTATTCAGTCCGCCGGAGTCGATCGTGACGGTCGTCGGTGTGCCGTGCAGCCAACCGGAGGACCCGCCGAGCGCGCTGGCGCCGTCGATCGGGTCGTACCCGTTCACGGTGACGCTGGCGTCGACGATCTCGCCGGTCACCGGGTCACGCCCGGACGACGTCGAAGTCGTCACCAAGTGGTAGGCGGCGCCGTCGGGCTTGCCCTGGTCGTACACGTTGACCACGTAGGGACGCAGCAGCCGAACATCGCCGGCGTCGTTGGCGACCGCGAGCCGGTCGGCCGGGCCGGTCACCGTCAACAGGTCCAGACCGTCGGGCGAATAGGTGTTGCGGGTGTCCAACAAGGTGGCGATCTCGACACTCGTCTTGCCGGTCAGGCCGAGCTCGGCCAGCGACGAAGCGGCGTCGGGCAGTTGACCGAGAGCCAGCAGCCGGTTGGTGGCGTCCAGGGTGCGGATCACCTTGCCCGTCGTGTCGTATTCGGCGACGTCGATGTATCCGGCCGCGGGTGCCAGCGGTCCGGCCGGGGAGGCCGTGTCCACCTCCAGTCCGGAGGCGTTCAGGTAGTGCACGCTCGCCGTTGCGTACCCGCCAGGTCCGGGAGTCGTCGCCGTTGCGGTGGACACACCGGGCGGGTTCTGCGGCCCGAACAGGGCTGTCGCGTCGGTCGGGCCGTCGGACTGGGCCCAGGTCGCCAGGGCCGCCGGGCTCAGGTCGTAAGGTCCGCCGGCCTCCGTCGTGAGGGGTACCGCGTACACCACCGACGACGTGTTGACCGGGCCGACCTGGTCGACCGTGCCCGGCACCAGGGAGGCTCGCGAGACGCTGATCAGCCGTCCGGGGCTGGGATCGATCCAGTCGCCAGCACCCGTGACCTGCGCCCCGGCAGTGCCGTAGCTGAACGTGTACCCCAGCTCCCCGGCGGGGGTCAGGGAAGCCAGCCGGCCTGCGGAGTCGTAGGTGTACGTCGTCGGCAGCGCCGGAGAGCCCGCGGTGACGATCCGCGGATCCTGGACCGTCACCAGCTGGCCCGCGAGGTTGTACCCGTAGGAGGCCACCGGAGTGGCGACCATCGCACTGCCGCTGTACACCCACGCCGTGACGGCGCTGACCTGGCCGGCGAAGTTGCCTGGCACTGACGAGGTGGCAGTCGTGGTGGTGGCGTAGGTCAGGTCGAGGACCTCGCAGCCGACCGCTGGCGTCGGGGAGGTGCAGGCCTGCAGGTTGCCGGTGCGGCCGTCGATCCAGCCGTCGACCCCGGCCTCGACCGGGGCGATTATCCGTGACAGCCGCCACAGACCTCCGGTCTGGGCGTAGATGTAGCGAGCCTGCCCGGGCACGGCCGGCGGCGCGGTGTTGGCGATCGTGAAGTCACCGGACGAACCCGCGGGGCGGGTGAAGTCGGTGAACGTGCCGTCGGACTCGGTCAACCGCCACGCGTTGCTCGACGTGCGGGTCAGCTTCAGGTCCTCCGCACCCGGCTCGGGGAACCAGGTGGTCCCGTCACCACTGGAGAACCACACATCTCCTCCGGTCGCGAAGCCGACGGCCGCCACATCGTCATACGGCTGGGTGATCTTCGTGTAGGCCGTTCCGGCGGTCTGGTCTGCACTACCCATCGACCACGCCACGCCGAAAGGCGCCCAGATCCGCCGGACCGATAGGTCGTCGAAGTAGACGACCTTCCCGGTCGCGCCGTCGAACCCGTTCTCGAGGCGGATGAAGGCCTCAGTTGCGCCAGCCGGGACGGTCACGTCGACCACCCGCTGCTGCCAGGTGTCCACCTTGGTCGGACGTGGGGTGAACCCCGCGACCACGTACGCCGCGGAGCCGACTCGGGTAAACAGCGTGACGGACTCGCCGAGCATCGACCCCGGGCTCAGCCCGGTGGCTGCCGGCGCGTACACCCACGCCGAGATCCGATACGTGGCCCCACCGACCAGCCCCAGGCGCAGCGCACCGAGGTCCCCGCCGATGGCGGCGTAGGTATCGCTCGTGCCGCCCGTTGTCGCGGTGAGCTTGTACGACGTGCCGCCCTGATGGAACTGGTTCGTCGCCGAGGACACTGTCGCGGTCCGGTTGGCCCACTCCGTGGGCGTGTAGGTTCCGTCGCGCTGGGTAGCCGACAGCTGGTCGGCCTGCATCTGGTAGCCGAAGTCCGTGTCCCTGGAGGACGTCGTGCGTAGTACCGACAGGCCGAACTCCGCGGCATCGGTCACGGTCACCTTGTAGTCCCCGGTCAACAGGTTCACGGCCCCTGGTCCGACATCGGCGCTGGCGGCGCCGTCCGCGTCGGTGTCCACGGTCACCGTCACCCACTGCGTGTACGTCGCACCGGCGCCGGCCGCGCTGGTCGCCAGGACGGCGCGGACCTGTACCGGGCCGCCCGAGTATCCCAGGGTCATGGCGACGTCCCAGGCGGTGTAGCCCCCGGGCACGGGGTTGAACCCAGCGACGAACGGTTGCCCGCCTGACGAGGTCAGTGCCGCGGCGGCGACATCGGTCACGACGCTCGAGTCGGGACCTCGACGCCACTGGTACTTCACGTACGCCAACGTCGAGTCGTTGCTGCCGATCGAGATCTGCGCACGACGGACCACTTTGGCCCCGTCGTCAGGCGTCAGGATGCCCGCCCGACCGACCAGGAAGCTGTACTTCGTCACCAGCGCCGACAGGTTGCCGGCCCGGTCGATCGTCTTGACCTGCAGCGTGTGCCGCCCCACGGCGGCCGGCGTGATCGATGCGACCCCGGCCGCCCCGTTGCTGACGTTGACCTGTTGGGTCGCCTGGGGCGCTTGATCAAGCCCCCACTGGTATCCCACGACCGAGGTGTCCGCCGGACTCATCGAGAACGTGAACGCCCCGGCCTGGTTGGCGTCCTTGTGCCACTTCTCATCCGCGGGATAGTCGCTGGAGGCGATCCGCGGCGCGCCCGGCGCCGCAGTGTCCACCGAGAAGTACGTGCTGCCGGACCAGGGGCTCCACACCACCCCGTCGTAGACGGCCGCCCGCACCTCATAAGAACCGCCGTTGGTCAGCACACCGGAGGGGAGCTGATAGGTCGCGGCATACCCCGATTGCACAGAGAGGTCCTGCGTCTTGATCACGACGCCGTTCTGCCTGACCTCGTACCGAACGGTGAGAGTGCCGCCGTCGCGGTCGCTGACCGTCGTGGAGAACTTCGGAGTGGTGGTGTTGACCCACCTCACCCCACCTACCGTGCTGCCACCAGCAGTGAGCGTGGGTGCCGCCGGTGTGGACGGCGGGTAGTTGTACGTCACCCAGATCGACGGGATGTAGCCACCGTTGTCCGCCGAGTGGAACCGCTTCCAGCCGTAGTTGTCCGTCTCGGACTCGGCACGCACACCTACCCAGCCCTCCGTGCCGCTGTTGCGTGCCCAGTCCGCGGCCATCTGCGAGATGTTGACATTGGACCAGCCCCCTGGGCACGACGCGGAATACCCATGGGTCTCGCCGCTCGTCCCGTACAACGAGCCCCAGCCCGGTTGATTGCTCCAGATCGTCCCGGTGTCGGCAGCCCACGTGGACCAGGCCTGCCAGTTCCGTGCCTGACACGACCAGGAGTAGTAGTTGAACAGCTCCATGTACGCGTTGCTGACCGTCGAGCCCAGAAAGGTGCTCAGCGGGAACGTGATGAACGCCCGCCCCACATGGACACCGGAGTCGTAGGTGCCGACGTCGAGCTTGGTCTCCGTCGACCGCGTGTTGCTGTAACCCTTCAACACATAGGTGTCGAACCCCCAGTTGAGATTGACCGCCGGGTCGATCACCACGGGATAGACCGTCGAGGGGTCATCAAGGTAGGACCGCTGCGGGTCCATGCTGATGCTGGCCGAGCCGTCGGGCAGCACCCTGACGTCACCGGCGACCCGCACCGAGCGGGCATCCGTGTCCCGTGACGGGTCCCCGACGATCGCATGGGTGCCGTCGTCGACCGCCGCCGCCTGCGCCGACTTCCGCGCCTCGGCCTTGCCCTGCGCCGACACACCATGCTCGGTCGACAACACGAAGTCCGGCATCGGGGAGAGCCGCACACCTGTCTCGGCGGGACGCGGCTGCGTGATCGGGAACGCCCGACCACCATCAGCCACCGCATCCCACATCAACGGAGCCGGCGCATTCGCCACCTCCCCGCCATGCGACCTGGCAACCAGGTCCCCGTTAGCGGCCTTGCTGAGCTGGGCCCCTTGTACCGCGACGCTCATCGGGAACGACAGATCAGCATCCGCAGCCGGCTTCTGCTTGAGCACCAGGTACTGCTCGAAGCCGGTGTTGCTCGCCTCGACCACCAGGTCGATCCCTGGTCGAACATCGCGGTACGTCGCCCGACGACCCGACAGCTCCGGCGTCGGCAAGTCCCCCAGCCACCGCACGCTGGTGCGCCGACCGGACCCGGCGTCCGTCAAGGCCGCCAGCTCGACACCCGATTCGGACCCCGCCGCCGAGCCGCCACTCAACGTCAAGCCGGCAACCTGAGCCACCGGACGCACGGACCCGTCCCAGGCCCTCTGCAGCGTCAGGTCGACAGCCGCCCAGTCCGCCTCCTGCGTCCCATCCCCACCACGACGCACCCAGACCGGACCGGCCCCCACCCCCGCCGCACGGGTGCCATCCGGCAGCATGAAAACTGATCCCGACTCGGTCCGCTCCGCCAGGACCTCAACCGGCGCAGCCTCCAGCCGCGCGATCGCCGCCGCCGAGACCGCGTCGGGCGCCGACAGCGTCGTGGCGCCGACACCGGCGGGGTCAGCCAGACCGACTGCCAGTGCATTCCCGCGAGCCGACGAGGCAGAAGCCTGACCGTGCGCAGGTACGGCGGCGATGGTCGCGGCAACGATCGCGGCGGTCGCCGCTGCGAGCGGCGTGAACCACGCGCGCGAGCACAGACGGGACAGGACGGTGGAAGCAGTCACGACTCACCATCACGACAGCCCGGCCCCGCAGCGACCCTGCCGCGAAGCGTCCACTCCACCCAGAACCGGGCGAGCCCCCGTGCGGACAGACCCCCTGCCGTCGTGGTGACCGGCACGCTAGCAACGCGGGAGGCCCCGCGAGGGGGTTTCGGGGAAAGCGCTCAGCGAAACCGCGCGAAGCAGCAGCTACGCGTGTCCCCGCTGGGCCGCAGCCCGCGCCTCCTCGTCGCCCAGCACCGCGTCATACGGCTCCGCGCCGGCGATCGCGGCCTCCACCTCGAGCCGTCCTTCGCGGTCCACCTTGGCGGCCCGCAGCCGAGAGGCCACCACGGCACCGAGCGCGACCAACGCCGCGAGCACCGCGACGGCCAGCCGCACCGGCGGGTTCGCGCCGTCCCCGACCGACACGGCGACCACTGCCGGCGCGACGAGCAGCGCGACCAGGTTCATCACCTTGATCAGCGGGTTGATCGCCGGGCCGGCGGTGTCCTTGAACGGGTCGCCGACGGTGTCGCCGATCACGGCGGCGGCGTGCGCGGGCGAACCCTTCCCGCCGAAGTGGCCGTCCTCGACGATCTTCTTGGCGTTGTCCCAGGTACCGCCGGAGTTGGCGAGGAACACGGCCATCAGCACGCCGGTTGCTATCGCCCCTCCGAGGAACCCGGCGAGCGGCCCCACCCCCAGGCCGAAGCCGACCGCGATCGGCGCCGAGGCGGCGAGCAGCCCGGGGGTGGCGAGCTCGCGCAGCGAGTCGCGCGTGCAGATGTCCACCACGCGCCCGTACTCGGGGCGCTGCGAGCCGTCGAGGATCCCGGGGCGCTCGCGGAACTGCCGCCGCACCTCGAACACGATGGCCCCGGCGGCGCGGGTCACCGCGTCGATCGCCAGGCCGGAGAAGAGGAACACCGTGGCCCCGCCGAGGATGACGCCCACCAGCGTCACCGGCGAGATCACCTCGTAGTCGAGCATCGCCGCGACCACGTCGTTCGCCACCGTGCCGGAGGCCGCAGCCACCGCGCGGGTCACCGCGTCGGCGTACGAGCCGAACAGGGCGGTCGCCGCGAGCACGGCGGTGGCGATGGCGATGCCCTTGGTGATCGCCTTCGTCGTGTTGCCCACCGCGTCGAGGTCGGTGAGGATCTGCGCACCCTCGGGCGTGACGTCCTTCGACATCTCCGCGATGCCCTGGGCGTTGTCGCTCACCGGCCCGAAGGTGTCCATCGCGACGATGACACCCACCGTGGTCAGCAGGCCGCACCCGGCCAGCGCGATGAGGAACAGCGACAGCGGCACCGAGCCGCCGGCGACGAGGAACACGCCGCAGATCGCGGCGGCGATGATCCCGGCGGTGTAGACCGCCGACTCGAAGCCGACGCCGATGCCGGACAGCACCACGGTGGCGGCGCCGGTGAGCGTGGTCCGCGCCACGTGAAGGGTCGGCTTGCTGGTGGTCTTGGTGAAGTACCCCGTCACCCAGAGGATCACGCCGGCGAGCACGATGCCGATGAGCACCGCGGCCACGGCCACCAGCCGTGGGTCCCCGGCGTGGGTCTCCAGCCCGGCGGTGCCGCCGGTCAGGGCGGAGAACGACGAGGGCAGGTAGGCAAAGGCCGCGACCGCGACGAGCACCACGCCCGCCAGCGCCGAGAGGTAGAAGCCGCGGTTGATGGCGGACAGCCCCCCCTCGTTGCCGCGCACCCGCGTGATCGCCACGCCGAGGGCCGCCACCAGCGCACCGACGCCCGTCACCACCAGGGGGAACACCATGCCCTGCTCGCCGAACGCCGCCTTGCCGAGGATCAGCGCGGCGACCAGCGTCACGGCGTAGCTCTCGAACAGGTCGGCCGCCATGCCGGCGCAGTCGCCCACGTTGTCGCCGACGTTGTCGGCGATGGTCGCGGCGTTGCGCGGGTCGTCCTCCGGGATGCCCTGCTCCACCTTCCCGACGAGGTCCGCGCCGACGTCCGCCGCCTTCGTGAAGATGCCGCCGCCGACGCGCATGAACATCGCGAGCAGCGCGGCACCGAAGCCGAACCCCTCGAGCACCGCGGGTGCCTCGCCCTTGAACAGCAGCACCACGACGGACGCGCCGAGCAGGCCCAGCCCCACCACCGTCATGCCCACCGCGCCGCCGGTGCGGAACGCGATGCGGGCGCCGACGGAGCGGCCGTCCGGCAGCGAGGCCGCCGCCGCCACCCGCACGTTGGCCCGCGTGGCCAGCCACATGCCGAGGAAACCGATAGCGGCGGAGAACGCGGCCCCGAGCAGGAAGAACACCGCGCGGCCGGTCTTCACCCCGGCATCCCCCGGCAGCAGGAACAGCAGGGCGACCACCACGACCGCGAAGAGCGCCAGGGTGCGCAGCTGGCGGCGGAGGAAGGCCGACGCGCCCTCCTGGACCGCGGTGGCGATGTCGCGCATGCGCGCCGTGCCCTCGTCGGCCGCCAGCACCTGGCGCGCGAGCACCGCCGCGAAGGCGAGGGCGGCGACGGCGAGCGCCGCGATCACCCCGACGATGACGACGCTCGTGGCGTCGAGCTGGAGCATGCACCCTCCCGGGGAAAGCCGAACCGCAGTTCGTGACCGCGGGACCCCGCCGATCCCTGTGCCCGACGGAAGGCGGCAGTCTAGCGAGGACCCATGACCTAAGTCCTACGGAGCGGCGCCCCTGGGACACGCCGACCGCACGGCCGGGCCCGTCGTCGCGGTGCCGCGGGCGAACATCGGGGGTTGCCCCAACCTTTCGGCGCGTTCAGCCGTCACCATGGTTGAGGGGCCGCACAGCGGCGGCCCGGGGGCGAGGGAGTGGCCGTGGCCGGGTGGCAGGCGGTGCTCGACGAGCTGGTCCGCGCCCGCGGCACCGCGCTCGTCGGGTACGGCTACCTGTTGACGGGCGACCTGCGCGAGGCCGAGGACCTGGTGCAGGACTCGCTGGTCAAGGTGTTCGCCCGCGGTCGGCCCGCCCACGAGGTGGCCTCCGCGGAGGCGTACGTGCGCCGCACGATGCTCACCACGCACATCGACGGGTTCCGGCGCCGCAAGCACTGGGCGGCGATCCGGCACCTGGTCGCGTCCGACGACGTGACGCCCTCGTCGGGCCCGCTGGCCGGGCCCGAGGCGCTGGTCACCGAACGCCTCGCGCTGCACGACGCCCTGAGCGGCCTGCCCCCGCGGCAGCGCGCCTGCCTGGTGCTGCGCTACTACGACGACCTGCCGCTCGCCGAGATCGCCGCCACGCTGTCGCTCACCGAGGGCGCGGTCAAGCGCTACCTGTACGAGGGCACCCACGCGCTGGTGGCCCGGCTGGGCACGGTCGGCGTCGGCGAGGCGGCGCGCGAGTCCGTCCGCGTCACGCCCGTGACGTCGGCCCGCGAGCCGAGGAGGACACGATGAGCCGCGACCTCGAACGGGCCTTCGGCGACCTGGCGGACGCCGCCGCGCGCGCCGCCGAGCACGGCATCCTCGCCGCGCCCGCCCTCGAGCCGACGCTGCACCGCCTGACGACGTCGGTGCGGCGCCGTCGCGCGGCGCGCACCGCCGCGGTCGGGGCGCTCGCCCTGGTGCTGGTCGCCGCCACCGCCGGCGCGGTCAACGCCGGCCTGCTCCACCGGGGCGCGCCGGTTCCGCCCGCGCAGACCACCACCGCGCCGGCACCGACACCCGGCCCGACGACGACGAGCCCCACCGAGCCGACGACCACGCCGCCGAGCGAGCCGGCCGCCCTGGTGCTCCCCAGCGGGCTGGCGTGCGGCGACGCCGAGGACTTCCTGCTGCAGCTCGGCGACCCGCAGGTGACGCAGCCCGTGCTCGCCGTGACGGCCTCCTACCTGCCCGACACGGCGGTGGACGCCGTGCTGCGCGCGTCGGTGTCCGTGGGTCCCCTCGGCGCCGAGACTCTCGACCTGACCGGCGCCGCGGTCACGCTGGTGCTGGTGCGCGACGGCGTGATCGTCGGCGGCGGGGCATTCGACCAGGGGTCGGCGGGATCCACGCCGACCAGTGGGACGGGCGAGTTCCGGATGACGGACGCGCCGCGGGCCTGCCCCGGCGGGGCGCCGCTGACCGGCGGCGAGTACGCCGCGTGGGTCGTCGTGACGGCCACCCCGCCGGGTGCGGCCCAGCCGGTGCTCAACGCCGGTGGGCCGTGGGCGCTGACGCTGACCGAGCCCGGGGTGACGGCCGAGCCGGTGGCGCAGTACTTCCGGTGCGGCGAGCCGTTGCCGTTCACCGCCCAGACCCGGCCGCTCGACGGCCTGACGCTCGCCGCCGACATGCCGGAGACGTGGGGGCCGGGCACGCAGTGGTCGGCGACGGTCGGCACCTCCGGCGGCGACACGATCCTGGCGAACGTCGGACTGGTGCCGCGGATCGTCTTCGTCGACCCCGCGGGGCTCGTCGCCGGGTTCGCGTGGGGCTCGTCGGGCGCGGTGGAGCTGCTGGAGGCGGGCCCGACGACGACGGCGACCCTCGAGGGACCGACCTACGTGCTGGCGTGCGGGCCGGACGGCGGCACCACCGACGCCGACGACACGGGCCTGGCACCCGGCCCGTACGACGCCTGGCCGTTCGCGACGGCGGTGCCCAAGGAGGTCCAGCACGCCGACGGGACGGCCGAGGTGCCGCCCGCCAGCCCCGTGCTCGTCGTCGGCGAGCCGCACCGGGTGACGTTCCCCGGCTGACGGCGCGCGACCCGCCCGGCCCCGCCGGCGCGCGTCAGCCGCGGACGGCTGCGAGCGCCGCGCGGTACTCCGGCGTGGTGCCCTCGGTGCGGACCTGCTGGAGCACGTGCTCGCGCACCCCCAGGTCGAACAGGGTGTCCGTCAGCTCCTGCACGTCGTCGTCGGACATCACCGTCGGGTCGACCGTGGTCCGCACGGTGACGTCGACGCCGAGGTCGAGCACCATCCGCAGCGACTCGAACGCCCGGTCCGCCGTGGTGGTCGGCCCGCCCACCCGCGTGATCGCGCGGTACAGGCGGGCCGGCGCCTTGACGTCGAAGCCGATCCAGTCGACGTACGGCAGCAGGGCGGCCAGGCGCGCCGGGTAGGCGCCGCCCGTGTGCAGCCCGACGAGGAAGCCCTCGTCGTGCACGAACCGGGCGGCGTCCACCAGGCCGCTCTGGCGCGTCGGCTCACCTCCGCTGAACACCACGCCGTCGAGGAGCCCGTGCCGCTTGGCGAGCAGCGTCCGCACGTCCGCCCACGGCACCGCGCCGGGCGTCCGCACGTCCAGGATCCCCGCGTTGTGGCAGTAGGTGCAGCGCCACGGGCAGCCCTGGAGGAACGCGGTCGCGACGAGCTTGCCCGGCCAGTCGACCGTGGACAGCGGCACCAGGCCGGCGATCGCCAGCGCGTCGGCGGGGGTGGTCATCGCCAGAACGGTCATGCGCCCACCGGGGCCGCCAGCCGCTCGTCGTGCGCGAAGCCGTGCATCCCCGGGTCCGCGCCGAACGCGACGTCCTCGCGGAACGAGACCCGCTCCGCCTGCTCGCCCTTCTTGCCCACGTTGAAGCTCTGCACCGGGCGGAAGTACCCCATGACGCGGGTCCAGACCTCGCACTCCACCGTGCGGCCGGCCTCCGCGCAGGTGGGGCACGTCCAGTGCTCGCCCGAGAGGTAGCCGTGCGCCGGGCAGATGGAGAACGTCGGCGTGATGGTCAGGTACGGCAGCCGGAAGTTGCTCAGCGACCGCTTCACCAGCTCCCGGCAGGCCTCCGCCGTCGAGATCCGGTCCGCCATGTACAGGTGCAGCACGGTGCCGCCGGTGTACTTGGTCTGCAGCTCGTCCTGGCGGGCGAGGGCCTCGAACGGGTCGTCGGTGAACGCGACGGGCAGCTGCGAGGAGTTGGTGTAGTACGGGTTGGCGTCGGTGCCGGCCTGGAGGATGCCCTCGAACCGCTTGCGGTCCTCCTTGGCGAACCGGTACGTGGTGCCCTCCGCCGGCGTCGCCTCCAGGTTGTAGAGGTTGCCGGTCTCCTCCTGGAACTCCACCATCCGGGCGCGCACGTGGTCGAGGAGCCGCACGGCCATCTGGTGGCCGCGAGGGTCGGTGATGTCGTACTCGTCGCCGCTGAAGTTGCGCACCATCTCGTTGACGCCGTTGACGCCGATCGTCGAGAAGTGGCTCTCCAGGCTGCCCAGGTAGCGCTTGGTGTACGGGAACAGCCCGCGGTCCATGAGGTCCTGCACCGTGGCGCGCTTGAGCTCGAGGGACTGCTTGGCCAGCTCCACCAGGCGGTCCAGCGCCGCGATCAGCGCGGGCTCGTCGCCGTGGTGGAGGAAGCCCAGACGCGCGCAGTTCACCGTGACCACGCCGACCGAACCGGTCTGCTCGCCGGAGCCGAACAGGCCGTTGCCGCGCTTGAGCAGCTCGCGCAGGTCCAGCTGGAGGCGGCAGCACATCGAGCGCACGTCGCCGGGCTTCATGTCGCTGTTGATGAAGTTCTGGAAGTACGGCAGGCCGTACTTCGCCGTCATGGCGAACAGCCGCTCGGCGTTCTCGGACTCCCACTCGAAGTCGCGGGTGATGTTGTACGTGGGGATCGGGAAGGTGAACACGCGGCCGGAGGCGTCGCCCTCGGTCATCACCTCCATGTAGGCCCGGTTGATCATGTCCATCTCGACCTGCAGGTCGCCGTACGTGAAGTCGACCGGCTCGCCGCCCACCAGCGGCACGTCCTCGCGCAGGTCCTCCGGGCAGTTCCAGTCGAACGTCAGGTTGGTGAACGGCGTCTGGGTGCCCCAGCGGCTGGGCACGTTGAGGTTGTAGATCAGCTCCTGGATCCCCTGGCGCACCTCGTCGTAGCTCAGCTTGTCCGCCCGGACGAACGGCGCCATGTACGTGTCGAAGCTGCTGAACGCCTGCGCGCCCGCCCACTCGTTCTGCATCGTGCCGAGGAAGTTGACGATCTGGCCGATCGCGCTGGAGAAGTGCTTGGGCGCCGTCGCCTCGACCTTGCCCGGGATGCCGTTGAGGCCCTCCTGGAGCAGGTTGCGCAGCGACCAGCCGGCGCAGTAGCCGCTCAGCATGTCCAGGTCGTGGATGTGCATGTCGCCGTTGCGGTGGGCCTCGCCGATCTCCGGCGGGTACACGTGGCTCAGCCAGTAGTTGGCGATGACCTTGCCGGCGGTGTTGAGGATCAGGCCACCCAAGGAGTAGCCCTGGTTCGCGTTCGCGTTGACGCGCCAGTCACTGCGGTTGAGGTACTCCTCGATCGACGTGCCGACCTCGACGACCACGGGCTCCTGAGACATCTGCCACCCCTCCTCGGACTCCTTTGCCCCCGCTTCGGGGCAGGGCCCTATCCGAGCCCACAACACAACATGTTGTGGTGCGACACGCCCGGCGTGCCTACATGTTGCATTCTCCTACTTCGGAGAATCCGCCCATGGGGCCTGAGGTCGTGGGACTTAAGTCCCGAGTTCAGGCCGCGCACCCCTGAGGTCCCGGCGCGCGGGCGCCCGACGACGAGCGGCGGCGCGGGCCGTTGGACCCCCGCCGCGCCGTGAGAGACAAAGGGGCCCCGCCGCGGTGGCGGGACCCCTCGTCGGGAGGTCCGATCAGGCGGAGTGGCGCCACCGGTGCCGTCGGGCCGCGCCGACGGCGGCCGCCCCGAGCGCGAGCACCGCGCCCGCCGCCGCGAGGAGCGGACCCGGCTCCGCGCCGGTGTCCGCCAGCACGGCGCCACCCGTCGCCGGCGCGGCCAGCACGGCGGAGACGTCCGTCCCGCCGGCCGCCAGCACCGCGGTGACGGGCTCGACGACCTCGTCGCCGGCATCCGGCTCCGGGCCGTTGCCCGGCGTGCCGGCCGGGTCGGTCGCTGCCGCACCGGTGGTGGTGGGGTCGGTCGGGTCCGCCGGCTCGTCGGCCGGGGTGGTGGGGTCGTCGGCGGGCGTGGTGGCGGGCGTCGTCGTCGGGTCGGTCGTCGGGTCGGTCGTCGGGTCCTCGCCCGGCGGGGTGCTCGGGTCGTCGGCCGGGCTGGTGGCCACAGCCTGGGGGTCGCAGCCCGCCGCCCAGACCGCCTGGCCCTGCTCGTCCCAGTTCTTGCCGGGATAGGGCACGCCCTGGTAGGTGAAGGGCGGGATGACGTCGTCGTGGTGCGTCGGGTCGTCACTGAGGTGCCCGTTGAGCACGCCGGCGATCGACGGCTCGATGTCCACCACGTTCGTCGACCCCTGGTGGCAGATCGTCAGCTTCGACGGGTCCCCGGCATCCACCGGGACCGCCGCGGCGGCGGCCGCCGAGCCGACCAGGACAGCGAGCACGGCGACGGTGCCCACTCCCGGTGCGACCAGGCGCCGCACCACGTCGCCGCGACAAGGACCTCCGGTGAGGTCACGACCCATGGTGAACGCGCTCCTCGCGTAGTGCTCGGACAGATGCCCGGTTCCGGGCGGACGCGAATGTATCGGACATTTACGACACGTAGGGGTGAAACGCGCGGTGGAGGCCGATTCGGACCTGCGCTCGCCCGCCGGAGACGGGCTCCGCCATTTCCCATGGGGCGCTACCCCTCAGCAGCGCCCCGGCGCACCCGAAAGAAGACGACGAGAGGAGCCCTCTCACTCAGCGAAGAGGAGTCGCACGACGATGGGTCCCACGCCGTCCAGCCCAATTCCCCCCCGCACCCACGACCGTGCGGCGCGGGCCGCCACCGACCCCGACGGTGCGGCGCACCGCGTCCGTCTGTCGGTCGGGGGGAAGATCCTCGCGCTCGTCGCCCTGGCCGGCGTGGTCACCGCGGCGCTGGGCGTCTTCGCGGGGGTCACCATCAGCGGCGTGCGGAGCGACACGGACGAGGTCGCGCACATCGAGTCGACGGTCGCGGCGCACCTCGACGACGTGAAGGGCGCACTGTGGGCGGTCCGGGAGCAGGCCGGCGCGATCGGCTCGTACCCGCCCGCCGGCAAGCAGGCGGCGGTGGACGCCCTCGCGGACCGCGAGACGGAGCTCGACGCCGCGATCGACAACTTCGACGCCGACTACACCGAGGAGTTCGGCACCCAGCCCGAGTCCTGGGGCGAGTTCACGTCCGCGCTCGCGGCGTACCGCGACGGCGTCGACTCCCAGCTGGTCCCGGCCGCCGAGGCGAACGACCAGGAGCTGTGGGCGCAGGTGCGGGACGGCGGCATCGGGGACCTCGCGGACCAGATGCTCACCCACCTGTCGGAGGTCGACGACGAGGTGACCGCGGCGATCGACCAGGTCGCCGCCGACGCCAACCACGCGGCCAGCAGGTCGGTCGTCGTCACCGTCGTCCTGGTCGCGGTGGGCATCGCGGCGACGATCGCGATCGGCCTGGCGATCGCCGGCGGGATCCGGCGCTCCGTCACCGAGGTCAAGCGGTCGGTCGACGCGATGGCTCGCGGCGACCTCACGGTGGAGCCGGACGTCCGGTCGGCCGACGAGCTGGGCGAGATGGCGCGCGGTCTGTCCGCCGCCCTGGCCGCGCTGCGGGACGTGATCGGCGGCGTGATCCACGGCGCGCAGACGGTCGCCTCGTCCTCCGAGGAGCTGTCGGCCGCCGGCACCCAGGTGGCGGCCGGGTCGGAGGAGACCTCCACCCAGGCCGGCGTGGTCGCCGCAGCGGCGGAGCAGGTGAGCCGGAACGTGCAGGCCGTCGCCGCGGGAGCCGAGCAGATGGGCGCCAGCATCCGCGAGATCGCCCACAGCGCCACCGAGGCGGTGCGCGTCGCCGGACGGGCCACCGACGTCGCTGCGGCCGCCACCGACCAGGTCAGCCGGCTCGGCACGTCGAGCCAGCAGATCGGTGAGGTGGTCAAGGTGATCACCTCGATCGCCGAGCAGACCAACCTCCTGGCGCTCAACGCGACGATCGAGGCCGCCCGCGCCGGCGAGGCCGGCAAGGGCTTCGCCGTCGTCGCCGGAGAGGTCAAGGACCTCGCCCGGGAGACCGCCAAGGCCACCGACGACATCGCCCGGCGCGTCGAGGCCATCCAGGCCGACACCGACGGCGCCGTCGGCGCCATCGAGCAGATCGCCTCGATCATCGTGTCGATCAACGACCATCAGGTGACGATCGCATCGGCGGTCGAGGAGCAGACCGCGACAACCAACGAGATGTCGCGCGCGGTCGCGGAGGCCGCCGTCGGCGCCTCCGACATCGCCTCCAACATCACCGGGGTCGCCACGGCCGCCCGCACCACCAGCGAAGCGGTGAGCCAGGTCGAGGACGCCGCCGGGGACCTCGCGCGCCTGGCCACCGCGCTGCACGACAAGGTGGTCACCTTCGCCGTCTGACGACAGCCGCCCGCCCGCCGTCGGCAGACGGTGGGCGGGCGGGTCGGCGGCTGCGATCAGCGGCTGGGGATCAGTGGCTGGGGATCAGCGGGTGGCGTCCTGCGGGTCACGGCGCCGGCGGCGCACCGACGCGACCAGCGCGGCGGAGCCGAGGGCGACGGCCGCCACGGCCGCCAGGGCGAGCGGCGTCGCGTCGCTCCCGGTGGCGGCCAGCACGGCTGTCGCCGCGGTGGTGGTGACCGGTGCGGTGGCCACGGGGTCACCGGCGGCGAGCACCAC
>Ga0255338_1003941_pt1 | contig 16530 bp, 17 predicted proteins | sample MeOH1_35cm_T4_19_FD_203715 | JGI IMG/M metagenome (GOLD analysis project Ga0255338, IMG submission 203715) | Sandy soil microbial communities from University of British Columbia, Vancouver, Canada - MeOH1_35cm_T4_195 | ecosystem: Engineered > Artificial ecosystem > Sand microcosm > Unclassified ...
TCAAAGTGGACCCATTTCTCTACCAACATGAGGATCCAGCGAGTGTTGGAAACGACATGAGGATGCTTGTCTCTGAAATGGCTGGACGAGCTTCAGTCGAACTCAAATCTCAAGAGTTAGGTTTTGATCTTGGTGGGGACCGCGAATTAATTGGTCGCGTGGTCGAGCGCGTCAAAGAGATGGAATCTCGTGGATTTACATTCGAGGCGGCTGATGCTTCTTTTGAATTATTGCTCCGCGAAGAGGCAACGGGTGTGCGTCCAAGTTTCTTCTCGATTGATCACTGGTTGACGACGGTAGAGCGGACTGAGGACCAGAGCATCATCACCAAGGCGGAGATCTCAATTACTGTGCAAGGAGAGAAGATCTCCTGTGCCGGTCAGGGAAATGGTCCCGTTAACGCTCTTGACAACGCACTCCGTTTGGGTTTGCAGCGGTTCTATCCAGAGCTCGCAGTACTTGAGCTCACCGATTACAAAGTTCGTATTCTGGAAGGTCGCCTTGGAACAGGTGCTATTACACGCGTACTTGTTGAAACGAGTGATGGCAAAGGCGAGTGGAACACGCTGGGAGTGCACGAGAACGTTATCGCGGCATCAGCGATGGCATTAGAAGACGCCGTCACCTACGGCTTACTCCGACAGGGGAGAACGCCGGAGTAGTCTGGGCGCGTGCCAGAAACGCGGTTCCCTGAAGTAATTTTGTCATTTGAACGCCATCTGAGGAATGAACGAAGTCTTTCGGCTCATACAGTCCGTGCTTACTTGGGAGATTTAAGAAGTCTCTTTAACCAACTCGAAGTTCTAGGTGTAGAGAGAATCGAAGAGTTGGAACTTTCGCACATTCGATCGTGGCTGGCCACGATGCAAGTTAAAGCAGGGGCGAGGACTTCCCTATCTAGAAGAGCGGTATCTATCAGACTCTTCACCCAGTGGGCCTTCAAGTCGGGATTGATCTCATCTGACGTCGGAGCGGCTCTCGCCGTCCCAAAGGTGCATCGCACTCTGCCAGAAGTTCTGGATATTCCGAACGCGCTCTTGGCGATGGAGGCACTTTCGGTCAGAGCAGGAGAGGAGGAGACGCCTCTCGCTCTGAGGGATCGTGCGATGGTGGAAGTGCTTTATGCCAGCGGGGCTCGGGTCGCCGAGCTTTGTGGTCTCAATGTGCTCGATATCGATTATGAACGTCAGACTCTTCGCGTGCTGGGCAAAGGCAATAAGGAGCGGACGATTCCTATTGGCAACCCCGCGATGGCAGCTCTTAAGTTGTGGCTTGAGAATGGTCGGCCTAGTCTGGCAAATCAGATATCTGGAGAGGCGGTCTTCCTTGGCGCTCGCGGAAAGCGGATTGATCAGCGAACAGTGAGAACCGTTGTTTATGAAGCACTTTCTGTCCTGGAAGGAGTCGGGAGACTCGGTCCTCATTCTCTCCGCCATTCGGCGGCGACCCACTTACTCGAAGGCGGCGCGGACCTTCGGACAGTCCAGGAGATATTGGGTCATGCCTCACTTGCGACGACTCAGATCTACACCCACGTTTCAACTGAACGGCTTCAAAAAGCATTCAAACAGGCTCATCCAAGAGCGTGAGTCGACTTCCGTGCGAGTTTATTGCGGAATGAGCAGCCCTTCGTGTCAGGTAGGATTGCCCCTGCATCACAGAGCATCGTGATGACTTCACGCGCTTAGTAAGTACCACCTCGGTCCAGTTCGCTGGTCGGTGTCTGGGCGCTAGAGGGTCAGCAGATAGTTGGCCCAATAACCGAGAGCGAACTTCGATAGAAGTGCGCAAGAAGGAGTGTGCCGCCATGGCGGTTGTAACAATGCGAGAACTTCTCGACAGCGGAGTCCATTTCGGACACCAGACTCGTCGATGGAACCCAAAGATGAAGCGCTTCATTTTCACAGAGCGCAATGGCATTTACATCATCGACATCCAGCAATCACTTGGACTCATTGATAGCGCCTACGAATTCGTGAGGGATGTTGTCGCCAAGGGCGGGCATATTCTTTATGTAGGCACAAAGAAGCAAGCGCAAGAGCCAATCATGCAGCAGTCAGCGCGCGTAGGCATGCCTTATGTCACCGAGCGCTGGCTTGGAGGAATGCTCACCAACTTTCCAACTGTCTACAAGCGCATTCAGCGCCTTAAGGAACTTGAAGCTTTAGAAAGTGCCAACGATCAGTTGTTGACCAAGAAGGAACTCCTTGTACTTCGTCGCGAGCGCGAGAAGCTCAACAAGAACCTTAATGGAATTCGCAATATGACCAAATTGCCAAGCGCAATTTGGGTTGTCGATACAAAGAAGGAGCATCTCGCAGTTGCTGAAGCCAAGAAGCTTGGCATCCCAGTTATTGCAATCCTGGATACTAACTGCGATCCAGATGAAGTTGATTTCAAAATTCCAGGAAACGATGACGCGATTCGTTCCATCGGACTCCTCACCCGGGTTATTACTGATGCAGTTGCCGCCGGACTTCAAGCCCGTGCGGCTGCAAGTGTCAAAGAAGAAGTAAAAGCTGATGCAGAAACTGTTGCTGCTGGCGAGCCACTTGCTGATTGGGAGAAAGAAATTCTCTCTGGCAATGCTGCTCATGCGACAGAGGCTGTTGAGGTTCGTCCAGAGGTAGAAGTACCAATGGTCGTCGAAACCAATGCTGTAACGGAGGCTTAAATTGAATTACTCAGCTGCCGATGTAAAGAGACTTCGCGAGGCAACCGCGGCAGGAATGCTTGACTGCAAGAAAGCTCTCGATGAGGCCGATGGCGATTTCGACAAGGCTGTTGAAATCATCCGCGTCAAGGGCTTGAAGGGAATCACCAAGCGCGAGGGTCGGACGGCTTCCAATGGGCTTGTTATTGCCAAGGTTCAGAACAACTATGGCGTCATGCTCGAACTCAACTGCGAGACTGACTTCGTTGCAAAGGGTGAACGCTTTCAGGCACTCGCCGATGAGCTTTTGGAACACTTGCTCGAGTCAAACATTTCAGACCTTGATGCTTATTTGGCTTCAGAAATAAAGCCAGGGCGAACGGTGCAAAATATTATTGATGAAGCCAACGCAACTTTGGGTGAGAAGATCGAGGTACGCCGCCTTGCCGTTCTTGATGGCCCTGCTGCTGTCTACCTTCACCGCACCAGTCCTGACTTGCCACCACAACTTGGTGTTCTTGTTCAGTTGTCGAAGGATGCACTTGAAGTTGGCAAGGACATTGCCCAGCACATCGCAGCCTTTGCTCCCTCATACGTCAATCGCGAGGATGTTCCGGCCGAACTCATCGAGAACGAGCGACGCCTTGCTGAGGAAACAGCCCGCAATGAGGGGAAGCCAGAAGCGGCCCTTATCAAGATCGTTGAAGGCCGGGTCACTGGTTTCGTAAAGGAAGTTAGCTTGATCGAGCAGGCATTTGCCAAGGATGCTAAGAAAACGGTCAAGCAGATCCTTGATGAGGCAGGTACGGCAGTAAAGGCATTCCAACGCTTCCGCGTGGGTCAATAACCTTTTGGGTCAGACCTTTAGACTCTAGAGATTAAGTGAAAGGAGCACTCATGCCCGGTAGTAGAGGTAGCTACGGGCGGGTGCTTCTTAAACTTTCTGGCGAAGTATTTGGCGGGGCAAAGGGCATCGGTGTGGATCCTGATGTTGTTCAAGATGTTGCTAAACAGATTGCTGATGTTGTCCGCAGCGGAGTTCAAGTTGCCGTCGTCGTAGGCGGGGGAAATTATTTCCGCGGAGCCGAATTGCAGCAGCGAGGAATGGACCGTGCACGAGCGGACTACATGGGAATGCTCGGAACTGTCATGAACTGTCTTGCTCTTCAAGATTTTCTTGAGAAGCAGGGGATTGACACTCGAGTCCAAACGGCAATCACTATGGGTCAAGTTGCCGAGCCTTACATCCCCCGTCGTGCTATCCGACACTTGGAAAAGGGGCGAGTCGTAATTTTCGGAGCGGGTGCGGGAATGCCATTTTTCACCACTGACACAGTGTCGGCTCAGAGAGCACTTGAAATAGGAGCAGAAGCTTTACTCCTAGCCAAGAGTGGAGTTGACGGTGTTTACTCGGACGATCCTCGCAAGAATCCAAAGGCCGTGAAATACGAAAGTATTTCCTATGACGAAGTGATTTCGAAGTCGCTGGCCGTGGCAGATGCCGCAGCATTCAGTATTTGCCGTGAAAATGGTCTTCCGATTATCGTCTTTGATCTCAAATCGAACGGAAATATCGGCCGTGCCGTTCGTGGCGAGGTTATAGGTACGCTTGTTGCGTAGTTCCAGATGATTAAGAGTCATCGGGTTTTCAAAGAAGAACCACAAGGACGTTAGAAGAATGAGGAGTAGTGATGAGTGATGTTGCTGGCACCCTGAAGGATGCCGAGACAAAGATGGGCAAGGCTGTAGAGGTAGCGAAGGAAGATTTCGCATCCATTCGAACCGGTCGTGCGCATCCGTCGCTCTTCAACAAGATTATGGTTGATTACTACGGCGCATTCACTTCGCTTTCACAGTTAGCCTCAATTCAAGTTCCCGAGGCCCGTATGGCGATTGTTTCTCCTTTTGATAAGAGCGCGATGGCTGCAATCGAGAAGGCAATCCGTGAGTCAGATCTCGGGGTGAACCCAAGCAACGACGGAGTAGTTATTCGGGTTGGCTTTCCTCAGCTTACGGAAGAGCGTCGCAAGGAGTACATCAAGGTTGCACGTACCAAGGCTGAAGATGCCAAGATTTCACTTCGTAATATTCGACGTAGTGCAAAAGAGGCTATCGAGAAATTAGAGAAAGACGGCTTGATCGGAAAAGATGACCTCACTCGCGGGGAGAAAGAATTAGAAAAGATCACATCAGATCACGTCGGCAAAATTGATGACCTGCTCAAGCATAAGGAGGTCGAACTTCTCGAGGTCTGAGAGTTCCACCGTCGAATGAACGACTTACATGCGATCAATGAAGCGATAAATCGAAAGGCGGGGCGGAAGCTTCTTCCGTCGATTGCTGTTAGCGCCTCCATTGTCGCTCTGGTCTGGTTTGCTCTGGCTTACCACCGTGAACTATTTGCAGTACTCATCGGCCTGGCGGTCATCCTTGGAATTCGCGAAATTACCCAAGCTTTCCGTGCGGGTAAGACTTATCTTTCTCTGCCGGCATTAATCATCGCGACTGTGGTTCTCACTGCGTCTACCTGGCGAGGGAGCCTTACCGGTTTGGCAATTTCTACCGCGTTCTGCTTACCGATACTCCTAGTCGATTTGTTGCGGCGCGGGCCGGACGGGTTTATAAAGAGTGCGACAGCCACAACTCTTGTACTTATTTATTTGCCCTTCCTTGCCGGTTTTATCATTCTTCTTGCCCGACCCTACGATGGTTTCGATCGTGTTATGACCTTTGTTGTTCTTATTGCGTGCAATGACACCTTCGGCTATTTGGTGGGCGTCCTCATTGGCAAGCACCCGTTGGCGCCAAAAATCAGTCCGAAGAAGACGTGGGAGGGCTTGGCAGGATCGTTGGTCTTTACCGTGATTGGTGGGGCACTTACCTTTCATTATTTGATGCATGAGCATTGGTGGATCGGCGCGTTGGTCGGACTCATGGTTGTGTTTACCGCGACAAGTGGTGATCTGATTGAGAGCGCGATGAAGCGTGATCTTTCGCTTAAGGATATGGGGACGATTCTGCCTGGCCACGGAGGCATGCTTGATCGGTTGGATTCTGCCCTTCTTTCAGGCCCTGCTGTTTGGTTAGCTTTTGAAGTAGTTAAACGATATTTATGACTCGCTCTTCGATGCCTCCAGAAATCAAATTAGTTTTTGATGAACCTAAGTTAAAGAAGAAGGCACCCCGCCACCTCGCTGATTACTCCCCGGAACAACGACGCGAGCTTGCTATTGAACTCGGGCTCCCAGCGTTTCGTGCAAATCAAGTCGCAAACCACTATTTTACGCACCTTTCTTCAGATCCCACGACGTGGAGTGATATTCCAGCGAATTTGCGCGGAACAATTGCCGAACTCCTGACTCCTAAACTCATTGAATTAGTTCGTTCTGTTACATGTGACAACGGGATGACACGCAAGGACTTATGGCGTTTACACGATGGAGTACTTGTTGAGAGTGTTCTGATGCGTTATACCGATCGCACAACGGTATGTATTTCATCCCAAGCCGGGTGTGGAATGAACTGTCCGTTCTGTGCAACAGGACAGGCAGGGCTCACTCGTAATTTAACTGCGGGTGAGATCACCGAGCAGATTGTTGCTGCAGCCAGGTCATGTGCGGAGGGCGAGTTGCCCGGAGGACCAACGCGTCTCTCCAATATCGTTTTTATGGGAATGGGCGAGCCAATGGCCAACTACAACGCCGTCATGCGGACTCTGCGCAACATCACCGATCCAAACCCACATGGACTTGGAATTAGCGCACGGTCAGTAACAGTCTCTACCGTTGGTTTAGTGAATGGAATTGAAAAATTGATGAACGAGAGTCTCCCAGTAACTCTTGCTGTATCTCTTCATTGTCCTGACGACGATCTTCGAGACACGCTCGTCCCCATCAATGTGCGTTGGAAAATAAAAGAAGTTCTTCAAGCAGCAGATGCTTACGCAGAAAAGACTGGACGTAGATATTCAATCGAGTACGCTCTTATTCGAGATATTAATGATCAAACGTGGCGGGCGGATCTCTTAGGACGTTTGTTAAAGAATAGAAATGCACATGTAAATCTCATTCCATTGAACCCGACACCTGGTTCGAAGTGGACTGCCTCTCGCCCTGAGGACGAAGCGGAATTTGTCCGAATTCTTGAAAGTTATGGAGTTCCGACAACTGTGCGAGATACTCGCGGGCGCGAGATTGAGGGTGCTTGCGGGCAGTTGGCAGCGGCTGAACTGAGTAGATGACCCTAAGTGCGCGTTGCGAACGAGCCATTGAGTAATTGGACACACGTCCTCGTTCTTCATCTCTTGCTTACTTGATAGTGTAATTGTTAGCGGTTACAGTTTCGCGAACCAATCAATGCGAAGAGCTATCCAATTTAGATATTGCTAACGGGAGGAATTTAGAAAACAATGACTTTTGAGAGCGGACATGAGGAATCCTCAAAACCAACGTTTTTGGAATTGCGTGGCGTGTCAAAGAGTTTTGGAGAACATAAAGTTCTTGATCAGATAAATCTCACTGTTGCAGAAGGCGAAGTATTAGTTGTTATAGGCCCAAGTGGTTCCGGAAAGAGCACTCTGCTCCGCTGCATCAATTTCATCGCCGCTCCTGATGAGGGAGAAGTGATATTCGAAGGTCATTCCTGGAAGGTTTTCAAATCCAAATTCAATTTTGTCGCAAACAGAAAATACGAAAAGAAGTTGACGATTCTGCGTAGCGAAATTGGAATGGTCTTTCAGAATTTTAATGTATTTCCCCATATGACAGCAGCGCAGAATGTTGTGCTTGGGCTTACCAAGGTACGGAAGTTAGGAAAAGCCGAGGCAAGGCTTGCTGCCGTTGCCGCTTTAAGCCAAGTTGGACTCTCGGACAAAGTGGATCAGTATCCTGAAAAATTGTCTGGTGGGCAGAAGCAGCGAGTTGCAATTGCAAGAGCTCTAGCATTGAAACCGAAAGTCATGCTTTTTGATGAGGCGACATCTTCGCTTGATCCTGAATTGGTAAACGGTATTTTGGAAGAGATGCGCCGATTGGCAAAAGCTGGCATGACTATGGTTGTGGTGACACATGAAATGAATTTTGCTTTCCAAGTAGCAAGCCGGATTGTATTCATGGACCAAGGGCGTATCGTTGAAATTGGCACTCCAGATGAGATCAAGAGAACGACTGAGCCGCGCACTCGATCATTTCTCTCAGCTATTTTGAATTAATTCGATGAATTCGTATAAATTTGACTGGAACGTCATAGATAAATACCTTCCAGAATTGCTGAGAGGGCTTTTTATAACTCTAGAAGTCTCGGCTGTGGGAATGGTTTTAGCTCTAGTTATTGGTTTGCTCCTGGCAACTGGAAGACTTAGTTCGCACCGATTTACTAGGGCCGTTTCAAACGGTGTAGTTCAATTATTTCGCTCGATCCCTCTTTTTGTGATGCTCTTCTGGGTTTATTACGGACTGTCTCTGAAATTCCACCTGATGTTCACCTCTTTTCAGGCTGGCGCGATTGCGCTGGGTATAACTGGAGGCGCCTACATGGCTGAGGTCTATCGAGGCGGATTGACGGCGGTGGATGCCGGACAGAGAGAAGCAGCTATTGCGATGGGCATGACTCGAGCAGATGCGTTTCTCTTTGTGGTCCTGCCGCAAGCATTGAGGATTGTTATCCCGCCAACGGTCAATGTCTACGTTGGTTTGCTAAAAGGCGCCACGATTGTCTCTGTTATTGGTGTTTCAGACATGATTTACGTGGCTCAGTATGTGTCGTTACAAACATTTACGCCCTTCGAACTTTATTCAGTGGCCGGATTGATTTTTGTTTGCCTCACGTTGTCTATTTCGGGTTTTGCTTGGATGTTGGAGCGCCGCTTAGGAAAGGGCAGGACATATGGATAGTAGCCAACCCTTTTTTGACTTTTCTGCTGTCTGGGCGAGTATGCCCATATTGCTTAAAGGTTTTGGTCTCGCGCTTTTTTGCGCCTCCGTAGCAATTATTCTGGCGGTTATTTTAGGCCTCGCTGTCGCATTACTTAGGCTCTCGCCTATTCGAGCATTGCGATGGTTCGCATTTGTGTATACGCAACTATTTCGTGGCATTCCTCTATATGTTCTGGTCATTTGGGTCTATTTCGGACTGGCAATTGCCGCTGGTGTGAATTTGCCTGCGATCCCTGCCGGCATTATTACGCTCGCACTTTTGAACAGCGGGTATCTCTCTGAAACTTTTAGGTCTGGAATATTGGCAATAGACCGAGGTCAGATTGAAGCTGGTATTGCACTTGGACTTTCTCGTGGCGAGGTCATGCGACATATTGTCTTGCCACAAGCCCTGCGCATAATTATTCCTCCTTTAGGTAATCAGTATGTTGATGCAATAAAGGATTCAGCTATCTTAAGTATTATTGGTGTTCCCGAACTGATGCGTGAATCGGAACAGTTGGCAAATCTCTACTATCGACCATTTGAGTTTTATACTTTCGCAGGAGCGCTGTATTTAATTGCGGTTCTTGGAGTTTCAAAGGGAATGAATACATTGGAGAAGAAACTTTCTGCGCATAGCGCACATACTCGAGCAATATAGGAATCTAATTGAAGTTTACTGAATTAGTTTTGTCGCAATTATTGACATTTATAGTGCAAACAGACTTAGAATAAATCACACTACAAAGACTCCCCTGGTCTTTATTGATTAAAAAGGAGTTCCATGTCAAATACTAAAGTTGTCAATCAAGTTGGAGGTCAAGATTTGTCACCTGAATTATCAGTGCCAGATCGTCGTAAATTTATCAAGGGTGCTGGACTTTTATTTGGTGCTGGAGCAGTCTCTGCGCTTGCAACCCCAGCAATGGCAGCATTAGCGACACCAGCAATGGGAGCACCAGTGACGTCTAATTTGCCAAGTGCAAATGCAACTGGATCATATAATTCAGTTCTTGATAAAGTTCTAGCAACAAAGGAAATTAGTTTCGGCGTTGATCTTGGGTTTGCGCCACTGCAATACAAGAAGGCAGATGGAACTCCAACCGGTTATATCGTTGATCTAGCGAATAAGTTGGCCGCTTCTTTAGGAGCGACCCCGAAGTGGGTGGAAATTCCATTTGGAGATCTTTTTGCAGGGCAAGCAGCGGGCAAGTTTGATATGTCTGGCATCGCTGCAACTATTAAGCCAGAGCGTGCTCAGAAAGTGTTGTTCTCTGGAGCACCGGCATTTGTTGAGTCTAATGTCGTGCTGTTCAAGCCTGGATACAAAGTCTCCAAATTAAGTGCTTTGAATAGTTCGTCCGTAACCATCGCTGTTGTACTCGGATCTTCTCAGGAGTCTGCAGCGCAACTGCTTTATCCGAAGGCAAAGTTGAAGAGACTTTCCAATCAGGCAGCTCTTGCGGACGTTAGCGCTGGTCGCTCACACGCCATGATTGTGGGGGAGTTCTCGGTTGCCGAGGCGATTAAGTCCAATTCAAAGCTCACAGTCTTCAAGGGTAAGCCTGTCTTTGTTGACGAGAATAGTTTCTTCATGCCTGCAGGTGATATCGCAATGAAAAACTATGTTGATACCTGGCTACGATATGAAACTTCTCATAACACGCTTGCCGGACTGTGGGATAAATATGTGGGCAACAGTGCCCGAAAGCTTGGCTTGCAGTCAGTCTCGGTGACTTCGGCCTGGAGCGCATAAAAGGCGGAAGCCACGATCCTCGGCAATTTGTTGTTGAGGATCGTGGCTTTTCGCAAATTGTTCTTGTTTTGTAAAATCGATTACTGAGTTAAAGGTGGAGATGAATAAGCGAGCACGACATGTCAGAGCATCACTCGTGCATAAAATTCACGAAGATTCCAACCACCTTAGTTTGCGCAAACTAGTCAATTCCGATGAAGATGGTCGGGATGTTAGTGTGACTTGGGTTGAAATTGACGGTAGACATCCGGCGCTGAGGACTGATGCAACCACTCGCGTCTACTACATTCTTGATGGTGATTTCAATTTCATAATTAATGGTGAAGCAGAGATAGTTGCTGGACCTGGAGACTCGGTTGTTATTTATCGGTCCTGCATTTACGAGTTCAATGGAACGGGAAGCTATCTGGTCATTAATGGGCCGGCGTTTCAAGAAGGCGATGATAGATATCTTGCTGATGTAGAAAACTTACCTGGAGGATAATTTCATAATGGAAATGAACCGTGCCGTAATCGCAAGTGCCCTACGTACTCCTTTTGGCAAATATTTGGGTGGTATGTCAACAATTCGCCCTGACGATTTATTGAGCGCCCTCATTCGGAATTTGGTTTCTCGGATTCCTGCGTTGGACCCAGCGCAGATTGATGATGTACTTATCGGGGATGCGAATGGTGCGGGAGACGACAACCGTAATGTGGCTCGGATGGGCTTGCTGCTTGCTGGACTGCCAGTCAGTGTTCCTGGCGTAACGTTGAACCGACTCTGCGGCTCAAGTGCCGAAGCTTTGGTACAAGCTGCTCGTTTAATAAGATCGGGAGACGGGTCACTTGTTTTAGCTGGTGGAGTAGAGAGCATGAGTCGGGCGCCTTGGATCGTAGAGCGTTTAGGTGAGGCAATACCTTTGGATCCCATTTATCATCAGTCAACGGTGGGATGGCGTCTCATCAACCCACTAATGCCCCAACAATGGGCGATTAGTTTGGGACGAGGCGCCGAAAATGTTGCAGAGAGATTGGGAATCTCACGGGAAAATCAAGATCAATGGGCACTTCGCTCGCATGAACGAGCAGCCATAAGTTGGGATTCTGGATTTCACTCCGACTGGGTCCTGCCGATGGCGGGCGTGTCGATGGATGAATCCATCCGTAGAGACACCTCCCTAGAAAAACTTGCGAAATTGAAACCTGCTTTCTCAGAGGGGGGAACGGTTACAGCAGGCAATTCCTCTCCTTTGAATGATGGCGGCACTCTGGCTTTGGTCACTACCGAAGAGAAATGCCGTGAATTAGAACTTGAGAGCATCGCTGTAATTGTCTCAGCTCAGGTAGTGGGAGTTGCACCTGATGAATTCACTCTGGCTCCGGTATTGGCAATAAGGAAATTGTTAGCGAAGCAGAAGCTGACTTTTAAAGATATTGAAATTTGGGAGATCAACGAGGCTTTTGCGGCAATGGTACTTACAGTCTTACAGGAATTGCCCGAGATTGATTCGAGCAAAGTGAATATCAATGGCGGTGCAATTGCTCTTGGTCACCCGGTGGGTGCATCTGCTGCACGTGCGGTGATTGACTGTGCGCGAGAATTAAAACGGCGTGGAGGACGTTATGGAATTGCTGCAGCGTGTATCGGAGTTGGTCAAGGAATTGCCGTCCTCGTTGAGGCGTAGTAATTCCTTTTTGGTCGTTATTTACCTGATGTAGGAAGCGCCATTTATGTCTAGTGTCGCGCCCGACAATTGCTTCTGCTTGCCAGTGGCTAGAAATGCGATCATTTCAGCAATATCTTGCGGTGGCACCCATTCACCCATTGCTAATGTCGCAGTGATTTTGTCTTCTCCGCCCTGCGTAATAGCTGATGTCAGAGACATGCCGGTTCTGACAACACCAGGAGAAACTAGGTAGGCGTATATGCCGTCTTTTCCGTATGCACGTGCGATTGTCTTTACCAAAGCCGCGATTGCCGCCTTGGAGGCGGAGTAGGCGCCTAATTTCATATTGCCTGCGCCGCGTTGGGCGGCCCAACTGGAGATACCGATAATTGTTCCCCCACTATTTTCTAGAAAGTAATTGACGGCTTCTCTTATCAAAAAAGCGGGAGCGGTGGCATTTACTTGAAATGCTGAGTACCAAGCTTTTTCCCATTGTTCATCAGTATCAGAAAAGGCAGCTTCGGGCATAATTGCGGCATTCGCCACAAGTACATCAATTTTGCCGCGCCAAGCGAGAGATTCTTCCCACAAGTTCCGCGCCGCTTCAGGACTATTGAAATCTGCATGGATCAATATTTTGCGATCAGTAGGTATATTTCGGGTTGCTTGTTCGGCACCTTCTCGGTCCGAACCGTAATGTGCGATTAAGTGCGCTCCCTCTTGACCTAGAAGTTCGGCAGTCGCACATCCGATGCCTTTTGAAGAACCGGTTAAGAGAATAGTTTTTCCTGACAGGCTACTCATTGATATTACCCTTCTAGAATGGATCATCACTTAGGCTTAGAGTCAAGGTTAAGAGATCACTACTAGTTCTGCAAATGTAAAATTTTAGAAAGGGAAATTAGGGATAAATGAGAATGCGACGAAGCAGTGCCCCTGATATTTCTTTCACCTTCGATGGTGCAGTAATTCCTGCAAAAGAGGGCGACTCTCTAGCCTCAGCTTTAATTAGTCAAGGAATATATGGATTGAAGGAATCTTTAAACGGAGAACGCCGTGGCGTATTTTGTGGAATGGGTGTTTGCAACGAATGTGCAGTCGTTGTAGATGGCCAGGCCGGGAGATTGGCATGTATGACGCCTGCGGCTAATGGTGTCGTTGTGCAACATCAGCCCGCGTACCCTGCGATAGATTTTTCGGACAGCTCGTTGCCGTTGGACCAACTTCCTGAAAGCGAAATCTCACCTGACGTTCTTGTTATTGGAGCTGGACCTTCGGGACTCGCGGCGGCGGCTGTTGTAGCGGAGGCGGGCTTGGATGTTGTCTTAATAGACGAACGAGGGAAAATGGGCGGGCAATATTTTAAACAGCCAGCCGATACTTTTTTGGACGAGGAAGCATTGGATCAACAATTCCGAGAGGGACGTGCGCTTATAGCACGTGTCAAGAAGAGCAATGTTCAGATATTGAGTGGAGCATCAGTTTGGGGTGCTTTCAGCGCGCACCATCTAGTTGCGACTAGTCAAAATGAGCGATGGGTTATCCGTCCCGGCAAGCTCATTATCGCTACGGGTGCTTATGAACGTGGCCTACCCAGGCCTGGCTGGACTCTTCCTGGAGTTATGACGACGGGTGCCGCGCAAACGCTTCTTCGCTCTTATCAAGTTGCCATAGGCTCGCAAGTCTTTATCTCAGGTAACGGTCCCCTTAATCTTCAAGTGGCCGCAGAACTGATTAGAGCGGGGGGGAATGTTGTCGGGTTAGCAGAATCCGCCAACTTATTTCGCGTGGCAAAGATTCCTTCTGCTATTGCACTATTTTGGTATTCACCTTTACTCGGTTTTAAAGGTCTTGGATATCTTCTTACATTAATGCGTGCGAGAGTCCCAGTCTATTTTGGTTGCGCAGTGACTCGGTTTAGCGGAAGGACCGCAGTCGAACAAATAGAATTGAGTAGGGTGCATAAAGAGGGCAGGCAGGATGACAAGAAGCGCACATTCGCAGTAGATGCGGTTGCGCTTGGATTTGGATTTATGCCTTCTAATGAGATTGCAAGATCATTGGGTTGTAAACACCAATTCGATTCTGATGTTGGGCACTTAAGGGTTGTGACAGATGAATTTGGAAATACCAGCCTGCCGGATGTCCAGGTGATTGGCGATAGTGGAGGAGTATCGGGTGCCCAGATAGCAAAAGCGGCCGGAGTTCTGGCAGGATTTTCCGTAGTAGAAGATTCCGACTGGGAAGTGTCGAGCGCCCTTAAGGTTGAAAAAAATAAGGCATTGAAGGTTCATCGCAAGAACCAGAAATTTCAGAAACAATTATGGAAAATATTTGCGTCACCAACAATCGTTGACCAACCTGCGGAGGCATCGACAATAATCTGCCGGTGCCTTTCTCTAAGCAATGGAGAAATTGAAGGCTCATTTACTGACGACACGCTCTCTGCCGGTGCATTGAAGCGTGTGACGAGAGTGGGCATGGGAATTTGCCAGGGAAGATACTGCGCTCCGGTTGTTGTTGGATTGACCTCCAAATTCAGGGGTACGCCAGTTGATGAATATTCTGGATTTGCCCCGCAAGTTCCATATAAGCCCACTGAGATTGGGGTCATTGCACAGGTAGAAATTCATCAATGACCCCGAGAGGTTTTCTGCTTTTTGCAGCGAATAGCGTGATCTGGGGCATACCCTTCTGGTTGACAAAGATTTTATTGACTGAATTTCACCCGAGCACAATTGTTTTCTTGCGTGCGGCAATTGCGGCCATACTGCTCGCACCAGCGACTTGGCGCTCAGGTGCACTTCAGAGCGCTCTGTCCCAATGGAGATGGGTCCTGGTCTTTGCTCTCGCTCAGATCGCGATTCCGTGGTGGTTGACAGGAACAGCGCAGAAGCATTTGAGTTCTTCATTTACAGGCTTGCTCATGACAGCTATTCCAGTAATTGGACTCTTTTATGCTTTTGCAAACCGAGAAAGAAGCGCCTTTTCTTTGCGGGGTTCGTTGGGTTTATCGATTGCCGGGGTGGGTGTGGCCATGCTGATCGGGCTGGATGCATTCCATGAGCGTCTAGACTTTTCGTCAGTATTCTTAGTCTTGCTGGCTACTGCAGGTTTTGCATACGCGCCCAGAGTTGTAACCCAACACTTACAGGGCGTGCCTTCTCTTGGTGCAATCGCGCTCACATTTCTCATTACGTCAGCTATCTGGGCGCTTCCTGGCATAAATTCTTGGCCAAAGCAGGCTTTGAGCCCATCTGTGGTCGTATCAACGCTAGTCATGGGGGTGATATGCACGGCTCTGGCATTCTGGATCTTTTTCGAGCTTATCAAGGAAGTGGGTTCGACAAAGGCAACTTACCTTGCGTTTACCAATCCGATGGTCGCTGTTTTGGTGGGCATAATTTTCGCAAAAGAACCCTTGACTGTTGGAATTATTTTTAGTTTTCCTCTCATTGTACTCGGCACCTATCTAGCCATCTCGGCAAGAGCCAGAATTCCCACCCCTTAGGGATGGTTTTGTTCATTAGCCGAACATTCCTCTAAGGAAGCGGATAAGAATTTATCAGGGTTCTGCGCATTGAATCGTGCTACTTTTGCGTCTGATGTGGGATTACGAATGTCGGAGGTAGATATTTTGGAAACGGACCAAGAACGTAAGCCTCGAGATTTTGTGCAATCTCTGGATCGTGGATTCGCAGTTATCAGGGCCTTCAACGAACTCAATGTTAAATTGACTTTGTCAGAAGTTGCCCAGCGAACTGGATTGACAAGAGCGACTGCAAGGCGTTTTCTCTTGACTCTTGAATCCATGCATTATGTCGGAAGTACAGGTCGCCATTTCTTTTTGCGCCCGAAAGTTCTCGAATTGGGTTATGCATATTTGTCTTCAGTTAGTTTAGTCTCGGTTGCCCAGAATCATTTGGAAGTCTTAACAAATCAATTGCGCGAATCGTGTTCAGCCAGTGTATTGGATGGTGAAGAAATCATTTACATCTGCAGGGCAGCAGCAAACAGAATTATGTCGGTAAATCTTTCTGTGGGTGTGAAACTCCCCGCCTATTCGTCGTCCATGGGCAAAGTTCTTCTTTCCGCTTTAGGGAAAAGTGAGTTACAGGAGTACATCACTAATTCGCTCCGACCAAAACTCACTTCTCACACCGTGGTGGGTGCTCAGGAGTTGTTAGAAGTACTTGATAAGGTCCGTGAGCAAGGTTGGGCAGTAAATGATGAGGAGTTGGAAGAGGGTGTTCGCTCCGTTGCTGTTCCCGTCAAAGACAAAGATGGCAAAGTCATTGCTGCCATTAACGTGAGCGCGCACGCATCCCGAGTAAAAGTTGATGCCCTAATTAGCGAATTCTTACCACAACTTCAGAAAACAGCTTTTCAAATTGAAACCGATTTGGCTGTATATGTTCCTAAGGTTTAAGGTTTTTCTGTAAGTCCATCAATGCAGAGATATTTAAATTCGAGAAATTCATCGATTCCGTGCATTGACCCTTCGCGACCAACTCCAGACTCTTTTATTCCTCCGAATGGCGCGCCTTCGTATGAAAT
>Ga0255338_1003943_pt1 | contig 16521 bp, 9 predicted proteins | sample MeOH1_35cm_T4_19_FD_203715 | JGI IMG/M metagenome (GOLD analysis project Ga0255338, IMG submission 203715) | Sandy soil microbial communities from University of British Columbia, Vancouver, Canada - MeOH1_35cm_T4_195 | ecosystem: Engineered > Artificial ecosystem > Sand microcosm > Unclassified ...
AAGTTGACGCGCGTCATCAACGAGCGCTTCGTGGAACGCCAGGGCATGCTGGAGATCACCAGCGACGATCTCTACGAGCGCGAACCCCACGCCATCCTGGAAACCTTCCTGGTGTACGAGCGCACACCCGGCGTCAAGGGCCTGTCGCCCCGCACGCTGCGCGGCCTGTACAACGCCCGCACGGTGATGGATGCCGGCTGGCGCAACGATGCGGAAAACCGCCGCCTGTTCCTTGCCATCGTGCAGGAGCCGCACGGCATCACCCACGCGCTGCGGCTGATGAACCAGACCAGCGTGCTGGGCCGCTACCTGATCAACTTCCGCCGCATCGTCGGGCAGATGCAGCACGACCTGTTCCACGTCTATACGGTGGACCAGCACATCCTGATGGTGGTGCGCAACATGCGCCGCTTCGCCATTGTCGAGCACACCCACGAGTTCCCCTTCTGCAGCCAGTTGATGGCAACCTTCGACCGTCCCTGGGTGCTGTGGGTGGCTGCGCTGTTCCACGATATCGCCAAAGGCCGCGGCGGCGACCACTCCAAGCTCGGCACCGCCGATGCGCGGCGCTTTTGCAAGCAGCACGGCATCGGCCGCGAGGATACCGACCTGATCGCCTGGCTGGTCGAGCATCACCTGACCATGAGCCATGTGGCGCAGAAACAGGACCTGACCGATGCCGACGTGATCCATGCCTTCGCGCGGGTGGTCGGCACCGAGCGCTACCTGACCGCGCTCTACCTGCTGACCGTGGCCGATATCCGCGGCACCAGCCCCAAGGTGTGGAACGCGTGGAAAGGCAAACTGCTGGAAGACCTCTACCGCATCACGCTGCGCGTGCTGGGCGGCGCCCGCGTCGATCCGCATTCGCTGTGGGCGCAGCGCAGGGACGACACGATCGCCCAGCTACGGCTCAAGGCGTTTGACCCGGAACTGGGCAAGCCGCTGTGGGCCCAGCTCGACGTGGCCTTCTTCCTGCGCCACGATGCGCGCGACATCGCCTGGCTCACGCGCCACCTGTACAACAAGGTGGACAGCGCCACGCCGGTGGTCAAGGCGCGCCTGTCGCCCGCCGGCGAAGGGCTGCAGGTAGCGGTCTACGTCAAGGACCAGCCCGACGTATTCGCCCGCATCTGCGGCTATTTCGAACGCAAGAGCTTCTCCATCCAGGAAGCCAAGATCCACACCACCCGGCACGGCTACGCGCTCGATACCTTCCAGGTAACCGATCCGGGCATCAGCAGCGATGCGAGCGGCAATTACCGCGACATCATTGCGCTGGTGGAGCACGAACTGGCCGAGCGCCTGCAGCAGCAGGCCGCCCTGCCGGAACCCACCCAGGGACGGCTGTCGCGCCAGTCGCGCAGCTTCCCGATCAAGCCACGTGTCGACCTGCGTGCCGACGAGCGCGGCCAGTATTACCTGCTGTCGCTCTCGGCCAACGACCGCACCGGTCTTTTGTACGCCATCTCGCGCGTATTGGCCAAACATCGCATCTCGGTGCATACCGCCCGCATCAACACGCTCGGTGAGCGGGTGGAAGACGTTTTCCTGGTCGACGGCAGCCGCCTCGCCTCGGATAACAAACTGCAGTTACAGCTCGAACAGGACCTGCTGGCGGCGCTGGCCATCTAGGCCGGACGCCCCACATAGAAGATATGACCGATAGCAATTCGCCCAAGCGCAAGACGCTGGGCATCAAGGCCGCCTCCGAAGGCAACGCCCGCAAACCCGGCGCCACCCGGCCGGTGCGCGTGTCAGACCTGAACCGCGGTCGCGTACGCGCCGTGGTCGACGGCATCAAGCAGGCACAGGAGCGCGCCGGCGGCGGCGAGCGCTCGCGCAAGAAGGCGGAAGACGGTGCCCAGCGCCCGCCACGTGGCCCGCGCACCGGTGAAGGCCAGGACCGTCCCCGCCGCTTTGCCGGCGAAGGCGACGACCGTCCGCGCCGTTTCGGTTCCGGCGAAGGGCAGGATCGTCCGCGGCGCTTTGCTGGCGAAGGCCAGGATCGCCCGCGCCGTTTCGACTCAGGTGAAGGCCAGGACCGCCCGCGCCGTTTCACCCCCGGTGAAGGCCAGGATCGCCCCCGCCGTTTCTCCCCCGGTGAAGGCCAGGATCGTCCGCGCCGTTTCGGCCCCGGCGAAGGTCAGGATCGTCCCCGCCGCTTTGCTGGCGAAGGCCAGGATCGCCCGCGCAATTTCGGTCCCGGTGAAGGCCAGGACCGCCCGCGCCGTTTCGGCCCCGGTGAAGGCCAGGATCGCCCCCGCCGCTTTGCTGGCGAAGGCCAGGATCGCCCGCGCCGTTTCGACTCAGGTGAAGGCCAGGACCGTCCGCGCCGTTTCACCCCCGGCGAGGGCCAGGATCGCCCCCGCCGTTTCGACTCAGGTGAAGGCCAGGACCGTCCGCGCCGTTTCACCCCCGGCGAGGGCCAGGATCGCCCCCGCCGTTTCTCCCCCGGTGAAGGCCAGGATCGTCCGCGCCGTTTCGGCCCCGGCGAAGGTCAGGATCGTCCCCGCCGCTTTGCTGGCGAAGGCAATGATCGCCCGCGCAATTTCGGTCCCGGTGAAGGCCAGGATCGCCCGCGCCGCTTCGGCCCCGGTGAAGGCCAGGATCGTCCGCGCCGATTCGGCCCCGGCGAAGGCCAGGATCGTCCGCGCCGTTTCGGCCCCGGTGAAGGCCAGGATCGTCCGCGCCGCTTTGCCGGCGAAGGCAATGATCGCCCGCGCAACTTCGCCCCCGGCGAAGGACAAGACCGTCCGCGCCGCGCGCACGATGCCGGCCAGGGCACGGGCGCGGAGCGCACCGCGCCCGCACGGCATGCGCCCCAGCCCAGCTCCGATGGCCTGGTACGCCTGTCCAAGCGGATGTCGGAACTCGGCCTGTGCTCGCGCCGCGAAGCCGACGAATGGATTCCGCGCGGCTGGGTGCTGGTCGACGGCCAGCCCGTCACTGAACTCGGCTCGCGCATCAGCCCGGACGCCAACATCGAGATCCACCAGGCTGCCCGCTCCGAGCAGGGCGAACGCGTGACCGTGTTGCTGCACAAGCCCGTCGGCTACGTGTCAGGCCAGGCCGAGGACGGCTATGAGCCGGCCGCGGTGCTGTTCGCGCCGGAGAACCAGTGGGAACTCGACCCCACCCGCAAGCGCTTCGCCCCGTGGCAGCGCAAGAGCCTGGCCCCCGCCGGCCGGCTCGACATCGACTCCACCGGCCTGCTGGTGCTGACCCAGGACGGCCGCGTTGCGCGCCACCTGATCGGTGAAGACTCGACGGTGGAAAAAGAATACCTGGTGCGGGTGAGCTGGGATTCGCCCGAAGGCCTGGTCGAGCGCGATATCTCGAAAGTCTTCCCCGCGGAGCTGATCGAGAAGCTGCGCCACGGCCTGTCCCTGGACGGCGAGGCGCTCAAGCCGGCCAAGGTCAGCTGGCAGAACGAGGAGCAATTGCGCTTCGTGCTGCGCGAGGGCAAGAAGCGGCAGATCCGCCGCATGTGCGAACAGGTCGGCCTGCGGGTCGTGGGCCTGAAGCGCGTGCGCATGGGCCGCATCGTGCTGGGCGACCTGCCGGTCGGCCAGTGGCGCTTCCTCGGCGCGTTCGAGAAATTCTGAGCGCCTTGCCCTGAACGCTGGCGGCCAGATGGCCGCCAGCGTTCACACTGATCGGCGCGTGCCAGCGCCCTGCCCCACTCCCGTCACCTCACAGCTGCGGCGCCCGGCAGGCCGCGCCATCGGCATTCGCCGACTCCGCCAGCCCGAATACCGCTTTCGCCCCGCATTGCGAGCCAAGCATGCGCCCCTGGTTATGGCCGACGCCGACCACCTCGAAAGCCTGGTGGCGGACCGGCGGGCGCTGGCTGCCCAACGGGGCGGCCAGATGGCGCTCGTAGCGCAGGTAGCCGCGCGCCCGCTCCAGCCTGGTCGGGCCTTCGGCTTCGGCGCCGCAGGCCTTGTCGAGCACGCGGTGGTTGGGGTCGTTGTCTTCCGTCCCCACCAGATAGGTCACCTGGCGCTGCAGATAGCGGCGGAACAGCGCGTCGCCCGTCGCGCCGCGCGCATACGGAACCATGTCGCGCATGCCGTACCGGTATTTGTCGTAGTCCGCGCAAATGGCCGTGTCATAGCGTGCGAAGCCCTTGCCGCTCGGGCGCTCCGGCGTGAAATAGAGATACGAAGAAGGGTTCGCCACCACGTAGCGCAGGTCGATACCGCCCGCGCGAATGCGCTCGTCGACATTGTTCAGTACCGCATAGCGGTGCACCAGTTGCGCGCCGCCCGAATGGCCGGCAAGCGTCACGCGGGTCACTGCGGGAAAGCGGCGCTTGTCGGTCACCATGCCGACGAGATCGTCCAGCACCTGCAGCGAGCTGGTCGAGTACGGTGGGTTGAGGGCATCCTCGCCGCCCATCCAGCCCTGCACGCTCCACACCGGCATATGGTCGAAGACCTTGCCCTTGGCCGCGTCCGGCGTGCCGGGGAAATTGGGCGCCAGCAGCAGCACCTCGCCGGGATTGCGCCCGGTTTGCCTGAGCAAGTCCGCGCCGGCGGCGAAGTAGTCGTCGCCGTTACGCTGCAGCCCGTGCTGAACAAAGATCACCTCGCGGATGCCGCTCAGATCGCCGTCCAGCGGATGGTTGGCATAGACCGGGAAATCGTAGGTCTGCGCGCCCGTGCCAAGCTTCACGCGCTGCCATTGGGAGGCCGCCGCCTGTGGCGCCGCAGCGGTTGCCGGCCTGGCCTGCGCGGCAGCGTTGTCCAGGCCGGTCGCCGCGCAGCCAAACTGCGCGGCGACTGCGAGCGCAAGCAGCGCGATCGGCGCGATCGGCGCGTAGTGCCCACGGCGCAATGTCCTCATGTCCCGCCTCCCGATACCGAAGCGGCGCAACGCCTGGGCGCCGCTCCATTCTCGTTGGTAAAGTCGCACCGCGCCAGGACGAGCGGCGACGGGAAGACCCCCGCCGCGCCGGGCGAAGCGATCAGTCGTCGCTATTGGGAGGCAACTCGGGGAACAGTACCTCGGTAAAGCCGAATCGCGTGAAATCCCGCACTCGCATGGGATAAAGGATACCCTGCAGGTGATCGCATTCATGCTGCACCACCCGCGCGTGGAAGTCCTCCGCCACCCGCTCGATGCGCGCGCCCATCATGTCGAACCCGGTGTACTTCAGCCGGGTATAGCGAGGCACCACGCCCCGCAAGCCCGGCACCGACAGGCAGCCTTCCCAGGCCTCGTCCTGCTCCTCGCCAATCGGCGTCAGCTCGGGATTGATCAGCACGGTCTTGGGCACGGTCGGCGCATCCGGATAGCGCGGATTGCGATCGAAACCGAAGATCACCACCTGCAGGTCCACGCCGATCTGCGGCGCGGCCAGGCCGGCGCCGTTGGCGTGATCCATGGTGTCGAACATATCGTCGATCAGCAGCCGCAACTCCGGCGTATTGAAGCGCGTGACCGGGCGCGCTACCTGCAGCAGGCGTGGGTCGCCCATCTTTAGAATGTCACGGATCATCCTTGATCTCCGGTTTGAATCTCGGCCAGCAAGGCCAGCATGGCGGCCTCGTCAAGCACAGGCACGCCGAGCGCCTCGGCCTTTTCCAGTTTGCTGCCGGCTTCCGCGCCGGCCACCACGTAGTCGGTCTTCTTCGACACCGAACCGGCCACCTTGGCGCCGGCGGCTTCCAGCATTTCCTTGGCGGCCTCGCGCGACAGCGTGGGCAGCGTGCCGGTCAGCACGAAGGTCTTGCCGGCCAGCGGCGCGGGCGCGGCGCGCGCCGCCGGTTCGCTTTCCTGCCAGTGCACGCCGGCCGCACGCAATTGCTCGATGACTTCCACGTTGTGCGGCTCGGCAAGGAAGTTGGCGATCGACTGCGCCACCACCGGGCCTACGTCGTTGACCTCCAGCAAGGCGGCTTCATCGGCGGCCAGCAGGCCATCCAGCTTGCCGAAGTGCCTGGCCAGGTCCTTGGCCGTCGCCTCGCCCACATGGCGGATGCCCAGCGCGAAGATAAAGCGGTTAAGCGTGGTCTCACGCGACACTTCGATGGCCGCCACCAGGTTGGTGGCCGACTTGTCGGCCATCCGGTCCAGCGCGGCCAGCTTGGCGACGCCGAGCTTGTACAGGTCGGCGGGCGTATGCACGATGCCCAGGTCGACCAGTTGCTCGACCACCTTGTCGCCCAGGCCCTCGATATCCATGGCGCGGCGTTGCGCGAAATGCAGCAGCGCCTGCTTGCGCTGCGCCGCGCAGATCAGCCCGCCGGTGCAGCGCGCGATCACCTCGCCTTCCAGTTTTTCGATATGCGATCCGCACACGGGGCACGTTGTCGGCATGACAAAGGCGCGGGCATCGGCGGGCCGGCGCTCCGGCACCACCGCCACCACTTCCGGAATCACATCGCCGGCGCGCCGCACGATCACGGTATCGCCGATATGGACGTCCTTGCGGCGGATCTCGTCCTCGTTGTGCAGCGTGGCATTGGTCACGGTAACGCCGCCCACGAACACCGGCGCCAGCCGTGCCACCGGCGTGATGGCGCCGGTGCGGCCAACCTGCACTTCAATGTCCTCGACCACCGTGGTCATTTCCTGGGCGGGAAACTTGTGCGCCAGGGCAAAGCGCGGCGCGCGCGACACGAAGCCGAGCTGCTCCTGCTCCGCCAGCGCATTGACCTTGTACACCACGCCGTCGATGTCGTACGGCAAGCTGCCTCGGCGCTCGCCCACGCCACGGTAGAAATCCAGCAGCCCCTCGGCGCCGCGCACTACCGCGCGTTCCGCGCAGACCGGCATCCCAAGCCCGGCAAACCAGTCGAGCATGGCGCCATGCGTGTCGGGGCGCGGCGCACCCTGCAGTTCGCCCATCCCGTAGGCGAAGAACGACAGGGGTCGCCTGGCGGTAATGCGTGGGTCCAGCTGGCGCAGGCTGCCGGCAGCGGCATTGCGCGGATTGACGAAGGTCTTTTCGCCCGCCTCGGCCTGCCGCGCGTTGAGCTTGTCGAATTCGCGGCGGTACATGAAGACTTCGCCGCGCACTTCCAGCACCGCCGGCGCCGCCCCGCGCAATCGCAGCGGAATGGCCTTGATGGTGCGGACGTTGACGGTTACGTCTTCGCCGGTTTCGCCGTCACCGCGCGTGGCGGCCTGCACCAGCCGGCCGTCTTCATAGCGCAAGGACATGGCCAGGCCGTCGAACTTCAGTTCGCTGGCATATTCCACGGCATCGGCCGAGCCGAACAGGTCGGCCGTGCCCTCCGCCGGCGCGGTCCGCCCCAACCCCTGCGCGCAACGGCGGTCGAATGCCACCACATCTTCGTCTTCGAAGGCGTTGTTGAGCGACAGCATCGGAATGGCGTGGCGCACCGAATCGAAAGCCGACAGCGGCTGTCCGCCCACGCGCTGGGTGGGCGACTCCGGCGTCAGCAAATCGGGATGGGCCGCCTCGATGTCCTGCAGCTCGCGGAACAGCGCGTCGTATTCCGCATCCGGAACCGACGGCGCGTCGAGCACGTAATACTGATAGTTATGCCGCTCCAGCTCGGCGCGCAGCCAGTCGGCGCGCGCGGCGGGAGAATCGCCGGCAGGTGCGGGGGCTTGCGCCGCCGCACCTTCTCGTTGGGAACTCATGCTGAATGACCAGATCCGATGTCGTACTGCTGTTTCAGAGACTGAACAAACGTAGGGTCACGGGCGAGCCCGCGGGCATGCCGCGCGCCTCGAGCTTGTCGTAGAGCGTTTGCAGCTGGCCGAAGATGGCGACGAAGGAAGACTCGCTCAGCGGCCGCATATTGTCGTCGACCAGTTGCGCGCCCATGCGCTGCGCCAGGCTGTAGCCATACTCGCACACCGTCTTGAACGGCTTGGTCGCCTGCGCCGCCGACGGCACGTCGAGCAGCAGCGTGATCTGGCGGCCAGCCTTGGCCGTCAGATCGTCGCGCAGGAAGTTGGTGTCGCCGAACTGCAGCGTGAACAAGGCACGCTGCACGCCATCGGCGCCGGCCTGGTAGCGGGTAAAGCGGGTGCCGTCGCGCGACAGCACCAGGCCGTCCTGGGTCGCCACAGTCTGCACGTAGGCGGCCGACCACGGCGCGCCGTCGGAGATCACATTGACGCCAAGCTGCACGTCGCAGCTCGCGGCAAACCCATCCAGCTCGCGGCCGTTGGCGACCGTCTCGCTCATGTCGGGCAGCTCGGCAGACGCATCGAGCGACTCCGCCAGCGCTTCCACCGCGTTGACGAACTCGGAAAACTCGAGCGCATTGAGCGCCCCACCCCGGTTGGCGAGTTGTACCGCTACCTGCAGGTCTTCGTACTGGTGACCCGCGGTGACCGCTTCCCACGCATTGGCCTCGGCGCGCAGGCCCTCGATATGCACCTGCTTGGTCCCCGCGCGGCGCAGGCGGCCGGTGAGCGGCAGGATGCGGTCACCGGAGCTCTTGCGCTCCAGGTGCAGCGGCACGATGCAGTCGATCAGCGGATCAATCACTGCGGGCGTGGGCTGGCCGTCGGGGACGGCGGGCTCGACATAGGCTTCCTTGCGCGGCGCGGCTTCCTGCTGCGCGGACGCGTGGTCATCGCCTTCCTCGTGCGCTGCGTGTTCGGCATGCCCCCCGTGTTCGGCGTGCGCCTGCGCCACCGCCTGGCCAGCCGCGGCTTGCACACCTTCGGCGTCCGCTGGCTTGCGCGAAGCGGCATGGCCGGATGCCGGCGCGGCGGCGATGGCGACTTCGTCGGCCACGGCTTCATCGGCATCCGCCGAACTGGCGGCCATGCCGGCCGCCACGGCGGCGGCATCCAGCGGCGAGCCCGACAGCGTGGGCTCGCGCCGCTCGACGACATGCGCGGCCGGCGGCTCGTGCAGCTTGGCACTGACTTCCGGCGTCACCACCGGGCTGACCACCGGCTCGCGCATCGGCGGCAGGTCGTCCTCGGGCTGCAGCGCGCGCGGGCGGCGCGCCTTGCGGATCTGCCATTGGTTATAAGCCACCACCAGCAGCAGCAGGACAATGCCTGCCACGATAAGGGCAGTCTGGAGCGTCATGCTGCCTCCGCCATCGACATCGCTGCGTCCATATCCACGGCGACGATACGCGAGACGCCTTGCTCCTGCATCGTCACGCCAATCAACTGGTGTGCCATTTCCATTGCGATTTTATTGTGGGAAATGAAAACAAACTGGGTCTTGTCCGACATGCGCGCCACCATATTGGCGTAGCGCTCGGTATTGGCATCGTCCAGCGGCGCGTCCACCTCGTCGAGCAAGCAGAACGGTGCGGGGTTGAGCTGGAACATGGCGAACACCAGCGCAATCGCGGTCAGGGCCTTCTCGCCGCCGGACAGCAGGTGAATCGTCGAGTTCTTCTTGCCTGGCGGCTGCGCCATCACCTGCACGCCCGCGTCGAGGATTTCGTCGCCGGTCATGATGAGCTTGGCCTGGCCGCCGCCGAACAGCGACGGGAACAGCTCGCCGAAGTGGTGGTTGACCTGGTCGAAGGTCCCCTGCAGCATCGCGCGGGTTTCCTGGTCGATCTTGTGGATCGCGTCTTCGAGCGTGGTGATGGCGTCGATCAGGTCGGCCGATTGCGCATCGAGGAAGGTCTTGCGCTCGCGCGCGGCCGCCAGCTCGTCCAGCGCCGCCATGTTCACCGGCCCAAGCGCGTTGATGGCGTTGTTCAGGCGGGTGACTTCGCCTTGCAGGTAGGAAGGCTTGAGGTCCGGGGTCAGCTTCTCGGCCAGCGCGGTCTCGTCCACCTCGGCAGTGGTCAGTTGTTCGCTGAACTGCTCCTGGTTCAGGCGCGCGGCCTGTTCCTTGAGCTGGTACTCGGTGATGCGGTCGCGCAGTGGCTGCAGGCTGCGTTCGGCGGCCAGGCGCTGGTCGTCGTACTGGCGCAGTTGCGCCGACAGCGCGTCGAGCTCGGTGCGGGCCAGGCCGAGCTTTTCTTCCTTCTCGGCGCGGCGCTCCAGCGCGTCCTGCAGTCCGGTGTGCGCGGTCTGCTCGTTGATGGTTTCCAGTTCGGCGCGCGCGTCTTCCAGCGACTGGGCAAGGCGCTCCGACTGGTCGCCGGCGGTCTGGATATTGCGGCGCAGCTCTTCGATGCGGTTGGCAAGATTGCGCTCGGCGAACAGGGCTTCCTGCGCCGCGCGCTCGAAATCGCGCAACTGGTGCCGTGCCGAAGACAGCTTGCTGTCCAGCGCCTCGAAGGCCATCTGGTGGTCTTCGTGCGTGGCCTGCATTTCGGCCAGCGCGGCGTCGTGATGCTCGAAGCTGGCTTCGGATTCGGCACGGATGGCGCGCTGCTCTTCGATCTGCGCGCCGATTTCCGCCAGCTCCTCGCGGATCTGGCCGCTGCGCGCGGCATAGCGCTCCATCGCCTGCGACAGCTTGAGCACATCCATCTGCAGCGCGTGCACGCGGCGGGTGGCCTGCTCGCTGCGCCCGCGTGCCTCCGTCAGAGCGGCACTGGCCTGGGTGTAGGCGGCTTCGGCGCGTACCGCCTGGCTCTTGGCCTCATCCGACAGCAGCATCTGGGCGCGCGCCTGCTTCTGCAGGTTCTCGATTTCCTGCTCGCGAGCCAGCATGCCGGCCTGCTCGGAATCGGCAGCGTAGAGGTGGACCGAGCTGCGGCCCACCAGGTGGCCCTCGGCCACGACAAAAGATGCGCCTTCCGGCAGCGTGGCGCGCTGGGCGAGCGCCGAAGCCATGTCGGCGGCGGTATAGACATCGGCCAGCCAGTCTTGCATCACGGCCCGGATGCCCGGCTCGGTGATCTGCACCAGCGCCATCAGCGGGCGCAGGCCGGCGGGGGTTTCCTGCGGGCGTGCGGCCGGCGGCGGCGAGTAGAAGGCCAGCTTGGCGGGCGGCGCGTCGGACAGGAAGGACTTGATCCAGTCCAGGTTGGAGACTTCGAGCGCGGCGAGCTTTTCGCGCAGCACGGATTCCAGCGCGCTTTCCCAGCCCGGCTCGATATGGATCTTCTTCCACAGGCGCGGCAGTTCGGCCAGGCCGTGCTTGGCCAGCCACGGCTGCACCTTGCCTTCGGTCTGTACGTTCTCCTGGAGCTGCTTCAGCGCGGCCAGGCGGGCTTCCAGCGATGCGATCGCCGCGGCCTCGCTCTGCACACGTTCCTGCGCGCTGCGGCGCCCGGCGTCCAGGCGCGGCACGCTTTCGGCGGAATCGGCCAGGATGGCCTGCGCTTCTTCCAGCACGGCTTCCTGCTCGGCCAGTTCGGCGCGCTGCTCTTCCAGGCGGATTTCATCGGGGCGGTCGAGCCCCTTCTCCTCACCGGACAGGCGCTCGCGGCGCTGTTCCAGCTGCTGCAGCATCTGGTCGGCGCTGCGCTGCTGCGCGGCTTCGAGCTTGAGCGCCTGCTCGGCCTGCATGATGCTGGCGCGTTGCTCGTTGGACAGCGTCTGGGCATCGCGCCACTGGGCTTCCAGCGTGGGCAGTTCGTCGGTCTTGTGCGCCACCGCCTCCTGTGCCTCGACGGTGCGGCCTTCCGCCACCGCCAGTTCTTCCTCGGCCTGCGCGAGCGCGTCGGTGGCCTGCTCGGCCTTGCCCTGCCACTGCTCGCGCTGCGCGGTCAACGCGGCGATCTGTGCCTGCACGCGGTTGCGCGATTCCACCACATAGCGGATCTCGGCCTCCAGCTTGCTGACCTCGGCATTGGCTTCGTACAGCGCGCCCTGCGCGGTGTGCATATTGTCCGACGCAGCATAATGCGCGGCGCGCATGGTTTCGAGTTCAGCCTCGACGTGGCGCAACTGCGCGGTCTGGGCTTCGAGATCGATCTGCGCCTGTTCGATGGCGCGCGTGTGCCGTTCCTGCTCGGCCTGTGCCTCGCGCTTGCGCAGCAGCCACAGCAGGTGCTGTTTTTCCTCGCCGTCGGACTGCAGCGTCTTGAAGCGCTGGGCCACTTCAGCCTGGCCTTCGAGCTTGTCCAGGTTGGTGCCGAGCTCGCGCAGGATGTCTTCGACGCGGGTCAGGTTCTCGCGTGTGTCGGACAGGCGGTTTTCGGTCTCGCGGCGGCGCTCCTTGTATTTGGACACGCCGGCGGCTTCTTCCAGGAAAATCCGCATGTCGTCGGGCTTGGCCTCGATGATGCGCGAGATCATGCCCTGCCCGATGATGGCGTAGGCGCGCGGCCCCAGGCCGGTACCCAGGAAGATGTCCTGGATGTCGCGGCGGCGCACGGCCTGGTTATTGATGTAGTACGAGGACGTGCCGTCGCGGGTCAGCACCCGCTTGACGGCGATCTCGGCATATTGGCTCCATTGCCCGCCGGCACGCCCCTCGGGGTTGTCGAACACCAGTTCGACGCTGGCGCGTCCGGCCTGCTTGCGGGCGGTGGAGCCATTGAAAATCACGTCCTGCATGGACTCGCCGCGCAGCTCGGAGGCGCGCGACTCACCCAGCACCCAGCGCACCGCATCGATGATGTTCGACTTGCCGCAGCCGTTGGGATCGACGATGCCGACCAGCTGGCCGGGCACTTGAAAATTGGTGGGATCGACAAAGGACTTGAAGCCCGCCAGTTTGATCGAGGACAGTCGCACGGTTGGTCGTGGGGTATTTAGCGTAATGCAGCGTTCAGGAAGCCGGGCCCAACGAGAAGCCAGGCGACGCGTGCCGCTTGCGCCCCATGCCTGGCTCTTGTGCCCGATAGTTGGCGCTAATCATACCATCGCGCCTTCCGCGTCCGCGCGCTTTCCGGGCTAAGCGGAAGCCATTTCCCAAGGGTGTTTGAGCCATTTCCGATGCACCTTGTACAGTCCCCGCCCCACACTCCGGGGTGACGTTTCGCATGCCAGGGAGCGCTTGTACTGCCGGAAACGACACTGCCTGGCGCACCCCGCGGGAAACTTCCGAGGGTAAATGCTAGTCTCTTCACTGTCAGCGTGATCTTTGATGCCCATTGCGCCCTTCGTCCCGAGGCCAGTACGCCATCTCTCGCCGGTACAACGCGAAGCCTGCCTCGCTACTCTTCTGGGAGTGTCCAGCATGACCGCCTACACACCGGCGACATCACACGAAAGCTCGCCCGGCCAGGCTGCCGATCCCACGGCAAAAGCGCTGCCCTGGTCTCTAAGCCAGATCGATTTCGGGGCGATCGACATCGCCCGGGTGCGGCCCGATCGGGAGTTGTTCTACCTGCTGGTGTCCGCCTCCTTCGTTGAGAGCGGCTCGGACACTTACGCCGGCAATCTGGCCGGCTATTACGCCGCCCATCCGGAGGCTTCCGGCTGGCTGTCCGAACACTGGGAGGCCGAGGAACTGCAGCACGGCCTGGCCCTGCGGCGTTACGTGGAACAGGTCTGGCCGGAGTTCGGCTGGGAACGCGGTTACGCGCGGTTCTTCGAGGAATACCGCCACACCTGCTCGGTGGACAATTTTGAGTCGTCGGAAGCACTTGAAATGGCCGCCCGATGTGTAGTCGAAACCGGCACCGCGGCGCTCTACCGCGCGCTGGAGCAAGCCAGCGACGAACCGGTGCTGCGCAGCCTGACGCGCCGCATCGCCAACGACGAAGTGCGCCACTACAAGCACTTCTACCGCTACTTCAACAGCTTCAACGCCGCGGAACGGCTCGGCCGCCTGCGCGTGCTGGGCGCGCTGGTGCGCCGCCTGCTGGAGATCAAGAACGAAGACGCGGAGATCGCACTGCGCAATGTGCTGCGCATCGAGCGCGGCACCGAGCATATTCCACAGAAAGACGTGCGCAAGCTCAATTCCAGGGTCAGCGCGGTAATCCGGCGCAACCTGCCGATCGAAATGACAGTCAAGATGCTGCTGCGCCCGCTGCACCTGCCCGCGGGCGTCGAACGCGCGATTCGCAGGCCGCTGGTGGCGGTTGTCTCGCGGGCGATGCTTTACTAAGCCTTTACCAGGCCAGGCCGCAGGCTATTGCGGCTGCAGCGCCGGATCCCCGGCTCCGCCCTCGCCGCCGGCAGCGCGGGCCCTGGCGCGGTGCACCAGCCCGGACAAGGCGCCGGCCGCCACGATGCACAGGCCACCGGCGGCCTCCTTCCAGCTCAGCGTCTCGGTCGCCAGCCACCACGACGACACCGCCGCGATCACGATCTCGAACAACATCAGCAGGGATACCCGATTGGCCGGAAGGCGCTGCAGCCCGTACTGGACCACCGAATTGCTCAGGACCAGGGTGGCGGCCAGGCCCAGCATCAGCGCCAGGCCGCCCCAGCCGATTGCCGGCGCCAGCGCGACGCCGCCAGGCTCCAGCCAGAGCGCGCAGGGCAAGCCGACCGCGGTGCAACCCAGGTAGACCATGACGGTGCGCAGGCGCGCATCCATTTCCGGGTAGAGCTGGCCGGCCCGGCGCGACAGCACATTGTTCACGGCGAACCCCATGCCGCCGATCAGGCCTGACCATTCAGCGGCATGCGTCGGCAGCGGCAGGCCCACTTCCGGCGTCCACAGCATCAGGCCCGCGCCGAACAGCGCCAGCGCCACCAGCAGCAAGCCGGCCGCGGACAGCTTCTCGCCAAGGAAGGCGCGGGCGAACAAGGCTGTCCACACCGGCGTCAGGTAGAACAGCAGCAAGACCCGCATCACATGGCCGTTGACGCTGCCCCACACGAACCCGGCGTTGGTCACGCCGGCCGCCAGCCCGATGGCGACAAACAGCCACGACCAGCGCAGGCCGCCCAGGTGGCGCGCGAACGCGGCCAGTGCGATCAGCGCGGCCAGCGCGCTGACCAGCGCCGCCGCCGTCATGCCGCCCAGCCCCCAGCCTGCCAGCAGCCGGTACGGAAACCAGGCGATACCCCAGACCGAGGCGCCCAGCAGGATGGACAAAGTGGATTTGAAGGCATGCGTCTCGGAACCGGCCGGGGCGCAGGAAGATGCAGGCGAAGCAGGCAGATTGCTCATAAAAGCGGGATAGGGCCGCCGGGTGGGCGGCCTGTTTGTATTCGGTATCGGAAAATCGTCCAGGGGCACACTGCGCCCCGTCCATCGGCAACCGGCATCGGGCCGAACGGGTGACTACAGGCGAGCGGGGCTTGCATCATGCAGCGCTGATGTACCGCACGGCGATCCGGCGCGCCGCCAGGCCCTTGCGGGCGCGCGGGTAAGCCCGGCAATCCTTTATAATGACCGGCTTTGAGCTTGGCCCTACCGGCCTGAACCCGACCGTGAATCCCCGCCTCGACCTGCTCCAGCCCTATCCGTTCGAAAAACTGCGCGTGATGCTGGCTGACGTCAAACCGAACGGCGCGTTGCCCGCGATCAGCTTCGGCATTGGCGAACCCAAGCATCCCACGCCCGAATTCATCAAGACGGCGCTGTCGGAGTCACTTGCGGGACTGGCGAATTATCCCACAACGGCAGGTTCGGACGCACTACGACAGTGCATAGCCGCGTGGCTGCAGCGCCGCTACGGCCTGCCGGCGGTCAATGCCGCCACCCAGGTCCTGCCGGTGACCGGCTCGCGAGAGGCGCTGTTCGCCTTCGCCCAGACCGTGGTCGACGCCAGCCAGCCTGGCGCGCTGGTGCTCTGCCCCAACCCGTTCTACCAGATCTACGAAGGCGCGGCGCTGCTGGCCGGCGCCACCCCGGTGTTCGCCAACAGCGACCCGGCGCGCAATTTCGCCCCGGCCTTCGATCGCATCTCCGCCGACACCTGGGCCAGGGTGCAACTGGTCTATGTGTGCTCCCCGGGCAACCCGACCGGCGCCGTGCTGTCGCTGGAAGACTGGCGCGAGTTGTTCGCGCTGTCCGACCGCCACGGCTTCGTGATCGCCTCGGACGAGTGCTACTCGGAGATCTATTTCAAGGAAGGCGAGCCGCCATTGGGCGCGCTGGAAGCGGCGCACAAGCTGGGCCGCGCCGAAGGCACCCATCCCTTCGAGCGGCTGGTGATGTTCTCCAGCCTGTCCAAGCGCTCCAATGTGCCCGGCCTGCGCTCGGGCTTCGTGGCGGGCGACGCCGCCCTGCTGAAGAAATTCCTGCTATACCGTACCTATCACGGCGGCGCCATGAACCCGGCGGTGCAGGCAGCCAGCGTGGCCGCCTGGAACGACGAGGCCCATGTGCGCGACAACCGCGCCGCCTATGTGCGCAAGTTCACCGAAGTCACGCCGATGCTGGCCGAAGTGCTGGACGTGGCCCTGCCCGATGCCGGCTTCTACCTGTGGGCGGATGTTTCGCGCACGGGACTGACGGATACCGAATTCGCCGCCCGCCTGCTGGCCGAACAGAACGTCACCGTGCTGCCGGGCAGCTACCTGGCGCGCGAGGCCGGGGGCATCAACCCGGGCGCCAACCGCGTGCGCATGGCGCTGGTGGCCACGCCCGGGGAATGCCTGGAAGGCGCGCGCCGCATCGTCGCCTTCTGCAAGTCGCTGGGCTGAGCCCCGCGTGCAAGCCACACACTGAGTTTTGTTGTAGACAACGATCAACCACTGAAAACACGCATATGACGCAAGCACTGCAAGCCCTGATCGACCAGGCATGGGAAGACCGCGCAAGCCTCTCGCCCAAGTCCGCCCCCAACGACATCCGCGAAGCCG
>Ga0255338_1003944_pt1 | contig 16517 bp, 16 predicted proteins | sample MeOH1_35cm_T4_19_FD_203715 | JGI IMG/M metagenome (GOLD analysis project Ga0255338, IMG submission 203715) | Sandy soil microbial communities from University of British Columbia, Vancouver, Canada - MeOH1_35cm_T4_195 | ecosystem: Engineered > Artificial ecosystem > Sand microcosm > Unclassified ...
ACCTCGCTCAACCTGTGGCATAATCCAGGGCTTTCCGGAAACGGAAACGGGTGATTAGCTCAGCGGTAGAGCACTGCCTTCACACGGCAGGGGTCACATGTTCGATCCATGTATCACCCACCAGATTCGCACCTACGAATCAAAAAACGTAAGTGAATCAGTGAGTTAGGCGCACGCTTGCGGCGATTTTCGCAATCGAGGCACAGCCCCCCACGGCAGTGCTCTTTGGAGAATCGAAGTGCGCACAACCAACATCAAGGGCCGGGGGTTCAGCCTCGCTGCTGCCCACCGGGAAGCCGTGGCCGTCGCGCCCACGGTCAGGGACTACACGCTCGCCGAACTCGTTGACGCCTACAGCAAGGCACGCTGCGACGGCTCCGGATCGCGCCTGCGCAAGTGGCTCGACAAGTACGGCAGCGTCAGCGCATGGGACATCACCTCGGAGCAGCTTCAGGAGTCGGCACGCATCCTTCGTGAGTGCGGCTACGCGCCTGCGGCGGTGAACCGTGACCTGTCGGCCCTCGGCAGCGCCTACAAGTGGGCGCTGCGCCTGCGCTGGGCACCGGGGGGCTTTCGCAGCCCGACGCTCGGCGTGCCGCGTGAGGACGAGCCGATCCGCCGCGTGGATGTCAGCCCCGAGCAGATCGAGCGGCTGCGCGCGATTTCGCTCATCTATCCGGACCGCCGCTTCGGCGTGTTCGTGTCGCTGCTGATCGACACCGGGGCGCGCAAGTCGGAGTTGCTGGAGCGATACGGTCGTGATTTCGATCTGGACCGCTGCGAGGTGCTCGCGCCCACCACGAAAACCGACCGGCCCCGGGTGCTGTTCTTCACGCCCGAAACAGCCAAGCTCATCGCCCGTGTGATCCCGAACATGCCCGACGAGAGGCTGGTTTTCGAGGGGCGCATGCGGGGGCAACCGATCTCGTACCGCAAGGCGTGGGCGCTGGTCACGCGCGAGGCAGGACTACCCGATCTGCACATGCACGATGTGAGGCACTACGCGGCCGCATCGCTGCTGCGCGCGGGCGTCACGCTGCCCGTGGCGGCGCAGGTACTCGGCCACTCCACCGACGTGCTGCAGCGCCGTTATGGGCACCTCGAAACGGGCGCGCTGCGCAGCGCGCAGGAGCGTTCCTGGCGCGCTGCGGCGTGAGCGTGTAGGCGTCGCGCGCAGCAGCGCCCAAATCCGCGCCCGAGAACTCACCCGACTGCGGCCCGATGTGTGTGCGATGCGCCACATCCGGCCGCAGTTTTCTTTTGCACGCAAGGCGTGCGGTTTCGCCCGACGCGCCGGGCATATATGCCGCGTCGTGCACCGCGCAAGTGCTCGCCACCGCTGGCCTATTTTTCTCTGCCGACGCGATTTCCTGACGCCTCTGCGGCCGGTTGCGCCTCCCCATCCAGTCGCAATTACTCGGGTGAGTTCGAGCCAACGCCGCACAAAGCGTCGAGCCCTCCATACAGTCCATTGCATCGCCGCAAGCGAGCAAACCACAACCTTCAACCACGCGAACTGTATGAAAGAGACACCCACGAAGATGACGGACACCGCGCAGGCATCGACGCAGGAGGCCGCGCGCATCGCGCCGCGCGAGTGGAGGAATGCGCACGAGGAGTGGCGCAGTTTCATCGACGCGCACCCCGAACTCGGCCTGCGCCCGGGGCAGTGGCAGTTGCACAATTTTTTGCGTCATCACCGGGACGAGCTGGTGCGCCGCGACGCCATCCGCAAGGCGCGGGGGCGGCACTGGATCGCGCACAGCGGGCGATTCGACGCGGCTGCATTCGACTGCGCAACGGGCCACGTCTGCGCCGACGGACGCGCGCTCGCGTGATGTCAGCGCAGATCGAACCGGCGCGCAGCGCGATGCCGCCGCCTGAACTCGCCGCGCTGCCGTTCTGGTTGGTGTGGAAGCTCGTGCCCATCCCCGGGCGTTCAAAGCCGAGCAAGGTGCCCTTCTACGTCGGCAGCGGGCGTGAGCGCAGCGGTACGCAGGGCACCGACGAAGACCGCGCCCAGCTTGTGACCTATGCGGAGGCGGCGAAGTGCCTCGCAGCCTCGAACGGCTACTACACGGGCGTGGGCTTCGCGCTGCAGCCTGACGCAGGCATCGTGGCGCTGGACTTCGACGACTGCGTTGTCGACGGCAAGATCGCGCAGCACGTCGAGCATCTCTGCGCCGGAACGTACACAGAGTTCAGCCCGTCGGGCAACGGCGTGCGCGCGTTCTTCCGTGGCACGCTGATGTCGAAGAAGGACGTGAAGGCCGAGCGCGGCCCATTCCCCATCGAGGTGTTCGGCCACAACGGATTCGTGACCTATACGGCCAATGTCACGCAGACGTGCGCGCTCTTCGGCTGGGACGACACGATGGCTCGGCTCACGCCTGCGGTCCTTGAGATGTACCGGGCGCGCGGCTGGGACGACACGGCCGCACCTGGCGCGGTAAGCGCAAACCCGCTCGCGGCGCTGCAGCCGACGCTGGACATCACGGACGCGGAGGTTGCCGAGTGGTTGCAAAAGCTCGACCCTGCGCTTTGCTATGACGACTGGGTCAAGGTCGGCATGGCGGTGCACCAGCAGACGCATGGGCAAGGGTTCGCGCTGTGGCACGGCTGGTCGACGCAGTCACCGAAGTACGTCCCAGCCAGCGGCGAGAAGTTCAACCGTGAGCGTTGGGTGTCCTTCGGCAACTACACGGGCGGTGCGCACGTCACGTTCGCGTGGGTGATCAAGCTCGCGCGTGAGACTCAGGCCCACGGGCGATACGAAGCGGTCGCCGATTGGAAGCGGCGCATCGCCGGCTGTGCGGATGAATTTACGTTGCGCCACACGCTGACGCCCGATATCAGCGATGACCAGCGGCTTGAAGAAATGGAACGCGAAGCCCTCGCGCAAGCACTGTACGACCGCTTTCGCGCACTGGGGACGAAGTATCCAATAGCGACGTGCCGCAAGCTGATTGCGCAGCGCGTGGAAGCCGAGAGCAACGACTTCGGCGGTTGGCTCACTTCGGACTGGGTTTATGTCACCGCCGACGACAAGTTCTTCCGCATCGACAGCGAAGAATGGCTCTCACGGCAAGGCTTCAACGCTAGGTACAACCGATTTCAACCGAAGAACGAGATAGGCGCCGCGATCAAGAATGCCGCTGATGTCGCGCTGGACGAGGCGCAGATCGCGTGCGTTACGCGCGCTATGTATCTGCCGACTGCGGGCGGCACGTTCGCGGTTAACGGCGTGGAGTGCGTCAACACCTACCGGCCATCGACCGTGCCGCGCGCTGCCGACTACATTGACGACGATGGCCAGCGGGCCATCGACTTGGTGTCGCGGCACGTCAAGATGATCTGCGGTGGTCGCGAGTACGTCGCAGGGATTTTGATCGCGTGGATGGCGCACAACATCCAGAAGCCGGGATCGAAAATTCGATGGGCTCCTCTCATCAAGGGCGTGGAGGGCGACGGCAAGTCGCTGCTGGGCCGACTGCTGGCCGGCAGCATGGGCGAAGTGAACGTGAAACAGATTAGCCCGACAGTGCTCGCAACGGACTTCACCGATTGGGCACATGGTGCTTGCGTCGGAGTGCTCGAAGAGATTCGCCTCACCGGCCACAACCGGCACGACATCCTCAACGCGCTCAAGCCCTACGTGACGAACGACAGCGTGCCCATTCATCCGAAGGGTAAGCCGGAGTTCACCGCGATCAACACGATGAACTATCTCGCGTTCACGAACCATGCGGACGCGCTGCCTCTCACCGACACGGATCGCCGCTGGATGATCGTGTTTTCTCCGTTCAGCACCATCGAGGGGCTGCGACAGGAAGTCGGCATGGACACGGCCGAGTACTTCACGATGGTGTTCGATGCGATACGCGACCACGCCGACGATCTGCGTCGCTGGTTGCTGGATTACCCCATCCCCACGGCGTTCAACCCGAACGGCAATGCGCCTCATACGGACGAGAAGGCGGCGATGGTCGGCCTGAGCATGTCGCCCGAGGAGGAGGTTGTCCGCGACGTGATCGAAGACGGTGCTGAGGGTGTCGCACGCAATGTGCTGTCGGCGACGTGCCTGGTGCGCGCGGCGCGGTCCCGCGACTCCGATCTGCGCCTGAACACCAACGCGTTGAATCGACTGCTCGCCCGGATGGGCTGGCGGCTGGTGGTCCGGATGAAGTGGAACGGCCAGCCGCACCGCGTTTGGACGCGGGGCGAGGTACCGAGCGACAACGACGCGTTGCGCCTCGCCCTTGACGCTACGTTGCCTGTGATCCCGACAAGTGTCGAAGCGGCTGCTGCGCTTTTTGATTCGGTACCCAATTCGGTACCAGCGGTTCTTCCTCTGTAGAAGCCTGTTTTGGTACCGAGTACCGAATATTTCTACTCAAGTCATTGAAGAGTCATAGGAACGACAAGACATGTGTTCCAGGGGCGCGCAAGCGGAGTGGAGATTTTCGGTACCCGCTGGTACTCGGTACCCGAGGTGCGACGCATTGAACTCGCCCGCATGAGAACACGAGAGGGAACATGAGGAACACGACGCTTGATGACATCTCGGCCGAGATCGGCTTCACAGCAACGATCTCGCTCGCCCGGCAACGCGGCGCAAAGAACGTCTATGTTCCCGCAAACCCGGCTGGCTCCGTGCTGGCGGAACTCTTGGGCGTCGAGGCGGCAGAGCGCCTCGCCGCGTGCTGGGGAGGCGAACTGCTCGCGGTCCCTACGCTAAGAGCGTGTGAGTACGCCCGGGACCGTTGCCTTATCGCTCGGCTGACCGAGGCGGGACTGTCGGTAGCCGACATCGCGGAATGCGTCGGACTGACCGCGCGGCGCGTCGTGCAGGTGCGCCATGAGCTTCGCGATGCTGGCTTACTGAAGGCAGGGCGAGCGCGGAGCGCGGCGGCTCGCGGCGTCAAGGACGCGCCACAGGCTCAGCCTTGCCCGGTGGCAGGCCCACAGCGGCAGCGGGACGGCGACGGTGTCCCATAGGGCCAGCCGCACGGCTGCCGACTGCCGGGCGTGCTGCAACGCGCCTGCGGCACCTCTGGCAGCAGCACCAGCACCAGCACCAGCACCAGCACCAGCACCAGCACCAGCACCAGCACCAGCGCGCTGTGGCTCGTGCACCTGCTGCACCTGCTGCACCTTGTGCACGCGTCGCCTATCCGCTGTCTTTTGCGATCTCGCGCGCCAGCGCGCGCACCTAGTAGGGTAATTGGGTAGTTCTAGGTAGAAACCCGGGGACCCTGATCTGGTCAGCCGCAGGCGGGTGCGAAGAGGCCCGACGCTCGCGAGTTTTCAGATTTCCGCATCTTGATTGATGCGTATCTTGCGTGATCGACGGTGGGTCGGTGTCGCACTGGAACGCGCTACGCGCTCGAACCCCGGCGATGCAGTGCGGTTCCCCATGCTCTGCCCTGATCCCGGCCAGTCGCGTGCAATCGGGGCCGAAATTTAGCCGCAGGCGCGTTCTGAATCAGTTCGTCATCATCGCGACGAACTCACTAGGAACGCCGAAGATGCTTGACGACAACTACCGCGCACTGGGATACGACCGGCGCTTGGCCGATGCGCCGTATCCGAACAGCGCACAACTCTGGCCGCTGCGTGCCGCCGCCGCTTACGTCGGCCTGAATGCCGAGGCGGTCGCCAATGGCATCGAGTCTGGCGAAATTCCGGTACTCATGCGGACGCTGGGCGAGCAGAAGAAACGGTTCGTGAACATCGCACAACTGTGCGAGTGGGCAACGGCTCGTGCGGCCGCGCCCGCTGCCGGTACGGCGGCCGCGCACAAGGTCGCGGACGCGCATGACGAAGCGTCCCTGTTCTGAGAGGCCCTCTATGCCCGTCATTGGCGACACCGTGAAAGCCAACGCCTCGCGCGCGGGCAGCCCCGACACTGAAACGACAGCGCAGACGATTCAGAAGCTGCGCGAGGAGGCCGACAAGATGACGGCGCACAGCGCGTGCGCACAACGCGGCGCGCCGACGCTCAACGCGGTGGCGCGGGCGTATTGGAGCAAGCAAGCAGGCAAACAACCAACTGGGAAAGGACGTGTTTGATGACGATCAACGTTGGAAAGCTGGCGCGAATCGAAGCGCGGGTGGAGGCGGCGAATGCGGCGAGCCGCTCGCTCTTCGATGTCTACCGCGCGCGCATGGAAGAGGCAAGCCGCGAGCGTTGTGACGCGGTGGCGCGAGCGTACGCGGTGCAGCACCTGTCGCTTGCGCGCCTCAATGAACTCGACGCGGAGACGCTCGACGCGGCAGGCGTCAACGTGGCCGCACTTCGGCGGGCCACGATGGCGGCAACCCTGGCCGGTGAAATCAAGGCGCGCATGGACGCCGAGCGGGCAGCAGTGGACGACATGAATGGTCTCTTGCATGCGCTCCGTCGTTACTCAACCGATAACCTGCTCTTTGGAGACTGAAGACATGAACCTCAACGAACAAATTCAGAACATTCGCGCGCGCATCTGGCTGTTGCGGGAAGATCGCGACACCGTATGGAATCAGGCTCGGTCACGCAGCGAGGTGCACGCGTACATCCGCGACAAGGTCGCAGACTGGGGCGCGAAGTTCGAGCAGCGCGCACGCCTCAACCTTCGTTTGCTCGCGGCCGGTCACGTCGGCGTCGACCTGCTGGGTGCAAACGCCTACGGCAGTGACGTCGGCCTCGGCGAAGCATTGGTAGCACTGCGCGGAGCCGAAGCGGTCGAAGCCGCGCTGACGCGGCACCTCGACGCAGAGGTCCCGCCTGGTCTGGACAGGGCCGAGCGGTCGGCCCGGCTCTTCCAGATCGAAGCCGAGATTGAGGCCCTCGAAGTGGAAGAAGAGGCGCTCATCGAGGCAAGCGAGCAGACGGACCGCCCTGTTGCTCGCAGGCGCGACGCGAAGCCGCACGTTGTGCTCGGCGAGCGCGATCCCGTGCCGCAGCGCCGCAGCCCGCACTACATGGGGCTCGACGATGCACCGACGAAGCGCCCGCCGCACGCCGCATATCCATCGTTCCCCGGCAGGCCCTGATCGGTCGCAGCAAGCAAAAAGCCCGCCTTTCTCAAGGCGGGCTTTGTTTTTAGGCGAATGCGGTCAGGCCCGCCGCTCGAAGCTCGCGGCCCACGCGATGTTTTCAAACAGGCCGTGCGCGGGATGTTCGCGCAGGCTCGCTACAAGGCCCGCCGCGCGCGCCTCGGGCAAGGACGCGACGGCGGCAACGGCCGCATTGAAGACCGCGTCTGCGCGGTCCTTGCGCGGCAGGGGCTGCAGCAGCGCGACGAGATTTTCCATCTTCATTTCCGACTCCTCAAGGTTTGCTTGTTGCTCGGGCAATTTGGCCGAGTGCGGCAACTATGGCGCGGTTTAGCGGGGTTTACCTAATGCTAAAAGGCGATATCGCAGCGGCGGCGGTCGGGTATGCGACGCCACGCAGCCGTCCCCCGCGAATCGAAGGGCGAGGTTCGCGCGCAGTAGCGGCAGCGACGGCGAAGCAGGGTGAGAACTGGCCGCGCCGCTGGACGTGTCAGTGTCCGCCCCGTTGGTTTGGCTGGGCCTTGCGGGTATGCTCGCGAAATGTCGAGTAGCGCACTGTCCCCGCAGGATTTCATCGCCAAGTGGGGGCCGGGAGGGCCCGCGCATTTGCTCAACGAGGAGCAAGGCGCGCAGTCCCACTTCCTTGACCTGTGCGAAGTGCTCGTGGTGCCGAAGCCCGGCACGGCGGACGGCTACCGGTTCGAGGAAAAGGGGAAGGTCATTGGCGGGCGCACCGGTTATGCCGACGTGTTCAAGCGCGGGCACTTCGCGTGGGAGAACAAAGCGCCGGGCAAGAACCTTGACGTTGCCCTTAGGCAGCTTTTGACGTATAGCCTTGCCCTGGAAAATCCGCCGATCCTCGTTGTATGCGACCGGCTGACCGTCCGGATTCACACGCAGTTCAACGGTCATCCGAGCGAAACCCACATCGTTCGACTCGACCAGTTCGACCAGCCCGAAAAGCTCACGCTGCTGCGGCGGCTCTGGACCGATCCCGAGAGCTTCAGGCCGAAGAAGACGACACGCGACATCACGGAGGCTGCGGCGCGCAGCTTCGCGACGCTGGCCGAGCAACTGCGCAAACGGGGGAACGATCCGGAGGAGGTGGCGCACTTCCTCACGCAATGTCTCTTCTGCTTCTTCGCGGAGGACGTTGGACTGCTGCCGGGACGCATGTTCGAGCGGCTGGTGAACAACAAGCATCTAACTACGGGAGTGCTGACGACCGGGCTCGCCGAGTTGTTTGAGAAGATGCGCGACGGCGGCCTGTATGGCCCCGATCACATCCCATGGTTCAACGGCGGCTTGTTCCAGAAGATTGCCGTTCCAAAGCTCGAAGTTCTTGACGTGACCGAGCTACGAAACGCCGCTGGATTGAATTGGAGCGCCATTGACGTTTCGATCTTCGGCACGCTGTTCGAGCGGGGTCTCGACCCCAACAAACGCAGCCAGCTTGGGGCGCATTACACCGACCCGGCAACGATCATGCGCATCGTTGAACCCGTGGTTGTGCGGCCGCTGCTTGCCGCATGGGACGAGACTGCGGCGGGCGTGCGAACTGCCATGACGAAAAGCGTCAAGCGAAATGACAAACATCACCGCGCGGCACAGGCGCAGTTCGTCGGGTGGCTGCAGCGTCTGGAGGGATGGCGAGTACTTGACCCGGCGTGCGGAAGCGGCAACTTCCTGTTCCTGGCACTGAAGGCGCTGAAGGACATTGAGCATAAGAGCCACCTCGACGCCGCAGCCTTGGGGCTGGACCGGCAGCAGGACCTTGTCACCGGCCCGGATAACGTGCTTGGGATCGAACTCAACGAATATGCCGCAGAACTGGCGCGAGTCACGATCTGGATTGGCGAGTTGCAGTGGCGCATTGATCACGGCTACCCGTTCAAGACGAATCCGATTCTTGAATCTCTGGAGCACATCGAGTGCCGCGACGCGTTGTTGGCGGTTCGGCCCGGCGCTTCGACACCGTCGTACGAAGAGGCATGTTGGCCGAAGGCAAGCGTGGTGATCGGCAACCCGCCATTTCTCGGCGACAAGAAGATGCGCGCTGAGCTCGGGGACGCCTATACGAAGACGCTTCGCAAGGTCTATCAGGGACGCGTACCCGGCGGGGCCGATCTGGTCTGTTACTGGTTTGAAAAGGCGCGCAAGGCGATCGAGGCAGATGGCCTCGGCGCCGCAGGCTTGGTAGCGACGAACTCCATTCGAGGTGGGAGGAACCGTGCGGTAATGGATGCGCTCACCCGCACGACAAGGATCTTCGAGGCGTGGAGCGATGAAGAGTGGGTTAACGAGGGAGCAGCCGTGCGGGTTTCCCTAGTCGCGTTCGGGCACTCCAGTCAGAACGCCAATTTGAATGGGGCGGTGACGCATCACATCAGCGCCGACCTAACCGGCCCGAGTGAAGGCAACGCTGTAGTGGACCTCACGCGTGCGCAGCGCCTTGCGGAAAACGAGTTGACCGCTTTCAATGGAATCCAGAAGACAGGACCCTTCGATATTGCAGGCACCACCGCGCGAGCCTGGATAAAAATGCCCGCCAATCCCAACGGCCGGCGCAACGCGGAGGTGCTTAAGCCATACCGCAATGGTCTTGACATCGTGCGCCGGCCGCGCGACGTATGGGTGATTGACTTTGGGTGGGAACAGCCGGTGAGCGAGGCCGCCTTCTTCGAGGCTCCATTCGCTTATGCGCTTACCACCATCAAACCTGTCAGGGAGGCGAACACGCTGGAGGCGCTGCGGCGCGACTGGTGGCGGTTGTGGAGGCCACGGCCTGAAATGCGGCGGCGGATAGATCACCTTCCGCGCTACATCGTGACCCCGGAGGTGTCGAAGCACCGCGCGTTCGCGTGGTTGTCGCCGCCAGTCTTGCCAGATAAGAACCTTGTTGTCACAGCGCGGGCTGACGACGCTACCTTCGGGGTCCTCCACAGCCGATTCCATGAACTGTGGTCGCTCCGCATGGGGACGTTTATCGGCGTAGGAAACGATCCGCGCTACACCCCTTCGACATGCTTCGAGACCTTCCCCTTCCCCGAAGGCATGACTCCGCAGGCCACGGCAGATCAGTCAGTCGAAGAGCTACCGGATGGCACCATGATCCCTCTCTGCGTCGCAGATGATCTGATTCGTTCGCGTCTCATCAAGATCGCGCGGGCGGCGAAGCACCTGACCGATCTGCGGGACGCGTGGTTGAACCCGCCCGAGTGGACCGAGCGGGTGCCAGAAGTCGTGCCGCTCGGGATGACGGAGTCGCCATACCCTGACCGCATCCTGGCAAGGCCCGGCTACGAGAAGGAACTCGCGAGCCGTACCCTCACAAACCTGTATAACCAGCGCCCTCCATGGCTTGATGCCGCGCACAAAGCACTGGATCAAGCCGTGGCGGTCGCGTACGGCTGGACCGACTATTCGCCAGCCACGAGCGACGAAGAAATCCTCGGCAGGCTTTTGGCGTTGAACTTGGCGCGCAGCAAAGGTGCGCCGCCGGGCGCGCGCACGCTGCTGGCGCTGGCACCGTGATGCGGCGCCAGTATGGTGCGCGAGCAAACCCGTAACGAGGAGCACGCATGCCGTTAAAGGAGTTCCTGAGCGAATTAGATGAGGAAGTTGCGATACTTGCTTCCAGTGAGTTTGAGATCGAAGTGGTTGAGACATCGAGTGTTCCAACCTTCGATGACCCCAATATTACCTTTCACAATCTCGACACCAAAAAAAAGAAGTGTAAGTTACTTGAGTCGTGTGTGCTGTATGTGGATATTCGAGGGTCAGCGCAAATCAGCGCGAGCAAGATGCCGAAGACACTGGCGAAGATGTATTCTTCGTTCATCAGCACGATGATCGCCTGTGCTCGATACTACGGCGGGCATGTCCGAAACATCATTGGCGACCGTGTCATGGTTGTTTTCGACGCGGACGATTGCTTCAAGAATGCGGTCGACACCGCGACCCTAATGAACACTGCCAGTCAATATATCCTGAACAGGAGGATCAAGAGTATCGACTTTAAGTGCGGCATCGGCATCGACTATGGCAGGATGCTGATAACCAAAGGAGGGGCTGTCAGATATGGGGCTGAGAAAGAGTTCTATCGCGGCTTGGTGTGGCTTGGAAAACCAGCGAATGTTGCCTCAAGGCTCACTGATCTAGCCTTCAAGACGGAAGACATTACCACGTCGGTAGTTCGCGAAGGCCATCACTACCCCAACATTGGTGAATGGACGTGGTCAGATCGTACGTACGAGCAGTTCATTGACTCTCTGCAGCCGACATACTCGCCAGTCTTGAGGCATAAGGCGGAGTATTTCAACACTTTCTTCAAGACTCAGCGGACCTCAACCAAAACACCCCCGCCCATCTTGATGAGCGCGGCGGTCTACGACGGATTATTGAGGGCGCATCCGAAGGCGGATTACATCGTTAACAAGTACTTCAAGAAGCAGAGCATCGCAGTTCGAGACTACGAGGGCGATGTCTATGGCGGTGACGTGACCTTCGTTGTGGCAAAGGAACTGTGATGGCGAGCGAAGGAATCACACTGGCCGATGTTTTGACGAGGACGGATGACTGGTTGAAGTTCGCCGAGGCGAAGAATGGCGTTCTACTCGCGCTGAACTGCGCAATTGCTGTAGGCATACTGCAGGCGTTGGGGGCTACGTCCAACACTCCACTGCTGCTGGAACTGTTCGCTGCACATTCGTTGCTGCTGCTCTTTGTCTCGGTAACGCTCGGTGCCGCTTCCTTCATCCCTCGGCTCACCTCGCCATGGTTCACGACCTTTCCGGATCGGCCGGCCTCCACGAACGTCCTTTTCTTTGGGGACATTTGCGCACACTCACCGTCGTCCTATCTGGACGAGTTCTACGCGGTAGCAGGCGGCCAAGCGTCGTATTCGAAACTGGACCTACAGTACGCGCATCAAATCGTCGTGAACTCAAAAATTGCGTACATCAAATACACGCAGTTCAGCATCACCGCATTCTTTACCCTAAGTGCTGCGCTGACGCCAGTGGGAGCTTGGCTCTACCTTCGGGCCAAGTCGTAGTCGCACCTGTTGCTGCGATGCTCAAAGAGGGATGCCAGCTAGGAATGCAGCACGCGACGGGGCGTGCGCTGAGTGCTGTGGCGTCAGCATGGGCGCCACCGTTTGCAGCTCGCGGCGAGAGTCGCGAGGGGCGGTTTTTCCGGACGAAATTGAGCGCCCACTAGCCCGACGGTGTAGCATTCCTCTCGTCCATAACGACATTGGAGCGGTAATGGCTAAATCGGACTTCGGAGTCCTGATTGAAAAATGGCTCAACATGCCGCTGTACAACGCTGAGAGCGGCGAGCTAAAGCCAATTCTCGATCAGGTTAAGAGACTCACGAGCTTTGATGGCCGGCACGAGACATACTGTCCCCGTTGTAAGAAGGATGCGATTTTTCTACTGCCCGGCGATGCAAAGGCCGCAAGCTGGGCATTGGAGGATGAAAATCGCGAAAAAGCAATGGAGCGTGGCGTTGTTCGCTTAACCGACGAACCTAGCATGTCGGCGAATGATCCAAGGGTGAGGCGCTGGCTTGGTCCGTTTGAGGTGGTGATGCAATGCACACGAGTGGAGTCTCACTTTGTGTGGTTGAACTTTCAGCTCGAGGTGTCGACAAAGTTAGACAAGCCGACAGAGGGTAAACTTCTCAAACCGATTGAAATCTACCGTCTGACAAAGTACGGTCAGTGGCCCTCTTTGGTGGATTTTCACCTTCACCAGATGGACGGCCTGGCTGATGCGTTTTCAGAGGTGAATGTAAAAGAGTGGAAGCGCTCTCTTATGACACAGGCCCATGGTTTTAACGTGGCCGCATGCGTTCACTTGCGCAGGATGTTTGAAAGCTTGTTGTTAGAAGCACGGGACTCGGTTGACGGCGGGACGCATAAGGATAAGGAGTGGCCCGATTTTGACGGCGCGCCGACACCTGAGCGCGTGAGACTCCTTGCAAGTGAACTCCCGCCATTCATTGTGGAACATCCCGAGTTGTACGGCGTTCTGAGCAAAGGAGTTCATCAACTCACCGAACAAGAATGTTTTCGTGAACTTCCGGTATTGCAGCAGTGTATGCGGCTTATAGCGGAACAACGAATTGACAAGCGACGGCGCGCGAAGAACGAGGAGGAGACAAAGAAGCTGCTGGCAGAGGCTGCCTCTCGTCTAGGGCGGCGGTCGTGAAAGCGCGTCTCTTCCTGTGGGCTCTTGCGCTGCTTGGCCCTCACTGGACAACACGTCTGGCGCTCGGGTATGCGACTTTCAGCTTTCTCATTCGCCAACTGATTGGGACAGCATGGGGTGTGCTCCTGTTAAGCATTGCCCTCTACTTTTTTGAAGTGCTGTTCAGTTCTTCCCCGCCATGGTCGGGAGCGCAGTTGGCAGTGTGGATTGCAGAGCTGCCGACGGATGCAAAGAGCGCGCTCGGCGGAGCGGTTATCACAGTCGGCGGATTTTTGCTCGCCTTTCACGCAGCGAGCAACGGTTGGAAGTCTGAAGCGAAGGCGCAGCTTCACCTTGCTGCAGCGAAGGACCACGATGAGTTATTTTCCGAGGCGATTGATCTTGCAATTAGCACGAATCTGTACGTTGCCGAGTTGCTGCGTATCTCCGAAAGCTTGCGGACAGAGGGCGTGACGAGGCGAAACACGGTGCAGGTGCGGGAGGCGCTTCGAAAGCAACCGGAGTTTCATTCGAACAGGGTGAGAATTGGTAATCTTGTGATACAGGCGGGTACGTTGCGCAGCAGGCATGGGTCGGTTCTAAACACAATGTGGGCGGTGCCAGACTGCCTGCGGGCGGCTGCCTTAGCTCTCGATCGCGTCGCGCAGACACTCTGGGTGGGCGAGCCGACGGGCGATCCTGACGATCCTGTCGCTGCCAGTATGTTCGTGGACTGGGTTGACGTCGAAAAGTGCGAAGCCGCGATGGTTGCCTGGGAGCGCGAACTTCCCCTAGTGAGCGGCTTGGCCGGCGCCGCAAGGGGGGTAATGATTGGCGAGGTAATCGACTTCAACATACCCGCATTGCTACGACTGCTGCAGATTCGGAAGTCTTTCCCCAATATGCTGAAGCACATGCAGGGCAATCTGCCGCCACGGTGAATGGAATAACGGTCGTGCTGCTGTGCGGACTGGTCCTCAGAGCGGCGGCCGCCTCGCCGCCATTTGTGTCCGTTTGTGGTATGTTTGCGGCTCGTCCGTCGCGGGCGACGCCTTCACACGGCAGGGGTCACATGTTCGATCCATGTATCACCCACCAGCACACCGAGCCCCCAGGTTCATGACCTGGGGGCTTTTTTTCTGTGCCGGCGCGCGGCGCTTCAGCGCTGGCCGCGACGTGCGTCGAGGCTGAAGCCGCCGGCGCCGAAGGCGGCAAAGGCCAGCAGCCCGCCGGCGATGGCGATGTTCTTGCCGAACATCAGCTGCTGCATCATCCGCTGCGCTTCGGGCATGGCCCAGTAATTGTGGAAGAAGAAGGCGGCCACCAGGGTGAACACGGCCAGCGCGAGCGCGGCCCAGCGGGTGCCCAGGCCCAGCAGCAGGGCGACGCCGCCCAGCACCTCGATCAGCAGGCCGACGGCCACGCCCACCTGCGGCAGCGGCAGGCCGGCCGAGGTGGCGTGGCCGACGGCGCCGGCGAACCCGGCGATCTTGCCCCACCCGGCCGGGATGAACATCCATGCCAGCAGGAGGCGTCCGATCAGGGCCAGCGGATCTTGCAATCGGTTCAACATGGCTTCTCCTTGGTGGGGCGGTGGAGACAGGGCCGCTCATGCGGCAGCGCCATTCTGGCGCAATCGGGTTGGCCGTGCAGGCGCGAACCGCCGGGGCCGGGCACTACGCCGGGCCGCAGAACTTCAGCCGCGGCCCGGCCGGCACGATGCGCGTCGGGTTGATGTGCGGGTGGCTCATGTAGTAGTGGCGCTTGATGTGGTCGATGTCCACCGTCCCGGCGATGCCCGGCACGAGGTACAGCTCGCGCAGGAAGCGCGAGAGGTTCGGGAACTCCTCCAGCCGGTTGCGGTTGCACTTGAAGTGGCCGAAGTACACCGCGTCGAAGCGCGCCAGGGTGGTGAACAGCCGCCAGTCGGCCTCGGTCGGCTGCCCGCCGGCCAGGTACCGGCGCTGGCCCAGCTGCGCCTCGGCCCAGTCCAGCGCCGAGAAGAGGCGCTCGAACGCCTGCTCGTAGGCTGGCTGGCTGGTAGCGAAGCCGCAGCGGTATACGCCGTTGTTGATGTTGTCGTACACGAAGGCGTTGACGCGGTCGATCTCGCCGCGCAGCGCCACCGGGTACAGGTCCACGGCCGTGGATGCCAGACCGCCGAACCCGTCGTTGAACATGCGGATGATCTCGCCCGACTCGTTGCTCACGATCGTGCGCGTGGCCTTGTCCCACAGCACCGGCACCAACACGCGCCCGCTGTAGTGCGGGTCGGCCGCGGTGTAGAGCTGGTGCAGGTACTCGAAGCCGTGCAGGTGGTCGGGCAGGGCCTGGCTGAAGCACCAGCCCTGCGTCATCACCGGCTCGACGACCGACACCGAGACGACGTCCTGCAGGCCCTTGAGGACGCGCGCGATCAGCGTGCGGTGGGCCCAGGGACAGGCCAGCGACACGTACAGGTGGTAGCGCCCGGCTTGCGGCGCAAAGCCGCTGGCGCCGTCGGCGGTGATCCAGTGGCGAAAGGCGGAGCTGGTCCGTACGAATTCGCCGCGGCTGGCGCGCGTGTCGTACCAGCCGTCATGCCACTGTCCGCGATCGAGATAGCCGCTCACGAAGGTCTCCCCTGGAATATGCCGTGCCCGTTGCACGCACCGCGAGTTTGAGGCAAGCCGACCCGTACATTGTTGCTGTCCCGGCAATGCCGCATGCCGGCGCGGGCGGTCGAGCACCGGCGGGCGGCGCTTGCGGGCAGAATGCAGCGGATGACTGCTGCTGCCCTGATGCCGGCGGCCTTCGTCGGCCACGGCAGTCCCATGAACACGCTGGAGCACAACCGCTTCACGGCGGCCTGGGCGCAACTGGGGCGCTCGCTGCCCCGCCCGCGGGCGATCCTCGCCATCTCGGCGCACTGGTTCACTCCGGCCACCGCCGTCACCGCCATGCGCGAGCCGCGGACGATCCACGATTTCCACGGCTTCCCCCCGGCGCTGTTCGCCTTCGGCTACCCCGCCCCCGGCGCGCCCGACGTCGCCCGGGAGATGGCGGACCTGCTCGGACCGGAGCATCTGGTGCTGGACCAGGACGGCTGGGGCCTGGACCATGGCACCTGGTCGGTCCTGGCCCACATGTTCCCGCAGGCGGATGTGCCGGTGCTGCAGCTGTCGATCCACAGCGGCAAGGACCTGGACTACCACCTCGCGCTGGGCGCGCGGCTGGCGCCGCTGCGCGAACGCGGGGTGTTCATCCTCGGCAGCGGCAACGTCGTGCACAACCTGCGCCGCATCG
>Ga0255338_1003945_pt1 | contig 16515 bp, 9 predicted proteins | sample MeOH1_35cm_T4_19_FD_203715 | JGI IMG/M metagenome (GOLD analysis project Ga0255338, IMG submission 203715) | Sandy soil microbial communities from University of British Columbia, Vancouver, Canada - MeOH1_35cm_T4_195 | ecosystem: Engineered > Artificial ecosystem > Sand microcosm > Unclassified ...
CCCGGTGACATCGAGTGCTGTGCGCAGCCCCGCGGGACCTTCGTGTTCGTAGATACCGCGGGATTGCACCGGGGCGGTCTCGCCCGCACCCAAGCCCGGTTGTTCGCGTGCTGGGAGTTCGTGAGCCCGGCCGCCCCATTCCCCCGGTCGTTCATTCCCGGAAAATCCCCCAACCCGCTTGCGGTTCCCGCTGCCCTACGGGACGCGCTTCCGGGTTGGCGTTAGCGTCCTTGAAGCGTGCTCAGCGCTGCGGGGTCCGGTGCAACTCCGAAGACGGATTCCGTCGCGGGGAGGCACCGGGCTCCGCGGTCGCCCTCTCAGGATAAGAAGTGATTCATGGCAGGTACATCCCAGGCCGAACGAATTGCCCGCGTCGGTTACGACTACGCGGCACGTGGTAAGGAAGAGGTTCGCCAATGCAACTTGTGCGGACATGGCACGTTCGCGCTGCTGACAGATCGCGACCGCTACGGCTTTGCCGCCCGGACTCACCTCTGCCTCCAGTGCGGGCTGGCGGTGATGAGCCCCCACCTCACTCCGGAGGAGTTCGGTGACTTCTATGCCCACTGGTATCGCCCGCTCTGCAACGCCATGTCGGGCAAGAGTGCAGAAGAGAACGCCGCGGCGCTGCTCGTGGACCAGGCTGCGTATGCGCGGTGGCTCTACAGCAATCTACTGGCGCGCTTCCTGACGCCGGAGCATCAGACGCTGCTCGACATCGGGGGCAGCACGGGCGTGGTGGCCAGTTACGTGGCCCAGCAGCACCCGCTCCAGGCGGTAGTCCTGGACCCCAGCGAGGAGGAGCTCGCGCAGGCCCGGGCCGCCGGCTGCACCGGCATCCAGGGCCTCTGGGAGCGCTACGAGCCGGACGGTACGACCTATGACGTGGTGCTCCTCTGCCGGACTATCGACCACCTGCTCGACATCCGGGGGTCCCTGAACAAGATCCGAACGCTGGTGCGGCCGGGGGGACTCTTCTTCGTAGACCTCGTCGATTTCTCCGAGGTGGCGCGGAATTGCGGCTGCATCTCCCGGGCCACCAAGATCGATCACGTCTACTACCTGACGCACCAGCCGATGCTCCGGTACCTCGAAGCGACTGGGTTCGAGCCGGTGGCGGTCGATCTTTCCCGCAACGAGCGCATCGGCTATCTCTGCCGTCCCGTGGAGCCGAGGCCGATCTCTCCCGACCCGGCTTACGCCACCCACCTGCTGGAGGCGCTGCAGAACCTGCCGCGCCAGCCTCGGCCAAAGCCGGCACAGCACCCCTCCCTGGTCGCACGGGGTGTCGAGCGGATCCTTCGGTACGTGCGTTAGCTTATGAAATCTACACTTCGCTTCCTACTACTCGGCACCCGGTCGATGTGGCGGCACAAAGTGCCGGCAATCGGGTTCATCGTCGCCAGCGTCTGCGAGAGCCTCGCGGCGGCGGCCACGCTCTGGGTTCTCAAGCACTTCCTGGATCTCATCTCCTCGCAGGAAGGCGGCTCAACGGCTGGACTGCCGCTGGCCGCCGGCCTCATTTTCGCTGCCTGGATGTCGCGGGCAATCAGTGCGGGGCTCGTGAAGATCAGCGAAGGCTGCCTGCTCAAAAACGTCAGCGTTACCACTACGATGGAACTCGCGACCCACCTGCTGCGGCAATCGGTCGCCTACTTCGATGGAACCAGCCGCGGTGACCTGATCCAGACCGTGCGCGGCGACGTGGTGACGATGTACCAGTCTGTGAACTGCCTGTGCATTGCCGCTTCCAGCTTGACCACCTTCGCCACGCTCGCGGCCACCGCCTTTTGGATCAGCCCGAAACTCTGCATCATCTCCCTGGTCGTCACGCCGCTGCTGGCCCTACCCATCGCGTTGGTCGGTGGAAGGCTTCTCGACAATGCCCGGCGCGGGCGGAAGACCGGCTTCCTGTTGATGGACCGGTTGATGGATCTCTGCGCCGGCCTCCGTCTCATCAAGATCTACAAGAGCGAGGAGCATGAGCTGCGGGAGTACCGCACCCTGGCGGAGCGGCACTACCAGCTCCAGGTGCGCGCCACCGGCTACCAGGCACTGGCCGGCGTGCTGCTGGAGGCGATTGCGGGCTGTGGCATGGTCCTCGTGATCGTGTTGGGCGGGTTCGAGGTGCTGCACGGCCGGCTGAGCTGGCCGTCCCTGCTCACGTTCATCATGGCCCTGACCGCGCTCTTCGAGCCGGTGCGCCAGGGCGCACACATCTACGCGGCGGTCCAGCAGTACACTCCCGGCATGGAGCGGATCGGCCAACTCCTCGCCCACTGTCCGGAAATCCGCGACCGTCCCAATGCGCGGCCACTCAGCCAGTCGCCGCGCACGCTGACCCTGGAAGGGGTTTCCTTCGATTACGGACACGAGCCGGTGCTGCGGGACCTCGACGTGGAGATTCGCGCCGGGGAGGTCATCGGCATCGTGGGCCCGTCGGGGGCCGGCAAGTCGACGCTCATGTCCCTCCTCCTGCGCTTCTACGACCCGACGCGCGGGCAGATCTGCTTCGACGGCGTCGACCTCCGCGACCTGAAGCTGTCCGACCTGTACGATCACCTCTCCGCCGTGCTTCAGAACCCGTTCGTGTTCAACGCAACGGTCCGAGAGAACATTCGCTACGGCCGGATGAGCGCCACGGACGCCGAGGTGGAGCGGGCCGCGCGGGACGCGAACCTGCACGACGAGATCATGGCGCTGCCCCAGGGGTACGAGACCCGGCTTGGGCTAGGCGGCCAGGACGTCTCCGGAGGCCAGCGACAGCGGTTGAACATTGCCCGCGCCCTCGTCAAGAACGCGCCGATCCTCCTGCTCGACGAGGCGACGAGCTCTCTGGACAGCGTCTCGGAGGTGCGGATTCAGCAAGCGATCGATCGCCTCATGAAGGGCCGGACGGTGATCGCGATCGCCCACCGGCTGAGCACGCTCCGCTGCGCGGACCGGATCATCGTGCTCAAGGAAGGCCGGATCGAGGCGGTGGGGACTCACGAGGAGTTGCTGCGCACGAGCCCCACCTACCTCACCCTGTGCCAGCACCAATTTGTCTCGCTCGACACACACGCCCCGGTTCTGCGGGAGACCGTGGAGGTTGGAAGATGAATCAACCCACCGTGCTGCTCAATAACTACCACGGTCTGGCGATCCGCAACTTCGGACATACCTGCTTTTCGCGAGCCGTGTCCGCCCACGGGCGGTTGGTCGTGGTCTCCGACTCGGAAGGGCCGGAGGAGGAGCGGGAGCACTTCGACGCGGAGCGGCTGGAGCTGCCCAGCCCCCCCATGTCGGCGCTCGACAGCCATCTGCTGTTCCTCCGCAAAGACACCTTCTTCCGTACTCACGGGGTGAAGACGCACCTGTTGAAAGAGGCGCGTCTCCGGCGCCGCCCGGTACAGCGGATCGGCTCGGTGCTGCTCCGCGGCGTGCCCGGCCTCGGCAAGTTCCGCGTACTGGATCACCTGTACGGACGGCGCCTGCGCGCGCTGCCGGAGGTGCAGCGGTTGGCGGCAGCGTTTCAGGAGTTCCGCCCCGCGGTCTTGCTGGACGTACTGCACAACAACACGTCCAGCGCGCTCATGCACGCCGCGGCCCGGCTCGCCGGCATCCCGACCTGCGGCTTCATCCAGAGCTGGGACAAGCTGACCACCAAGCACCCCATCCACGGCACCTACGATCGTTATCTGGTGTGGAGCGACGCAATGAAGCAGGAGCTGCTCACCCTCTATCCGTGGATACGCCCCGAGCAGGTATACGCAACCGGCTCCCCACAGTTCGACTACTATTACTATCCCGGTTACGTACTCTCGCGGGAGGAGCTGTGCCGCCGGCTCGGCCTGGACCCACGGCGGCCCATTCTCACCTACACGACCGTCTCCGTGGGCTACAGCAACGGGGAGGAGCAGGTTCTGGAGATGCTCATCCGCGCGCTCCAGAACCTCCGCGGGGCGGAGATGCCGAATCTGGTGATCCGGCCGCGTCCCAACCCCCTCACCCCCAATCAGGACCGCTTCGGTGCCCTTGAGCGCCTGGCGCCCGGCCGGGTCCACGTGATGGATGCCGACTGGAGCGTCCGCAGAAGCTGTGACGGGGTAAGCGCCTGGGGCATCCCGAACCACGAGGACATGGTCCGGTACACGAGCCTGATGCGCCACACGGACGTGGGGCTGGCGATCTCAAGCACCACCGTCCTGGAGTGGCTGCTCTGCGACCGGCCGGTAGTGAACCTCTGCTTCGATCCTCTCAATCCAGCGGAGCCGGACCCGGTGACGCGCTGGATGGTGGAGTTCACCCACTACCGGGCCATCCGGGAGGGGCAGGGCGTAGCGTTCACGGAAGGGCTGATGCCGGCGCTGCACTGGATCCACCAGTACCTCGAGAACCCTTCGCTGCATGCGGAAGGACGGCGGCAGATGCGCCGCGAGCTGTTGGGCTGGCAGGACGGTCACAGCGCGCACCACGTGGCCGGCCGGGTTCTGGAGATGGTGGGGGCGCCGCGGGCGCTGGAGCTCTGTCCGCAAAGCAAGCCGATCGATCCGGCGGCGCTGTTGCCCGCTCTGTCGGACCCCCGGAGGGTGGTACTGGTATGAGCAGCTCCTGGTCATTGAAACGGTACCTGCGGTCGTCCCTGGAGGCGCTGGGGGTCGAGGTCGAGGCGCGTGCCGCCGTGGGTTCCGTTTTTCGGATGCTGGGACAACCGGCTCCCTCCGCCTGCGAGCTGGACCCGGCGGATCAGTGGCGGCTACTCGTGCGCCAGGGTCCCCGCCGGCCTCCATCCCACGGTCCCCGCGTGCTGTTCTTCCCGATCGGCGGCGTGATTCTTCAGAACCTGTTCGAGGCCGTGGTGATGCAGTCGCTGTCGCTGCGCGGAGCCGACGTGCGGGTCGCCATCTGCGATCGCGCCCTCGATGCCTGTGAGCGGGTCCACATGGCGACTACGACAGACCGGGCCCCTCGCTGCTCGGCCTGTTTCGAGAAGAACAGCGCGTTCTACCGCAAGCAAGGCTATGAGCCGCTGTTGATGAGCCGGCTGCTCCAGCCGGAAGATCGCGTGGAGGCGGCACGGCTCGCGCGAAGCCTGCCGCGCGATGAGATCGAGCAGTTCACCTACCAGCGAGTACCGGTGGGACGCCACGCCTACGCCTCCACGCTCCGCTCTCTGCTGATTGGCGAGCTGACCGGCTCCCCGGAGCACGAGCAGGCGCTGCGGCAATACCTGGAAGCGTCGCTGCTCATGGCGCTTTGCTGCCGGAGGCTCCTGGAGCTCGAAGCGCCGGAGGTGGTGGTCGTCTCCCACGGGATCTACCTGTGGGGCGTCGTTACGGACTTCTTTCGCGAGCACGGCACCCGGGTGGTAGTCCACAACGTCGGCTATCGCCGGAACACCACCTACTGGTTCCACCAGGAGAGCTACCACAAGCGGCTGGTTGATGAACCGAATGCGCTTTGGGATGAGGCTCCGTTCACCCCGGACAACGAACTGCTGCTGGACGCGTACATGGACTCCCGCCGCACGGGCGCGCTGGACTACCTGACCTACCACCCGAACCCGCAGGAGGACCGGGAAGGGCTTATGCGGGAGCTCAATCTCGATCCGTCGGCGCGAATCCTGGGCATCTTCACCAACATCGCCTGGGATGCGGCGATCCTCTTCCGGGACATCGCCTTCCGGAACATGGCGGAATGGGTCATCGAGACGATCCGGCATTTCGCCGGTCGCACCGACGTGCAACTCGTGATCCGGTGCCATCCCGCCGAGGTCAAGCGGGAGATCGAGACCCTGCAGAAGGTCGCGGACCTCGTCCGCGAGCGGTTCACGCCGCTCCCTCCGAATGTGCGGGTCGTCCCCGCCGAAAGCGATGTCAGCACTTACACGCTGAGTGAGATCGTCGATGCGGGGATCGTCTACACCACCAAGGTAGGACTCGAGTTTGCCTGCCGCGGTATCCCGATGGTGGTGGTGGGCGAGCCGTTCTACCGCGGCAAGGGCTTTACCTGGGATCCGACAACCCCGGAGGAATACTTCGAGATTCTGGAAGGCCTGCCGCGCGGCGCGCGCATGACTCCGGAGGCGATTGCGCGGGCGAAGAAGTACGCGCACTACTACTTCTACCGCCGGCACCTGGAACTGGACTATCTGGAGCCGTACACCCAGTTCGATCCGCGCACGGCTTACACGCTGCGGAGCCTGGACCAACTGCTGCCCGGTAAGGATCCAAACCTGGACCTGATCTGCGAGGGTATCCTGACCGGACGAGAAATCCTGCGACCCGTCTGACCGCACGTGTGGAGGACCCCACCTTGAACCGGCTGCGCATCCTCATCCTGACCCTCGGGCTGCTCCTGCCATCGCTCATTCCGGCGATGAGGCCGCTGCTGCATCCCCGGGCGCTCCGTCACACCGCCCGCGTCAAGCTGCGGGAATTGGCTTACCGGCTCCAATCCCACTACACCTCCCCGGCGCTGGTGCTGCTGTACCACCGGGTGCTGCCGGAGGTGGTGGACGACGGGTTCCGGCTCGTCGTCACCTGCGAACATTTCCGCGCCCAGCTCGAGTGGCTCCGCGAGAACGCCGACGTCGTCTCGTTGGATCAACTGGTCGCCACGCGGAGCCGACGACCGGGTCAACGCCCGCAGGTAACGATCACGTTTGACGATGGGTACCGCGATAATCATGTGTTTGCAGCGCAGCTACTCCACGAGTACTCCCTTCCCGCCACCTTCTACCTGAGTACCGGGTACCTAGGGACGGAGGAGCGATTCTGGTGGGACGAGGTCGCCGCGCGCCTACGCCCCGACCCCCTCGTCCCCCCGAGCGACAAAGCGGCCGAACAATGCCTCGTCCATAGTATCTGTTCGCGCGTACGTCCCCTGCCGGCCACGCTGCGCTTGCGGGAGATCCACCGGCTGGGCGCGCCGCGGGCGGCAGCGCGGGGCATCGACCTTCCGATGAGTTGGCAGGAGGCCGCGGAGTTGCACCGAATGGGTTTCCTCATCGGCGCGCACACCGTCAGTCACCCGGCGCTGAGTGGCCTTTCCGCGCCGGACGCCGAAGACGAGATTCGCCGCAGCCGGGCGATGCTGGAGGCGCAGCTATCTATCCCGGTACGGCACTTTTGCTATCCGTATGACGAGGCCGTACGGTGGAGCCGCCGGCTTCCGCGGGATCAGGCGCGGATGGTCCGGGAAGCCGGCTTTCTCACCGGGGTGACGGTGGTCGAGGGACCCGTCACGCGGGGCACGGACCTGCTGGCCATCCCCCGGCTGGCCGTGGGGGATTGGACGGCAGCGCAACTGGCGGCCGCGCTGTCCCCGCATCTGCCGCGTCGAAGTAAAGCGACCGCGCGAGCCGCATCCTGGCTCAACGTACTAACGCGCCCGGTCGGAGGGCCGCTCGGTTAGCAGCAGAGACCGAGGGGGTCTCAGTCTGTTTTGCTAATAACCGGCACGGGTAAAGGCGGGCGGAATGCGGCACCTTTACCTGCCGCGCCGCAAACGGCAGCAAACCGGCCGCTCGAGCATCCGTGTCCATCCGTAAGGAGACGTAGTGATGGCTTCTCTCGGTTGTCATTATGCGCACTTGCTTGCATTGCTTTTCCTGCCGATCCTGGTACACCTCGCCGCGGTTGCCGCCCCGGGACCGCAGCCTGCTACCGGCTCCCGACCAGGCGCTCCCGCGGTGCCCCTTCGGTTCGAACCGAATCTGGGCCAGGCGGGGCCGGGCGTCTCCTTTCTCGCCCGCGCGGGTCACGCGAGCCTGCTCCTCGGTCCGGATGAGCTCCGCGTACGCACGGGGGAAGCGTCGACGCTTTGCCTGCAGTTCGCAGGCGCCCGGCGCGCGAGCCGGTTGGAAGGAAGCAATCCAACTCCCGGCCGGGCGCACTATTACTTCGGAACTGACCCCGGAGCCTGGCTCCGGGAGGTACCGCTCTTCCGGACGGTCCGCGCGCCCGATCTCTATCCCGGCATCGACCTGGTCTATTACGGCGGCAAGTTCGACGAGGGTGGACGACTGCCGCTGCTGGAGTACGACCTGGTGGTACACCCCGGCGCGGACCCGGAGCGGGTTCGGATCGTTCTGAGCGGCTATGAGGCGGCGGAACTGCGGCCGAACGGGGATTTCGAGATCCGGCTAGGTGAAACAGGCCTTCGCCTGCGGCGTCCCTGCTGTTACCAGGAAATTGATGGCAGGCGGAAGGTAGTCGAGGGCGCATTTCGGTTGGCCCCTGCCAGTGCCGGCAGCCCTCTGACCCTCGCCTTCCAGGTGGGCTCTTATGACCGGACCCGGAGCCTGATCATCGATCCGGAGCTTGGCTACTCTACCTACCTGGGAGGAAGCCCCGGGGGCAATGCCAGTGGGAACGACGACGGAAACGGGATCGCCGTGGACGCGGCGGGGCGAGCGCATGTGGTGGGCCGAGCCGAGTCCGTGAACTTCCCCACGCGGAACGCGGCGGATGCCACGCTGAACAACGGTCCCGCTTCCAGCCAGAAGCGGGACGCCTTCGTGACCAAGCTCACCGCGGACGGCTCCGACATCGAGTTCTCCACCTATCTGGGCGGGAGCGACCTGGACGTAGGCTTCAGCATCTCACTCGACGGTGCGGGGAACGTCTACGCCGCCGGCCGTACTGCTTCCACCAACTTCCCCACAACTCGCGGCGCACTCCGGGAGACCGACCCCGACGGCACCACCACTCTGGACGGCATCCTGGTGAAGCTGAGCCCCACCGGCGCACTCCTCTACTCCACCTACGTGGGGGGCTCGAACTACGATATCTGCCACGGGATCGCCGCGGTAGATGAGCGAGATGCATCCGGCAACTTCCTGGGTAGCCACGTGTTGCTTACCGGGGAGACGCGCTCCACCGACTTTCCCGGCCGGAACGGCTATCAGACCGCGTTCGGCGGCGGAACGATCGACGGTTTCATCCTTTCGCTGAACCCCAACCCCAGCGACTCCACCCCCGGTCCCACCGACCCGGGCGACCTCCTGTACGGGACCTACCTGGGCGGCCGCGGCGATGACTCCGGCTACGGGCTGGGGGTGGATGCGGACGGGCGGGCGCTGGTGACGGGGATGACGACGTCGGACGCCTTCCCCACGACCCACGACGCGCTGAAGAGCACCATTGCCGGAGCCTCCGATGCCTTCGTGGCCCGGGTTGACCCCAGCCAGATGGGCGCGGGATCGCTGAGCTACAGCTCCTACCTGGGTGGGGGCGGAAACGAGATCGGCTATGGGATCGCGCGGGGCAGCGATGGGCACGTCTATGCGGCGGGCGAGACTACCTCGGCAAACTTCCCCACCAGTTCCACCGCCTTCGACCGCCAACTCGGGGGATCGTCCGACGCGTTCGTGGTGCGGCTCGATCTCTCCCAGCCGCCGCTGTCGCAGTTGCGCTACGGCACGCTGATCGGCGGAAGCAGCACGGATTGGGCGCGGCAGATCGCCGTCGATCCGGAGGGTACCGCGTTCGTAGCCGGTGGGACCAACTCTTCGAACTTCCCGCAGTTTGCGCCGCTCCAGGGCGATCAAGCGGGGCAGGATGCCTGGGCCCTCCGGCTAAACGCAGGCGGCACCGGGCTCCTCTTCTCCACGTATCTGGGCGGAAGCGGGACCGACGAAGCCCGCAGCATCGCCCTGGACCCCACCGGCAACGCCTATCTGACCGGCGAAACGAACTCCAGCAACTTCCCGACGACCGCCGGGGCGTTCGACCGGACCTTTGGCTCCGCGGGCGACTGCTGGATCACCAAGATCGCATTTGTGGATCCCCCCCCTTCCGGGGAGATCTCGTTCCGTTCGTCCGCCGGCGGAAATAACGATGGTGGAAGCACGGGACTCACGCTTCCGCGACCGACCGGCGTTGCGGCGGGCGATCTGCTGCTGTCCAGCATCACGGTGGCAAGCACGTCCGTAAGCCTCACTCCGCCCGCGGGGTGGGTTCAGGTGATCAATGCTTCCGAGGGCACCGTTATCCGCACCGTCGTCTATCGGCGCGTCGCAGGAAACAGCGAGCCGGCGAGCTATACCTGGACATTCCCGAGCAGCATCCGGGCGCTGGGGGCGGTGCTGGCGTACCAGGGCGTCGATCCCACGCAGCCGATCAATGCCGCCGACGGCTACGGGAATGCCGCCTCCACGGCGATCACCGCACCGGGTATCACCCCCAGCGTCCCGGCATGTCTGCTGGTCCACGTGGCCGCCACGGCCGTGGCGACGACGATTACACCGGCACCCGGGATGACCGAGCGGCTGGAAGTGCCCGGGACCGGCCTCACGGTGAGCGTGAGCGACCAGCCCCGTCCCACCGCCGGCTACACGGGCACCCGGACTGCGACCGCCGGCAGTGCGGCACGTAACGTGGGACACTGCGTCGCGCTGCGGCCCGGCGCTTCGCCGTAGCGCATAGATTGGGCGGAGCAATCCGAAAGGAGATCGAGGTGCCATTTTCCGAACGAGCCCGCCTGGTGATCGTCGGCCCGTGGTGGCGTCCGCTGCCGCCGGTACGGGATGGGGCGCCGGAGTGGGTGATCGAGCACACGGTGCGGCGCCTTCCCACGCTCCATCCTATTCTCCTCTCCCCCTGGCACTCGGACCTGGACGGGGCGGACTTCGATCACGACCGCTACCTCCACGTGCGCTCGGGAATACTGGGCCGGATCGCTTCCCACATTCCGTACCGGCTGGCCCGCGCGCTGTGGGGGACCAGCGATCCGGCGGCGATTCCGTATGTCGCCGGCCTGCGCCGGCGACTGCGCCAGCTTCGCCCAGACGTGGTGGTGACCCACGTGCTCCCGGGCCTGGCCGTGGAAGCTCGCCACGCCTGCCCCTCGGCCCGGGTCATCCACTACAGCCACACGCACGATCTCCACGAGGCGCCGCTGCCCGAATGGCAGCGGTTCGCGTGCGCCCTGGACGGCTTGATCACCGTCTGCCAGGCCAGCCTCGACGCGCTGGGGGAGCGGCACGGGCCGCTCCCCTTCCCCGCGCGGGCGATCCGGAACGGAGTCGATCTCGCGGTGTTCCAGCCGGGCAACCGGACGCTCTGGCGGACCGCGGTACGACAAGAGCTCGGCCTGGGGAACGGGCCCGTGCTCGTTTTTTGTGGGCGGCTCCATCCCCGGAAAGGGGCGGACCATCTGCTGAGGGCCTTCCGCACGGTCCGGGCGTCGGTCCCGGATGCACAGTTGCTGATCGTGGGAGCATCCACCCACATGGCGCACGACGCCGATCCGTATACGCGGGAGCTGGCAGCGCTTGCGGAGGCGTGCGGTCCAGACGCCGTGCACTTCTCCGGGTACGTGCCCGCACTTCAACTGCCGCGCGTGCTCTCCGCCGCCGACGTCGGGGTCTTACCCTCGGTCGAGCCGGAGGGCATGCCGCTGTCGATCCTGGAGTTCGCGGCCTGCGGGATGCCGGTCGTCGCATCAAACGTGGGGGGAGTAGCAGAAGTGATCCGGGACGGAGCCGACGGGTTCCTGATCGATCCCCGGCGGGTCGGCGCGGAGTTGGAGTCGCCCCTCATCCGGCTGATGCAAGACCCCGAGCTGCGGGAGCGCTTCGGAAGGTCGGCGCGGGCGCGGGCGGAAGCGCAGTTCAGCTGGAGCCGCGTGTCCGCCGAGTTCGAACAGGTGCTCTCCGAATTCGCGGAAGAGTGGGTGGGGAAGCGGCATGTGCGGGATCACCGGCGTCTTTACGCATCGAGCGGAAGTCCAGAGGCATCGTGAGGCCATCGCGGGCATGACGGAGCTCATGCGGCGCCGCGGTCCGGACGACGTGGGCCTGTGGACGGATGAACAGCACGTGGCCCTGGGTTTCCGAAGGCTCGCGATCCTGGATCTCTCCCCGGCGGGCCATCAGCCGATGGAGACCCCCTGCGGGCGCCACGTCCTGGTCTTCAACGGCGAGGTGTACAACTTCCGAGAGCTGCGGGCGGAGTTGGAGGCAAGCGGGCACCACTTCCACTCGACCTCCGATACGGAAGTGGTGCTCAACGCACTGGCTGCGTGGGGCGAGAGCGCGCTGACGCGGTTGAACGGCATGTTCGCGCTCGCCTGGTACGACCGCCGGGAGCGCTGCCTGCGCCTGGCCCGAGACCCGCTCGGGATCAAGCCGCTCTATTACCTGGAGGGGCCCGAGGGAGTGGTCTTCGGCAGCCAGTACGACCAGGTGATCCGTCACTCCTTCTGCACGCGAAAAATCCGCCGGGAATGCCTCGGGCTCTACCTGCGTCTCGGCTACATTCCACCCCCGGACGCGCTGTTCGAGCAGACGTGGCTGCTGCCGCCGGGCCAACTGGTCCGCGTTGAACCGGGCCGGCCCCTCACGCGGCGGCAGTTCTACGAGCTTCCGGACGAGCGCGACGACTTTCACGACCCGGCCGCCGCCGCGGAGGCCACCGAGGCGGCTGTGCGCGGCGCCGTGCACCGGCAGATGGTGAGCGACGTGCCCCTGGGCGCCTTCCTCTCCGGCGGGGTGGACTCGCCGCTCGTCGCCGCGGAGATGCGGCGCGTTACGGCGGACGTGCGAGCCTTCACGATCGGCTGCACGGATGCCCGCTTCGACGAGGCCGAGGTGGCGCAAGCCTACGCCACGACCCTCCGGCTCCAGCAGCGCGTCGACCGGTTCGGGCCCGAGGAGTGCCTGTCGCTCGTCGACGAAAGCGCGCGCGCCTACTCGGAGCCGTTCGCGGACTACTCGTCGTTTCCCAGCCTCCTGCTCTGCCGCTCTACCCGCGAGCACGTGACCGTGGCGCTCTCCGGAGACGGTGGGGACGAGCTGTTCTTTGGCTACCCCCGGTTCTGGAAGATCAGCGGGCAGGCATCCAGCTTCCGCCATCCCCGAGCGCTGCGGCTGGCGGCCTATCTTCACTCGCGCGCCACCGGCGGGAAACTGCCCAGCGGCGTCTTGTTCCCGGATCCGGGCGCCTGGCAGTTCGACGGTCACTGTTTCTCCGGGCTGCGGGATCGAGAGCTGCGCGCGCTCTGCGGCGGAGAGCTGCCGCTGCCGGAAGGCTTTGACCTCTACCGCTATGAGGGTCCCCGCGAGGCAAAACCCCTGGCGCGCTGGCTCCGCCGCAACGAACTCTGGGGGCACCTCCAGATGGTGCTGCTCAAGATGGACCGCGCCAGCATGCATTACAGCCTGGAGGTGCGGGTCCCGCTGCTGGATCTGGAGGTCGTGGCGCTGGCGATGCGCCTCTCGCCCGAGGTCTGCATGCACGAAGGGCTGGGTAAGGTACCGCTGCGCCGCGCGCTCTCCCGGTTTGTGCCGCCAGACCAGATCCCGGCGCGGAAGGCCGGTTTCAGCATTCCGCTGGGAGACTGGCTCCGGAGCGAGCTGCGGCCGGCGCTCGAATCGCTGCTACTGGGCGGCGCGGCGTATCCGGAAGGGCTGTTCGAGCCGCGCGCCCTCCGCGCCCTCTACCAGGATCACTTGCAGGGACACGATCGCACCCGCGCGCTCTGGCACCTGCTGTCGCTCCAATACTGGGCCCGGGAACACCTTCAGCCAGCATTTCGACTTCATGCTCGCTGAAGTGACGGTGGTCACATCGTACAAGCGACCGGCATGCCAGATATCTTACAGATTGATGCACGTCCCGGCACACCCCCTGCATTCTGAATCCGGAGATGAATATCCGGCTGGCCGGGCCTACGAGGTCGACCGCAACGAGCCGTTTGTGCGCGCTCGACCTCTGCGCCGCTCGGAACCGGGTATTCCGTTCCCAAGCCCGAACAATGCACGACAACCTGGAGCCGGAGCGAGGGGAGCCTCACGCAAGCGTCGTCAGCGCCCCCCGGCACGGCCCACCCACAATCATCACCATCACGCTGCATGGCGCAGGGAGGCGGATTCGATGGCGATCATGAGTACGAAATCGCTGCTCGGAGCGATGGGCCTCGTCTGGATCTTGAGCGGCACCCCGGCGCACGCCGCCAATCTCGGCCTGGTTGCTGATAATGCCAGCAAGAAGGTCACGGTCTTCAATGCCGATACGGCCGCCCTTATCTACACGATCCCCATTCCGACATTCGGACGCGTTGGGGACTGCGCGCTTAAACAGGACCAGACCGAGGGGTACGTCAGCGACTCCACGGGCGCGATCTGGGTGCTGGATCTCACGGCCTCCCCACCCAGGCTGAGCGGGGGGGCGAACCCTATCCGGGTGCCCATCCATCCCCAGGAGCTCGCGGTCACCTCCGACCAGAAGTACCTCCTGGCAGCGGGCAGTCACCTTCCGGAGCCGATCTGCACCGTCGAGATCTCGAGCCGGACGGTGCGGAGCACCTTCTCCACGGGAGGCGACTGCAACGGTTTGGATCTCTCCGCGGACGGCACGGTGCTCGTCGGGTCCGCGCGCAGCAACCTCGTGAAACGGCTCTCTTTGAGTAGTACGGGCGTTCTCACGGCGTCCGGGGTCCAACGCACGGCCAAGGAGCCGATGAACCCATACACCACCCGGAACGGGAAGTTCGGGGTGGTGGTCACCTTCCGCCCGGGCACCCTCACGTCCTTCACCAACTCCACGCTCGCCACCGTTCACAACCGCAGTTTCACGGGCGGCGCGGACGGCATCAGCGCGGTGGTTTCTGCGGATGGCAGCCGCTGCTTCGTGCGCACGAGCAAGGGGGTGGATGTCTTCACCTTCAACTCCAATACCGGCGCGCTGGGCAGCAGTCCGCTCTTCCACATTCCGGCTCCGTACCCCAGCAACATCTCCTTTTACGGGATGGATCAACTGGCGCTAGGGGGCGGCGGCACCCTCCTCTATGTGGGGGTGGCGGGTGCGCTGCGCCAGTATAACGCCAGCTCGGGGGCTCTGTTGAACACCCTGGTGAACCCGGGCGGGATCGTCCAGCCCACCGGTGTCTGCGTGAAGGTCAACGTAGCGCCCGTGGTGAGCCTACCGGCGCCGATCACCGTCGCCTCCAGTTCGCCGCTCCCGATAACGGCTAATCTACTCGACGCCGACGGCGACGCACTCAATGTGGAGTGGTCGGTGGACGGAAGCGCACCGGTGCAACTCGACACCGTGCCGGGGAGCGGACCACCGACGACCGGGTCGCGGACGTACACGCAGGGCTATACCCTGGGCACGCACACCCTCCAGGTGACCGCCTACGACGGCAACGGCAATCCGACGATCGTATCGACGACCATTACGGTGCTGCAGACGATTACCGTGACCGGCATCGTCTTCTTCGACAAGAACAACAACCAGCGGCAGGATGCAGGAGAGCCGCCGCTGAGCAACTGGCGCGTCTACGCCGACGCCAACAACAACAGCAAGTGGGACGCCACGGAGCCGAGCGTCTTGTCCGGCCTCGACGGCACCTACGCGCTGGTGGTCCCCGTACCCGGGACCTACTACATCCGGGAGGTCGTGCCGACAGGCTGGAAGCAGACCGCACCAACCTCGGGTTACCTCAAGGTCATCGCCACGGTGGGGCTCGCTCCCGTCTGTAACTTCGGGAACCGGCAAAGCAACTAGACCCTCCGGCTCACAGCCAGGGCGCATCGGGGCCACCCCGATGCGCCCTGGCTGCGTCGAGCCCCGACTTCCGGGCAGTAGTCACCGGCGATACGGAGCCGACCCGAATGCGCTTACTGGTACTCGCCGGGGGGTTTCCCTCCCTCTCGGAGACGTTCATCTTTCACAAGGTCGTCGGGCTCGCCCGGAGCGGGATCGACGTGGAGGTGGTGGCCCGCCGCCGCGGGGACACGCACGCGTACTACAAAGAGCTGCGCCAACTCCCCAGCACCCTTCGCGTCTCGTATCTGCCACCCACGCAGCCGGAAGCGTTAGCCGCCGCGAGACTTCCCCGCCTGCTGGGCGGCTGTTTCTTGCGCAACCCACAGGAGACCCGGCGCTGGCTCCAGATCCTTCAGCAGCGGTATCCCGCTCCAGGGGTCCTCGCCCGCCGGCTGTACCGCCTGCTGCCGTTCCTCGGTAAGACGCCGGACGTGACCCATCTTGAGTTCGCGACGATGGCCGAGGAGTTTGGGGACCTTCTCAGCCTGCTGCCGGGGAAGAAGGTGATCAGCTGCCGCGGCGCCGACATCGACATCCTTCCCCGCTCCCGGCCGGCGCTCGCCCAGGCGGTAAGGTCAGCGCTGGCGCAGGTGGACGCGGTCCACTGCGTGAGCGCGGAGATGGTGCGCAGCGCCATGCAGTACGGCCTCGATCCCCACCGGGCCTTCGTGAACCATCCCTCGATCGACTGGCGTTATTTCACTCCGCCGGACGCCGCCGCGCCCCGCCGCGCCCCGGACCCGTTCACGGTAGTGACGGTCGCGCGCCTTCATTGGAAGAAGGGCATTACGGACGGCCTCCGCGCCATCGCCCGGATGCACACGCGCGGCGTCCCGGCGCACTATGTCATCGTAGGCGAGGGTGACTTGCGGGAGGCGATCCAGTTCGAAGTTTGGGACCTGGGTCTGTCCGAGCATGTCACCCTCGCCGGTCCCCTCCCGCGAGAGGCCGTGCGCACCGTCCTCTCCGAGGCGGA
>Ga0255338_1003946_pt1 | contig 16508 bp, 16 predicted proteins | sample MeOH1_35cm_T4_19_FD_203715 | JGI IMG/M metagenome (GOLD analysis project Ga0255338, IMG submission 203715) | Sandy soil microbial communities from University of British Columbia, Vancouver, Canada - MeOH1_35cm_T4_195 | ecosystem: Engineered > Artificial ecosystem > Sand microcosm > Unclassified ...
AGCGAAGCAAAAGAAGTAACCGGCCCTCTCAAATGGGTGTCGTTCAAAAATCAGTACTTCTCCTCCATCATTATTGCTGATACAAAATTCGATGACGGTGCAGACCTGGGAATTACACTTGCGAATGATCCGTTCACTGTAAAGTCTGCAACCGCTACTCTTCCGATTCCGTTCGGAAAAACTTCCGCCGAAAATTTCGGAATGAAATTTTACTTCGGCCCGAATGAATATCACCAGCTGGAATCCTACAACCTTTTGCTGGAAAAAGAAATTTATCTCGGTTGGGGAATCTTTGGCTTCCTGAACAAATGGGTGTTCATGCCGTTATTCGATATGCTTGCAGGAACAAACTGGAGCCTCGGAATTGTAATTCTGTTACTGACATTTATCGTGAAGATTTTCCTCTTCCCGATTGCTTACAAATCATATCTCTCTTCTGCGAAAATGCGTGTGCTCAAACCGGAAATGGATGAGCTCACGGCAAAATACAAGGACGAGGATCCGATGAAAAAACAGCAGGCTACAATGGCCCTGTACAAAAAAGCCGGGGTGAATCCAGCGGCCGGATGTATTCCGTTGCTGCTTCAGATTCCGATCCTTTTCGCACTCCTCCGTTTATTCCCGGCGTTGTACATCCTTCGGCAGAACGGATTCTGGTGGGCTCCCGATTTATCTACTTACGATTCTGTATGGGATTTCGGCTTCAATGTACCCGGCTATGGCGACCACATGTCGTTATGGGCATTGCTCATGACGATCTCCACTTTACTGTACACCTGGATGAACCAGCAGACCATGAGTACAGGTCCGCAGCTGCCGGGAATGAAGTGGCTGATTTACCTGATGCCATTGATGTTCCTTTTCTTCCTGAACACGAACTCCGCGGCCCTTTCTTATTACTACTTCATCTCGAACATGATCACCTTCGGACAGATGGCGATGATGCGTCGCTTTGTAGATGAGAAAGCCATCCATGCAAAGATCCAGGAGAACAAGAAGAAACCTGTGAAACAAGGATCCGGATTCTTACAGCGACTGGAAGAAGCGCAGAAGAAGAAAATGGCGGAAGTGAAAGCGCAGCAAAAAGGCAAGAAAAAATAAAGCCCGGTTGCCGGTACGCACTATTAACAGTTGTGCTTTGCGCAGCGAATACCGCACTGTTACATTCAGTAGTATTCCTTCTTCGCGAGATAGTGCTGAACGTAATCCTCAATCCCTTCTTCCAGCGTAGAGAACGGAATTTTGTAGCCCGCTTTTTTCAGCTTCGTCATGTCGGCCTCTGTGAAATACTGGTACTTATCGCGGATATCGGCAGGTGTATCAACGAACGTAATGTTCGGTTCCTTACCCATTGCTTTGAATGTATTCTTCGCCAGGTCAAGGAATGTTCGTGCAACCCCGGTTCCGAGGTTGTAAATTCCTGATTCAGGATTTTCGTCGTGAAGGAACATACAGACTTCAACGACATCTTTCACGTACACAAAATCACGAAGCTGTTCTCCGTCTTTGTAATCCGGATTGTGCGATCGGAACAGTTTCATTCCGCCGGTTGCATTGATCTGTCCGTATGCATGCATGATAACCGAAGCCATTCTGCCCTTGTGGTATTCATTCGGCCCGTATACGTTGAAGAACTTCAACCCATACCAGTTCGGGGGAGTTGCATCCTGCTTCAGCACCCATTTATCAAAGTCGTTTTTCGAATCGCCGTAAGGATTCAGCGGTTTCAGCTTCTCCACTATTTCATGAGAATCAGAATAACCGTGTTCTCCCAATCCGTAAGTTGCGGCAGAAGATGCGTACACCAACGGAATCGCATTGCTGGTGCATATCTTCCAGATGTCTTTCGAATAATTCAGGTTAAGACGGTCGAAAATTGCTTTATCAAATTCCGTAGTGTCGGTTCGTGCTCCGATGTGAAAGACAAACTTCACCTTCGATGCATTGTTCGTAAACCATTCGATAAACCGATCGCGATCAATCTTTTCCGCGAATTTTTTCCCTTCGAGATTCGGTGCTTTCTCATCGTGTGAAAAATCATCCACCAGGATCAGGTCAGTTAACCCGTCTTTGTTCAGCCTGCTTACGAGGCATGAACCTATGAATCCTGCTGCTCCTGTTACGACTATCATTGTTACCGCAGATTATTGCTCAATTTTATTGGTGGCTGATATTCGATGTACCCGGGTTCCTGTCCCTCTTCGGAATGTGCATCAAGATAAAGCTTCATCAGTTTCCACGCCTTCTCCCGGTACTCGAAATCACAATAATTTTTACCGGGATTTGCGAATACACCAGGAACGTACTTCGGCAGCTGTGAGAACCATGCGTATTTTACACGCGTCGGATATTCTTTCTTAGGCATACTGCCGTGCTGCATGAAGTCAACACCACCTTTCACCTTGGAATAGAGACCAATCCGCTCTATTGAGCTCCACGGGAAGATTATGGTCTGGACAAGTGATTTGTATGTAATACCTTCCGGACCGATTGAAATTGTCGTAAGAAGTCCCCAAATCCTCAACTGAAAAATCAAGGTTGCAGCAATCCATACCGGAATAAAAAAATACAAAAACCTGCCTGGTGTTGTCCGCTGATACAAAACGAATGTAAAAAATGCAATTCCGAATATCAGGATAAACATTGCAAACAGAAAAGGTTTGCCTGCTGCATTTGTTCGCCGGAATCTGAATGTTTCACCACTGAGTACAGAATAGTCGCGCATTATGCTTCAGTATCGGCGCCAGCTTTATTTCTCCTTGGCCAGTTAAACAATATCGAAGTTAACAAAGGCAAAGCAAAAATGGTAACCGTTCCCATCGAGACCAGCAGATCGGCATGTTCCCCCTCGAGGAATTGAGATATTGCCGATTCCTTATCGAAATGCGTCCATACGGAAATTGCAAGCTTCACGCCCAGTAACGCGATAACCACGAATGCAGAAGTTTCCAGGAATTTATATTTCTCCATGAGCTTCACAAAGCCCTGCGCCACAAAACGCATGGCCAGGATCCCGATGAACACACCTACACAGATCAGGAATATTTTATTGGTGAATGCAACTGCTGCAAATACATTGTCGATTGAAAACGCCATATCCATGATCTCTACCAGGATAACTGTCGCCCAGAACGGACCGAACTTTCCGATAGTTGCTTTGTAAATTCCGTTCTCCTTTTTATTCAGTGTATCATCTTTTGGAGTTGGGGTCATTTTCGATCTGAAGTAATCGAAGGAGAGATACATCAGGTACAATCCGCCCAGTGGTTTGAGCCACCAGATCGTGGTGAGCCAGGCGGCGAGTACAAGAGCAATTCCACGAAATACATACGCGCCGATAATTCCGTACTTCAACGCTTTGTTGCGCTGATCCTTCGGAAGATCCATCACCATCGTTGCGAGAACTGCCGCATTGTCTACCGAAAGCAAACTCTCGATAACAATGAGGTTGAGAATGATGAGCATTGCAGCACCAATATCGTCGCCAAGAAGTGAATGGATGAATGCCATGAAGGGCAAAGGTACTTATTCGGGCAATAGGGGTGTGATGAAAATCCCCTGGGAGCAGTCCGGAATGATGTTTCTCTGTTTGCCCATTTCAAACATCTTCTGAACGGCCAGGCGTCCCATCTGTCCCACGTTTACAGAAGCTTTGTTCACATACAATGCAATGTGTTTTTTCATCACTTCATCGTCCATTTCCTGGGCGTGAGCGCGAACGTAAGGCATCGACACTTCAGGGTTATCCAACGCGAACTGTGCGCTCCGGCCGATCAGGTCGCTGATCTGCCTTTGTTCCCGCTGCGGAAAACTGCGTTTGATGGCAATTCCGCCCAAAGGTATTGCACGTGCTGTACGCTTCTCCCACCACTCTCCGAGATCGATTACTTTCCTCAGTCCTTTTTGCGCATAGGTAAAACGGTTTTCATGGATAATTACTCCTGCATCTACATCACCCTTCAGAACAGAATCTTCCACCATCGAAAAAGTCATTTCTATTTTCTTCACCAGCTTAGGAAATGCAAGGCCGAGAAGAAAATTTGCTGTGGTGTATTTACCGGGTATGGCAACAAACAGGTCGCCTTTCGCCGCTTCTTCGTAACTGATCGGGCGTTTGGAGATCAGCAGCGGTCCGCAATTGTGCCCCAACGCACTTCCCGACTCCAGCATTGCGTAATTTTCACAGCAGTACGCGAACGCGTGATAACTGATCTTTGTGACATCGTATCGCTGTTCGAAAGCAGAAATATTGAGCGTTTCAACGTCCGCCAGTACCGGGACAAACTCATATCCTTCGGTGTCAATACGCTGATGAACCAACGCGTCGAAAATGAAACAATCGTTCGGGCAGGGTGAAAACGCAATCTCAATTTTTTTCATGGCTGATTGAGATATTTAAGCAATTCTGCATTGAGATTCCCGATTGCTTCGGTTAGTTTCCACCCGGCGCGGTTTCGTTTCTCCACGTAATTGGAAACTGCACGCACCTGGAGTCCGGTTACATCGGCAACAGCGCATGCATAATAAAATGCTGCCCCTTCCATGGATTCAATCTGCGGATTACTTCGTGCAATCATTTCAGCAATATTGTTTTCATTTCCATGAACTTTATTTACTGTGATTGCAGAAACGGGTTTCAGCTGAATCAGTGATCCGAACGGGGAAGCCTCACTGCCGGTTAACTTTCCGTTCTGAAACGGAAAATCACTTTTGCCGGACAGTCCGAGTTCGTAAATATCAAGGAAGTTGTCTCCGTCCTCGGCACCCAGTTCCGGCAGGCAGTCGGTCTGAACACGCACCACTTCACCTATCTGTATGGTGCGATCGAAGCTCCCCGCAATTCCGGCATTGATCACCGGGCTGTAATTTCTCTGCGTGATCACACGCGTAACCCACACAGCTGTTGCAACCATTCCGACTCCGGTAATCAGCACATCAATATTTCGTCCTTTGTATTCATACCAGCGAAGATTCGGAGAAATATCGCCGCAGAATTTCAACTCTTTCAGTAGAGGGGCTATTTCGGGTTCGGTAGCTGCAACGAGTAACAGGCGCATAGGAAGTACAAAAGTAGGTAAGTATTTAAGTAGGCAAGTCACAATAACGTGTAATTCCGGTCAAATACCCGCCCACTTACCTACTTAAATCCTTACTGACTTCCTTATCTTTGTCAAATGATTTCTATTACACGCAGGGAACGTTTCACCGCTGCTCACAAGCTTTTCCAGCAAGGCTGGTCGGATGAAAAAAACATGGATGTTTTCGGAGGTTGTGCTAACCCGAACTGGCATGGACACAATTACGAGTTATTTATAACCGTGAAAGGAAAAGTAGATAAAGAACACGGCTGGATCATGGATCTGAAAACGCTGAGTCACCTTATCCGCTCGAAGGTCATTGACAAGGTTGATCACCGCAACCTGAATCTCGATGTTGATTTTCTGAAAGGTGTGATGACTTCCACAGAGAACGTTGCAATTGCCATCTGGAATGAACTGGAAACCGAAATCGCGAAGTCGGGTGCAAAACTGCATTGCGTGAAGCTGCAGGAAACCGAGAATAATTACGTGGAATATTTTGGTGAATAGATGTTGGCTGAGCCCGGATCATTATCCTTATGCCACAGTTAACACCGTAACACAAATTTTATGAGCGAGAAGAAATTAGGTTACCTGAAAGTTGATCATTATCATCCGGAATCGACCGACAGTATGGCCGTGAATTATAAAAACATACTTCGTGAACTGGGAGAAAATCCGGAGCGGGAAGGATTGTTAAAGACGCCCGAACGTGTTGCGAAAGCGATGCAGTTTCTTACACACGGTTACGACCTGAATCCTGCTGAAATTCTGAAGTCAGCAATGTTCAAAGAAGAATACAGCCAGATGGTTCTTGTGAAAGACATCGAAGTGTATTCTTTGTGTGAACATCACCTGTTACCGTTTTTCGGAAAAGCACATGTAGCGTACATCCCGAACGGATGCGTTGTGGGCCTCAGCAAAATTCCCCGCGTGGTAGATGCATTTGCGCGCCGGCTGCAGGTTCAGGAACGTCTCACCAACGAAATCCGCGATTGCATTCAATCAACAATGAATCCGCTTGGTGTAGCGGTCGTAATTGAAGCACAGCATTTGTGCATGCAGATGCGCGGTATCCAGAAACAGAACTCAGTAACCACTACTTCCGCTTTCACCGGAGAATTCATGAAAGATGCAACACGGTCCGAATTCATTCGTTTGATCGGAACGCGATTACATTAAACACTTTTATTTTAATTAAGTCAAACAAAAACCTCAGATACCATGAACCAGGCAAATTATCACAACTGGAACCAGATGCAGGAGTCGGCTGCCGACAGTGCAACGCTTACAAAAACTTTTATGGCGCAGGTGTTCGGCTGGATGTCGGGCGCATTGATTATTACTGCGCTCAGTTCTTATCTTTTTGCTTTTGTTCCGTCTTTAACAGAAATGGTGTATAATTATTACAAGGGTGAGCCGGCCGGATTAACTATTCTCGGATGGATAATCATGCTCTCTCCGATTGCATTTGTTATCCTGATAGTTTCCGGTGTAAACCGTCTGCCTTTCCCGTTACTCATCGGGGCTTTTCTTCTGTACTCCGCTTTGACGGGTGCGAGCCTCAGCGTAATTTTCTTCCGTTATGAAATGGCCAGCATCGGGGCTACATTTTTCATCGCTGCAGGAATGTTCGCAACCATGGCAGTTATGGGTTGGATCACCAAAGCAGACCTTTCGGGGTTTGGCCGCATCATGATGATGGGCTTAGTAGGGATTGTGATTGCCAGCGTGGTAAATTTCTTCCTGCAAAGTGACGGACTCCATTATATCATCTCCTTCGTTGGTGTCGCTGTGTTCACGGGCCTTACCGCTTACGATGTTCAGAAATTAAAAAATATCGGTGCGGGTCAGAGCAATTCCGATACCGCAGCGCGTCAATCAATCCTCGGTGCGCTGACACTCTATCTTGATTTCATCAACCTTTTCCTCTTCCTGCTTCGCCTGATGGGAAACAGAAAATAACTTTCACATTATTAAACAGAAAACGCGGTCACCTGATCGCGTTTTTCTATTTTAGGACAAGCTGATGAACAACCTCAAAGACTTTCGTCCATCAATTGACCCACCTGAACAGGAATCTGAACTACGGGGCGTATTCAGTTTCCCGGAAGGTTATTTATCCCGCGTGAGTCTGTATGTCATGTCTTCGATAGGTCTCGTGATCGCAACCTACCTGCTGCACTGGAAATTTCCGGTAGTCCTGAATTTCTTTTACACCGATATCTACAACATTCAGTACAAGGAATCGCCCCTCGCTGTTGCCTGTATTGTGTTGCCCATCGGCGTACCGCTCATTGCATCGGTAGCATTCAAAAAGAAGTCGGTGAGATACAACAGAATTTTTGCCGCACTTTTTTCAATTCTCTTAGGATCAACTTTCGCATTCATCTTTGTTCCTTCACGTGGAAACTTAGTATTGATACCGGTGTCGGTACTCGCTGTTTCCTATGGTATTCTGTCCCAGGTACAGAAAAAAAAGACCATTGCGGCAACAGGAAAAAACTCAGGGATAATTTTAGGCGTCACAGCAATTTTACTCCTGGTAACCGCAAATTTCTTCTTTGATCCGGGATTAGGGTGGTGGGGATTTTCTCTCCTGCTGTTTTTCATCAACATTTATGTTTGCTACAATGTAAGTCGCATTAAGCAGCGTTACCTGCAGCGACACGATCACACCCTCGGGGAGAATGTACATGCTGAGGGCCTACAGTTTTTTCTCTTCTTCGCAGTCCTCGTTTATCCGCTGCTATTCGCAACTTCAGGTTTCACACCGCGCAACATCAAACGTCGCTGGATAGGACCGGAAGACGGCAGATAAACCTTGTATCGGTTTTCAATAGGCCAATAAAAGAAAGTCGCAACTGAAAATCGAAAATTGACTTTATCTTCGCACCGCAACATCCTTACATGATCACGGTGATAAACAATACTCTATGAAAGCATACATCTTCCCCGGACAAGGTTCCCAGTTTCCTGGAATGGCCAAAGATCTTTACGAGAATAATCCGCTTGCGAAAGACATGCTGGAAAAAGCAAACAGCATTCTTGGATTCCGCATTACGGATATCATGTTTTCAGGTTCCGATGAAGAACTGAAACAGACAAAAGTTACTCAGCCTGCCATCTTTTTGCACTCCGTTGTTTTGAGCGCGACACTTTCTGATTTCAGACCGGATATGGTTGCCGGACATTCACTCGGAGAATTTTCGGCACTCGTTGCGAATCAGACTTTGTCTTTCGAAGATGCATTGGTTCTTGTTTCGAAACGGGCACTTGCCATGCAGAAAGCCTGTGAAGCAACTCCGTCTACGATGGCTGCTGTTCTCGGTATGGAGGATGCGAAAGTGGAGGAAATCTGCGCCTCGATTACCGATGACGTAGTAGTACCCGCTAATTACAACTGTCCGGGGCAACTTGTGATTTCCGGTAGTGTTACAGGAATCAGCAAAGCGGTTGAATTGCTGAAAGCTGCCGGCGCAAAACGTGCGCTGGTGCTGCCGGTTGGCGGTGCCTTTCATTCACCGTTGATGGAACCGGCACGGGTAGAACTTGAAGCGGCTATCAACGCAACGAATTTCAGACAACCGATTTGTCCGGTGTATCAGAATTACACGGCAGGTCCGGTGACAAATCCTGATGATATCCGGAAAAATCTCGTGATGCAACTGACCGCCCCGGTGAAGTGGACGCAAACTATTCAGCGAATGACCGCGGATGGTGCAACACAATATGTAGAAGTGGGTCCGGGTAAAGTTTTGCAGGGATTGGTAAAGAAGATCAGTCCTGCTGCCGAAGCTGTGTCCGCTTAGATATCGCTTATATAACCACGGCGTAGGGTCATAGCCCGTTGTTTTCCGGCGTTACTCAGGAATTATATAGCGAACAAAGCGTTCCCGTCGTTCATGTGAATTATGGCAGATTCGCTGGCGCATCCCGCTTAACATGTCTCTCCGATGTTTGTGATGTGGTTAATTGATCGGTTCTGAACACTCTGCTCTGCAAAAAGTTTGTGCGAATCAAACTCTAGCCCGCTTTTTGCGTTATACCTTCGTGGAACTAACCCAGATACCCATGAAACGTCTATTTTTCTTCGCCGGTTTGCTGATCTCACTGAGTTCATCTGCACAATTCTTCCAGGGATGGGGAATTATGGCTGGCGGTACGCTTGGCCGGCAATACTGGTTTTATGACGAGCCGGTTGGCAAGGAAAAGCAGAAATATCTGCTACGTTACAACGGTGAAGTGTTCGCTGAATTTGGCCCGCACCCGGTTTTTCGCTGGGTGACAGAAGTTCAGTACAACGTAAAAGGCACCAAACATCCTGAGGTTGACGGTTCCACAACGAAGTTCGTAAACCAATACGTTGCGTGGAATAACTACCTGATGATCCGCAAGGAGATGTTCGCAATTATCCCTTACGTGAAAATCGGCCCACGCCTGGAATATGTGGTCAGTTCGCCACAGGATTTCAATAAATTCCACGTTACCGGTTCAGTTGGTGCAGGCGTTGAATTCGTTGCTTATGGTCCTGTAAAATTTATTACGGAAGCGCATTGGGTTCCTGATGCAACCCGGTCCTATACCGAAACTCAACCGGAAATATCCCAACATGCATGGGAACTGCGGATCGGACTTAAGTTCGCGTATGGCGGAGGCGGAGAAGCCTGCCCGGGGGTCTATAAATAACCCGGTTCAATCTGTTTCCCCGGCATTGTAAAAAATAAAGCGGGAATCGTAGTCCACTTTTGTTCTGCAGAAACCTGATCTGCTCTTTGCGGAGAAAAAGGGAAATAACTCCAATATCCCGCCCGATTATACGTTAGTAACCGTCCCGCAACAATCCCGTAAATTAGCCAATGCGCTTCCTGCTGATTCTAAGCCTTCTTTTGCCCTCCACCTTCCTCTGGAGTCAGAAGCAATTTCAGCTGAACATCGTCGAAACTCCGGACGTCGACGCGCTCAAAAAAATCAAATACGAAAAATCGTTCTCCAACATTACTGATCGCGACAAGCAAATCCGCACTGTTCTTGTTACGCTCTGGAACAATGGGTATCTCGCTGCACGTACCGACAGCATCCGGCAGGACTCAACGCTGCAGACCGTTTACATTAATCCCGGTCAGCAATTGTTCTGGGCGCACCTTGAGCCCGGAAATGTCGACAACGAAATTCTCAGTTACGCCGGTTATCACAAACGAAACTTCCGTAACCACACTTTCAAAGTAAAAGAGGTAGCCCGCATACAGGAACGGATACTCGTCTGGTGCGAGAACAACGGATATCCCTTTGCATCAGTAAAACTGGATAGTGTTCTTTTTGAAAACGACGGAAGAATTTCCGCCAGCCTCAATCTCACGAAAAACCGTTTCACAAAAATTGATACGATCGAGCTAAAGGGCAACCTCAAAACTTCCGAAGCGTTCCTTTACAGTTACATCGGTATTGCACCGGGAGATCCTTATGATGAAAGCAGAATAAAAAACATCTCCCCACGCCTGCGCGAATTGTCGTTCGCCCGTGAAGTCAAACCATTTTCCATTCTCTTCACGGAAAAATATACCAAACTCACTTTGTATCTCGACAAAAAGAAAGCCGGACAGTTCGACGGCATTGTCGGTATTCTTCCCGATAACAATACCGGGAAAGTTCTTTTCACCGGTGATGTACGTTTGCGCTTACAGAACGCCCTTCGCCGAGGGGAACTCATTGAGCTCAATTGGCGCCGGCTTCAGACTCAAACGCAGGACCTGAAAGCGCACATTTCATATCCTTACATGCTGCGCACTCCGGCCGGATTAGATTACAGCATCAAGCTTTACCGTCGCGACACATCGTTTCTTCATGTGCAGCAGCAATTCGGATTGCAATACATTTTCACCGGCAATACAGGAATACGTGCTTATGTCAAGAACACAAGTTCCACTTTACTGTCAACGGCCGGGTTAGAAACCATCACGACACTACCGTCCACCGCCGATATTTCTTCCATCACTTACGGATTAGGTTTTCATATCGAGCGACTCGATTACCGCTTCAATCCGCGTAAGGGATATGTAATCGATTTTTCCTGGGACATCGGAACAAGAACCATCAGGAAAAACCCGGGATTGAATCCTGTCATCTACGAAGGACTCCGGCTTAGAACTACTGCGTATTCATCCACTTTCACTGTACAGAAGTTCTGGCCCATCGGAAACAGGATGACGATACTGACCGGAGTACAATCGGCATGGATGTTCAATAGCGGCTTTCTGCTGCACAATGAGCTGAATCGCATCGGGGGACTGAATTCTCTCCGGGGATTTGACGAAGAATCCATTTTCGCTTCATCGTTCGCAGTCACCACTTTCGAGTACCGTTTTCTCCTCGAAGAAAATTCATGGTTCTTTGCTTTCTTCGATCAGGGATGGTACGAAAACAATAGTAAAGACGGTTTCGTAACGGATACGCCATACGGATTCGGAACAGGCGTAACATTCGAAACCAAAGCCGGCATTTTTGCACTCACCTACGCTCTCGGAAGTCAGTTTGATCAGCCCATCCAATTCCGTGCAGGAAAAATTCACGTTGGTTTTATAGGGTTGTTTTAACAGCAGTTCTCCGTATTTTTAGTGAGTGAACAGATTGAAAGGAAATAGTCGCGTGAAGCTAACGTCACCGTTTTGCAGATTAGCACATCACCTCATCAGCATATTTTCCGGAGTGCTGTTGCCTGCGATTCTTATAACGACTTCCTGTTATCAGCGAACTTACGTTCCCGCCCGCACACGCGACTTCTCCATTTCTTCAACACCGGAGAGAACACATCCTTTGCCGCGTTATGTCGTGTACAATCTGAATGATTCTGTTTCCCGATTGTACTATTGTATAAGATCATCCGACCTTCTTTTCCAGAGAAGTAATGTTACCAACGAAATGGTTGGCAATTTCAAGATCGAATACGTCTTACGGCCCATCAGTGCTCCCAAATCGGCCAGCGACACCGGTAATGTAATCGCAAATAATGTTTCGCAATCGGCCGGTGAGTGGATTTACGGTTACACAGATTTTGATGTCCCCGGCGAGGGAGAGTATTTTCTGGATGTCACCTTGCGCGATCTCAATAAGATGAGTACAACTTATGATCTTGTTTACCTCTCACATTCCGGTGACGATGCATCCAACAATTTCCTGCTCACCCAACCTCAGAGTGAAACTCCCCTGTACACAAATGCCGTTGGAGAAAAAGAAAACTTTTCATTGCGTTACAAAGATCCGGCTGTCTCCAAAGTTTTTGTCACCTATTACAAAAACACCGCCGAAGCAGCACGTCCGCCTTATTCACTTCCGGTTGCATCACTTCCCGTTGAAGCCGACAGTTCATGGATCATTGACTTAACGCAGACACCGTTGCTTCAGCTGCCAATGGAAGGTTATTATCGTTTTTCGGTTACCGCCAACAGCAAACAAGGGTACAATGTGTGCCGGTTCAAACAGGATTTTCCGAAGGTTACGACACCGCTTGCGCTACTCGAACCTCTCCGTTATATCACCACGAAAAAAGAGTACACCACATTGGAAACTTCAACCAGGCTGAAACCTTCCATCGACAGTTTCTGGATTGCAACCGGTGGATCGCAGGAGCGGGCACGTGAGCTCATCAGCGCATATTACGGTCGCGTTGAAATTGTCAATACGCATTTCTCCACCTGGAAAGAAGGATGGAAAACCGATCGCGGAATGGTGTACATTATTTATGGCGAACCGCAGAATGTTTATCGTACTCCGGATTCAGAAACGTGGGTGTATGGACAGGATCAGTCGGGCAATACGCTGAATTTTGTTTTTAATCGCGTTACAACTTCCGGTTTCGCGAACGACTTCGAGCTCGAGAGAAACACAGCATACAACGTGAGCTGGATTACTGCAGTCGACTACTGGAAACAGGGCCAGGTCTATCGCGCCCGATGATTCCGAATCGACGCAGCGGCGCAACGTACTCTATATAAAACAACTGCGAACTCGCGCGGGATGTCAGAAACTGCATCAACAAAAACAACCTAAATCTCCGCGTCGTTGCGTCGCTGCGTCGTCGCGGTGAAGAAGGCCCCGAAATATTGTACTTTTGCCACCGATGCGCTACGAACGTTCCAAAGAAGACGACCTCCAGATAATTTTCGGCATACGTGCCATTTCCGAAGCAATAACTGCCGGAAAAGACATTGATCGCCTGTACATCCAGGAAGGATTGCAAAGCGGATTGTTCAACGATCTGCGCAAGCTGTGTAAGGAAAATGATGTTCACTACACAATGGTTCCGATTTACAAGCTGAATAAGCTGGCTCCCGGAAAAAATCACCAGGGCGCAGTTGCATCACTTGCGTCGGTCACTTACTACGACATCGAAACTTTGTTGCCGACGATTTTCGAAGAAGGGAAAACTCCGCTTATTCTTGTTCTTGACCGTATAACAGACGTACGCAACTTTGGCGCAATTGCACGTTCGGCTGAGTGTGCCGGTGTTGATGCCATTGTGATTCCGAGTCGCGGTGCAGCGCAGGTAAACGGCGATGCAATCAAAACTTCTGCGGGTGCACTTCACAAAATTCCCGTTTGCAAGGAAGAAAATCTGAAACACACACTCGACTTCCTGAAAGACTCAGGTTTAACGATTGTGTCATGTACAGAGCAGGGAAGTGTTCCGCACTACACCGCCGATCTGACCGGGCCGCTTGCCATCATCATGGGTTCGGAAGAAGACGGCATTTCAGGTGAGTACTTACGGAAATCAGATGTCCGCGTACTTGTACCAATGAAAGGCGAAATCTCTTCGCTGAATGTTTCGGTGGCAACAGGTGTTATTCTCTTCGAAGTTCTTCGCCAGCGGGCGATCGCCGGAACTTAATCCAATGTAGTTAACTTTGGGTGTGACTCCGAAGCATCCACTGCTAAATCCCCAATACCATCCCTGGCTTCTTGCGCTTGCGGTAATCCTGTCACGCATTCCATTCATTTTCGACGGTTACGGACACGAAGAAGATTCGTACGGATTGGTTGTGAATGCCTGGCAGATGCACGAGAGCGGACACTATCTCGCCTCACGCTTTCCCGGACATCCATTCCAGGAATACCTCTACTCATTCATCTGGAATCAACCCGACTGGCTCTGGAATTCATTCAGTCTTCTGTTCAGTATTGTTGCAGTGCTCGCATTTCATCAAGCGATGAAGAAAACAGGAATCGGCTTTCCGATAGAAACTTCATTGATGTTTGCATTCACACCCATGTTCTTCATTGCGGGAACATACACGATCGATTATGCATGGTCGCTTGCGTTCGTCCTTCTTTCATTCTGGGCATTGGTCAACAGGAAATACGCGCTCTGCGGATTTTTTCTCGGCATGGCAGTCGGATGCAGAATTACTTCCGGAATATTTATCATTCCGTGGATGATGCTGGTATGGCAGCGTCTCGATTTTGATCAATGGAGAAATTATATTCTCAAAATCGGAATTCCATTCGTGGTCATCAGCATTCTCTGGTACATCCCCGCTTTCCTGCAATACGGAACGGGCTTCTTTGACTACAGCGATCAGTTTCCGTATCCGTCCATCCCGAAAGTGATTTACAAAGCAACCATCGGTGTCTTCGGGCTACTGGGAATTGCTGCACTGGTCTTCGCAAAATTCCGTTGGCTTACCACGAAAGAAAAGAGTGCTGTCAATCCACCGCAAATTTTTTCTCCGCAAAGGATCACATGGGCAATCATCGTAATCATCGTGCTGCACATTATTTCCTACCTGCGCCTTCCGCAAAAAGCAGGATACATGCTTGCGATTGTTCCGTTCGTGATGATGTTAGTCACAATGTATTCGAACCGCAACACCATACGTATCATAACAATGATCTTTCTTCCCGCACCATTTATTGTGGGGATGAATATCACGGATGATCTTCGCGGTTCCGGTGCAACAGGAGCTTCTGTAAAATTTAACATTTCCGGACAAGAGATCTCCATTGATGCAGCGCGAGGGCCCGCATTGGCGGAGCAACAGAAGCGCAGGAACAAGATGGAGTATGTTGACCGGGTTTGCGATTACCTCGACACCACTCTTAACGATCAGCAATTAATCATTTGCGGGTGGTGGTACAATGAAATAATAGTTGAACAGAGATTGCGTCCAACTGGGAGCGATACATCCGAATACTGGTTTAGTTGTTGGGGTGGGAATGGAAATACTGTGCTCGTATTTTATGCTACCTGCGACGAGCTCCAGAAAGAAGTGAACACAGAAGATGAATTTCATGGATTCATGAAAATCTATTACCTCCCGGAACAAAACCTCTACAACGACCAGATGTTCAATCAATCCTGCACGGACCAGATTGCGGAGCCCTTTCCTGTCAAATAATTGTCATCCCACTCCCGTCTCCCATCTGTCGTCTCCCGTCTTTTCCCTATCTTCATCACTCCTAATCCCGCTATGGCTACCGAAGAAAAACCGGAAGAAAAATTCAAGATACTGATCTACGTTGGTATCGGTTTATCCATCTTACTTTTCGTTGGTATAATAATCACGATTGTTGTTACCAAATCCAATCTGAGCGACAAGCCCGATGAATATGAGATGCAACGGATGCGCGATTCCATTGCTGCGGTAAACGCTATCGATCCCTACAGCTACAACTACGATTACTACAGCGATCCGGGAGATTATTACACGTACGGTCCCGGACCAAAAGAACGTGAATCCGACAGTCTCAACCGCGAAATCAGAAATCAGTACGGCAATTATAACCAGGGAGACATGCTCGACCATCTTGATGATGAATCGGATCGTTGCGCAGCGCTTATTCGTCAACTGATTGATGCGTTCGAAGACACCCTTCACAAAAGCGGTGTAAGCCAGACAGCCGGTACCTCCATCGATTTCTTCCAGCGCACAAATCAGGACGAAGAATTATTCAGCGAGTTGTTCGCGTACCGCGAGACCACCGAAGATCTTGCAATTGATGCGGGGATTTATGATTGCGTTTCTTTTCGCACGTACTTCCCTTTGCTCGAAACTTCTGAATACACGTATATCAAAACGTGGGATCCCGCAGAATTCGAAAAAAGTCCAACCGAAGTAATCGATTACCTCGAGAAAATGGAAATGGATTTGCGCAGCTATGAAAACCAGGTTCTTTGGGACATGATTTACTGATTCGGCAACAGGACACCCGCATTGGGGCATTGGGTTTTGGGGCAGTAGGCATTGGGGTAACAGGCATTCGGGCTTGGGGATCAGTTTATTCAGCAAAATTTCATTTAACAATTCCATTGGTGCTTGAAAAAAAAGCGCTCATCGACCCATATTACCTATTGCCCTGATGCCCCAATGCCTAATGTCCCAATTCCTTATTTTCGTGCCGCTATGAGAAAACTATTTCTATTTGGCGTCGTGT
>Ga0255338_1003947_pt1 | contig 16506 bp, 14 predicted proteins | sample MeOH1_35cm_T4_19_FD_203715 | JGI IMG/M metagenome (GOLD analysis project Ga0255338, IMG submission 203715) | Sandy soil microbial communities from University of British Columbia, Vancouver, Canada - MeOH1_35cm_T4_195 | ecosystem: Engineered > Artificial ecosystem > Sand microcosm > Unclassified ...
TCGACCAGCGCGAGAAAGCGCTCGGCGACCACGCCCCGGTCGCGCAGCAGCTTGCGCCCGACGAGGTCGAGCGCCTGCACGCCGTTGGCCCCTTCGTAGAGCATCGCCACCCGGGCATCGCGGACGATCTGCTCCATGCCCCACTCGGCAATGTAGCCGTGCCCGCCGTACACCTGCTGCATCGCCACCGCGGTCTCGAAGCCCCGGTCGGTGCCGTAGCCCTTGATCACCGGAGTGAGGAACGAGACCAGCGCCTCGGCGTCCGCTCGCTCGGCCGCGCTCGCGGCGTGGTGCGACAGATCGATCTGGTGCGCGGTCCACAGCACCAGCGCGCGGAAGCCCTCGGTGAACGCCTTCGCGTCCATCAGCATCCGCCGCACGTCCGGGTGGACGATCAGCGGGTCCGCCGGGGCCTTGCTCCCGGGCGCCCTGCCCTGCCTGCGCTCGAGCGCGTAGGCGGCGGCGTTCTGGTAGGCCAGCTCGGCCTGCGCCAGCCCCTGGTTGCCGCACGACAGGCGCGCGGCGTTCATCATGATGAACATCGCCGCGAGGCCGCCGTTCTCATCACCGACGAGCCAGCCGGTCGCGCCGTCGAAGTTCATCACGCAGGTGGCGCTGCCGTGGACCCCCATCTTGTGCTCGATGGCGCCGCACGACAGCGTGTTGCGGCTGCCGTCGGGGAGGACCTTGGGCACGAGCAACAGCGAGATACCCTTCGAGCCGTCCGGCGCGCCGGGCAGCTTGGCGAGCACGAGGTGGACGATGTTGTCGGTCAGGTCGTGCTCGCCGCCCGAGCAGAAAATCTTCTCGCCGGTCACCGCGAAGCTGCCGTCGCCCCGCGGCTCCGCGCGGGTGCGGATCAGGCCGAGATCGGTGCCGGCCTGCGCCTCGGTCAGCGCCATCGTGCCGAGCCAATCGCCCGAGACCAGCTTCGGCAGATAGGCGGTCTTGAGCGCGTCGCTGCCCCGGTCCATCAGCGCAGCGACCGCGCCGTGGGTCAGCCCGGGATACATGTTGAAGGCGTGGCAGGCCGAATCGAGGAACTCCTCGACCACCGTGGCGAGCACGTGCGGCAGCCCCTGCCCGCCGTGCGCCTCGGGCAGCGCCAAGGTGCCCCAGCCGGACTCGCGATACTGGCGATAGGCCTCGCGGAAGCCCGGCGGGGTGGTGACGGTGCCTTCGGCGTGGCGCGTGCAGCCGTGCGCGTCGCCGGTCCGGTTGAGCGGGGCGACGACCTCGGCGGCAAACCGCCCGGCCTCCGCGAGGATCGGCTCGAGCAGCTCGTCGTCGATCCCGGCGCCGCCGAGCAGGCGGTCGAGGACGAAGCGGACGTCGCGGATCGGCGGGGTATAGCTTGGCATCGTGGCCGCCTAGCCTCGCTCAGCCGTCGATGCGAGTCAGACCCTCGCCGTCGAGCTCGCGATAGAAGCAGCTGCGCGCGCCGGTGTGGCACGCCGGGCCGGCGGGCCTGACCTTGAGGACCAGGGCATCCTGGTCGCAGTCGACCGCGATCGACTCGACGTGGAGCACGTGGCCCGAGCTTTCGCCCTTCATCCACAGCCGGCCGCGGCTGCGCGAATGGAAGTGGGCGAGCCCCGTCGCCCGCGTCGCGTCGAGCGCCTCGCGGTCCATGAAGGCGACCATCAGCACCTCGCCGCTGGCCGAGTCCTGCGCGATCGCGGTCAGCAGGCCGGCGGAATCGAACCGCGGCAGGAAGCGGCTGCCCTGCTCGCGCTCGGCGGCATCGTTACAACTGTCCGAAATTGGAGCGATCCTTGTGCAAAAGTGGCCGCAAACCCGCGTCCCGATTGAAGTTTGTTGCACGATAACCACAGAGCGCGGGCAAAATCCATGCTGCGCTGCGAAGCGCCTTTGTAACAAAGTGTTTCGATGGGATGAGTGCCGCAGCGGCTGTGACGGGCCGCGACCTGCCGGCAGCGCCGGATACGCGCCAAGGAAGGGGGGTCTCGGCATAAGTCTGCAAGGACGAGCCGAGAAAAATGAGGGTTCGGACCGACGCATCTTCTGGGGGGTTGATGCGGTACCCGGTCCAGTGAACTTCGTCACGCGAACGCCCGGGGTCCGCCCCGGGCGTTTTGCGTTGGGGGCCCAAGCTGGAGCGCATCGTCGAGCACGCGGGCAAAGCACGCGACCAGCACGGTCTCGGCGCCCGCCCGCCTGAGTGCGCCGACACAGGCGCCGGATGTCGCGCCGCTGGTCATCACGTCGTCGACCAGGACCACTTTCGCGCCCTTCAGCAGCGCCCGGCAGCGGGGCCGGACGGCGATCGCGCCGGACAGGGCGCGCGCCCGCGCCGCCTTGCCGAGCCCGCCGAGCACCGGCGTGCGCTTGCGGCGCACGAGCCCGTCGACCAGCAGCCTGGCGCCGCGCAGCCGGGCGATCTCGCGCGCGAGCAGGGCCGACTGGTTGTACCCGCGCTGCCACAGCCGCAGCGGATGCAGCGGAACCGGCACCACCAGCCACGCGCCCTCCATTGCAGGCAGCCGCGCCGCGATCAGCCGCGCGAGCATCGGCGCGAGCGCGATCCGGCGGCCGTGCTTGAACGCCAGCACCAGCTTGCGCGAGGCCTCGTTGTACAGCGTCGCGGCGGCGACCCCGTCGTGGCGCGGGGGCTCGGCGAGGCACGGCGCGCACACCGCCCCCGCGCCGACCGCCGCTCCGCCGAACGGCCGCTGGCACAAGGCGCAGGCGGGTTCGCCGGGGATCACCAGTTCCGCCCAGCACTGCGTGCAGAGCCCGTCCTGCGCGGCGATCGCCTCGCCGCACGACGGGCACCGCGGGGGGAAGACGAGGTCGACCAGCGGCGCGAAGGCTTCGGCGAGGCTCATCGCCATGCCGCCTTGCGTCGATCCGTCGGGATCGGCAGGAGCGGGCGATGGCCAGCGCACCGCCGACGATCTTCTCGCCTGCCCGCAGATTGGCCGCGCGACACCGGATGGTGCGGCTGTACCTGGGACAGCGCGCCCTGCTGAGCGATCATGCCCGGTTCGTGATCGACGACATGGTCGATGACGTGATCGAGCGCCTCGCGTTCCTGCGGCACGAGCCGCGGCGCGCGCTTGTGATCGGCGACCCGACCTTCCGGCTGGGCCATCACCTCGACCCGGACGGGGGAACGGCCTTCCTTGCCGATATCATCGGCTACTTCGACACCTGCGCGTTCGACCTTGAGCAACCGCTTCCACACGGCCCTTACGACTTCATCGCCTGCCTTGGCCTGCTCGACACGGTCAACGACCTGCCCGGCGCGCTGATCCACATGCGGCGTGCGCTGGCTCCCGGCGGGCGGGCGATCGCGAGCTTTGTCGGCGCCGGAAGCCTGCCGGCGCTGCGGCGGATCATGCTCGCCGCGGACGGCGAACGGCCCGCGGCGCGGGTTCATCCGCTGGTTGACGTGCGCGCCGGGGCGCAACTTTTGCAGCGGGCCGGGTGGGCCGATCCCGTGGCGGACAGCCGGACGCTGAGCGTGGCCTATCGTTCGCTCGAGCAGCTCGTTGCCGACTTGCGGGCCCAGGGGCTCGGCAACGTGCTCGCCTCGACCGCACCGCCGCTCGGCAAGGCCGGGCTCGCGCGCGCACGCCGGGCGTTTGCCGAGGCGGGGGATGCGCAGGGCCGCGTGGTCGAGACCTTCCAGATCGTGACCCTGAGCGGGCGCGCCTGACGCGCGTGCTTCGACAACCTCAGCACGAACGGGTTGCGGTAATGCGCCCCCTCCCCCAGCCCCGTTCGTCCTGAGCCTGTCGAAGGACGGGGCCAAGACTATCTCCGCAGCGCCGCCTGCGCCGCGGCGAGGCGGGCGATCGGGACGCGGTACGGCGAGGCGCTGACGTAATCGAGCCCGACGCTCTCGCAGAACGCGATGCTCGCCGGGTCGCCGCCGTGCTCGCCGCAGATGCCGAGCTTGATCTCGGGGCGGGTTACCCTGCCCCGTTCGACCGCCACGGTGATCAGCTGGCCGACGCCCTCGACGTCGAGGCTGACGAACGGGTCGCGCGGGAAGATCCCCTTGGCGACGTAGACGTCGAGGAAGCGCGAGGCGTCGTCGCGGCTGAGGCCGAGGGTGGTCTGGGTCAGGTCGTTGGTGCCGAACGAGAAGAACTTCGCCTCCTCGGCGATCTCCTGTGCCATCAGCGCGGCGCGCGGCAGCTCGATCATCGTGCCGACGAGGTAGTCGAGCGTCGCACCCTGCTCGGCGAAGACCGTGGCGGCGGTGTCATCGACCAGCGCCTTGAGGATCGCCAGTTCCTTCTTCGTGGCGACCAGCGGGATCATCACCTCGGGCACGACCGGCTCGCCGCCGCCCGCGGTGACCTCGCAGGCGGCCTCGAAGATCGCCCGGGCCTGCATCTCGTAGATCTCGGGATAGGTGATGCCGAGGCGGCAGCCGCGGTGGCCGAGCATCGGGTTGAACTCGTGCAGCTCCTCGGCGCGGCGCCTGAGCCGGTCGATCGCCACCCCGGTGGTCTGGGCGAGCTCGGCGAATTCCGCCTCGTGCTGCGGCAGGAACTCGTGCAGCGGCGGGTCGAGCAGGCGGATGGTGCACGGCAGGCCGGCCATCGTGCGGAAGATTTCGACGAAATCGGCGCGCTGTTCGGGCAGCAGCTTGGCGAGCGCCTTGCGGCGGCCGGCCTCGTCCTCGGCGAGGATCATCTCGCGCACCGCGCTGATCCGGCCGGCGTCGAAGAACATGTGCTCGGTCCGGCACAGCCCGATGCCCTCGGCGCCGAACTGGCGCGCCATGCGGCAGTCGGCCGGGGTCTCGGCATTGGTGCGGACGGTCATGCGGCGGTGGCGGTCGGCCCATTCCATCAGCGTGCCGAAATCGCCCGCGAGCTCGGGCTCGATCGTCGCCACCTCGCCGGCCATGACTTCGCCGGTGGCGCCGTCGATCGTCAAGAGGTCGCCCTCGACGAGCTCGCGGCTGCCGATGCGCAGCTTGCGGGCGGCGAGGTCGATCGACACCGCCGACGCACCTGAGACGCACGGGCGACCCATCCCGCGCGCCACCACCGCCGCGTGAGACGTCATGCCGCCGCGCGCGGTGAGGATGCCCTGCGCGGCATGCATCCCGTGGATGTCCTCGGGGCTGGTCTCGACACGGACCAGGATCACCTTGTCGCCGCGCGCGCGGCAGGCTTCGGCGGTGTCGGCGTCGAGCACGATCTTGCCGCTGGCCGCGCCGGGGCTCGCCGGCAGGCCCTTGGCAAGCACGTCGCGCGGAGCGTCGGGGTCGAGCATCGGGTGGAGCAGCTGGTCGAGCGCCATCGGGTCGACCCGCAGCACCGCGGTCGGCTCGTCGATCAGGCCTTCGCCGACCATCTCGACCGCCATCCTGAGCGCGGCCTTGGCGGTGCGCTTGCCGCTCCTCGTCTGCAGCATCCACAGCTTGCCCTGCTGCACGGTGAACTCGATGTCCTGCATGTCGCGGTAGTGCCGCTCGAGCAGCTCGAACACCCGGGCGAGCTCGCCGTAGGCCTCGGGCATCGCCTCTTCCATCGACGGCGCCTTCGCGCCGGCCGCTTCGCGCGCGGCCCGGGTCAGGTACTGCGGGGTGCGGATGCCGGCGACGACGTCTTCGCCCTGGGCGTTGACCAGCCATTCGCCGTAGTAGGCCTTCTCGCCGGTCGACGGGTCGCGGGTGAAGGCGACTCCCGTGGCCGAGGTCTCGCCCATGTTGCCGAACACCATCGCCTGGACGTTGACCGCGGTGCCCCAGTCGCCGGGGATGTCGTTGAGGCGGCGGTAGACCTTGGCGCGGTCGGACTCCCACGAATCGAACACCGCGGCGATGGCGCCGTGGAGCTGCTCCCACGGGTCGTCGGGGAACTCGCGGCCGGCTTCCTCGCGGACGATCGCCTTGTAGCGGCGCGAAAGGTCCCAAAGGTCGCGCTCACCAAGGTCGGTGTCGAGCGAGACGCCGCGGTCTTCCTTGGCGATCTCGAGCGCTTCCTCGAACAGGCCGTGGTCGACCCCCATGACCACATCGGCGTACATCTGGATGAAGCGGCGGTAGGAGTCCCACGCGAACCGCGCGTCGCCGCTGGTCTGGGAGAGGCTCTCGACCGCGGCCTCGTCGAGGCCGAGGTTGAGCACGGTGTCCATCATGCCCGGCATCGACACCCGCGCGCCCGAACGGACCGAGACCAGCAGCGGCACGCCCGAGCCCGGGACGCCGAAGCGGCAGCCGGTGGCCTGCTCGATATGGGCGATGCCTTCGCGGATCTCGCCGAGCAGCTCGGGCCGCAGCCGGCGGCCGTGGGCGTTGTAGGCGAGGCATTCCTCGGTGGTGATGGTGAACCCCGGGGGCACCGGCAGGCCGATCCCGGCCATCTCGGCGAGGTTGGCGCCCTTGCCGCCGGTGACGGTCTTGTCCTTCGCCCGCGGATCGTCGTGAATGGCGCCGCCGCCGAAAGCGTAGACTGTCCTCGTCATCGGGTCCCCGTTCCGCCGTCAAAAGTCACGCAAAAGTCCGTCCAACAGCGCGTACCCGCCATCGACGCCGGGTTCGCAATTTCAGCCCTCGATGCGCGAGAAATCAGCCACATTGTGCACTGCAGCACGAAGGCGTGCAAGCAGGTCGAGGCGGTTCGCGCGCTTGTCCGGGTCGGCATCGTTGACCGTCACCTCGTCGAAGAACCGGTCGATCGGGGCGCGGAGCGACGCGAGCGCGCGCATCGCGCGTTCGAAGTCCTCGGCCTCGATCGCCGCCGCGGCGGCCGGCTCGGCCGAGTCGAGCGCCTCGATCAGCGCACTTTCGGCAGCTTCGGGCGTGTAGGAAAGCTGTTTCGCGTGTTTCTCAGCCATTTTGGCGGCGATGACCGGGGCGAGGTCGGGATCGTCGACGCCGGCGAGCGGGTCTTCCTCGCCGGTGCGGGCGATCTCGCCCTCGACGCCGCGCCAGTCCTCCTTCCTGAGGATGTTGGCGGCGCGCTTGTAGCCGGCGTGGAGGTTGGCGCCATCCTCGGTGCCGATGAAGGACTGCAGCGCACGGACGCGGGCGAGCAGGCGGACGAGATCGTCCTCGCCGCCGAGCGCGAACACCGCGTCGATCAGGTCGTGGCGGACGCCGGCTTCGCGCTGCTGGACTTTGAGGCGGTCGGCGAAGAAGTCGAGCAGATCCGCCTGCAACCTTCCCGGATTGATGATTGATTCCACGACCGGCAAAATTCTCTCGAAAACGTCACCCGCAGCCATGTCCAAGCCGGCGTCTATGGCTGTGGACCTGCTGACCCTTCCGAAGACATCTTGGACAAGAACCGCATCAGTGGGCCTTGTGTCCTTGAAAAGCTGCAACACTTCATTGTTCACGAAACGGTCCATGAACTGTGAACTCAGCTCGTTCGTTTGATATTCGAATGTCTGCTGGAGCGGCATCCTCAGAGAGTTTGAAGTTACCAACTTGAGCACGCCAAGCGCAGCGCGGCGCAGGGCGTAGGGGTCCTTAGAACCGGTCGGCGGTTCCTGGGCGGCAAAGAAAACCAAAAGCGTATCCAGCTTATCCGCCAGGCTCACCGCCACCGTCACCGGCGCGGTCGGCACGTCGTCGCCCTGGCCGACCGGCTTGTAGTGGTCGCGGATGGCGTCGGCGACTTCGGCGGGGAAGCCCTCGGCGCGGGCGTAGTAGCCGCCCATCAGGCCTTGAAGTTCGGGGAACTCGCCGACCATTTCGGTGACGAGGTCGGCCTTGGCGAGGCGGGCGGCCTGTTCGGCGAGGGCGGCCCATTCCCCGCTCCCTGTGGGAGTGGGGGGAGCGCCGTCAGGCGCGGGGGGTGAGGATGCGGCGGTCGCCCTCACCCTTCCGCCGCTGGCGCGGCTCCCTCCCTCTCCCGGTGGGAGAGGGATTATGCCCTCTTCGACCAGCCAGCGAGCCAGCTTGGCGACGCGCTCGACCTTGTCGGCGACGGTGCCGAGCTTTTCGTGGAAGGTGATCCGCTCGAGCTTCCTCGCGTGCTCGGCGAGGCTCGTCTTGCGGTCCTGGTCCCAGAAGAAGCGCGCGTCCGACAGGCGCGCGGCGAGGACCTTGCGGTTGCCGTCGACGATCGCCGCGCCGCCGTCCTTCGCCTCGATGTTGGCGGTGCAGACGAATGCGTTGGCCAGCTTCCCGTCCTGCTCGCAGACAAAGTATTTCTGGTTGATCCGGGCGGTTAGCTGGATGACTTCAGGCGGCACATCAAGAAACGCGGGGTCGAAGCGGCCGACCAGCGGCACCGGCCACTCGGTCAGCCCGGCGTTCTCGATCACCAGGCCCTCGTCGGCGACCAGCGCCAGGCCGGCGTCGGCGGCGGCCTGCGCGGCGCGCGCGCGGATCAGGTCCTGGCGCTCGGCGTGGTCGACGATCACGTGGCAGGCGCGCAGCTTCTCCTGGTAGTCGGACACGCCGCCGATGGTGATCGGGCCCGGCGCGTGGAAGCGGTGGCCGAGGGTCATGTAGCCGCTGGCGACGTCGCCGACCTGGCATTCGACCAGCTCTTCGCCGAAGATCGCGACGATGCCCGAGAGCGGGCGGACCCAGCGCGGGCTGTCGCTGGCGAGCGAGGCGGCGCCCCAGCGCATCGACTTGGGCCAGGGGAACGCGCGGACGATCGCGGGGATCGCCTCGGCGAGCACGGCCCTGACCGCCCTGCCCGGCTTTTCGACGACAGCGTAGAACACGCCGTCGCGTTCTTCGAGCTGGTCTTTGGTCAGGCCGGCCTTGCGCAGGAAGCCTTCGAGCGCCTGATCGGGGGCCGAGGTGCGCGGGCCCTTGGTTTCCTCGCGGACGGCCTCGGTGGCCTCGGGCAGGCCGCGGGCGATCAGCGCGAGCCGGCGCGGAGTCGACCAGACGATTATGTCGCCGGGGGTCACGCCGGCCTCGCCGAGCTCCTTGCGGAACAGCTTCTCGAGGTCGGCGCGGGCGCCGGCCTGCATGCGTGCGGGGATTTCCTCGCAGCGAAGTTCGAGGAGGAAGTCGGTCACGCTCGCTCTCCCCCCGGGAGAGGGAGGGAGGCGCGCAGCGTCGGAAGGGTGAGGGCGCGCGAGGTGAAAGGCGCACCCTCACCCTTCCCGTTGCTGGCGCAACGGGCCCCTTCCCTCTCCCGGGGGGAGAGGGAGCTCATGCCGTCCACCCTGCGTAGTCCTTCGCCCAGCGGTCGGCTTCCTTGGCCATGTAGGCCTCGCAGCTGCCGCGGGCGAGTTCGCGGACGCGGGCCATGTAGCTGGCGCGTTCCTGGACGCTGATCACGCCGCGGGCCTGGAGCAGGTTGAACACGTGGCTGGCCTCGACCGCCTGCTCGTAGGCGGCGATCGGGACGTCGTGGGCGAGCGCGTTGCGGCACTCGGCCTCGGCCTTGGCGAACAGGTCGAACAGTGCCCCGGTGTCGGCGACCTCGAAGTTCCACTTCGACATCTGCCGCTCGTTCTCGAGGAACACGTCGCCATACGTGACGCTCTTTCGTTCGCCTACCGCTCCGCTGCTTGAGGCGGGAGGGCCGTTGAAGGCGAGGTCGAACACGTTGTCCTTGTTCTGGATGTACATCGCCAGGCGTTCGAGCCCGTAGGTCAGCTCGCCGGCGACCGGCTTGCAGTCGAACCCGCCCATCTGCTGGAAGTAGGTGAACTGGGTCACCTCCATCCCGTCGCACCACACCTCCCAGCCGAGGCCCCAGGCGCCGAGCGTGGGGCTTTCCCAGTCGTCCTCGACGAAGCGGATGTCGTGCCTGAGCGGATCGATGCCGATCAGCTCGAGGCTCTTGAGGTACAGCTCCTGCAGGTCGGGCGGGCTCGGCTTGAGGATCACCTGGTACTGGTAATAGTGCTGCAGCCGGTTGGGGTTCTCGCCGTAGCGGCCGTCGGTCGGCCGGCGGCACGGCTGGACGAACGCGGCGTTCCACGGCTCGGGGCCGAGCGCGCGCAGCGTGGTGGCAGTGTGGAACGTGCCCGCGCCCATGCGCATGTCGTAAGGCTGCAGGATCAGACAGCCCTGTTCGCTCCAGTAATCGTGGAGCGTCAGGATCATGTCCTGGAAGCTTCTCGACGGGTCCCTCTGCATCGCCGCGCGGCCATGGCGCACCGCCCTATGAGCGTCAATGGGATGCAACCAACGCTGGCATTTTGTCAGGTTATCTTGACACTGACAGCATGTCGCGACATAATGTCATGTAAACCTGACAAAGGACGCCATGCGATGAAGGGGTTTCTCCGCGCGCTCTACTCGCCGCTGTCGTTCGACCTGCTGTTCGCCACCCTGGCGATCCTTTGCGCGATCCTCTTCATCCGCTGGGCGGGGATCGATATTCCCGCGATCGAGGCGGCCAGGAACACGTTCGCCAACGGCGCTGCCTTGACGGGTACTGCTATCGCGGGGGCGCTTCTCGCCACCGTAACGACGCGGTTCGACCAGACCTGGGCGGATGACTACGTGTTCCAGACCCTGTGCAAGTCAGCGCTGATGGGAATCATGGGCGGGGTTTTTGCCATGGTCCTGTGGAGCGTGCTCTTCGCCGGGAATCTCGGCAGAGTTTCGTCGTACTCGGTCCTGGCGCTGCTGATGGTAAGTTGGTCGGCGAGCTATTTTGCCGTCCGCCTGAGGGGCACGGGGCTGTGAACAACCGGCTCAAGGTGCTGCGCGCCGAGCGCAACTGGAGCCAGGCCGAGCTGGCGGTGCAGCTCGACGTGTCGCGCCAGGCGGTCAACGCGATCGAAACCGGCAAGCACGATCCCTCGCTGCCGCTGGCGTTCCGCATCGCGCGCCTGTTCGCGATGCCGATCGAGGCAATTTTCGACGATCGCCGGGGGTGACCGCCCGGAGTTCTGGCGCAGCCACCGTCGAGCGCCTACATGCGCCCCGATTCGAGGGAACCACCGATGACGCTGAAGCGCCTGATTTCCACTGCAGCGGCCCTGTTGTTCGCCCTGTCGGGGTGCACGACGTTGCTGGCCCGCGCCGAGACACCGCCGCCTGGCGCGGTGCCCGGGCCGGCGCTGTGGCGGGTCAGCGACGCCGACACCACGATCTACCTGTTCGGCACGGTGCATGCGCTGCCGCAGGGCAAGGAGTGGTTCGACGGGCGCATCGAGCGCGCGTTCACCAGCGCAGACGAGATGGTCACCGAAGTCGACGTGTCCGACCAGTCCGCCTCCGCAGCGGCGATGCAGCAGGCGGGGATGCTCCCCGAGGGCACCTCGCTGCGCGCGCTGATGACTCCCGACAACCGCCAGCAGTTCGAAGCGGCGCTTGTCGGGCTCGGCCTGCCGGTCGAGGCGCTCGACCGGCTCGAGCCGTGGATGGCCACTTTGACGATGTCGCTGCTGCCGCTGCTGCAGCAGGGCTATCAGACCGAGAGCGGGGTCGAGGTGGCGCTGTCGGCGCGCGCCGGCGACAAGCGGCGCGCCGCGCTCGAGACGGTCGCGCAGCAGATCGACCTGTTCGACGGCATGCCGATGGATGCGCAGCTGACCTTCCTCGACAAGACGGTCGAGGCGATGCCCGAGGCGAAAGGCTCGCTCGACGCGATGGTCGAGGAGTGGATCGTCGGCGACGCCGATGGGCTCGCGGCGCTGCTCAATGCCGAGCTCGACGATCCGGTCCTTTACGAGCGGCTGCTGACCCGGCGGAACGCCAACTGGGCCGGGTGGATCGAGCAGCGCCTGGAGCAGCCCGGAACGGTGTTCATCGCGGTCGGCGCGGGGCACCTCGCCGGTGCCGACAGCGTGCAGCGCCATCTCGTCCGCCGCGGGCTCAAGGTCGAGCGCGTCTGGCAGTGACCCCGCGACTGGGCCCGGGATGATCGGGCTGCGGCGGCTCGCGCTGGCCGGCGCGCTGGCGCTGGCGGCGTGCGGCGCTCCCGAACGGGACTGGCCGGCCCCCGCCCCCGCGCTGTGGGAAGTGACCGGCCCGGGCGGCGCCCGCGGATGGCTGTTCGGGACGATCCATGCGCTGCCCGACGGGGTCGAATGGCGCACCCCGGCGCTCGACGCGGCGCTCGGCGAGGCCGGGGTGCTGGTGGTCGAGGTCGCCGCGCTGGGCGATCGCACGGCGGCGACGAAGGCGTTCGACGCCGTCGCCACCAGTCCCGGCCTGCCCCCGCTGCTGCAACGGGTGCCGGTGGCGGATCGCCCGGTGCTGGCGCGGGCGCTCGACCGCGCCGGGCTGGCGGAGAGCGATCTCGCACGAACCGAGAGCTGGGCGGCGGCGCTGCTGATCGCCAACGGCGCGCGCGCGGGCGAGGCCGGCAACGGCGTCGACCGCGGGCTGCTCGCGCAGCGGCTGCCCGTGGTCGCGCTCGAGAGCCATGCAGCGCAGTTCGCGCTGTTCGATGGCCTCGCCGAGGCGGACCAGGCCGTGCTGCTCGCCGAGACTGCGCGCGACGCGGGGAGCGCGACCGAGGAGCGGCTGGCCGAGGCCTGGCTGACCGGCGATCTCGCGCTGCTCGAGCGCGAGGCGCAGGACGGCATCCTCGCCGATGCCGAGCTGCGCCAGGCGCTGCTCACGGAACGCAACGCCGCCTGGGCCGGGCGCATCGCCGGCCTGCTGGCCGAGGGACGGCGCCCGTTCGTCGGGGTCGGAACCGCGCACATGATCGGCGACGAGGGCCTGCCCGCGCTGCTCGCCGCGCGCGGTTACACGGTCCGGCGAACCCAGTAGCGCCGTCCGGCCGGCTGGCCGGCGGCACAGGACAGGCTTGCGTCCCTGGCGCATTTCCCCTAGGGGCGCGCGCTTCCCGTCATGGTCATCCCTGGAGGCGTGGCGGAGAAGCACACCAATGCATTTCGAAAGGCACGTGACATGAGCGAAGCTCTCACCCTGCCGGCCGAGCTGCGCGAACGGGCTGGCAAGGGAGCCTCCCGTGAACTGCGCCGCGAAGGCCGGGTCCCCGCCGTGATCTACGGCGGCAAGGAACAACCCCTGGCGATCCACGTCGAGGCCAAGGAGCTGGTCCGCCAGCTCGGCACCGGCCACTTCATGAACTCGATCGTGATGATCGAGGTCGGCGGCAAGACCGTGCGCGCCCTGCCCAAGGACGTCGCGCTGCACCCGGTCTCCGACCGGCCGCTGCACGCCGACTTCCTGCGTCTCGCCAAGGACGCCAAGATCCAGGTCGCCGTGCCGGTGGTGTTCGTCAACGAGGACGACAGCCCGGGCCTCAAGAAGGGCGGCGTGCTCAACGTGGTGCGCCACGACCTCGAGCTGGTCTGCGAATCCGACAAGATCCCCGACGAGATCGCGCTCGACGTGACCGGGCTCGACATCGGCGATTCGATCCACATCAGCCAGGTCTCGCTACCCGCGGGCTCGGAAAGCGCGATCACCGACCGCGACTTCACGATCGCCACGATCGTCGCCCCGTCGGCGCTCAAGCAGTCCGAGCGGGCTGAAGAGGAAGGCGAAGCCGAAGCCGGCGAAGCCCCCGAAGCCGAGGGCTGAGCCCTTTCTCGCATTCGCGGCATCAAGCGCCGGTCCCGCCTAGCGGGGCCGGCGTTTTGCTTTTAGGGCTCGGGCGATGCAACTCTGGGTTGGCCTCGGAAATCCCGGTCCGCAATACGCGATGCACCGGCACAACGTCGGCTTCATGGCGCTCGACGTGATCGCCGAGATGCACGGCTTCGGGCCGGTGCAGAAGAAGTTCCAGGGCTGGCTGCAGGAAGGCCGCGTGGCCGGGATCCGCGTGCTGCTGTTCAAGCCGGCGACGTTCATGAACGAGAGCGGCCGCGCGGTCGGCGAGGCGCTGCGGTTCTACAAGCTCGGGATGGACGCGCTGACCGTGTTCCACGACGAACTCGACCTCGCCCCGTTCAAGGTCAAGGTGAAGACCGGCGGCGGCACCGCCGGGCACAACGGGCTGCGCTCGATCGACCAGCACCTCGGCCCCGAGTTCCGCCGCGTGCGGCTCGGCATCGGCCACCCGGGGCACAAGGACCGCGTCACCGGCTACGTGCTCGGCAACTATGCCAAGGCCGAGATGGACGACCTCGCCGCGATGCTCGGGGCGGTCGGCAGCGAGGCCGAATGGCTCGCGCAGGGCGAGGACGCGCGCTTCATGAGCGAGGTCGCGCTGCGGCAGCAAGGCTGAAACGCTGGCGCTGCAGAGCGCGCCCTTCGCTGACGCCGTGACGCTGGCGTTGGCTTTCGGGCGCGGCTAACGTGCGCTTTTCCAGCGCAATTCCGGGGGGCACCATGAACCAGGCCGTCGCGAACGCGAATCCCGCCAACCTTTCGCCGGGAGACGCGGTGCTGTCCGCAGCGGGAAGCGATGCGGCGCTCGCCAAGGACGCGACGCTGCGGGACCTGATGTCGCCGCCGGTCGGCGTCTATCGCGGCAGCGCGACCGTCGCGGAAACCACCGAATCGCTGCGCGAGGCGACGCGCACGGCGTTCATCACCTATTGCTACATCACCGACGAGGACAACCGGCTCGAAGGCCTGGTCGTCATGCGCGACATGCTGCTCGCCAAGCCCGACGACAAGCTGTCCGAGATCATGCTGCCCGATCCGTTCGCGCTGCGCGAGGACATGCCGCTGGGGGACGCGCTCAAGGAAGCGCTGGGGCGGCACTATCCCGTCTACCCGGTGGTGGACGCCAAGGGCACGCTCGCGGGGCTGGTGCGCGGCGAGACGCTGTTCGCCAACCGCGCGATCGCGATCAGCGGCCAGTCTGGCAGCATGGTCGGTGTCGACAAGGAGGAACGGCTGGCGACGCCGCTCAGGCGCAGCCTGCTGCTGCGGCACCCGTGGCTGCAGATCAACCTGCTGACCGCGTTCGTCGCGGCTGCGGTCGTCGGCATGTTCGAGGACACGCTGAGCAAGCTGGTGATCCTCGCGGTGTTCCTGCCGGTGATGGCCGGGCAGACCGGCAACACCGGCTGCCAGGCGCTGGCGGTGACGCTGCGCGGGATGACGCTGGGCGACCTGCAGCCCGGAGCGGAACGGCACCTGGTGTTCAAGGAAGGCATGCTCGGGTTCTTCAACGGCCTGATGGTCGGGGCCACCGCGGGCATCGGCATGGTCGTTTACGCCAGCCTCCAGGAAGAACCGCAGCCGTGGCTGCTGGGCATGATCGTGTCGTTTTCGATGATCGTCGCATGCACGGTGGCGAGCATCGCCGGGGCACTGATCCCGCTCGCGCTCAAGAAGCTCGGCGCCGACCCCGCGACCGCCTCGAGCATCTTCCTGACCACCGCCAGCGACGTCGCCAGCATGGGCATCTTCCTGTCGATGGCGACCGCGCTGATGATGTAGCGGCCGGCGGCTGGTAAGGCGCCGCCGCCATGCAGCGAGTCCTCGTCATCGGCCCGTGCGGCGCGGGCAAGTCGACCGCGGCGGTCGAACTTGGCCGGCTACTCGACCTGCCGGTGCACCATCTCGACCGGCTGCACTGGCGCGAAGGCTGGGTCGAAAGCTCGCGCGAGGACCTGCGCGACGCGCTCGCGCCGATCCTGGCCGGCGAGCGCTGGCTGATCGACGGCAACTACGGCGGGACGATGGACGAACGGCTCGAGCGCGCCGACACGGTGGTCTACCTCGACTACCCGACCCGGCTGTGCCTGTGGCGCGCGCTCGGGCGCGTCTGGCGCTACCGCGGGCAACCCCGTCCGGACATGGCACCCGGCTGTCCCGAACGGTTCGACCCCGCGTTCTTCCTCTACATCCTCACCTTCCGCCGCGGCCCGCGGCGGCGGACCGAGCAGAGGCTGCTTGGCCATGCGCACAAGGTCCGCCGGTTCACCGATCCCAAGGCGCTGCGGCGCTGGATGGACGGGCTCGGCCAAGCGGCACTGGCCAAGCCGGCTGCCCTCGGCTAGGGGCCGCGGCCTGGCATCAATCCGGAGTTATCGATGGGATTCCGCTGCGGGATCGTCGGGCTGCCCAACGTCGGCAAGTCCACGCTGTTCAATGCCCTGACCGAGACGCAGGCCGCGCAGGCCGCGAACTATCCGTTCTGCACGATCGAGCCGAACGTCGGGCAGGTCGCGGTGCCCGACGAGCGGCTTGACAGGCTCGCCGCAATCGCCGGCAGCGCCAGGATCATCCCGACCCAGCTCGGGTTCGTCGACATCGCCGGCCTGGTTAAGGGCGCGAGCAAGGGCGAAGGACTCGGCAACCAGTTCCTCGGCAACATCCGCGAGGTCGACGCGATCGTCCACGTGCTGCGCTGCTTCGAGGACGACGACATCCAGCACGTCGCCAACAAGGTCGACCCGATTTCGGACGCCGAAGTGGTCGAGACCGAGCTGATGCTGGCCGATCTCGAAAGCCTCGAGAAGCGAGTCCCCGCCGCAGCCAAGAAGGCCACCGGTGGTGACAAGGAAGCGAAGATCATGGCCAGCGTGCTCGGCCAGGCGCTCGAGCTGCTGCGCGAGGGCAAGCCGGCGCGGCTGACCGAGCCGAAGGACGACGAGGAGGCGCGGGTGTTCGCTCAGGCGCAGCTGCTCACCGCCAAGCCGGTACTCTACGTCTGCAACGTCGCCGAGGAAGATGCCGCCAACGGCAACACGCTGACCGAGCAGGTC